>WNGO01001745.1_pt1 | contig 13969 bp, 17 predicted proteins | sample 5400511 | NCBI WGS metagenome assembly WNGO01 (sample SAMN13153380, study PRJNA577476) | soil metagenome | isolation source: 20 cm soil or saprolite under Garry oak tree replicate 2 | place: USA:California | collected 2016-06-15
ACAGGCGAGCCACTGGGACGAGTCCTAGAGGAACGTCACGGCTTCGATCTCCGGGAGCTCCGGCACCAGCACGCGCCAGAAGATGCCGCCGTTCTCCGACAGATAGAGGCGATTCCGTGCGGCGAAGAGCATCACGTCCGGATCGTTCTCGTCGATTGCAACCGCAAAGCCGGCCGGAAGGCCGCCGCCTGCTTCACGCCACGTGCGCCCCGCGTCATTCGAGATCGCGAGCGGCGGGCGTCGGTCGACCACTGCGACCACGGTGGCACCCGCAGCGGCTGCAGCGACCACGCGGGGTAGCTCGACCGCGATACGCAACGACTCGAAGTCATCGACGGCGCCGATCACCTCCTCGGCTTCCACGTCAACGACGTACGTCCCGGAAGCCGTTCGAACGGCGGCGGTCACGTTGCTCTCCCTGTGAGCAGCGCCCCGACGACGCCGGTCGCCTGGCGTGCCGCGGAGACGGGCGCCAGACCCTGTGCCCTACCGGCGAGGTAGGCCGCGGAAAAGGAATCGCCGGATCCCGTCGGGTCCATCGCCACGGGCCATGCGCCGACGTCTTCGACGCGCCCGTTGTGGTACACGCGCGAGCCCCGCTCTCCGAATGTGACCAGCACCTCGGCCACGTCGAGCTTGTCGATCGCCCCGACGACCTCTGCCTCCTCCTCTGCCAGCTTCAGGATCTGCACGTGCTCGAGCACCGCCGGGTCGAAGTCGGCGTCGAGTCGTAGTGGCCCCGTCTCGGCCGCGCGCACGAGTCCCTGGCCGTCGAGCGAGAGGTGGCGTCCTCGTGCAAGGGCCGCGAGTGTTTCGGCGGGGAAATCGGAACGCAGCAGCGGCGCAACGTGGATCCAACCTCCCGGCGGCACGACGTCGGCGTCCGCCGTCGTCCACGTGTCGCCCGGTTGCACGACGGTCATGATCCGCGTGTCGCCTTCGTAATGGAAGGAGAACGACGTCGTCGCGCCTCCCTCGAGGGAGACGACCGGCAGCCCGAGCGCGGTCAGAAGCCGTATGTAGGCGTGCCGGTCTTCTGGACCGCAGCGCGTGAAGATCGTCCCGCGCGTTCCCAGTGCTCGCCAGGCACGCGCGGCGTAGTACGGACCGCCGCCGATTCGCGGTGGGCCGCCGTCAACGACGTCCCGGGAGAGGTTCCCGACGAGCGCGAGCGGCGGCACGCGACGAGCCTAGCGCCACGGCCGCAGCCGTCAGTAGGAAGGCTGCGGCGAAGCTGGGCACGGAGGCGCCGATCTGGTACGACGGCGTCGGCAGATGACCGACCCACCGGCTCCAGAAACCGAGGTCGGCCGGCTGGTACAGCCACTCGTACACGACGAAGCCGGCAATCCAGGCAACGATGTTCGCGGGCCGGAAGGCGGGCCCTTCGAAGACGTGGCGACGCGTGTAATGAGCCCCGGCGAGCAGCCAGTCTGCGACGAGCACCCCGAGGAGGGGAACGAAAACGGCGCCGAGCAGGAGCAGGAAGCGCTGGTAGCTGCGCATGTCGACGAAGAGAGCGCCGCCGGTAGCGAGCACGGAAGCACCGACGATCAGTACGCGCTGTGGGATCCCGGGGAACAGGTTCTGCGTCGAGACGGCCGCGGAGTACACGTTGGCGAACGCTTCGTCCGTCTCGTCGACCGTCAGCGCGAGCAGGGCAAGCGCTGCCGCGAGCCCGCCACCCGCGATCGCGATCAGAATCAGCTCGGGATGGTTCGGATCGACGCCGCGCGACAGGACCAGGATTGCGCCGAACCCGAATTGAAACAGCGTGGGCAGGAGATAGCCGATGCCGACGCCGAAGAACGCCGCGCGCCGGTTGCGCGAGAAGCGCGTGTAGTCCGCAACGAGCGGCGCCCACGAGACGGTCACGGCTACGACGGTGTCCACCGCGAGCCAGAACGATCCCTTGTGCCCGCTCGCCGACCAGATGCGCTGAACGTGGGCGCCGTCGAGGATCCACCACGCGAGGTAGATCACCGAGGCGAGCACCGCCCAGATCGCGAACTTGCGCACGAAGCGGCGCACGAAGCCGACGGGCCCGAGGAGCGCGAGAAAGGCCGCCACCGCGCCGAACACCAGCTTCCAGATCCACACGCCTTTGAACCCGAAGAGCTTGTCGCAGAGCAGGCCGGCTGCCGTCGCGATGACGATCAGCTCGAAGATCGCCCAGCCGAGACACTGGAGCACGTTGAGCGCTGTCGGCAGATACGAACCGCGTCGGCCGAGCGGCGCGCGCTGGAGCACCATCGTCGGCACGCGAGCGTCGGCGCCGATCAGCGCGGCGACCGCGAGCATCAGGTTCCCGATCAGGCCGCCGACGAGCGTCGCCGCCAGCGCGTCACGCAGTGGCAGATCGAAGTACGCCGGGAGGACGAGGACGAGGAGCGAGATGCCGAGGTTCGTCCAGAGCAGGGTCGTGTCGAGCAGGCCGAGAACCCGCAGGCGCTCCGGCACCGGCGCGATTCCCCACTGTGGTGTGTCCCGCATGCGTTCGCTCCCTTCGCTGGTGCTAACCAGATCAGGTTCGACGGGTGTGATCTCAGCGCTGCATCGTCAGCGCACCCCGGCCTCGCCAGGTTAGCGGCCCAAGGGGGCCAAGCTGGAAATCCTTTGCCTAGGTAATGCATATGCAGTAGGCTGACCACCCCATGGCTCGCACCTACACGGCCGGAGAGGCGGCTCGCGCGCGCGGAATCAGCCTCGACACGCTCCGTCGCTGGGATCGGCAGGGGCGGATCCGCGTCCAGCGCGACCCCGCAAACCGGCGCATTGTTCCGGCCCGCGAGGTCGAGCGCCTCCGTGGCGACGAGCGCAGGACGTTGAGCGCACGGAACCGCCTCGAGGGCGTCGTCCGGGAGGTGAAGATCGAAGGTCTGCTCGCCGAGGTCGAGCTCGACGTGACGAAGGGTGGTCGACTCGTCGCGGTGATCACGCGCGAGTCGGCTGAGAGTCTCGGGCTCACGCCGGGAATGTCTGCGGCCGCGGTCGTCAAAGCGACCTCGGTCATGGTCGAACGATGAAGCATCTGCTCGCGGTGCTCGCGGCCGCACTTGCGCTGCCGGGATCCGTCTCCGGCGGGACGCCGATCACCGTCTTCGCCGCCGCCTCGCTGATCCAGGCGCTGCCGCGCATCGACCCGGCACCGCGCTACAGCTTCGCGGGCTCAGATCAGCTCGCGATCCAGATCCAGCAGGGAGCGCCCGCGGACGTCTTCGCGGCAGCGAGCCCGAAGCAGCCGGAGCTTCTCTTTCGCACCGGCCTCGTGCGCAGGCCCGTCGTCTTTGCGACGAACAAGCTCATCGTTCTGGTGCCCCGGTCGAATCCGGAGCACATCCAATCCGTGTACGACCTCCGCCGCGCCGGAGTGAAGATCGTCATCGGAGATGCAACCGTTCCGATCGGAACGTACACGCGCCAGATTCTCGAAACGCTCGGGATCACGGCGGACGTGAGCAGGAACGTCGTCAGCGAAGAGACGGACGTGAAGGGAATCGTCACGAAAGTCGCGCTCGGCGAGGCGGACGCGGGCTTCGTCTACCGAACGGATGCGAAGCCGGTCGCGCAGCGCACGCGCTCGGTCGCCCTACCCAACTGGGCGCAGCCCGCGATCCGGTATGAGGTCGCCGTCGTCAAGGCGAGCGCGCGACCGCAGGCGGCGGCGGCGTTCGTGAAGAAGATCCTCTCGCGGCGCGGACGTCTCCTGCTCAAGCAAGCCGGCTTCGGACTCCCGCAGCTGCCGTGAGAGCCCTGTTCGCCGCCCTGCTGGCGCTCGCGACTGCGATTGCGCTGGCGTTCCTACTCCTGCCGATTGCGGCCATCTTCCTCCGTGTCCCTCCGGGAGATCTTCTCGGGGCGCTCGGCCACCGCGCCACGCGTGACGCCTTGCTTGTCAGCCTCGAGACCAGCGCGATCGCGCACGCGGCCGTCCTGCTGGTCGGTACGCCTGCGGCGTACTTGCTGGCGCGCCGCCGCTTCCGAGGCCGCAGCGTCGTGCTGACGTTGATCGAGTTGCCTCTCGTCCTGCCTCCTGCGGTGGCGGGGATCGCGCTCCTCGCAGCGTTCGGCCGCGCCGGCCTCCTCGGCGACGAGCTGGATGCCCTCGGCGTCCAGATTCCGTTCACCCAGGCAGCTGTCATCCTGGCAGTCGCCTTCGTCGAGAGCCCGTTCTACTTCCGGGGGGCGATCGCGGCGTTCGAGGCAGTCGACGGGACCCTCGTCGACGCGGCCCGGACGCTCGGGGCGACTCCGGGACGCGTGTTTCTGCGCGTTGCGCTGCCGCTCGCGGCCGGAGGGCTCGGCGCCGCCTCCGCCCTTGCACTCGCCCGTGGGCTCGGCGAGTTCGGCGCGACGATCATCTTCGCCGGCAGCCTCCAGGGAGTGACGCAGACGCTCCCGCTCGCCATTTACGCGCAGTTCGAACAGGACTTCGACACCGCGCTCGCGATCAGTGCCCTCTTCATCATCGTCGGCGCGCTCCTCCTCGTCACCCTGAAGCTCTACGGATGGCTTCGCTTCGCATCGATCTTTCGCTCCCGCTTCGCGCCTTCGACCTCGAGCTAGCGCTCGAGGCGGGGCCGGAGACGGTTGCGCTCGTCGGTCCGTCCGGGTCGGGCAAGACCTCGGTTCTGCGTGCGATCGCAGGGCTCGCTCGGCCCGCGCGCGGAACGGTCGCATGCTCCGGAGAGGTGTGGTTCGATTCCGCCGCCGGAATCGATCGCCGTCCCGAGGACCGTTCCGTCGGGTTCGTCTTCCAGGAGTACGCCCTCTTCCCGCATCTGAGCGTCGACAGGAACGTTTCGTTCGGCGGCGGCCATTCGGACGAGTTGCTGCGTCGCCTCCGAATCGAGCACCTCGCCCGAGCGAAGCCGTCCGAGCTGTCCGGCGGTGAGCGCCAGCGGGTCGCGCTGGCGCGTGCGCTCGCTCGGGAGCCGCGGGTGCTCCTCCTCGACGAGCCGATGGCGGCGCTCGACCCTCACACGCGCGGCAGGGTGCGGGCCGAGCTGCACGACCTGCTCCGCGAGCTCGCGCTACCGGCGCTCCTCGTCACCCACGACTTCGAGGATGCAGCAGCGCTTGCCGACCGCGTGGGAGTGCTCGTCGAGGGCCGGCTGCGCCAGGTCGGCACACCTGCGGAGCTCCTGGGTTCCCCGGCAGATCCGTTCGTGGCTGAGTTTGCGGGTGCCAACGTCATCGACGGATTTGCCGAGAGCAGCAGGGATGGGTTGACTCGCTTTCGCTTCGACGGCGAGGGCGTCGTGTATTCGACTGACGCGGCCCGGGGCCGGGCAGCCCTAGTGCTGTACCCCTGGGACGTCTCGCTCGCGCGCCTGAGGACCGACGATTCGGCGCTGAACCACCTCGAGGGCGAGATCCTTTCCCTCGTCCAGGTCGGAAATCGTGTCCGTGTGCGGCTGCCGTTCCTCACTGCGGAGATCACGGCTGCTTCGGCAGAGCGCCTCGCCCTGCGCCCGGGTGAGGCGGTCGTGGCGAGCTTCAAGGCCACGCAGGCGCGTCTGCTTCCCTCCGATTGGGGCGGCTAGACCGGTAACTCCGGCGCCATGCGCTCGGCCAGCGCCTCCGCAACGCTGAGGCCGACCTCCTCCGAGTGCTTCAACAGCGACCCGAAGTCGCGTTCGGTGATGACCAGCACGCGGACGTCAGTCGTCGCGGTGACAGTCGCCGTGCGCGGCATCTTCGTGACGAGCGCGATCTCGCCGAAGAAGTCGCCCCCGTGCATGGTGTTGATGCTCCTGTCGCCCTTCGTCACGTCGGCCTCGCCTTCCAGCAGGACGAAGAACTCGCGTCCGCGATCGCCTTGCTCGGCCATCACCCTGCCCTTGGGAAGGTCGAGCTCGTCGGCAATGTGGGCGACCTCTTCGAGCCCCTTCTTCGAGAGCTTCGAGAAGAGCGGCACCTTCTTGATCAGCTCGATCTTTCCGTCCTTGCCCAGCCGCATGTGGCGACTGTAACCGCCTTCCGAGGCCTTGGCTACTTTTGGGAAGTGGAGGTCGTTCCTGCGATTTTCGGGGCCGCGGCAGGTCTGGCCGGACTGCTGCTCGTGTTCCTGGGCGTGTCGATCGCGGCGTTCCAGTCGTTCGCCGGGGACGCACCCGCGGCCGCGACGGCGAGATTTCGGCGCGCCGGCGGCTTGATCCTCGGCGCGTTCCTCCTCGGTCTGGTCACCGTCGGCGTCTCATTCGCCTGGCTGCTGTCGCCACACCGGGCGCTGCGCGACCTGGCCGCGGTCCTCTTCGCCGTCGAGCTCGCGGCGACAGCCTCGGCCGCGGTGACGACGGCGCGCGCAGTCCTATGGCGCTGAGCCTGAACAAGCTGAAGCGCCTGGGCGATGCCGGGCTCGTCGACCTCTTCGAGGCCGACCGCAAGCTCTGGACTTCGATGGCGAAGGACGCCCACGCCTACACGAGCAAGTTCGTCCGCGGCTCGGGCAATCCGGTGAGGCCGGACGACGTCGTCCCGACGCTGACACCGGCGCTCGAGGTCTCGGACCGGCTGCGGACGTATCTGGCGGAGCGCAAGCTGTCCCAGAACTACTGGTACACCTGGTTCGCGGAGCTGATCGTCGATCGCCTCTGGAGTGACCTAAACTGAAGGACGTGGCGAAGTCGCCGGATGCGGACGTCCAAGCGAGGGAGTTCATCGACCGAGTCGTCGAGTCCCATCGCAAGAACGGCTACGCCGCGAAGGTCCCGAAGAAGCGCTACGAGCAAGCGGTCGCGCGCGTCGCGGCGAGCTTCCGCGGCCTCAGCGCCGCGTCCAAGAGCCGGGCCGCTTAGTCACACGTCTTGAACGGCTGGGGTCAGACCCTTGCCGTTTCGGTCGTGTCGCACGCCGACGCGTCAGGTCTGGACGAGACGCCGCAGCACGTAGGGGAGGATCCCGCCGTGGCGGAAGTACTCGCGTTCGCGCGGCGTGTCGAGTCGGACGCGGGCGCGGAATTCGGTTCCGTCGGCCCGCACCGTCACCTCGTCGGAATTTCCGTCGTCGACTCCCTCGACGGCAAACTCTTCGCGGCCCGTCAGGCCCAGCGTCGCGGGCGTCTCGCCCTCGAGGAACTGCAGCGGCAGGATCCCCATCATCAACAGGTTGGAGCGGTGGATCCGCTCGTACGACTCGGCGATGAGGGCGCGCACGCCGAGCAGCTTCGGCCCCTTCGCGGCCCAGTCCCGTGACGAGCCGGAGCCGTACTCCTTGCCGGCGATGACGATGAGCGGCGTCCCTTCTTCCAGATACCGCTTCGAGGCGTCGTAGATCGTCGTCTCCTCGCCGCTCGGCAAGTGCACGGTCCACGTGCCCTCCGAGCCGGGCACGAGCAGGTTCCGCAGCCGTACGTTTGCGAACGTGCCGCGAACCATCACCTCGTGGTTTCCGCGACGCGAGCCGTAGGAGTTGAAGTCCTTCCGCTGGACTCCGTGCTCGACGAGATATGAACCCGCCGGCGAGTCCGGCTTGATCGCGCCGGCGGGCGAGATGTGATCCGTCGTGACGGAGTCGCCGATCATGACGAGGCAGCGCGCGCCGGCGAAGTCTTCGACCCTCTCCGGCTGGGGTGACATGCCCTCGAAGTACGGAGGTTGCCGAACGTACGTCGACAGAGGATCCCAGGCGAAGAGATCGCCTTCGGGAATCGGCAGCTCGCGCCAGGCGGGATCACCGGTGAACACGTCGGCATACGTGCGCGTGAACATCTCGCCGTGCACAGCGCCCGAGATCGTCTCCTGGATCTCGTCCGAGCTCGGCCAGAGGTCACGGAGGTAGACGTCGTTGCCCTCCCTGTCTTCGCCGAGAGGCTCGTCGACGAGATCGAGGTCCATGCGTCCCGCGAGCGCGTACGCCACGACGAGCGGCGGCGAGGCGAGGTAGTTCGCCTTCACCTCGGGATGGATACGCGCCTCGAAGTTCCGGTTCCCCGACAGCACCGAGCAGACGACGAGGTCGCCCGCGAGGATCGCTGCCGAGATCGCCTCCGGCAGGGGACCAGAGTTTCCGATGCACGTCGTGCAGCCGTACCCCACCGTCTGGAAGCCGAGCTCGTCGAGGTACACGTCCAACCCCGCTCGCTCGAAGTACTCCGTCACGACCTTCGACCCCGGAGCCAGGCTCGACTTGACCCAGGGCTTGCGGCGCATACCCAGCTCGACCGCCTTCTTCGCCAGAAGGCCTGCGCCGATCATCACCTGCGGGTTCGAAGTGTTCGTGCAGGACGTGATCGCCGCGATCACGACCGAGCCGTGGTCCAGCTCGAACTCCTCCCCGCCCACGGCGACCGCCATCGGTGTCTGCTGCTCCAGCATCGCGACCCCGGCGACAGGCACCTGCACCTGCGGGATCAACTCGCCGTGACCAGGACCGACCGTTGTCGGCGGGTCGCTGGCAGGGAACGACTCGGAGACTGCCTCGTCGTGCTCGTTCCCGTAGTCGACGCCGAAGCTCTCGAGCGCGTCGACGAACGACTGCTTCGCCTCACGCAGAGGCACCCGGTCCTGCGGGCGCCGCGGTCCTGCCAGCGACGGCTCCACCGTGGATAGGTCGAGCTCGACGACCTGGGAGTACTCCGGTTCGTAACTGGGGTCGTGCCAGAGCGCGTTCTCCTTGCAGTACGCCTCGACGAGTCCGAGCCGCTCTTCGTCCCGTCCAGTGAGCCGCAGATACTTCAGCGTCTCGTCGTCGACGGGAAAGAAACCGCAGGTCGCGCCGTACTCGGGCGACATGTTCCCGATCGTGGCCCGGTCCGCGAGCGGCAGCCCGACGAGCCCATGACCGAAGTACTCCACGAACTTGCCGACCACGCCCGCAACGCGGAGCAGCTGTGTGACCGTGAGGACCAGATCCGTCGCGGTCGCCCCTTCGGGCATCGCACCCGTGAGCTTGAACCCGACGACCTGCGGGATCAGCATCGACACCGCTTCGCCGAGCATCGCCGCCTCGGCCTCGATTCCGCCGACGCCCCAGCCGAGCACGCCGAGCCCGTTGATCATCGTCGTGTGCGAATCCGTGCCGACGAGCGTGTCCGGAAACGCCTGGCCGTCGCGGTTCTCGATCACCCGCGCGAGGAACTCGAGGTTGACCTGATGGACGATGCCCGTGTTCGGCGGAACGACCTTGAAGTTGTCGAACGCCGTCTGGCCCCAGCGCAGGAACGCGTAGCGCTCGCGGTTCCGTTCGAACTCCAGCTCGGCGTTCCGGAACATCGCGCGCGCGGAGGCGTACTCGTCCACCTGCACGGAGTGGTCGATCACGAGCTCCGCCGGGAGTTGCGGATTGATCCGCGCTGGGTCGCCCCCGAGGTCGGCCATCGCGTTCCGCATCCCGGCCAGATCGACCACGGCCGGGACGCCGGTGAAATCCTGCAGCAGGACGCGGGCGGGGCGGAACGAGATCTCTTCCGAGGGCTCGGCAGTCGGCTGCCAGCGGCGCAGCGCCTCGGCATCGTCGTCCTCGCCGTGCCTGAGCGCATTCTCCAGCAGGATTCGCAGGGTGTAGGGGAGCCGCTCCGCCCCCTCGACCCGAAAGATCTCGTAGGTCCGGCCGCCGACGTCGAGAGTGGAGGGGCTCACACCAGCGATTGTATGGAACCGCCTACGGTTCTCATTTGACGCCGTCTGCCCTTGTCCCTAAAGTCCACCGATTCACTGGACTAATAAGGAGACGAGATGCGTCGAATTAGCCTAGCTTTGCTCATGGCCCTTGTCGTGCCGGCCCTGGCGGCAGGCGCCTCGAAGGACACGAAGCTGACGCTCGTGGCCTATTCGACGCCGAAAGACGCGTACGGACAGTTGATACCGGCCTTTCAGAAGACCCAGGCAGGAAACGGCGTCTCGTTCTCCCAGTCCTACGGCGCTTCGGGCGAGCAGAGCCGGGCCGTCGCAGCCGGGCTCGATGCTGACGTCGTCGCGTTCTCGCTCGAGCCTGACGTCACGTCGCTCGTCCAGAAGAACCTCGTCGCGAAGAGTTGGAACAAGGACAAGTACAAGGGCATGGTGACCCGCTCGGTCGTCGTGTTCGTCGTGCGGGACGGCAACCCGAAGAAGCTGAAGACGTGGAACGACCTGCTCAAGCCGGGCGTTCAAGTGGTCACGCCGAACCCGTTCACCTCGGGGGGAGCCCGCTGGAACGTCATGGCTGCCTACGGTGGCGCGCTGCGCTCCGGCAAGACGCCGAAGCAGGCCGTCGATTACCTCGGCAAGCTCTGGAAGCACGTCGTCGCCCAGCCGACGAGCGCACGCGAAGGGCTGCAGACCTTCCTCGCGGGCCGGGGTGATGTCTTCCTCGCGTACGAGAACGAAGCGATCTTTGCCCAGAAGAAGGGCCAGCCGGTCCAGTTCGTGATCCCGAAGGCAACGATCCTGATCGAGAATCCGATCGCGGTCACGTCGACGTCGAAGCACAAGACCGAGGCAAATGCCTTCGTGAAGTTCTTGCATACGCCCGACGCGCAGAAGATCTTCGCTCAGAACGGTTACCGGCCGGTCGTGCCCGCAGCCGCGCGCGGCTTCAACTTCCCGACCCGGCCGCAGCTGTTCACGATCAAATACGTCGGCGGCTGGGCGAAGGTCGAGAAGAAGTTCTTCGACCCGCGCACGGGAATCATGGTCCGCTTCATAGGGTCGAGTGGCGGCTAACGCCGACACACTTCCAGCAGCACCCGGGGCCCGGCGCTCACTTGCGCCGGATCTCTCGATTGGAATCAGCACCCTCTACCTGAGCGCGATTGTGCTGCTGCCGCTGGCGGCGCTCGGCTGGAAGGCCCACGGCTGGGGGGCGATCTCGACGCCCCAGGCGACCGCGGCCCTGAAGCTCACCCTCGGGCTCTCCCTCGTCGTCGCGCTCGTGAACGCCGTCGCCGGGACCGCGATTGCCTGGACGCTCGTTCGCGATCGCTTCGTCGGCCAGGGATTCGTGAATGCCCTCGTCGACCTGCCGTTCGCTCTGCCGACGATCGTCGCCGGGCTGACGTTGCTCGCGCTCTACGGCCCGAAGTCACCCGTCGGGATCAACGCCGCGTTCACGCGTTGGGGCCTCCTGCTCGCGCTGCTCTTCGTGACGCTCCCGTTCGTCGTTCGAACGGTTCAGCCTGTTCTCTTCGAGCTCGATCGCGAGATGGAGGACGCCGCCGCCTCGTTGGGCGCGAGTCGCTCCACGACGTTCCGCCGCATCGTCCTGCCGAGCATCCTGCCCGCGGTTCTGTCCGGCGTCGCCCTCGCGTTCGCGCGCGCCGTCGGCGAGTTCGGGGCGGTCGTGCTCATCTCGGGGAACCTCCCGTTCAAGACGGAAGTCGTAGCCGTGTACGTGTTCGGCCGGCTGGAGAGCGGAGACTCGGGCGGGGCCGCAGCGGCCTCGGTCGTCATCCTGTCGATCTCCTTCGGCGTACTGCTCGCAATCGGCGCGCTCCGTCGCTGGGTGACGAGACATGACCGCTAGGTACGCCCTCCGGTTCGTTTCGCTCGGTTATCTCGCCGTGTTGCTCGTCGCACCGATCGGGTTCGTCTTCTGGCGGACCTTCGAGCATGGGGTCGGCCCGGCGTGGGACGCGGTCACGACTCCGGATGCCCTGCACGCGCTGAAGGTGACGCTCATCCTCACGGCGATCGCGGTCCCCGCGAACACGATCTTCGGTGTGTTGTGTGCCCTCGCGATCGTCCGCCACCGCTACCCGGGTGCGGGGATCGTCAATGCCGTCGTCGATCTTCCCCTTGCCCTCTCGCCGGTTGTCGTCGGGCTCGCGTTGCTGGTGCTCTACGGACGCGGTGGCTGGCTCGGCGGGCATGGGATCGTCTTCGCTCTGCCGGGAATGGTCCTGGCGACGATCTTCGTCTCGCTGCCGTTCGTCGTCCGCGAGGTCGTGCCGGTCTTGCGTGAGATCGGAACGGAGCAGGAGCAAGCTGCGGCGACGCTCGGCGCGTCCGCCTTCCAGACCTTCCGGCGCGTGACGTGGCCGGCGATCCGCTGGGCGACCGCGTACGGGGTCGTGCTGACGACAGCCCGCGCGCTGGGCGAGTTCGGCGCGGTGAGCGTCGTCTCCGGCCGCCTCGCCGGGCAGACGGAGTCGCTCACTCTCTACGTCCAGGACCGCTACCAGTCGTTCGACAACACCGGCGCCTATGCCGCTGCCGTGCTCCTCGCTCTCCTGGCCCTGGCGACCCTCCTCCTGATGACGCGGCTGAAGCCCAAAGAGGGAGTCCAATGATCGCGGCCCGCGGCGTCGTCAAGCGCTTCGGCGACTTCACCGCGCTCGACGGCGTGTCGGTCGACGTTCCGACCGGCTCGCTCACAGCACTGCTCGGGCCGAGCGGAAGCGGCAAGTCCACGCTGCTCCGCGTGATCGCAGGTCTCGAGCAGCCCGACGCAGGGGAGATCTCGCTCGATGGCGAGGACGTCACGGGCCTGCCGCCGCAGTCGCGCGGCGTGGGCTTCGTCTTCCAGCACTACGCCGCTTTCAAGCACATGACCGTGTGGGACAACGTCGCCTTCGGGTTGACGATCCGGCGACGTCCGCGCAGCGAGATCAAGCAGCGCGTGACCGAGTTGCTCGAGCTCGTTCAGCTCGTCGGCCTCGCGAAGCGCTATCCCGCTCAGCTCTCCGGCGGCCAGCGGCAGCGGATGGGCCTCGCGCGTGCGCTGGCCGTCGATCCCAAGGTTCTGCTCCTCGACGAGCCGTTCGGCGCTCTCGATGCGCGTGTGCGCAAGGAGCTGCGTGTCTGGCTGCGCCGCCTGCATGACGAAACACATACGACGACCGTGATCGTCACGCACGACCAGGAGGAGGCGATGGACGTCGCCGACCGTGTCGTGGTCATGAACGCAGGCCACATCGAGCAGACGGCTCCGCCGCGAGAGCTCTACGACCATCCCGCCAACGAGTTCGTAATGTCCTTCGTCGGTCCGGTCAACCGGCTCGGCGACACGTTCATACGTCCGCACGACGTCGAGTTGTTGCTCGAGCCCAATGGCTCGACCCAGGAAGCGATGGTGCAGCGTCTCGTTCATCTCGGCTTCGAGGTGCGCGTCGAGCTCGTGCGCGACGACGGCGAGACGCTGTCGGCGCAATTGACCCGCGAGCAGGTCGAGGCCCTCGAGCTTCAGCGCGGGCAGATCGTCTACGTCCGCCCGACACGGCAGACGGTCTTCACCGATTCGTAGCTAGTGCGGTTGCCAGGCGTCCGGATTCGACGCCAGCTCCTCGACCGAGACCGGTAGCTCCCCGCTCGCCAGGTCCGCGATCGTGACCTGCTCCAACACGGCGCGCAGGTTCGCACGCACCGCAATCCACACGTCGCGTAAGCGCTCCGCCGAGCCCGCGTACTCGACCTGCTCGGGACCGACCCCACGCACGTTGGCGATCGGTCCCTCGACGCTGCGAATCACTTCGGCGACGGTGATCTCGTCGGCCGGACGCGCGAGCCAGTAGCCGCCGTCGACGCCGCGCTGGCTCCGCACGACGCCGGCGTGTCGCAGATCGCCGAGAATGTTCTCCAGGAACTTCAACGGAATCTCCTGCGCCTGCGCGATGCGCTCGCCCTTCACAGGTGCGTCGCCGCCGATGACGGCCAGTTCGATCACCGCGCGTAGCGCATAGTCCGCCTTGGCCGAAACTCGCACGCGGACATTCTGGCGGTGGAAGGGGTCTGGGGGAACCGGGAGGGTTCCCCCAGACGGGAGAGATACCGCGGCTAGCCGATGACCGCGACGTAGAACGCGTGATCCGAGGGGACGCCGGCGTTGCTCCGGGTCTCCACGAAGATGCTGCTCGTGTTGTCGGAGGTGGGGCACGTCCTGCCTTCGGTCGTGCTGGAACAGGGCCCGGCGGTGGTCTCGCCGCGCTGATCCGAGGCGTCAGCCGCGTAGGCGCCTGAGGCCAGAATCGGCTTGCCCGTCACCGCGCTGCCGACGGTCAGGATGTAGGTGCCGGCGCTCGGCTTCGCCGCGAGCGTGATGCCGCCGGACT
>WNGO01004841.1_pt1 | contig 13968 bp, 8 predicted proteins | sample 5400511 | NCBI WGS metagenome assembly WNGO01 (sample SAMN13153380, study PRJNA577476) | soil metagenome | isolation source: 20 cm soil or saprolite under Garry oak tree replicate 2 | place: USA:California | collected 2016-06-15
CATCGAGGTGTTCACCGGCTATCGCATCCAGCACAACGGCGCCCGCGGGCCGTGCAAGGGAGGCATTCGCTACCACCCCGAGGCCGATCACGACGAGGTGCTGGGGCTCGCCACCATCATGACGTGGAAGACCGCGCTCATGGACATTCCGTTCGGCGGCGCCAAGGGCGGCGTCGCGGTAGACCCCAAGCGGCTCTCCAAGCTCGAGCTCGAGCGGCTCACTCGCCGCTTCACGCAGCGCATCTCCATCGTGCTCGGTCCCTATCGCGACATACCGGCACCCGACGTCGCCACGAACGCCCAGGTGATGGCCTGGATTCTCGACGAGTACTCGAGTCGCCATGGCTACACGCCGGCCGCCGTCACCGGCAAGCCGATCTCGCTCGGCGGCTCCCTCGGACGCGAGGAGGCAACCGGCCGGGGCGTCATGTACGTGATGATGGAATACGCGCGGGACTTCGGCATTCCGCTGCAGGGCAGTCGGGTCGTGATCCAGGGGTTCGGCAACGTGGGCGGCCACCTGGCCCGGCTGCTCAGCGCCGAAGCGGGAGCGAAGATCGTCGCGATCTCGGACGTGTCGGGCGGGGTCATGAACGAGGGCGGCCTCGACATCCCCGGACTGCTCGCCCACGCAGCGGCCCGGAAGCCCGTGTCCGAGTGGCCTGGAGGCACGGCGATCAGCAACGAGCAGCTCTGGACCATCCCCTGCGACTGGCTGGTGCCAGCGGCGCTCGGCGGCGTGATCAACAAGGAAACCAACGCGCACACGATCGCTTGCAAGGTCGTGGTCGAGGGCGCGAACGAGCCCACCACCCCTACCGCCGATCTGATCCTCGAGCAGCGTGGCATCCCCGTGATCCCCGACTTCCTCGCGAACGCCGGGGGCGTGACCGTGAGCTATTACGAGTGGGCCCAGAACCTCCAGCAGTACCGCTGGACCCACGAGCAGGTCAACCGCGAGCTCAAGGCGACGATCACGAAAGCCTACGTGGGGGTGCGGGACCTCGCGAAACAGAGGGGCGTGACGTTCCGGACGGCGGCCTACGCGATCGCGCTGCAGCGGGTGGCGGAGGCGGAGCGCCTACGAGGTAACTGACTGTTTCATAATGGAACAGTCGCAGGTTGAGCGCCAATCCTGCTCGACCTAGCGGTCTGCCACGATCGGATGTATTCTGGCAGCGAACATCACACAGGGGCCGGCAATGCGACGCGGAATTTCCTTGTTCGTAGCTTGCGTGGTGGTGGCACTCGTGGCTTGTGCCAGTGAGGACCTGCCGGTGGAGAAGGTCGCGGGCTCGCCGAGCCCGGGCGGGGATGTAACGGGTTCCTGGACCGCGACCTGGGCGCCGCTGGTCGGGACGAACACGTACCCGGATACCCTCAAGAACAGTCTGAACCAGGACTCGATCGTGACGCGCACCGTCAGGGACACCTGCACGGGAACGGGCACTCTCACGCTGACGCAGGGGACGCCCGTCGCCTACGTGACGGGTACCTACGCCATCACTCGCACCTGCAGATCGCATCTCCTCAAACACTCGGGTGCCGATTCAGTGTTCGTAGGCCAGGCGGTGACGACGCCCGCGGGTTCCATCTACAACGGGAACATGGGTAGCGGCCACCTCTCGTTCTCCCTCGACAACTCCGTCGCGGCCCGAGAGTTACAGCTCGGATTGGTCAGCGGTAACTCGATGGACGGCACAGCCCAATGGGCCATATTCGTGGCCACGCGGCCCACCAAGGGCAGGGGCACTGTCCGCGGGACGTTCAGCGCAACCAAGTAGGAGCCGGCGAAGAGAGAGCCACCCCTAGAGCGCCCCTGGCCCCGTTCCGCCAGGGGCGCTCGTTTATCCACCCCTCGAATACAGCGCCTGATAGGGATCTCCCGGCTGCGTGAACACGCGGACCTGAATCGCGCGGATCGTCTCTCTGAGATCGGCGTTCGAGTGGACGTACACTTCTTCGAACAAGTTCAGGTTCATGCGGTACAGCCGCTGGGCGATCACGACAGCATTGTTGAGCGGCGCGCGGGCAAACCAGCGCCAGTCGTACGTTTCGAGCGACTGCCCCACCGTTCCCGTGAGCTGGGCGCGCGCCCACCCGAACAGCGTGGTCCGCGTCCGCTCGAGGGCCAGCCCCGTCGGCCCCTCCGCATAGGCCGAGTCGAGGCGACGGGCGAGCTCGGCGTACAGCGCATCCAGGGTGCGCTCGTCGCGCCAGCGTGCCACCGCGCGCTTCGCGTCGAGCGAGTCCCCGCGGGAGCGAAAGAAGGCCTGGGCGCCACGGTAGCCCACGAAGCTCGCGAAGCTTTCGTTGAAGGGCGTCTGACTCTTGAGGTAGAGGGTATTGTGTGCCAACTCGTGGATCACCGTGGCCACGAGCTCCATCGTGTCGCGCTCCATGACCGTGGAGAGCAGCGGGTCCGAAAAGTACCCCAATGTCGAGAAGGCGCCGGCGGGGCGGAGGTAGGTGTCGAGTCCGGTCCGCTCGAGGTCGGCGGCGGCGGCGCGGGCCGTGGTGAAATCGAAGAACCCTTTGTACGGCACCGCGCCCACGATCGGGAAGTTCCAGGTGTACTCGCGCAAGCGATCGCGGCGGGAGGCGGAGAGCACCAAGACCAAGGTGTCTCGTCCCACGTCCACGTAGGTCGTGTACGTCTCGCCGACGAGCAGGCCGAGCGAGTCGGCCGCATACGCGCGGGCGGCGAGGACGAGCTGCAGGCGCTGCCGCAGGACCGGGGCGGTCTTCGGGTCGGCGACGAGCTTCGCGATGGCGCGCCGCTTGAGGAGAATCCGTGCCTCGGCGACCCCGGCGCGCGCGAGGTAGCGCGCGTCGGCGCTGACCGCGAGCGCCAGGACGAGTACCGATGGGATGCCGATCAGCACCCACGCCAGCAGGCGGCGCGCCACCCGGCCCCAGTTCGGCGGACGTCGCTGGACTAGGTCGTCCATCGCAGCCCCAGGCGATGACGCGCCCCGAGCGCGTCGTCCGCCCGGTACGCGTAATCCAGATGCAGGCGGCCCCCCCCCAACTCGACGCTCGCGCCCGCAGTCCACGGCGACGCGCTCGTCGCCGCGGAGTGGCCCGCATAGCCCACGCGGGCGAGCACGCCCATCGCGCGTGTAACCGCACCGCCCTCCAGTCCCGCGATGACATAGGCGTTCCCCTCCGACGGCCATTGGCCCTCGACCGTCGTCAGGAGCCGCAGCGTGCCCTGCGGGTCGACGTAGTTGAGCGTGAAGCCGGCGCGCGTGCGGCGTGGCAGGTGCACACCGTTCCCCAAGTCGCCGCCGATGTCTTGTACGCTCACGCCGAGCGCCATCAGGTCGAACACGGCGATCGCCAGCCCCGCGTCGCCGGCCCAGGCGTCGACGCGAGCCCCCTCGATTGTCTCGCGGACATACTTCGCCGTGGTGCCCAGGGCCACCAGCCCGGTGCGAAACACCAGCGAGGAGACACCGAGCAGATCGGCGGATGAATAGTTCGGCCCTGCCGCCGCGGCGCCGGCACCCCACGTGAAGCGACCGACGCGCAGCGCCAGCGCTCCCGCCGAGAGCGTGACCCCCGATGGATACGACTCGTACATGCCCTCCACCGCGAGGTGACCTATCGTGGCGAGCCCCGCCGGATTCGCGAAGATGGCGCCCGCGTCACCCACAATGGCGGCGCCGGCGCCGCCCATCCCGGACGCCCTTGTGGAATTGACCATGGTGTCGAGACTTCCGGGAGACTGTGCTGGCAGGGCCGACACGATGAAGACGTTGCAGAGGATCGTCACGAGCAGGCGTTCGCGACGCCGTCTGGTCATTGAATCCGGATCACGCTGAGCATAGGAGCCAAGGACGTGCGCAACGCGATTCCGGTGCTGTTCGAGAACAGGAGCGTGAATTGCCCGGCGCCCGGCGCCTGCTGCAGACGGTAGTAGCCGCCCGAGCCTGCGCGCAGCACCCCCTGGACCTGCAGCGAGCTGCCGTCCAACACCGGTGGGACCAGCGTGTAGGCCGCCGGGATGTTCGGGTTGGGGGGAACGCCGGTGCGGGGGTTTGGGCACCTCGCGCGGAGGTTGGGAAAGTCCGAGCGGAACCGCCACTTGACATACTGCAGCTCGGTAGGTGGTGAGAACCCCGGCAGGTCGGACACGTAGTTCGTCAGGCCCCACTGCTCGACGAGCGTGCGAAACGGTGTGCCGGTCGCTGCCACGGCGTTCGCCGCGCCGATCTGCGTCGTCGCGACCAGCCTGCGAGTGAACGCGTTCGCCGCCGCCGCGCTCGTGTCCGTGGTGAACTGGTCCACCAGGTAGCGCACGAACAGCCAGTACGCTCCGCGCTCGGCGAGTCCTCCGATCCCCGCCGTGTCCACGAGGAAGTGGTCCTGCGGAGCCGCGAGGTAATCGCCCGCGTTGTGCAGGTCGCCATAGACGTAGTTGCAAAACGTCGCGCTATCCGGCAGTGCGGTGCGCAGGAACGTCCGCGCGCCGTTCTCCTCGGCGTAGTGCGACAGCCCCTCGTTGAGCCACAGGTCCTCGGGGAAGCCCGGACGCACCAGGGAATGCTGGTTGAAGCTGATCATGTGCTGGAATTCGTGGACGAACGTCACGGGCACGACCTGCTTGACCTCCGAAACCGAATGCGCGCAGCTCAAAGTGCCCGCGACATCAGGAACGATCGAATAGAAGATTTCCCCGTTGTTCCCTGTCGAGAACGGGCCGGACGTGATCAGATCGGCGCCGAAGAAATATCCGGCGATGTACCCCTTGTTGACACAATCCGACGCATTCACGAGCGAGTTTACCTTCCCCGTCATGAGCACGATCACCTGCCCGTTGTTGTCGACGTTCGACTCCGCGCCGAACGCCAGGGTGTCCGTCTCGTACAGGCGCGTGTCGAACACGGCGCGCAGATCATCGAGATCCGATTGTGTCAGCCCGGGCACCGGCGCCGCGTTGTCCACGTAGATCGCGATGTGCGTTCCCACCTTGAGGGCCGTTGCGGTCACCGATGAGAGCGTGCTGGGCTTGCGGGGATCACACGTCGCCACGTTGCACACCTTGAACGTCCGCACGTTGCCCGAGTCGACGGGGATGGAAGCGGTCACAACGCGCGGGGGGGGGGGCGCCCGCAGCGGCCCGGGCACTTGAGCAGCCAGCTCCCGCTCGGCCCGGCGGAGGTGAAGATCGAACTCCTGGGCCGCGCTCGATCCGGATCGAGGCGCCAGCAGAGCATGGGACATCGGCGGCGCGGCCAGGAGCGTCCCGCCGAGCCTGAACGGCTCCGAGTCATTCGGAGTGGTGCTGCCCGACTGCGGCACCACCAGGTACTCGACAGTGGGCCCCGCAGCGTTGGAAGGGAAGACAGCACACCCCATCGTCTGGGTGGGGTCTACCGCCGTGTAGGCGGCAATCGCGAGCGTCAGATGCCCGCCGCTCGACGCGGTGCACGGGGGCAGCGGCGGATTTGTCGTACCGCTGGAGCTACAAGCCGCCACGAGAAGTGACCACAGGCCTATCACGCACAGCCGCTTCGGCATCGCTGGTTTCCTCCGTCGCCTCTCCGGCGCGCACCAGCGCCGTGCGGAAGCAGATAGGCCCCACCACTTCGTGAACACCAATCATCGCTACGATCAGGCTTTCGAGGGAGACCCCCCACTCCGGGAAGGCCTTGCGGGACAGCTGGGCGAGGCTCAGCGCAACGCCGGCCTGCGAGACGAGGCCGAGCCAGCCGTACCGCGCCAGGGGGGGCCCTACGCTCGGATGCCGCGCCGCCCAGAGCGTGCCGTAGCGCAAGCTCACGACCCGGAGGCCCACCAGCAACAACATCCACGGCCACAGCTCCGCAAGGGCGCCGACGCGCATGCCCGCGCCTGTCAGCGCAAAGAAGACGACGTACACCGGCGACCCTGCGCCCCCCGCGCCCCCCCCCTCTCGTTGCAGTTCGGTACGGAGCTGCTCGGTCGCGACTGGCGCGAAGTTCCTGATGTAGAACCCCGCCGCGAGCGCCATGATCAGCGTGTCGAGTCCCGCGAGCCGCGCCACTGCGGCGGTGCCGAATGCCGTCGCAACGAGTAACAGCGTGGTGTCGCGTCCCGCGAGCACGCAGTAGCGACCCAGGGCATAACCGAGGAGCGCGCCCGCCGCTGCAGAGCCGCCGAGGTGCAGGAGCGCGGCCCCTGCGACGGCGCCGTTGAGGCCTCCCGCGCTCGCGAGCGCCCGCCCCACGCCCAGCACCACCGCGAACAGGACCAGGACCACGAGATCCTGCCCCACGGTAATGGCGAGCAGGGCGCGGGCGAGCGGACCGCGGGCGTCGAGCTCGCTCGTCATGGCCAGCGTGAGGACCGGAGACGACGCCGCCGCCACCGTGCCCAACACGAGCGCTACGACGACCGCATCGTGGAACGGCTGATGCCGCGTGACCGGGAGCCACGGTGTGACCGACAGCATGACGAGCGTGACCACGGTGAAGGGAAAGGCGATCGCGCCGATCGTGAGCCGGCTGAGCGCCACGCGACCCTGGCGCAGCGCATCGAGCGCCAGCTCGGAGCCGGCGGCGAGCGCGATCAGCGCCACGGCGGCGTCCGCGATGAACTGGAGCGCGTCGACTTCTTCGCGCCGGATGAGCCCGAGCCACGCCGGGCCGACGGCGAAGCCGATGAGGAGATACCCGGTGAGGCGCGGCAGGCGTGCGCGCCGCGCGAGCGCACCGCCGAGGTAGGCCGTGAGCAAGAGAAAACCGAAGGACAGCGTCGCGCGGGCTTCGAGCGGACTCCCCGCCGTCACGCGATGAAAAAAGGCCATCATCAGGCCCAGTGCGAGCAGACTCGCGATCGCGCGTGCGGGGCGCATCCGCCGAAAATATCCGGCGGGGCCGCGCTTTTGACAATGCGCCGGAGCGCCGATATCTTCCCGTAGCCGTATGGCGTTTGTCCACCTCCACACCCACAGCGAGTACTCCCTCCTCGACGGCGCCAACCGGATCCCCGATTTGCTCGATCGGGTCCAGGCGCTGGGCATGGACTCGCTCGCCATCACGGACCACGGCAACCTGCACGGGGCGTGGCAGTTCTACGCCGAAGCCCGGGCCAGGAAGGTCCGCCCGATCCTGGGCTTCGAGGCGTACCTGGCGTTCGGCGACCGCCGCAAGCGCGAGCGACCGGCGGACGCTCCCGGCCCGTACTCCCATCTCGTGCTGCTCGCGAAGAACCGCACCGGCTACCACCACCTCGTCAAGCTCTCGTCGATCGGATTCCTGGAAGGCTTTTACCGGCGCCCACGCATCGACCGCGAGGTGCTCGAGCAATTCGCCGAGGGCGTGATCGGGCTCGCCGCCTGCCTCTCGGGTGAAATCGCGCTGTATCTGCGGCAAGGGAACTACGAGGCGGCCAAGGCGAGTGCCCAATACTTCGGCCGCGTATTCGGTTCGAACGGCTTCTGGCTCGAGGTGCAGGACCATGGCCTCGAGGACGAGAAGGCGGTGGGCGCGGGCATGTTTCAGCTCGCCGCGGAGCTCGGCCTCCCGGTGGTCACGACCAACGACGCGCACTATCTAAGGAAAGAAGACGCCGAAGCGCACGACGTGCTGCTCGCGATCGGTACGGGCAAGGACCTCGATGACCCCACCCGATTCCGCTTCTTCGGGCAGGAGAGCTACGTCAAGTCCGAGCAGGAAATGCGCGCGCTGTTTCCGGACCACCCGGAGGTCGTCGCCGAGACCCAACGGGTCGCCGAGCTGTGCGAGTTCGACTTCGAGAAGCGCTACTTCCTGCCGCAGTACCCGCGCCCCGCGGAATTCGCGTCCGACAACGACCTGCTCGTGCATCTGGCGCGCGCGGGCGCAGTCGCGCGGTACGGCGATCCCCTGCCCCCGGCCGCGCAGGAGCGGCTCGACTACGAGCTCCGAGTCATCTCGCACACGGGGTACGCGGGCTACTTCCTGATCGTGTACGACATCGTGAAGGCGGCGAAGGATCGAGGCATCCCAGTGGGGCCGGGGCGCGGCTCCGCGGCGGGATCGCTGGTTGCGTACGCCCTCGGGATCACGGACATCGATCCCCTCTCGTTCGACCTGCTGTTCGAGCGGTTCCTGAATCCCGAGCGTATCTCGATGCCCGACATCGACCTCGACTTCTGCTTCGAGCGGCGCGGCGAGGTCATCCAGTACGTGCGCGAGCGCTATGGCCGGGATTCGGTCGGGCAGATCATCACGTTCGGAACCCTCAAGGCACGCGCTGCTTTCCGGGACGTGGCGCGCACGTTGCGGATCGAGCCGGGCGAGGTGGACCGCTTCACGAAGATGATCCCCGCCGGGCCGGGGGTCACCGTCACCTTGACCGATGCGCCGGAGAAATCTCCCGAGCTGCGGCAGCTGGCGCGCCACGACGAGCGCGTCCGCAAGATTCTCGATCTCGGCTCACGGATCGAGGGGCTGGCCCGCCACGCGTCCGTGCACGCCGCAGGAGTGGTGATCGCCCCGGGTCCGCTCACCGACTACGTCCCGGTCTGCCTCGCGCCACAAGAGGCCGACGCCATCATCACGCAGTATGACATGGTCGCACTCGAGCAGGTCGGCATGCTGAAGATCGACATCCTCGGCCTGCGGACCCTGACGGTCATCCATGACGCGGTGCGGATGGTGGCCGAGCGCCACGGCGTCACGCTCGACATGAAGGGGCTCCCGCTCGACGACCCGGAGACCTACCGGCTGCTCGGGTCGGGCCGCACCGCCGGCGTCTTCCAGTTCGAGTCGCCGCTCGCCACCGACTGCCTGCGCAACATGCGGCCCTCGCCGAGATCCTGCAACCCACGTACGGCGTCATCACCTATCAGGAGCAGGTGATGCGCATCGCCAACTTGCTCGCCGGCTTCTCGCTCGCCGAGGCCGACGTGCTGCGCAAGGCCGTCGGCAAGAAGGACCAGGAGCTGATCGAGCGTGAGCTCGGTCGCTTCGTAGAGCGTGCGGTCGCGCTCGGTCACGAGCGTCGGATAGTCGAGGACATCGCACGGCAGATCGAGACCTTCGGGCGATATGGATTCAACAAGTCGCACGCGGTGGCGTACTCCGTCCTGTCGTACCAGACCGCCTGGCTCAAGGCCCACTACCCTGCCGAGTTTCTGGCGGCACTGCTGTCGTCGGAAATCGGCGACACCGACAACGTCGTGCGCTACATCAACGAGGCGCGCGAGCTGGGCCTCGAAGTCCTGCCGCCCGACGTGAACGAGTCGGGGTTCAAGTTCACCGTCGTGGCCGACCGCCGGATCCGGTTCGGGCTCGGCGCGATCAAGAACGTCGGGGCCGGCGCGATCGAGTCGATCCTCGCGGGGCGGAGGGCCAGCGGACCGTACCGCTCGCTCGTGGACCTGTGCGAGCGGATCGACCTGCGGCTCTGCAACAAGCGCGTGATCGAGGCCCTGATCGACGCCGGCGCGTGCGATTCCCTGGGCGGCCATCGCGCCCAGCTCGTGGCCGCGCTCGACAGCGCCTTCGGCGAGGCCCAGGTCCGCCAGCAGGAGCGCTTGTCGGGACAGCGCGCACTGTTCGGCGAGGACACCCCCGTCCCTCGTCCCCCGTCCCCCCTCCCGGCTGTGCCCCCCTGGTCCGAGCACGATCGCCTGGCACGGGAGAAGGCCGTGCTGGGCTTTTTCATTTCGGGGCACCCCCTCGCGCCGTACCGCGTCGAGGTGGAGCTTTTCGGGACGCGGACGACCGCGACCCTGGGGCAGCGGAGCGACCAACGTGTGCGAATCGCGGCGGTTGCAACGATGGTCAAGCGGCAAGTCTCGAAGAAGACGGGCGCCGAATACGCGCGCGTGACGCTCGAGGACTTCCACGGCACCGCGGAGGCGCTGGTGTTCCCGGAGGCCTGGGCCAAGCTCAGCGAGACGATCCAGACGGACCGCGCGCTCCTGCTCGTGGGCGGCTACAGCGCGCGCGACCGGGACGACGAGCAGGCGCCGTTCGTCATCGAATCCGCGCAAGCGCTCGACGAGCTGAAGCCCAGCGGCGCGATCGGCGTGGCATTGCGGTGGGCGCCCACCGCGCCCCCGCCCCCCGATGCGACGCGCGCCGCGGCCGCCTTGTGCGCGGCGCACCCGGGGCCGGCCCCGGTGCTGGTGGAGTGGAAGGAAGATGGAGAGAACGGCGGTGAGGCTGTCCCCGGACCTGTCCCCGGCGTCAGCACTCCGGCCGCTCGTCTTCGTAGTCGTTCGCTGCGCGTGGCGGTGGACGACGAGCTGGTCGTGGCGCTGCGCGCGCTCCTCGGGCCCGAGCACGTGCACCTGGTCAAGACCTGACCGATGGCGACCCACACACTCGACTTCGAGCGTCCGCTGCTCGAGCTGGAGCGTCAAATCGAGGAGATGAAGCGCGTCGCGGGCGAAGGCTCCGTGGATGTCGCGAAGGAGATCGCCCCGCTCGAGAAGCGACTCGCCGAGCTCCGGGCCGAGATCTATCGGAACCTCACGCCGATGCAACGCGTGCAGGTCGCGCGGCACCCCAGGCGACCGTACACGCTCGACTATCTCAGCACGGTGTTCACCGATTTCGTGGAGCTGCACGGCGACCGGCTGTTCCGCGACGATCCGGCGATCGTGGGGGGGTGGGCGCGGCTCGACGGGATGAGCGTCATGGTGATCGGGCACCAGAAGGGGCGCGACACCAAGGAGAACCTGCGGCGGAACTTCGGCATGGCCCACCCCGAGGGCTATCGCAAGGCGCTCCGTCTCATGCGTCTGGCGGAGCAGTTCCACGCTCCGGTGATCACGCTGGTCGACACGCCGGGCGCGTACCCCGGGCTGGGCGCTGAGGAGCGGGGCCAGGCCGAGGCGATCGCTCGGAACCTGGTCGAGATGGCGACGCTGCGCACGCCCATCATCACCGCGGTGATCGGCGAGGGCGGATCGGGGGGCGCCCTGGCGGTCGGGCTCGCCGACCGCGTCCTGATGCTCGAGAACTCCGTGTACTCAGTGATTTCCCCGGAAGGATGCGCCGCCATCCTCTGGAAGGACGCGAGCCTGCGGGAACGGGCCGCGGAAGCCCTCAAAATCACCGCCGAGGATCTGCTCGAGCTCGGGGTGATCGACGAGATCATCGCGGAGCCGCCGGGCGGCGCGCACGCCGATCCCGAGGCCACGGCCGCGGCGCTGGGCGACACATTGCGGCGCCACACGCGTCACCTGCGCAAGGTCAGGATCGAAAAGCTCCTCAAACGCCGCGAAGAGAAGTACCTTTCGATGGGCGCGTTGAGCGAGAAGTGAGTTGAACGACGTCGTCGAGGTCCGGTTCAAAGGCAACCGGAAAGAATTCTTCACCTGGCCGTCCGCGGAGCCGCTCGCCCTGCACGATCCCGTGATCGTGGAGGTCGATCGGGGGCAGGATCTCGGCCGCGTGTCGGCCGTGGGCCCGGTCGCCGCGAAGAAATGCGGAGGCGGGTGCAGCGGGTGCAGTCTGGCGGGTCCTACCCAGCCGTCCGCATCTCCTCCCGGCGAGGAGCAGTCCGGAGCTGCGATCACGCGCCGCGTGCTGCGCCGCGCCACCCCGGACGACGCGGCGATCGCCGAGCAGCTGCACCGCGAGGAGGACGACGTGCGCCGCCGCGTGATGGATCGGGTCCGGGTCCACACCCTTCCGATGAAAGTCACCGACGCCGAGTGGCAATGGGACCGCAAGAAGCTCACCGTTTATTTCACGGCCGAGCAGCGGGTGGACTTTCGGGCCCTGGTGCGTGACCTCGCGAGCCTGTTCCACACGCGCATCGAGCTGCGTCAGATCGGGGCGCGCGACGAGGCCAAGCGCCTCGACGGCGTGGGCCGCTGCGGTCGCCAGTACTGCTGCTCGAGCTGGCTCCCCGAGCTGCGGCCCGTGAGCCTGGCGCTCGCCAAAGACCAGCACCTGTCCCTCAATCCCTCGCAGATCTCCGGAGGGTGCGGGCGGCTGCTCTGCTGCCTCCGCTACGAGCACGACTTCTACGTCCAGACGCGCAAGCGCTTTCCCAAGGAAGGCCGCGTGCTGCAGACACGCCTGGGGGCGGAGCGCGTCCTCGCGGTCGACGTGTTCCGCGAGACCGTGACCCTGCGCGCCGAGGCGGGCGACACCCGCGTGGTGGCACTGGAAAAGCTGAAGGACGACGTAATCCCGTAGGAATGCCTGCCCCGAAGTTTTACCTCACCACGGCGATCGACTATTCCAACGGCGAGCCGCACCTCGGGCACGCCCTGGAGAAGATCGGCGCCGACTGCATCGCCCGGTATCACCGGCTGCGCGGCGACGACGTCCACTTCCTGATGGGGATGGACGAGCACAGCCAGTCGGTGATCCAGGCCGCCGCCCGCGCCGGCGTGACGCCGCAGGCGTGGGTCGACCGCATGGCGACCACGTTCGCCGACTACTGGCACCGCCTCCATTGTTCGAACGACGACTGGATTCGCACCACGGAGCCGCGACACGCCCGCGCGGTGGCGGCCCTGCTCGAGCGCATCCAGCAGCGCCACCCCGCAGATCTGTTTGAGGCGGAGTACGAGGGGCTGTACTGCACCGGGTGCGAGGAGTTCAAAACCGGCTCGCAGATCGTCGATGGGCACTGCATCGAGCATCCCACGCTCGAGCTGATCCCGACCAAGGAGCGGAACCACTTCTTCCGGCTGAGCGCGTATCGCGACGCCGTACTCGACCGCATCCGCGCGGGCGCCCTGAGCGTGCAGCCCGAGATCCGTCGCAACGAGGTGCTGCGACTGCTCGAGGCGGGCCTCCAGGACATCTCGATCTCGCGGCAGCGCCAGCCCTGGGGCATTCCGTTTCCCGGTGACGCGCAGCAGACGGTCTACGTGTGGTTCGACGCGCTGATCAACTACCTCTCGGCGACCGGGTTTCCCGAGCTCGGCTACGAGCGGTTGTGGCCCGCCCACCTGCATGTCGTTGGCAAAGGGATCACGCGCTTCCATTGCATCATCTGGCCCGCGATGCTCCTCGCGGCCGAGCTCGAGCTTCCCCGCGCGGTGTGGGCACACGGCTACGTGCAGTGGTCGGGCGCCAAGATGAGCAAGACCGCCGGGACGGTCGTGACGCTCGGCGAAGCGATCGATCGGTACGGCGCCGATGCGCTCCGCTACTTCCTGCTCCGCGAGGTCGGCTTCGACAACGACGGCGATTTCACGTGGGAACGGTTCGACGCGCGTTACAACGCGGAGCTCGCGGATACCTTCGGCAACCTGGTGTCGCGCGTGCTCACCATGATCCACCGCTATCGGGAAGGCACCGTGCCGCGTGCCGAGGGAAGCACCAACTCACCATTCGACAAGGCCGTGAGGGATGCGGTGGCGACCCATGACGAGTGGATGGATGGCCATCGGCTGCAGGAGGGAGCGCGCCAGTTCATCAGCGTCGCAGGGGCCGCCAACCGTTACATCGAGGAGCAGGCGCCGTGGCAGCTCGCGAAGCAGGGAAAACAGCGCGAACTCGACCTGGTCCTCGCCAACCTGGCCCGGACCGTGGTGCGTCTCGCGATCCTCGCCTACCCTTTTATCCCCGGCAAGGCGGAGGCCGTTTGGGAGCTCGTATGCCCAGGATTGAGCCTGGCACGAACGTCGCTCGAGGATGCCGTGGGCGGTGTGGAAGGGCGACCCGTAGGGAAAGCGCCTATCCTGTTCCCCAAACCGCGATTGGCCAGTGTCTAAGTGCCTAGGAGAAGGTGATTTGGGTCACCTTCGGGCGTGTTGACGCCTTCCTCGCCAAGCCGTACTTTAGTGGTCCACTCGGGGACCGGACCCCACGCCCTGTTCGGACTCTCCCTACGGCAGGTCCAAATGGACCGGCGCGGTTGCGCCGGGCCTGATTGGTTTCGATGCGAGGTCGGCGCGACTAGATGAGCAAGAAGGCAGAGCGACGCTGGACCGTCATGGTGGTGCCCCACGGCTCGGGTTCGTCCCGCGCGGTGGAGGTGTCCCAGACGTTCGTCAAAGCCCTTCTCGGGATCGGCAGC
>WNGO01001861.1_pt1 | contig 13965 bp, 14 predicted proteins | sample 5400511 | NCBI WGS metagenome assembly WNGO01 (sample SAMN13153380, study PRJNA577476) | soil metagenome | isolation source: 20 cm soil or saprolite under Garry oak tree replicate 2 | place: USA:California | collected 2016-06-15
AGGGTACTTATACGAGATGCCAGTAGCAGCCCATCGTCTTATCCCGGTAGTCACTACCTGGCACGCCATGCGTCTCCCACAAGACCTCGCCAGGCACCCAGAAGTCCACGACATTCTCCACTCCTGGAAAGACAAGTCCGACGGTTTGTAGTCTCGGATCCAGTCTCGGTCTCGGCTACCGTGTACCGACAGTCAGTTAGCCCTCAAGTTCATCAAATGTTCGTTACTAGGATATCCCATGGACGTGTTCAGCTGGTTGGGAGTCGGATCTACGGAGTCTCGGCCGAATCTCAGTAAGCTGATTGATGATTTCCTTATATGTACCACTTCTTGCCTTATTGATCATACAACATTCCTTCATACCCAAGACATTCCCGTTTCACTCGTTTCATTCGCTACCATCAGGAAAATGGCTGAAAATAGATAAGGGTATATAAAGCTTTACAACAACTGAAAAATCTATAATATATACAACTCTGATATATTGATTGATAATGTAGTATAAAGGACGGTAGGGTTGGTAGATTTCACAAAGTCACCCAGAATTGGCTCTTTCACAAGTACAGGACTATCTGATAAAAGGCTATAACATGATGATCAGGAACAATAAGTATGAGAATTCTCTTCAATTATCTATAACATTTGCAAAAAGCTACTGGCTGTCTCAGGATAGATAAGACACGGTAGCATTGGCAGATTGCATCACAGATGTCAGAGTGTGGCCAATAGATACTGGTAGTTGCAACTTGAAAAGAAGCATAAGGTAGACATACATAGGTCATAGGATGCCAGATATATTAACCTGCAAAAAGGACCTCCAGAACAACCTGACATTTCAGTCATTACAAGGATGATACCTCTGATCAACTTCTTTCTGGTTGTCACAGATAGATCATGAATTCCAATGGCAACAGAAAGATTTTGACTGATCTAATGTCTACCAGACCATATCATCATTGGTGCAAAGGGACCTCTGACCAAATACCATCTGGTAGCCACAATGTGATCAGATGTGCAAGACATGGGATGGCAGATAATGAGTGTCAACCTGTTCTTTGCTGGCCCACCCAGTGTCTGAGTTTGCCTTGAGTGCTGTCACAGCCACTGTCTGTAAGATCTGCCAGAGTTGGTGGTTAGATCATGGGCATCAGCCTGTTAATCATTGGATCAGGAATAATAAGTATGAGAATACTGAGCCATTAGCCATAAGATTTACCAAAAGCTACCAGCCATCTCAGAGAAGATAAAAGATGGCTGCAATGGCAGATTACATCACTGGTGGCAGGATGGTGACATTGATCCAGCTTTACCTAATTATACCAGCATTGGTCTGACTATGCCTCTGGTCAAGGACCACCAGGCAGCCATGGTTTGTAAAAAGTGCAATACATCAGGGGATTGATCATATGCATCAGACTGTTAATTGCTGTTCTTTAGATGGCAGGATTTGGTGTGATAGTGCCTCTGATCAGGCAGTCGTGGTTTGATAAGATGCATAAAGCATGATTCAAACATGGTAAGACAAACAATTATTATTGTATATGGTAATACTCTGTCCCAAATAAAACTCTTACTATCCTATGGAGGTGCACTGTCAAACATTATCATGTCATATCTACAAACTTAAACTGTAACCGTAGCTGGTAATGGAACAGCCCATGTCCACCACTAACCTGGGCGTAACCAGTCATTAACTTGAGGACTGGTGGCGACTGCCTGCAACCGTTAAGACCATCCGTGACTGGTGCTCATACGCTCAGCTTACTCGGGTCACGGGTGTCGCAGGATGCAGCAAGACAGGGTGCGAGAGGGTGCGGGAGGGTGTGAGAGGGCGCGGGGAGGGTGCAGGAGGGTGCAGTGCATGCACCGAAGCATGGTTGAGTGGCAGAGGGCAGGGCGTGGTGAGTCAGTAACATTGAAATCCGGGTTTACACGGCTTACATGGGTTGCAACAGGGTGCGACAAGTTGCAGGTGGATGCAGTGCCAGTTGACAAGGGTACGGGGTAGTTGACAAGGGTACGGGGTAGTTGACGAGGGTGCGGGGTGGTTGACGAGGGTGCAGAATGGTTGCTAGTGGTACGTACCTTGTTATTTGATCCCTAGAGGAGAGGAACGATTGCAGATCCTTGTGGGTGGAGTAGGTAGTACTTATTTTGAGCGAGAATGGATGGTGGGTGCAAGACCTGGTCAGAATGGTCAAGGAGATGTGTAGATCCTTACTTGGGAGTGTTGAAAGGTGTTGATGGACTCATTGTCTTCGTTTTCGCATGGATGGTGCGGCTAGTCCCTCCTTGTGTTCCTTCGAGTCCCTGTCCATCGATAACGACGCATGGGTTGCCCTCGAGCCCATTCCCTTCCTGTTGAAACATCTGAAGGATCAGACCCTCACGAGCGGCCCGGTATATTGACAGTTTCCCTGTTTCTGAACAGCAGTTAGCGCAGAACAGGAGAAAGAGTTGCTAGAGTCAAATCTTCATGAAAAGTTTTCTGCAAACCAATGAATGGCCGTGTCCCAATCAGCAGGGGAATATCGCACATACCCGTGATCCACTTTACTACCGTCGTCCCCATATCCAACAAGTGTCTCTGTCAGGTTTATGATTGTATATGGGCTTGAATTCCTTCGACGCCAGATAGCGCTAAATAGCCTACGGGAAGATAGCCTACGGGAAGATTTTGATGAACAGCGACTTGACGAGCGGAAAGTATTGGATTACTGAACTCACTTGAACTCGATTGCTTTGCTAGCGTCAAACGCAGTCTAGCCCAAATTTGTGCGCTGCAAGGACATATAACCCAGACAAGTGACCGATGTACCATGAACAGTGCGAGTCAAATAGAGCTGTTCGCCCATGGGAGTCGGGATGCGAGATGAGTCAGATCCGTGATGTTGGCGGGAATGGGGCCAGCGCGGAGGGATCAGAGTCGTCAGAGTGACAAGCATTACGCAAGACTGATAGGACAGACGTACTTACAAACTGGCCATGAACCATCACGGGGCATCTCGGAACGGGTTGTAGATTCTTCTATTGAGATTTTCCTTGTCTGGGGATAACGACGGATGAATCATTAGATCATGTTTGACGGGGCCAAGGAGTGCCATCTAACCTTGTCATAGTTTTTTCACGTTGGCTTCAGAGTCTAGTTCTATGTTGCGATCTCTTGAAAATGTTCACGATCTCGTGGGCGCGCAGGCATTTTCATCATTACTGGGTCATCATCCAATTCTCTGCACACAAGCGCAAGATGCAGGGGCTGAGGCGAGGCACTCGTTGAGAGTCGAGTATGCAATGTCAAGCGTGACGACAGCACTTCCTCAAGCAAATAATATTTAGTAGTTTTAGAATGATTCTGATACCACGTTCGTCTCACCTGTGAAATCGTTGAGACTGAAGATGAACACATAACACTGATGTGCAATACTCGTTCACGTCTCCTTTAGCATCCAATCCTTCTTAGACAACTTTTCCACCTTTCTCCCACCGTGAGTTCCTTCGCAGACCCCTTTTGACATGTCATACATAGACAAGCGTGGACTCTGGTTGTCAAGGACAGGATAGGGGACGAGTTTGCAGTAGCAATATGTTGTCCGACACCCTTGGCAGAGATCCCCATCCTGACAGGAGGGACGGGGGGAAAGCGGTTGCAGGTGGGCAGGAAACGGTATCTGTTAGCTGATATATACATGAAAGAAGTGATAGTCTACTTTACGGATAGTGCAATCAAATGTTAAGTGAGTAGTAATGCAAGCAAAGCCTTAATATTCAGGTTAGCTATACAAATACGTGACGGAGCGACAGATTTACCGAACGGGCGGATGGGACGGTAACAGGTGCAGTCGTGAACGGTCCCCCAGAAGTAGGCCACAAGGGATCTTGACTCGTTGATGATGCATGACGGTGCATAGTGCGAGGAAGTGGATATTGATTGGCACGGTTTCAGAGACGCGAGCGTCTAACAAACCCTTGAGGGCGACAAAGTGGTGGTGTCTTCTGTGCTATGGATCATGGGATGACGAAGACGAGAAAAGGTGACCTGTCACTCGGCGAGTCAGATCGTAGTAAGTCAAAACACGTGCAAAGTTTTGACTCACAAGGCTGGCAGTTGAACTTTCCTTATATGTATACCTCAGGCTATGCTCCACTGTGACATCGTCATCATCAGTATCATGGCCATTGTTTTCGTTCAGGACTTGGAGGGGGCGTGTGACTGATTGAGCACCATTACTAGTATGCATGTTGCCATGAGAACCGGATTTGCGTATGGCAGTGCCGAGTGAGAGGTCGCCTGAAATTTGTGGAAGCAGCGACGATTACCCTGGTCAAGTACCCGAGATCAGCGCCCTCGCAGACGCCTCTGCTTCTCTCTCTTTCCGTTTCCGCTCCGGATTGGCCTTACAGTCTCGCTCCCGCTTGACAAGCTTGGAAGACGAAGAGGGTGAGGAGGCCTGAAGTGCACCAGCTCAAAGGTGGACAGCGAATCGAGGAGCTCTTGAACCGCCTCGGGAGCCTGAGAAACTCAAGCGGCGGTTCGAGGTTTCTATGGCCGTAGCCGCGACATTTTGGTCGTGCCATTCGCAGATATCCATCTTCGTCAAGTTGTGCAGGTTGGACATCCATCTTTGCACCTGTTTTTGCTGCTGCCAAGCAGTGATCCAACTTGGGTTGCATATCAGGACAGCAGTTTTGAGTTTATTGTGTAGAATCGGCCAATCACAAGGGCAAATCAGTATATACGCTTTTGCAATGATTCGAGGAATGAATACCTTGAACTCTTGAGAGTCAAAATACGAATGACTCCTGATCTTTTCACGATATCGAAGTAATCTGGAACTTCAGTCTTGGCTCCTGGGTGTCGGAAGTAATCAACCCTAAATAAAGTTGATCAATAAGGATACCAGATGGAAGTCGAGCAGCAACCTACGCGATAATTCGGTCAACCAACACGTCAGAGTACGGAGAGGCAAATGAGCACCGGAACCAAATTGAACCCATTGATCGTTGGCAAGACTACATTACTAGACGGTGCCGTCGGGGTGGATGTAGACACAAGAGTTACGAATGCAGAGGATCCTGACGTCGTGAGAGGGTGCGGTTGTTGCCGAGACCGGGCACCGGGACCGTTTGACTCGCTGTTGATGCTGAGCAACCCTAACCCAAAATTGGTGAAATAAGTCTACATTTGATAGATAGGTGACCCTCACGTTGACGTTGGGCCAACCGCTGCTCTTCCACTAAGAAGTCTGGGAACTGCTCGCTGTCGCTCTTGGCCTGGTTCGAACACTGCCACCGAACGATGACGGAGGTGGTTGTTGTAGGTACGGTGATCGGCCTCTTCCGTGTACTGTTGCTGAACAGTATCCTAACGCGACTCCAACAATATTCACGGAATTGCTGTTCGTCCCTTCAACCGAGTCGAACAATGACAAAGACATCACCAGTGAAGCAAGATCCCTGCTCGACGATTCAGGGCCTACGTTCGTTTCAACTCTTCCTGACTGCCTCTAACCGGCACCTTCGACGACATGGTTGATATCGCTAGTCCGGAAGTTGGTGGAACTGGTAGAGACAAATTCGACACTTGAACGGACCCAAACGACGGCATTGGGTGCGCTGGATGGGCCGTATGATGTCGCCTGCATCCTGCACCAGACCACAACCTTCGGAAGGCGGTAGCGTAACCATACTATTTGATGGATCTCCCCCCCTCTAGTCCTTATTCATGCTCATTGGAGGCTCCTCCGGAATCGCGAGGGTAGGCCTATGATCCTCCCCATCGCCAACAAAAGAAGGATTCGCACTGTTCAACAGTTATTTCAATAGGACCATCTGACGTTGCGTTAATTCTTGACGTGAAAAAGCACTCCACAAAAGGGTCAACGATGAGATGGTTCCGCTTTGGCCCGGTAAAGGAATGGCAATTTCGACTCATCCCTGGCGAGCGTGATGCCTCGTTCCCATCCTTCGAGTCAACGGCGAATTGGCGTCACTTCCTCCTTGCACTATCGGAGCCGACACGCTCGTATTGGGCCCATAAGACCCGTCTGTCAAGGACCCTCCACCGAATTCAATCAACAGCCCAGCACACTCCCACAAAATACAACATTTTGAACTGATGGTAAGCATAGAATCCCGACGCGAGTTGTTTATAGGAAACGTGTTGAGGATTTGGCCCTGGATTGGCATTAAATCCCATAGGTCGCGAAACGAAAGCCGGAGAAACGCTCTGAGCAGCCTGCCATAGTTGTTGCAGTTGCAAATTTCGTTGTTGGTAGTTCAAAATGCATCCGCGGGTGACTGTCCAACACAAGTGACAACAACGCTTAGCGACGTTTGTGAAATGCGTTGAAGCCAACGCGCTCTTCCCGATACAGGAAAATCTGATGAGCGAGCTCTGGCATTTCATTCCTCGTCTCGTGTCTCGAGTCTGCCACGTCTCTTTATACCACCGCTGTCGGTGTTCTCGACGACAGCTTGTCTTCTCGGATGGAAGGAATTCGAAGGGAATCCTAGCTTTGGACGCGGGGAAAGCGATTACTGAGATGCATCGAAAGAACCACGCAGGGAACCACGCTCTTCAATCTCTGCCTCAATTCGTCTTCTTTCTTCATCACCGACAGATGAGTTGCCTTCTTCTCCTATACCGATACTCGTGTTTTCCCATGCTGCGTTTGCCCGTACAGCAGCCATCTGAGGCAGTTGATAAGCCACGAGCAGATATATTTGACCCAAGCGATGCACGAGCATAGTCAGGGCGGGAAAATCCAGCTGGTGCGTCACTGTCGTCATGCATGCTGACGTTGTTAGGATTGGCGGTCGCGTTTATCCTCGAAGCTCCGTCGATGTGCGGCTATCAGGGCGGCTATCACTGCCAGCGTAGCCGTCGACAGGCATGACATGGTCTTCCCGGATCCCCGAAGCATCAACGCTGACGTCCTGAACTCCATCACCTGCGTAGGCCTTCCTCGAACGACACCTCATAGCATTTCTACTTCTCCAGCAAGTCGCTCAACTGCATTCTTGAGGTCATCTACCTCGACCTGCTTGTCACGCAAAGATGGCGTCTTTCTCTCGCAATTCCAACAGCATAGCCTGGTGCTCAGAGTTCTAACGTGAGACGCATCAGGTGAGAGCAAAGCAATATGATCAGGTCTTCATTGAAAAGCTATTGCAGACATGAGCAAACATTCCCAGTTACAGATGAGCAATACATACCTTCTTCTCTTCGATGGCTCCCCGATATCTTCCGCTTTTCTGCTACCGTCTGACGCCATTGAAAATCAATGGTATGAATATCTAGAGCAATGCATTCACTTACACGCTCTTGCTTTTGCTTTCGAAGACTTCTTCTCAAGAGTGCGTGCAAGGCGCGGTTGCATTACTCCAGACAGCTCGGTAGTTTCTTCCTGCCACCGCGACGCTCCCGGACAAGATTCTCACGCACCCCGATGGCACACAACGGAGGGCCGGCGCAGGTTGCAGGTTGGTGTGATGACAAGGTTACGCGCTGGTGTAGTGACTCGCTCCTTTGGCAAGTCATGGAGGCAATGCCAGGGTCGGCTTTACACTCAACATCAGAGATACCCTTTGATCAGAGTGCTGACGAGGTGGTTGTGGTTGTTAAGCGCTTTGAGCATTACAGCTGTTTTCAATAATCCTTGCGGTGACGCAAAATCTTTTCTTTTCGAGTCACATGATCAGTTTTGGAGCTCCGCTCTGCGTGTTCGTATGAGATGAATGGGTGGCAGTGGCAGTGGGTGGAGGTAGGATTTGAAACCCGAGGGGGCTAGATGGGGTGGCGGGGTGGCAGGGGTTGGGAAAATACGGGCTATAAGTCACATGATCTGCCAGCGGTTCGAGAGTCAGGTTGACGGATGGTCCAATGAGATGGAAAATGGGTTTTGGAATGCATAGGTTGCACGAGTTGAGAAGATCCGAGAGATAGGACAAGGAGAGGGTGATGGTGGATGTATATGGAGTAATGAGGTGGTCTTCTAAGATTTTGTCTCCCGTCAATCACGTATCCCGTGGCTCTGATTTTAGTTTGGAATACGCACCGTTCATAAGCACCTCATCCTCGAATGTCGCTCTGAACACTTCATTCAGCTTCGACAACGCTTTCTCCACCTGATCCCCGATTCTGGACATACTCGTTCCCTCGAACTTAGTCTTCCACGCTCTGCGCTATCCTCGCTCCAGCGCTGTACAACGCGGCCATTATCCGTTTCAAATGCCGACGAATGCTTCTGATGCTATGCGGCCACATCTCAGAAACCGCTCGTACGGCCGCTTTCTTGGCCTAAACCAGGCAAGTTCGTTGATGAGGAGTAAGTCGCCACGATGGTCGCCAACGTTGCGCTGAGTTTGGTCCTCCTGAGCGCATTCAATCGGGGCGGGCTTGAGGCACCGAGTGATAAGCTTTCGCTCAGTGAGGTGAGTACTTGGCGGTCACGGTGACGATTGTGTGGCCTAGGGAAGCCTGAAAACGATCTGAACTGTCATGCCTAGAAGTTCGTCATGTCACATTGTGAGGTTTATTCAGTCGTAAGTTATAAATTTTATACCTTCGCGTTTAGTGTATTGTCCGGGTCATCGGATACCTAGACCGTGGTTCATCACTTCGATGTCTTTCGTCGATTGATGAACGTTGGAGAAGTGGACTGCTGCGAATCTGCGAGTGTTGTAGGGAGGACTGGAGCCAGTCTGATCGTCACTTTTCCACGATATAATCTGATACTATCAGGGCGGGGGAGGGATGCGAAACTCGAGCGCCCACCTTCGGTGACGATGCCTACTAAGCGTACCCTCCACTCCTATAAATAATTTTGCAGTGTCGAACGAATCCAGCAGGCCTTGGAGCAATGCAAAACAAGCATTTCTGACCTGGTATTGGCTCTGTTAACTGAGGCTCGCTTCAAGAAGAGCCCACTCACCACTGGACTGCTTAATCGTGCTCTGGAATACGGTGATGAGAGGATGGCGTCGGCAGCCAATACCCCATTCATCCGCATTGATGACATCGTCAATAACAGGATCTATTACATTCTTCTTGCCGTTTTTCGGTTTACGGCTCGACTTCATCTGCATGGTACCCTCTTCCTCGTCGCCGCTTGGATCACCAGGCCTGCCAGCTACAGTAGCAGCTCGTTTTCACTTCCTTGAATCCTTTGCTGTTTCAACCCTCTTACGTTCAGCGTCAAAGTAATCCTTTTCTACAAACAGGTAAACGAGGCCCTGTAGTGTCGGATCTCGGACGCATCGGCCAGGAGTGTACAATCGGGCGAATGACAATAGCGAAGTTGGAGCGATTAACAGAGCAGCAAGAAAGCAACAATTTATCTTCATCAAGGTTCAGGACCTTCTTGATGTCAAGGATGACAGCCGGCGACATCGTAGCGGACGTGATAAGGTATGGACAATGTTTACGGGGAAGGTAGCGAAGCTGGCCGATATGTCGATACTCGGGACGAAAAGAGCCCCACTGCGAGATGCAATGGGCTTCGTCGATGACAATTCCGACAAGAGAATCGACGAATAGCTCGTCTTTCATCAGTTTTTCGAAATCACCTTTCGGCCGCATGAGTTCTTCAGGATTTGCAACAATAACACGATAGCGATGGGCTGCAATTGCCTAAAACAAAGTTCGCATGAATAAAAACACAAGCGCGCAAAGATTAATGCATTGCTCACCCGAAAATTTTCCTCCATTGCAGTTCTTGCCGAAATTAAGACTCCTTCAATCCCGGCCTTCTCCAGGGTTTCGACATTTTGTTTTCCTAATATGTTGAGAGGTGTGACGACGAGGAGAATCCCTAGAGGGCGAAAGAGCAGGGGCATCCAGAACGTGAGGGTCTTCCCCATTCCAGTACCCGCTATCGAGATGATGTCTTAATCTCCATTCAAAATGGCTTCACAAATGCGAGCCTGCCATGAACAAGGTCGTTTCCCAAAAGTTTCAAGCGTTTGCGAACGGATCTCGTCGATGGAAGGGCCCGAGATGATAGATCAGGTATATCTGCATCCGAGGACATGAGAGCACATAAAATGATCTAAAAAGCGCATCAGAGCATGTTAGTATAGTATGCAATCAGTTTGCAACCCACCTTGAGCTAAGCCGGTCAGGCTGGTCTTCAGCTTCAGGCGTGGCACAGATAAACAATTTGAAGTCCGCTCGATTATCATTTACATAAGCTACTCGTAACGCTAGCTAATGTTTTGTGCCTGTCTCTCTGGAGCGTAGTCTTACCCATCGTCAAAAGAGAGACTAGTCTGGCCTCGGAATGTTTGTTCTTATTTAAGGAGGACTCGGAAAGAAAGAGGTAACTTCCATCCAGAAACTGGAGCAGGAACAGCTCATCACTTTATTGATATGGTCTACCAAATTCTTACGCTGTACTATGACAATGACGTGCTGTTCCGGCTGGCCTGGGGTATCATGACGCCTGCCCATTTTGAATTTGTTTCAGCCTAGCCCTCTTCTCCTTTAGTTTGGCTAGTGCGCTTTGCTTCATTATTCCACCCTCACGGTTCACGTAGCTGGGGAATACCTGGCTACAAAACAAAGATATAGAAGGCCCCCAGTTGTATCGACAAAAGACTTACACGTCCCACCAATTCAGCAAATCAGTTACCTCCTGCTTCTCATCAGGATCATTCAGAAAGTCCCATACGGTCTCATAGAAACGTTCTGAGTCTGTTGAGGTGTCAGTCCGGCTGAAGACAGATGTAGACGACAATGCGAAGCGAAGCTATTTGAATATTCTGTGATTGAAGCTACATGCTTGGACGTCAGACACACCTGCGTAGCTACGTAGGCTAAGGAGGCTGTCATCACCCGAGTCATGCCGTGGATACGAGCGTTGCCCGATCTCGTCGCCTTGTTTTCTTTCTCCACAGAACTGGGCGAAGTGAAGATATGCTTGAAGGCCTGCGAGCGAAGTAGAGAATAATCCAAAAAAAAAATAAAGGAGTACGAACCCAGACGAGAAGCTCACTTCTGAAGAGCCCGTCCCATGGTTCTTCAGCGTCGAACTCCTGCTTCGCGTATAACATCAATGGCCATTGATCTCCCTTCACGGCTAGTTGACCGCTGGCAAGCTTCGTGCGAGTTCTTTGACAGCAAATTAGTGAGACAAACGTGTAAGGGGGAGAAGGTAAGTCACTGGGGATCATTCCAATTTAGACCAGCCGGACAGAGGAGCGCTCCTGTGACGGGGTGGTAGAAGCCACGATTTGTCTTGACATTACGAGACAGTGGTGGATTCAATGGCTTGTCTCGGGGGGCTATCCAGTCCAGCACAACCCCCTTGAGACTCTTGGTGTCGTCTGATCTTGCGCTTGACAAGCCCTTTTGAATCTAATGGTAAATGATAAGCTAAATTTGATAGCTCTCAAGTTGTAGACGTACTGAATCCGCTATCTTCATGTATTCTTCAAGTTCAGAGCTTTCCGTAAGGTGCTCTTGTAAATGGGGCACCATTTCCAACAGTTTCTGAAACACGTTTAACTCCTTTCGTTGCCTAATACAGAAGGATGTGTATGTCGAAGATCAGTATACAAGAAAGAGGCAAAACATGGACTGTGATGTAAGCTCTTCTAGGGTAACTTCCCCGTCCTGGCCGAAAAGAAGGAGGCAATTTGCCATAAGTGTTTGTACGTTGCACATTGCATGTACTGTTCTGCCAAAGTGTCGCCCATGGTGAACAAAAGGATCACCCGCGCGACTGGGCTACTGTGAATGACATGTCTAGCGGAGAAGCGGTTGGATAGTCTCACGGCTTTTTCCTGTTTCCAAGCTTTAGAGCATTCACTGGCGAAGGATCGTTTTCGGCCCCAGTCATTGGAGGTGCGAATGAGTAGTTCTTGAGGCAGGCTTTGCCTTTGTATCGCCCCTGATATGTGAGTCACGTTCAGGGCATGTTCAGGGATGCCAAAAGTGACTCGCCATGACTGGCGCGATGGAGTTAAGACTCAGAGCTCCCAATTTCTGGCCAATCCGTAAGCCAGACACATCAGCTTCATCCCTTACTAGTGCCTCAGTCCTTGTACATTTGCGCGTTTGAGCTTACAATATTTCCATGATGCCTAAATATCCCAAACCGCCGCCATCCTCAACCACCTACAGTCCGCGTCAAATGCTGCTGATTGACGTCTACAAATCGAGTTGCGGTGGCTGCATCATGTCCTATGACCCAGTAGAAGGGGGCTTAGTCCCGCACCACTGGCATGTAACCATAAACTTCGCAATATGTGAAGGACTGACCTTGCATTGTTTTTGTAGGCCCGTCAAGGCTGACGGTCAGCGTATTCCACCGGAAAAACTGCTCCAATATCGCAAGACCCACGAATACCTTGGACCAGGGTGCCTATGTCCCCTGTTAGAACCACTCACAGGATATAAGGAAGCTGCGATATACCTGACGGTAGATGGTCTATACAAAGGAGAATACGTTGCCGAATGTGCGGACGACCGTTGCGACTATTTGAGTCAGTCTCCATTTTCCCATCCTCGACCGACGATGAAGCGAGTATTAACGCTCCATATCGCTCAGTACCATTAGAGCTCATATATCATAGGCGCAGAGTCCCGGAGAAGGCATATCCCCTGCGAGGTCAGTATCTGAGTTCTTTGATTCTAGGTTGACTTACGAACTTGAGTTGCAAGATGTCAGTACACCTTGCCCTCCGCAAGTATTCACCAAGAAGGAGGTGGGACCTGATGTTGAGACGCCCTGCCTCACACAAGTCATCGCGGAGAAGGAGGTCGAGCCGGAGACCACAGGGTCATTGAAGAGGTCTCGTGCACAAGCCGGTATGTGATGATAATTCCTAGTGCCATGGATTGCCAGTCACAATGACTGTGGAATAGGTCTGCTCGACCCACCATGTCCTGCCGCTGCGCTGAAAAGGCGTCGGACTCTGACTGACTGGCGAAAATTTGAAAAGCTTGGCAGTCTATATAGGCCTGGACTAACTGAAGGGGAATTCCTGGGCTTGTTTTCCCAGTGCGACGCATGCAAGCTCATCACCTTGCATCGGTTGTTCTATGAGCATACTTGTGAGCCGTAACCTGTTAGTGAGTTGAAACTGACCGGCTGGAGTAACATGTATGCCATTGAACAAAATTCATGATTCCCGACTCTGTTTTCCCCTTCGTTAGAGTATCTGTCCATACTTTTAAGATCTTGCCTTCGTCTTGATCCACGTAGACTATATTTCTGAATAGACGACTGCCATTTATGCGTGCAGAGGTTTTCGAAGCCTCAGTTGGAAGTATTACGGGTCTAATAGCGCTCGTGATTGGCACTGCGGGCAGCCCACTTGACGATGCATGTCCAAGTGAAAAAGAGTTCGGAGTGGCCTAAGGTCAAACTCCAGATGGCTGGTTTTTCAGGTCCTCTGAAACACAACAGACAGGTTGAGCGCGATGCGGAGAAGCGTCCGTCCCCAGCCAAGATGCCCAAAAATCGCTGGCCACTTTAGGAATCGTCAGAGGCGGTTGATAACCCCACGACTTGGAATGATTTGCTAATCGGTGAACAGGGTCGCTCCTCTGTGAGTACCGTTGGCCAGGATGCCTATGTCCCCTGTTGGAACCACTCAGAAAACAACCAGCGTATAAGGAAGCAGCGATATACTTAACTACTACAGACGGTCCGTACAAAGGAGAGTATGTCGCCGAATGCACGGAGCACCAGTGTGGTTATTTGGGTTGGTCTTCATTACACAAGTCCCTGGATGAAGAGAACTGACGCGCCTCATTACTCAGTACCAATAGAGAGGATATACCCTAAGAGCGGGGTCCCGGTGAAGACCTACCCCCTCCGATGTTAGCCTCTGACTTTTTCGATTCAACAAACGAGTCACTTACGGATTTCAAGGTACGCCCTGCCCTCCGCAAGTCTTCACCGAAAGGGGGGAGGCGAGATGCATAGCCGTAGGGCGGCCGAAGAGGGGATATGCTCA
>WNGO01001748.1_pt1 | contig 13959 bp, 16 predicted proteins | sample 5400511 | NCBI WGS metagenome assembly WNGO01 (sample SAMN13153380, study PRJNA577476) | soil metagenome | isolation source: 20 cm soil or saprolite under Garry oak tree replicate 2 | place: USA:California | collected 2016-06-15
TCCCAGGTTATCCGAACGATCCCGCCTACATCGCCGCGCGAACGCATGCCCGCACTGCTGCGCGCTCTGGCATTGATAGTGTAATCAACTCGGGTGTCGATGCGATCGTCGCTCCGCACTTGACTAACTCGACCGGACCTGCGGTGGCGGGTTATCCAAATTTGTCGATACCAGTGGGCATTCGCGATAGCGGCCGGCCGGCGGGAATGCTCATGTACAGCACTTTCCTGCATGAACCGCAGCTAATTGGCTTCGGCTACGCGTTGGAGCAGGCGTTAAATGTGCGGCAGCAGCCGCAGTTCCTCGGCGCCGTCCAGCCGATCCCGAACGGCGGATTTTGCACCGGTCATCAGCCGCAAGGCAAAGCCCACCTGCCGCACGGCCGCATCTTCTAAGATTGCGAAGCTTCAGTCTTGAGCACGCGAGCACCTGCCTAGAGAGCAGGATGTGACCAGCCTCGCAATCCATCACCCGTTGCGCCATGTTAATTCCGTCGCCAGTCACATTGGAGCGATCATTGACATCGCTCACCGCATTGACCGGGCCGCTGTGAATACCCATCCGCAACTGAATCTGCGGAATGCGTCTTTAGTGCCTCCCTGATTTCCAACGCGCATTCTACCGGCGATTCTGCACTGTCGGAAAACACCAGCGCCATGCCATCGCCAGTCGCGAGCCGGATCAGTTTGCCGGCTGCCTCGGCTTCGCGAACATGCGGGGTCTCCCGGACGAGTTGATTAAGTTGCTCAAGTATTTCGCTCTGATCGTTGATCAGAAGTTTCGAGAAGCCCACCACGTCCATGAACAGGACATGGGCGACTTCAAGATGAAGGTCCGGTTTACGCTCTGACGACATACTGATTCACCGCGGAAGCCGACCGACCGATTCCACGCGCGCGCGCGAGGGAGCGCAGCTCGACACGTGAGCGGGAAGCGTGCCTCTCTCCCGTCTCAGCACGTCAGCGGATGCAGGCGAACTTCAATGCATTTGTTATGCATTTACGTCATGCATATGGCCTCCCCTGGCCGGTTTTACCTGGGGACCGGTGAGGGAGGGATTCGAACCCTCGGTACCCTTTTGGGGTACGGCGCTTTAGCAAAGCGCTGCTTTCGACCACTCAGCCACCTCACCAAACGGGTCGGGCGAGAATATGACGAGTAATTGCCGATTGCCAATTACCCATTGCCACTCGAATTGGTTCTTGATGCTCAGCGAAGAAGAAGTGCGGACCAAAATCCTGGCGGCGGTACCGATATTGCCGGTCAAGAAAGTTCCGCTGCGCCAGGCGGCTAGCCGATTTTCGGCGACTGAGCTGGTCGCAACAATTCCGCTGCCGTCATTCGACAACTCGGCCATGGACGGCTACGCCGTGGTCGCGAGTTCGGCGACTAAAGGAGCACGTCTAAAAATTGTTGGCGATCAGCCGGCCGGAGTTTCGCGCGATTTGCGAGTTCGACCGGGTCAAGCGGTCCGAATTTTTACGGGAGCACCATTACCGGCCGGAGCCGATGCTGTGGTAATGCAGGAGGAGACGGAGCGAGCCGATGATTTCGTGCTAATTCGAACGGACCGTGTTTCTCCTGGCGAATTTGTGCGCAAAGCCGGCGGCGATCTCGCGGTTGGTCAGCAAATCTTACGACGAGGTGAGCGGCTGTCTCCGGTCACACTCCCGCTGCTCGCTTCGCAAGGGGTCGAATCCATTGATGTGCACGAGAGCCCGCGCATCGCGATCGTGACCACGGGTGATGAACTGGTTGCACTGGGCACCGAACTACGCCCAGGCGAAATTTTTGAAACCAACGGTGTGATGCTGGCTGGGTTGGCCGAAGCCTCAGGCGCGGAAGTCGTCATGCAATCTCATTGTCGGGACGACTTCGAGGAACTCTGCGCGGTCTTGCGTGACGCCACCAAGAACGATGTTGTGATTATCAGCGGCGGTGTCTCCGTCGGCGAGCGTGATTTGGTCCGCGATGCGTTGCGCAAAGTAGGCGCTCAGATCGATTTGTGGCGCGTGGCGGTCAAGCCGGGCAAACCGTTTCTGTTCGGGATGCGCGAACGCTGCGCGATTTTCGGACTGCCGGGGAATCCGGTCTCCTCGTTTGTGACTTTTCTGATTTTTGTTCGGCCAGCACTCCTGCGAATGATGGGCGCAAGAGACCTCGGAATGGCCCGTTCAATTGCGCGCCTATCTCATGATATCGCTGGCGACGAGACGCGGCCGCATTATTTACGAGGAAAAATAGACGAGGGGCGCTTTTGCCTTGTCGGCCAGCAAGAGTCACACGCTCTTTTCGGTCTTGCTCGGGCGAACGCGTTGCTAAGGTTAACTCCGGGAGAACAGCTGCCTGCGGGCTCAGCGGTCGAGGTGTTGCTCTTAGAATAAACGGTAGCTGACGGTTGACACCTCCAAGTCGCATTCTACTTTTACCGCGGTGAAATCGGAAACGGCGTTGGCCGAAGTGCCTACGAGTCAATTCCGGGCCGACGCCGAGCGGCTGTCGCATATCATTTTGGAAATGCAGCGCTGCTTCCTTCTGCATCTCTCTAAGGAGCTTGCCCCGGGCAACGTTTCCTTCCCTCAGTTCTTTCTGCTCGCGATCCTCGATCACAAAGAAGTCCTGACCATGTCGGCGATTGCACAGAAAATGGGCCACACCACGGCTGCCGCCAGCGGCCTGGTCGCCCGTTTGGAAAATCTTGGCTACGTCACGCGAGCGAACGCAGCGCAGGATCGGCGCAAAGTGATGGTCTGCATCACTGCGAAGGGCTCCGCCTTGGTGCGACGGATCCGGGAGGAGATGGTTGGCAATTTGATGAAGATCCTGGGACACCTGACGCCCGACGAACAAAAGGCGTGGCTGCACATTTACAGTAAAATCTATGATTACTGCCAATCGAAATGATTTTCATCTATTTGTTGGCAGTGTTATCGCACTACGGTAAAAAGCGCGCAGTTTGAATCTACGCCGCCTACGATTACGCATCTAATCTCTCGGGTTACGTCTCCTTCATGCGAAAATATTTTGTAATCTCCGGGTTCGCCGCTGCGATGATTGCTGCGAGCTCGACGGCGCGTGCCGGCACAGGTAACGGATCGACGTCGGCAAGCACTAAAACATCTTCTTCAGGCGGTGTTCCCACTTTTACTCTTGATCAAGCGATCCTGACGGCGCTCCAGCGCAATCCGACTCTCCTCATCGCGGAACAAGAGATCAAACGGACGAAGGGCGTGATCATTCAGGTTCGGGCCCAGGCCCTCCCGCAGATTACCGCAAGCGGAAGGTTTGAATGGATTGATCCGAACCTGCGTGCGAACATATTTCAAAGTACGACGACGACTGGGACTACGGGCGGGGGCGGCGCAGCGTCCATTGTTAACTCACCACCATCGCAGGTCAGGGATGTCCAGGCAGTGGCCAGCCCAACGCCGAACCCAAATGTCACGAATAGTACGCTGAGCGATGTAACTTACAACATCCAAGTGACCGGAACGCAGCTGATTTTTAACGGCACCACTTGGCCGTCGATTCGCGGTACCTTCTTTCAGCGAGACAGCGCCTACTTCTCGTTCCGCAATATTCTGGACCAACTCCTCGCGACCGTGAAAACACAGTTCTACCAGGTAGTGGTCAATCGAGAGCTCATCAAAGTGCAGGAGCAATCGGTGCAGTTGCTGCAGAGCCAATTGCAGGACCAGCAGAATCGTTTTGAAGCGGGAACAGTTCCGCGGTTTAACGTATTGCAGGCGGAAGTCGCTCTCTACAATCAGCTTCCGCTACTGATCACTGCGCAAAATAACTATCGGATCTCGAAGATCACCTTGGCCAAGACACTCGGCCTCGATTTTCAACCACGACGCGGTGAAAACCCGCCGTTGGAAGTGGTAGGTGAAATGCCCTACAACCCGCGCACCATCGCGCTGGCGGACGCAATCGAGTTGGGAAAAGAACGGCGACCATTTCTTAAAGAGCAGAGGGCAAACGTTTTAAACCAGAGACAGCAACTGCGCGCGGCAGCCGGCCAGTGGCTCCCAACGTTTACCACAAGCGGGGGCGGCGAATGGGTGAGCTCGTCAACCAATTCGAGCTGGCACGATATTTCAAAAGGTTGGATCGCGCAGGTGCAGGGCAGCCTGCCGATTTGGGACAGCGGCGCGATCGCTGGCCAGGTCATACAACAGCGTGCGCTGGTTTCGGAGGCCACGCTCACTTACGACGATGACGTTCGACAGGTTGAGCTGGAAATCCAGACGGCATATTCAAATTTGCTGCAGAACCGCGAACTTATTAAGAGCCAGGAGAAAAACGTGGGGCTAGCCGAGGAAGCGCTACGCCTAGCCAAAGCCCGGCTCGACGCTGGAGCAGGGGTGCAGTTGGATGTCCTCAATGCCCAGGTCCAGTTGCTCACGGCGCAATCGACGCAGTTGCAAGCATTCTTCGGATACAATTCGTCCCTGGCAGAGTTTGACCGAGCCACTGGCGCGCAGAGTACCTACACCGAGTCATTCGCCAACCTGGCGCCACGCGCGACGCGATCGAAGACCTATGATACAAGCAGTGGGACGGACGCCATGGGCAACCGTAGAAAAGCTTCAACGCCTAGCGCATCCCCAAATCCCAGGTCTAGTCCCGAATCCAAATAAACTTCAATCATCGAATTCGCGCAAAGCTCTATTGCGTGCCGCATGTTTTGGAATTTGGCGTCTGAACCTTGTTTGGGATTGGAGGTTCAGTAATGCAGCTTCCGTTCGAGCGATTTCCCGCGCTGAACGCTATCGCAATGTGTCGCCACATTTTCACGCGAAGAATTCCGGGCATCGATGTTTCGCATAATAAAGCGGAAGCATTGAAGCGACTGGAATCTGCGCATCGCGAAGTTCGCAACGCAATTGACGTCGGGGATTGGCCGCTGCTCACCGCCCAACAAATTCACGGAAACAAGGTTGCAATTGTCGATATACCGGTCGAGTCGGACAAACATTTCGCCGGCTGCGACGGCTTCGTTACAAATCAGCCGCGAATCGCACTCGGCATTCATGTCGCCGATTGCTGCGCTGTTTACATTGTCGATCCAAAGATACCCGCCATCGGTCTTGTCCATTCCGGTCGCAGAGGGACCGAGCTCGGCGTCGTCACAACTGCAATCACACAAATGGCCCAGCGCTTCGGATCAAATCCCGCTGAACTAATCGTACAGCTCAGCCCCTGCATTCGCCCGCCCCATTATGAGATCGATTTCGCGGCGAAGATTGTCGAGCAATGTCGCGTACAAGGGGTGAAAGAAATCCACGACAGCGGAGTTTGCACAGCCTGCAATCTGAACGCCTACTATTCCTATCGCGCCGAAAAAGGCCGCACCGGCCGGATGCTCGCGTTGCTCGCCCTCGCAAACACTTAATCTTCAACCGATCCGTCGCGCCGGTAAGGGCAAACTCCGCGTTTTCCTGCCTGCTCGACAAAATCGAAAAACTCGCGCCCGACCTCCGTCAATTTCATCTCCCGAGAGCGTTCCAGCGCCTGTCGCGTGTTCAGTCCGCTCAAATAAAGCAGTTTGAAGGCCCTTTTGATTTCATCGCGTTGCGCGGCGGAAAATCCCGCCCGGCGGAGGCCGACAACGTTCAAGCCGAACACCGTGTTGCGCTCGGCTGCGAGGGTGAACGGCGGCAGATCTTTTCCGAATGCCGAGCTGCCCTGTACCATCACTAACCGGCCGACACGCATGTTTTGATGAAGAGTAGTTCCACCACCGAGAAAGGCCCCGTCCGCCACCGTGACATTTCCACCGAGCAACACATTGTTCGCGATGATCGTCTTGTTTCCCACAACACAGTTGTGGCCAACGTGCGCGCCAACCATTAGAAAGTTCTCGTCGCCAATTTTCGTCGCGCTTCCTTCGGTCGTTCCGCGGTGAATCGTGCAGTATTCACGGATCAAGTTGCGGTCGCCTATCTCCACGGCGCTACGCGTTTTCTCCGTGAAACTGACGTCTTGCGGCACTCCGCCGATCATTGTGCCGTGTCCGATCCGGTTGCCGCGTCCGAGGGTTACTTCGGCTTCGATGACGGCGTTAGCACCGATTATGGTGTCATTTCCGATCGTAACGCCGTTCCCGATCAGCGTGTGCGGACCAATCTCAACATTTGCGCCGATTTTCGCGCCCGATCCGATGATCGCCGTCGGGTGGATCATCAGAGCACGCCGGCTTCCTTGAAGCTGAAATACGCAGCGCGCCCATGCGCCGGCGCCCCGATGATCACATGATCGAGTAGTTTGATTTGCAGTAGCTCCGCGACTTCCGCCAACCGGCGCGTGAGGCTGTGATCGGCCGCGCTCGGTGCGGGGTCACCCGAGGGATGATTGTGGACGACGATGATGGCGTAGGCCGAAGTGACAATGGCCGGCTGAAAAATTTCGCGCGGATGCGCAATGCTCTCATTGACACTTCCAATCGAAATTTCCTTCGCGTCAATCAATCGATACCGCGTATCGAGCAACAAAACACGCAACGACTCTTTCTGTAGAGTGCGCATTTCCGCGCCGAAAAATTCATTGACCAGCTCTGGCGAATCGATTTTCTCCCGCGACACCGTTTCTTTGGCGAGCCGGCGGCCGAGTTCGAAAGCAGCCGCGAGCTGCACCGCTTTTGCCGGCCCAATGCCATGAATGCCGACCAGTTGCTCTGCGCTACAGCGGCACAGCCCGCTCAACGTCTTGTGCCGCTTCAGCAGTTGTCCGCCCACTTCAACTGCGTTTGCGCCTTTGACGCCGGTCCGAAGCAAGATTGCGAGCAACTCGCGGTCAGTTAGGGCGCTTGCTCCGCGCTCTAGCAATTTCTCGCGCGGGCGGTCTTCTTTCGGTAACTCGCGAATCTTAACCGCGGCCATTGCGCTCGCGTCTAGGCGTTTGGCGCATGGAGCGATCGCAACATTGCGGCGATCCCATCAGCGAGCAGATGAAGGGCTTCGAGCGAGTAGGAAGGCGCGAGCGCCTCCAATTGCGCCCGAGCGGTTTGGAGCCGCTCAATGCCGGCGGCGATCGATTGTTCCATGGCGCCTATTCCACTGGTTTGCAGCAAAACGCTGACCGAGGCGGAATCTCCCTCCAAAATCAATTGGCAGTACCGTTCCTTCTCAATGGCCGAGGCACCTCGCAAAAGCTGCAGCATCGGCAATGTCAATTTACCCTTGCGCAAGTCGGTTCCGAGCGTTTTCCCGGTTACACTTTCGCGACCGGCGAGATCGACACAGTCATCATAGATCTGGTAGGCGGTACCGAGATGACGGCCAAAATTTTTCAACGCTGCGACATGATCAACACTGGCATCATTCAACCTCGCTCCGAGTTCGGCCGCGACGGCAAACAAAGTCGCCGTCTTTAATTCAATGATCCGAAGATATTCCTCAATTCCGAGGTGCAGGTCGAAGCGGCGCTGCGTTTGAATGATTTCGCCGGTACAAACATCGCGGGTGGCGCGCGCGATCGCACGGCTGATTTCCGCGTCATCAAATCGTGTCGAAAGATCAACCGCGTGCGCGAATAAGGAATCACCAAGCAGAACGCTGAGCGCATTTCCCCATCGAGCATTCAGAGTGGGTTGGCCCCGTCGGCGTTCCGCCTCATCCATAATGTCATCGTGCACCAGCGTAGCGAGATGAATCAGTTCAACAATGACGGCGAGATCGACGTGTGCATTGGTTACTCCGCCACTGGCGCCGCCCGCCAGCAACGTCACAAGCGGTCGCAGTCTCTTGCCATTACTGTCCAGTGCATAGGTGACGTAGCCGTTGATCGCGGGATCGAAGGCGCTCGCTTGTTGTGCGATTCGCGCCGAAACTTCGTCCAGCTGCGGCTGCACCGCTGCGGCGACGCGGCTTAGCGAAGTGGCCGAAGCCGAGCGGACCGGCGTCGAGCGAATAGAAACCCGCATTGGCTCCAGAATAGAAGGACGCTTTTTAATGTCAAAGCTGCTCGCGAGGTTCAATGGCGATGAAGCCATTCGTCGGTAGCATACTTTTGGGAGGCCAAAACGTCTGCCGCGGCCAAAACACGGGACCCGATTTCTTCTTCCACGACTCGGCCGCTCAATGTGCGGGCCATTTCTCCTGCGAATGTTTTTCCGAGCTCACTCCGCTGGATACTGCCCTGATGCAAGAGGCCCTCGCGAGTCCTGCGCTGGGCCGCACCCGCAATCTTCCGGCCATTTTCGATCACATCTGCCGCAACCGGATTGGCGAAACACGCTTCCGAACTTCTTGCCGCGTCCTCTCCGGCTAGTATTGCACCTACTCCCATAAGCTGAAGTACACGCTCAATCGCAGAATGAACCCTGCGATAAATCATTCGCGATGAATAAGCAAAAGTCTCGTCAGCCGAGCCAATCACGAGGGAATAAGTTAGATCATCCCCACCGTGAGGCACTATTCCGCCGCCGGTCCAGCGCCTGACCAACGCGCGTTCCTGTGCGAATGCTTGCGCTTCCTCAAATCGTCCAAAGTAACCGAACGAAACAGAAGGTTCCGTCCAACGATAAAAGCGCAGAATTGGCACCTGGGCGCTTTGTAATAATAGCTCATCGATCGCCATGTTGAGTGCAGCGGTGCGCCGTACGAAATCATCTATCACTCGCAGCTCGGGAAAAAGCGGGTTCAGGCTTCGATTTCCTCGATAATCTTCTTTGCGGCGGCCGCTGGATCGGGTTGACCGGTGATGGGCCGGCCAACCACCAAATAATCCGCGCCCGCCGCGATCGCATCAGCCGGAGTCATGGTCCGTTTCTGATCGTGTTTTTCGGCTCCATGTTGCCGGATTCCGGGAACTACGAGCTTTATATCGGGTCCTACGATTTCTCGTAAATCAACGACCTCGTGAGCGCTCGCGATAAGGCCGCCGATCTCACAATCAATTCCCAATCGCGCCAATTGCATCACCTGATCCTCCACGGGATGCTCGATTCCGATGGCGCGCAACGTCTCACGGTTTGCGCTCGTTAGAACGGTGACGCCGAGCAACAGCAGGTTCGGCGGCGCTGCCGCCACCCCGGCAAGAATCATTTCCCGACCGCCAAAAAGATGCAGGCTCACCATTTGCACGTCCAGTTTGGCGGCTGCTTCCACAGCTCTCGCCACCGTATTGGGTATATCGTGCAGCTTGAGATCGAGAAAAACCTCCAGACCGAGGTCGCGAATTTCCTGGACGACTTCCGGTCCCTCGGCCGTGAAAAGTTGAAGACCGATTTTCACCGTCGCGACAAAGGGTGCTGCCATTTTGGCGAGCCGCAGCGCTTCTTCACGGTCGCCTACATCCAATGCCAAAATGATGCGATCGCAGGCGGATGATTTCATCTCGTCATTCTCCGCAAATTGATGAAGAGATTGCAAGGCATGGAAGAAGTAGCGCCAGCGAAAATAAATCTTTCTCTGCAGGTTTTGCGGCGGCACGACCATGGATTCCACCAGATCGAAACGCGAATGGCCCCCATTTCGCTCTATGATTCGCTTCAAGTTGAGCCTGCCGACGCATTCGAGTTTCGCGCCGACGACCCAACGCTTCCGATGGGCGAAGATAATCTGGTCGTGCGCGCGGCAGACCTCTTCTTTTCGCAGATAAAACGTGAACCGAAGGTAAGACTCATTCTGATTAAGAAGATTCCGCACGGCGCTGGCTTGGGCGGTGGCAGCAGTGATGCAGCAGCGACTTTGCGACTTCTGAATCGATTTTTCGACGCGAAGCTGCCAATGGAAGAATTGGCTGTGCTTGCGGCCAACCTGGGTTCGGATGTTCCTTTTTTTCTGAGTGGCGGCGCGGCAATTTGCCGGGGAAGAGGGGAACTCATTGAAGTCGCGCCCTTGCCGGCGCGCCTGAATTTGCTCTTGCTCAAGCCGCAATTTGGCGTGGCCACGCGTTGGGCTTACTCCCGTTGGGGTGACGGTCAGAAAATTCCGGGGGCAGAATACTCGCCGCAACAATTTGCCGGCCAGGTTTTCGTGAACGATTTAGAGCGCCCCGTTTTTGAGAAATTTGTCTTTCTTGCACGCATGAAAACTTGGCTGCTGGCGCAGCCGCAGATCGCTGTCGCACTTATGGCTGGTTCGGGCTCGACCATGTTTGCGATCTTGGGGGATCGCGCGTCGGCCGATCGCATCATCGCAAAAGCACGTGGTGAGCTGGACCCGGCTCTGTGGGCGTGCCTCTGCGAAACGCTCTAGCTATTCGCCGGAGCTCGCGCGAAAACTCGCCATGGCATACTCGCGATTCAATTTAGCAATAAAGCTTGCGCTGATTTCGGCCGGACATACTGCTTCGCATTCATAGGTGTTGGTGCAATTGCCGAAACCTTCTGCGTCCATTTGCCGTACCATTTTTAATACACGGGATGTCCGCTCGGGACCGCCTTGAGGGAGAAAGGCAAGATGTGAAACTTTTGCGGCCGTGAATAGCATGGCGGAGGCATTCGGGCACGCCGCCGCGCAAGCGCCGCAACCGATGCAAGCCGCCGCTTCCATTGCCAGATCGGCATGATGTTTTGCTACGGGAATCGAATTCGCTTCCGGCGCGGAACCGGCCCGGGCGCCAATAAAACCGCCGGCTTGGACGATCCGATCGAGTGCGCTGCGATCGGTGACGAGATCGCGTACTAGCGGAAACGACTTCGCACGAAATGGTTCGATTGTGATCGTCTCGCGATCGCGAAATTGGCGCATATAAATTTGGCAAGCGGCAGACGGATGCCGCGGTCCATGTGCCTGCCCGTTAATCGTGAGCGCGCAAGTTCCGCATATTCCCTCTCGGCAATCGGAATCGAACGCAATTGGAGTTTCGCCACGTTCCGTCAGCTCGTCGTTGACAATGTCGAGCATCTCCAGGAACGACGTGTCCGGTGAAATGTCCCGCGCTTCGTAATCGACCAGCTTACCGGCGCTTGCCGGATCCGATTGACGCCAGATCCGCAGTCGGAAGTTCATGGTTGAGAGTTGATGGTTGATAGATTGGTAGAACCGCGCACAACATTACTTGGAGGCCAGTGATTTTCGGAGACCGCTGAGCATTCGGCCAACTTCCTCGGCGGCCTTGTAAATCGCGCAGAAATTTGCTTCGTTTAGAAAACCTTCGCGGCGCCCGACGAACGCCTGCGAAATAACTTCGAATACCGAACCCGTCGCAATTTCAATAAATCGGGCGAAATCGATTTGAGACATGCGAGATGTTCCTTCCGCGATATTCGATGATATTGAAACCGCAGCACGTCGCATTTGATTTGTTAGACCAAAGCGTTCGTCACTTGGAAATTGCCGCGTGTGTTTGTAAACAAGGTCGGCGAAATCGATCGCCTTTTGCCAAACGTCTAATTTTTCGAAGTTAAACATAGGAGGTTGGATTTTTTTACTATCAACAATCAACTCTCAACTAAAAACTACTTATAGCTTCTCTGGCTCAGCTGCACCGATTCGAAGTGGAGCGGTTCGCGATGCAACTTCGGGCGCTCGATTTTGCCATTACCCTGAAATTCCCAGGCGAAAACGGTTGCGAAATTTTCGTCATCCCGCTGCGCCTCGCCGTCCCTTGTCTGATGTTCTTCACGAAAATGTCCCCCGCATGATTCGTCGCGCTCGAGCGCATCGACGCACATCAATTCGGCGAACTCGAGAAAATCGGCGACCCGGCCTGCGCGCTCGAGTGACTGATTGTAAGTCTCGCCTTCACCCGGAACCCGGACGTTTCTCCAAAATTCCTCACGCAATTCCGGAATCTTCCCGAGAGCTTCACCTAAGCCGGCAGCATTCCGCGCCATTCCGCACTTATCCCAAAGCAACAAACCAAGCTCGCGATGAAAAGAGGTCAATGTGCGGTTGCCGTTCACATCGAGCATTCGTTGTACTCTTGCGCGCACTTCCGATTCAACGCGCTTGAATTCAGGATGATCCGTCGAAGGCCGTTTTCCGATCTGTCCGGCCAGATAGTTCGGCAACGTGTAGGGCAGGATGAAATAACCGTCCGCCAGACCTTGCATCAGCGCGCTTGCCCCTAAGCGATTCGCACCGTGATCCGAGAAATTTGCCTCTCCGATCACGTGCAGTCCGGGAACGTTGCTCATTAAGTTGTAGTCAACCCAAAGCCCACCCATGGTATAATGCACCGCCGGGTAAATTCGCATCGGAACTGTATAGGCGTTCTCGGCCGTAATTTTTTCGTAGATGTCGAAAAGATTTTCGTAACGCTCGCGGATCATCTCCTCGCCCAGCCGCGCGATGGCGTCGGCAAAATCGAGATAGACTCCACGACCGCTGGGTCCGACACCGCGACCTTCATCGCAAACTTCCTTGGCGGCGCGCGATGCGATATCGCGCGGCGCCAAATTTCCGAAGCTGGGGTATTTCCGCTCCAGGTAATAATCGCGATCCGGCTCCGGGATTTCATTTGGTGGCTTGGGGCAATCTTCCATCCGTTTGGGGACCCAGACGCGGCCATCGTTGCGGAGAGACTCCGACATCAGCGTGAGCTTCGATTGATGCTGGCCTGTGACTGGGATGCAGGTCGGGTGAATCTGGGTGAAACAAGGATTGCCGAAGAGGGCGCCACGTTTATATGCGCGATAGGTGGCGGTGACATTGCACCCGCGCGCATTAGTCGAAAGAAAAAAGACGTTACCATAACCGCCGGTTGCGAGAATAACGGCATCGCCAGCGAAGGAGCGAATCACACCGGAGCACAGGTCGCGTGTAATAATCCCTTTGGCGTGGCCGTCGACGAGCACCAGATCAAGCATTTCAGTTTGCGGAAACATCGCGACTCTCCCGGCCGTTATTTGCCGGCTGAGAGCTTGGTAGGCACCAAGCAACAATTGCTGGCCAGTTTGCCCGCGCGCGTAAAACGTGCGCGAGACCTGAGCGCCGCCGAATGAACGATTCGCGAGCAGTCCGCTGTATTCGCGCGCAAACGGGACGCCCTGCTCAACGCATTGATCGATGATGAGGTTACTGACTTCAGCGAGACGATAGACGTTTGCTTCGCGCGATCGAAAATCGCCGCCCTTGATCGTGTCGTAGAACAGCCGAAAAACACTATCCCCGTCGTTCTGATAGTTTTTCGCGGCGTTAATCCCGCCTTGCGCCGCAATCGAGTGAGCTCGACGCGCCGAATCCTGATAACAGAAACATTTCACGTTGTAGCCGAGTTCGCCCAAAGTGGCGGCGGCTGATCCGCCAGCGAGTCCGCTGCCGACGACAATGATTTCAAATTTCCGGCGATTGTTTGGAGCAACCAGCCGCGAATTGTTCTTGTGATTCCGCCATTTTTGCTCAAGCGGTCCCGGCGGAATCCTTGTGTCCAGCGTCCCAATCATGTTGTTACGATACTCGGTATTCTGGGTCTTCGATTCCCCTCGACGGCATCGGCAAAATCCGAAATTCGAATCCCAAAATCCGAAACAAGCGTAAGAAAATTCAAATGCAGGAAAAAAGTCGAAACGTGGACAGTGCTTGCGTGGTCTGATGAGGGATTCGGAATTCTGAAAGTCCTCATTGCTCGGATTTGCGAACGATTGCGCCGAAGATTTTCATCAATTCTTGGGCTTCGTTCAGCAGTTGCACTTGATCTCCTTCAAGTTTTCCATCGGTGTCGATCAAACGGAGCCAATAGCGGCTTTCCTTCGCTTCTCGGCGGCAAATCTTGATTTTCATCACGAAGTCCTTCTTCCCGATGGCTTCGTTCGCCTCGATGTAGTTGGCTCCAATCGAGCCGGACGCGCGAATGAACTGTTTCGCGTCCTCGAGATTCGAGATTGTTCGCGGCAATTGCTTTACAAATGCCCGACTAGTCTTCGCAAATTCAAATGTGCGTTCCTCAAGATCGTAGCGCTTTGAATTCTCGTTATGCGACATTCCTTTGTGGTTTTGGATTTTGTTCCAGTCTGTTTCGATATTTGATAATCGGATTTCGAACTTTTAAATCATAATTGCTGCG
>WNGO01003042.1_pt1 | contig 13958 bp, 8 predicted proteins | sample 5400511 | NCBI WGS metagenome assembly WNGO01 (sample SAMN13153380, study PRJNA577476) | soil metagenome | isolation source: 20 cm soil or saprolite under Garry oak tree replicate 2 | place: USA:California | collected 2016-06-15
CCATCGATGTCGACCTTATCGCCTACCATCGGTATCACTCACGACGCTGCATGAATTATGTTGACCGTATTCACAGCAATGGGATGGTTCACCCAGAAGATCCATGGCAAGCGGAGAACTACATCGTCTGGACCGATCAGAAGTTCGTCGAATATTTTGCCGACGTCCTCGACGAACTCACGGAAAAGATTGTGGAAGCAAAGCCCAAAGTTGTTGGGCTTTCACTCCACCAGACCAGCACTGTATCTGTGACCAAGGTCGTCGAGCGCCTGCGCGAGACGCTGCCCGACATCTACATCATCGTCGGCGGCATGAGCTGCTACCAGCACTTCGTGGCGCAGCGCATCTTTCCCCAGGCCGACTATGTCGTCGTCGGCGAAGCCGACACTGTTGTTGGACCCCTTGTGGCAGCGCTGGCCAGAGGCGAACGACCAAGCGATGTGCCAGGCGTGGTCTCCCGATACGACTCTGAGGATCGCGAGTTCGTCGGTGCGCCGTTGCCTCATAACCTCGACGTGGTCGGCGGGCCGGACTACGGGTTCACCAACCTCGATTGGTATGTCAACTGGAACGGCTATCGTCTGATGCCGCTCGTCGGCAGTCGCGGATGCGGCTGGAGCCGATGTACGTTTTGCGCGGAGAGATTTAACTGGAGAGCCCGCACGCCCGAACTAGTCGCTGAAGAAATAGAGTATTACACCACGCGGGGTTTCAAAGACTTCGTTTTCAACGAGAGTGACTTCAATTCCAACCTCTCTTTCGTCGTTAGGCTCTGCAAGGAAATCGTGCGGCGCGGCATCAAGGCGAACTTCACTGCGCAGCTACGCGTCGGCAAAGACTGCGATTTTGAGTACTACAAAACGATGAAGGAGGCGGGGTTCTCGTGTCTGCGATTCGGCGTGGATGGACTCTCGGAGAACACGCTTAGGCTGCAGCGCAAGGGTTACACCAAAGACATGGTGATGCAGAATCTTAAGCATTGCCATGATCTTGGTATCTACACTGAGATCAACGTCGTTATCGGAGTGCCCGGAGAGACAGACGAGGACGTCGAAGAATCCGCCGACTTCATCATCGAGATGAAGCCATATATCGGTCGAGTTGCCTTTATTAACCCGCTCATGATGTTCGTCGGGTCCGTGTACTACTTCGAACCTGAGCATCATAACGTTAAATTTCGCAGCGATAAGGACGAGTTGTACAAACAGTATTTCGTGTCGCTGCCGGACTCCGCTTGGTATAGCGAAAATCCGTACATCGATCACGAGATCCGCAGAAAGCGGTTCTTCCGCATCGTAGATCGGATACACAGTGTCGGTGTTCCACTCGGCGCCTTCGCCAACTTCACGGCGGAATACCGCAAGGAACACGGCGAAGATTCGCACACGGTGACGCAGCAACGGCCATCTGGTGCCACGAGCCGGACTGACTTACCTACGCCCGTTGAGACTCCGGCGGCCGTGGCGAACGCCAACACCTGGACTGGCGAATCGCTTGCTCCGAGAGTGACGGTGGACCGGGAAAAGACCGAGTTCCAGAAGACGTTCTACGGCTCATGGTCGACAGCGTTCTTGACCGGGCTGTCCGGCGCCAGATCCGTAGGATCTGGCCAGAATATCCGGGTCGTGAAACTTGATGGGACGTTTTACTTAGCCAAAGACAGCGTGGTGGTAAACACGCAACTCGTCACTCTCTTTGCAACTCCGCAACTTCTGCGCTCATACAGGGGCTACAACCTGGTGGGATACCGGGACCAGATCCTTGCCGCACCACTCGTGCTTGGTCCGTTGAATTTGGCCGAAGACGATGTGCGCAGCGATCCGCGCATTCTCAAAGCGCGCACGCAGGACAAGGCGACGAGTCTCATCGATGTCATCGAGGAATCTCGCCACCTGGGTGACGGGTTGGCGGCCGCCACCACGGCACGGCTCGGGAACGGTACGCCCCATAAGATTAGGTCATTCTTTTCCGTTCCGTCACTTCTCCGATCCTACAAGCAGTATAACCTCGTCGCCTTCCGGAATCAGATCTTGGCTGCACCGTTGTCCATGGGGCATGTGGACCTGAATCTGGATGCGGCGCGCGCCGATCCACGGATCATAAAAGGTGCCACCGAAGAGGATGTCGTTCGGCAAATCGATGCGCTGGAAGTGCCCGTTCAGGCAACAGCGTCTGCGACCAAGAGCGACAAGACTCGGTTGCCGGCGGGCGTCAAGAAGGTGAACATGGGCGCAGGGGTCCTCCTCCGGTGGGGCAAGTAGAGGCAGCTGTCACGAGCGGCGTGATCGATGGGAATCTTTCCCCCCGGAACCTATGACTTGTTCCTAACGCACGGTTGGCGCTACACCGACGAGTGGCAAGGTCTCGTCGCACTCTTGGATGATTATCTGCCGGGCAAGTGGCGCAACTGGAGCCTGCCGTGGCACGACACATCCATTGACCGGTATTCGGAGGAGGGCCGGGCGCAGCTGGAGAAATTGTTGCGCGGCCACATCGCCCAGGCATCCGGAGTCGTGCTACTCCCGGAAACGTTGGATCGGGCCGAGGACCGAATGTGGCTCGACAAACAACTCGCCCTCGCCGCCCGCTTTACTAAGCCTGTCATTGGCGTGCTGCCGCAAAACGGAGGTCAGTTTCCCGATGTGCTGGCCGTCCATGTGAGCGCGATCGTCCCAAGGGATCCGACTCAAATCATCGCGACCCTTGACCGGCTGCTGCAGGAAAAGTTCCGTCGCGCCCCATCCGGTTTGCGATGAGCAAACTCATACCTGACGTTTTGCAAGATCTCGATCCAAAGGACTGGAGCCGTCACCATTACGGCGTACCTCCGGCGCGTTGGGAACGCCTCGGCATTAGGAGTTACTGGATCACCGGAGCGGGAACAGGGTTTGGGCGAGCTCTCGCGGTGGCTCTTGCGTCAGCAGGTGCACAGGTTTTCCTGTCCGGCAGGAGAGCTGAGAAACTTTACCAGTCTCTTGAAGAAATGCGTGCTTTCGGTGTCGAAATTGAGCGATCTCATGTTCTTCCGCTTGATGTTACAAACTCTGACGAAATCTTTGAGGCGCGGAATTATATAGAGCGCCATTGTAGCTCCCTTCACGGACTGATCAATAACGCCGCAGCGCCGCAGCGTTTGGATTTTCGCTGGCCACTACTGGAGGAGTCACGAGATTTCTGGAATCATATTTTCCATGTCAATGTGACGGCGCAGTGGGAGATCAGCAAGGTGGTTCTACCGCATATGGTGAAGGGTGGTGAGATTAAAATACTATTTATGACATCGGCTGCTGCTTGGGGGTTCGCTCAGGGATTTGGTCAATACAACGTTACAAAGGCGGCTTTGAATAGTTTGGGTGCGAGTATGGCCGAGGAGTGCGCGGCTCGTTATCCAGACCTCGACGTCCAAATTAACGTAGTCGATCCCGGAGAAGCGCGGACAGAAATGAACCAAGGCAGCAGCACAAGTCCTTACACACTTGCCAGTATGGCACTCATTCTTTTGTCGCATCCGAAAGGCGGGCCTAACGGGAGATTTTTTCACCGCGACGGACGCCATCTGCAGTTTGGCTATTCTCAACCGTACGAGAAGGCTTTGATCGGTAACGAATAGAACCTGCTGACGGTTGTCCGTCGTTCAATTGGACCGAGGCGCTGCAAAACAAGTTAGGCTTCGATTGCGCGAAGCCTGGTTTTGCCGAGGTCGTTGAAAATCATTAGCTCAGACAATAACCATGGCAGTTCCGACCGCCTCACTCAAGTTCGTCCGTATGCCTTGCTCTTTAATGCAAAGTTACATAGCTATGAAAATTTGATTCTTTCCTGTTAGAGATACGGGTTTGATTTGCAGTCAGCTCAGCATTATTTTATGGCCATTTTCTTTGGATCGCTTTCCCATAGTTTTTTCGAATCATCATGATCGTCTTGCGTCGACTTGTCGCCTTCATATTTAAACTGTACCGTTACCGGGACGTCATCTGGGCGATGGCTAAACGTGACGTGGCAGCGCGCTACGTCGGCACGATCGGAGGCGTGCTGTGGGCGATTCTTCAGCCGACTCTGACCGTCGCTATTTACTGGCTTGTGTTTTCGGTGGGGTTCAAGGCAAAGGGCCCCGCTGGAATGCCATTTGTGCTATATTTTGTCAGCGGCCTTGTGCCGTGGCTTTTCTTTAATGAAGTTTTGATCTCGAGTATGAATGCGGTTATAGCAAACGCGTCTCTTATCAAAAAAACGGTCTTTCCGGCCGAGGTCCTTCCGTTGGTGCATTTCGTTTCTGGCAGCTTCACACACTTCGTATTGCTTTTCATTCTATGCGTCCTTGCCTGGTCTTATGGTTACGGGCCTAAGTTGACCGTAATACAGATAATCTACTACTACGGCGCGCTCGGCTGTTTATTGCTGGGTCTATCTTGGTTGATCGGTTCGCTTCAGGTATTTCACCGTGATTTGGGACAGGCGATGAGTGCGGTGCTCAGTTTATGGTTCTGGTTAACCCCCGTTGTTTGGTCTCCTGAGCTGATCCCGCCGCATTTCAGGCTAATTCTTGAATTCAATCCGATCTATTATGTGGTCAACGGATACCGGTCCTTGATGACAGGTGTGCCGTTCTGGCTGAACTGGCAGGAGGCCTTGCGTTTCTGGTCGGTGACGGGACCGGTGTTGTTGTTGGGAGCCTACGTGTTCAGGAGACTTAAGCCTGATTTTGCGGACGTACTGTGAATAAAGATGGCCGAAGAAATTGCTGTTTCTTTATCTGACCTCACAAAAAAATATCGTCTCTTCTCGACGCCCATGGAGCGTCTCAAGGAGTCTTTCCATCCCTTGCGCAAGCGCTACCACAAGGAATTTTGGGCTTTAAAGGGTATCAGTTTTGATATCAAGAAGGGCCAGGTCGTGGGAATCTTGGGTCGCAACGGGTCTGGCAAATCGACACTCCTCCAGATCATCGCTTCCGTGCTTCAGCCTACTTCTGGAACGGTAACCGTGAACGGGCGGGTTTCTGCTCTGTTGGAGTTGGGTGCTGGATTCAACCCAGAGTTCACAGGACGGCAGAACGTGCTCTTGAACGGCGCCATCATGGGAGTGTCCCATAACGAGATGTTGGAGCGCATGCCGGCCGTGATGGCTTTCGCTGATATCGGAGAATTTTTTGATCAACCGATGAAGATTTACTCATCGGGTATGTTTGTGCGAGTCGCTTTCGCAGCATCCGTTCACGTCGATCCGGATATTTTAATTATTGACGAGACTCTTGCGGTCGGTGATGCAAAGTTTCAGCACAAGTGTTTTCAACGCTTGGCTGACCTCCAGGCGCAGCACAAGACGGTGGTTTTGGTTAGCCACAATTCCTCGCTCGTAACAAGCTACTGCGACCGAGCATTCTTGCTTGACGGTGGACAATTAGTTACCGGCGGTGATCCGGCATATGTCGTTGACAGGTACTATGATTTGCTTTTTGATAATCGTCGTGTTTCGACCGAGAATTTAGACGAGGTACGATTCATTGCCAGTGGAGAGACAAACGAATTAGGGGACATACTCGATCAATCAATAGCGGACGACCTTTGCCATACACGACGAAGCTACAACAAAAATGAGGTCCGATTCGGTAGCGGTGCGGCGCGAATCGTGGATTATGCCATTGAATCTGAAGGACATGGAGACGTGACGAATATTCAGTTCGGGAGGCAAGTTCAGCTGTACATTAAAGTGCTGTTCTGCAGAAACGTTGAGGTCCCTATTGTTGGATTTACTGTCAAAACATTGGAAGGAGTTGAAATTTTCGGAACGAACACGTTTCTGATGGGCAAGAAACTCAAGCCCGTATCTCAGGGGCAAATTTGCGTATTTAGGTTTTCGTTTTCACTCCAGGTTAGTCCAAGCGACTATTTCTTTAATATCGGAGTCGCTGAAGCAGATGGAACACGAGGGGGAACGGTCCTTGACGTCCGACGCTCAGTAGCCCACTGCGTGGTTACCCTGGACACGGAGCGATCATTTGATGGCCTGCTCGATCTTGCGCCGAGTTTTGACGTTTTAACCGATGAGTCTCGGCATGGTGTTTCGCGCGATGATAGATGTAGCTATTCAGAAAAGCCTTAGACCCGCTTTGAATCACTTTCCGATTCGAAAGCGAAAAGACAATGTCTGAGAGAATCCTTATTGACGCGCTTCTGCGCGGTAAACCGTATTTTGGGCCGGCCTTGCGCGCCTTGCAGGGCCCCGCAATTAGGCATCAATATTTCGGGGTACTCGTTGAGGTGGCGGGAAGATCGAAGATACGGAGAAGGATCCGTATTCTTGAAGTCGGTTCTTGGGCCGGCGCTTCTGCGGTGTCGTGGGCTACAGCGATCAAGAAGCTGGGAAGGACTGGTCGGGTTACGTGCGTCGATCCGTGGCAACCCTACTTCGATCTGGAGATCAATCATGAATCTCATTATCGGGAGATGAACGATGCGGCAAAAAACAATAACATTTTTCAATTATTCTTGCATAATATTCGTGCTGCCGACGTCTCAGACATGGTTGACTATTTAGTGGGCAACGCACGGGAAATTCTTCCGAAGCTGCCGTCTGCAAAATTCGACATCATCTACTTAGATGGATCCCACGCCTACGAAGATGTACGGTCGGATATTCGAGACGCGAAAAGGCTTGTTCGAGAGGGAGGGATCATTTGTGGTGATGATCTCGAGCTGCAGAAGAACGACGTTGATGAGCAAGAACATGCCGCTGCCGTCGAGCTGCAAAAGGACTATGTTTACTCCCGGAAAGCAGATGGGAGTTATCACCCTGGCGTAACAGAAGCAGTCGCTGTTGAATTCGGAGAGGTATCAAGCTGGGACGGAATATGGGCAACGAGGAAGCTCGGTTCACAATGGGTGAGAGTAGAACTGGGAGCTGCAGTGGTACAAATCCCAGAGCATATTAAGGAGGTTGTGCCGGAGCTAGAAGCCGCTGATGCGGGGCAGACACGGGATTATTTGCTGCTCAAGATCGGCAAAAAATACATCGCCACGGCTAAGTCGTTGGCAACGACAAGCCTTCTTCGGGAACGAATAGGAGACCGCGAACTACCGCCCATCTTATTCAGTGGCGACAGTCTTGAGGAGGTTCGCACCAAGGCGGTCGAGGCTGAAGAAGAGCGGTGCCCTTTGGTTGAGCTTGTAGATGCGACGGATGGTTTTAATCTCGTTAAGAGCAAGGGGCGATTTTTGGCGGTCGCCAAGCAATTGGGACCTATGGACCTTTTTCGTGAGCGAGTAGGGGAGCGGGAATTGGCTCCTGTATTATTTTCAGGTGAAAGTCTTGAAGAAGTTCGGGAGAAGGCTCAGGTATTTGAGAAGCAGACGGTTGAGCCCGAGGTTGAGCTAGTGGACGAGGTTGGGCGATACAACGTCATCAAGGCCGGGGATCGTTTTCTCGCAGTTGCCAAGGAGCTGGGGCCCGTGAATCTTTTTCGGGAGCGAATAGGGGAGCGGGAATTGGCTCCTCTGTTATTCTCAGGTGAAAGTCTTGAAGAAGTCCGGGAGAAGGTTCAGACATTTGAGAAGCAGACGGTTCAGCCCGACCCCGTGCTAGTGGAGGAAGTGGGAGCAATACAACGTCGTTAAGGCAGGAGGATCGTTTCCTCGCAGTTGCCAGAGCTAGGGTCGTGGAATCTTTTTCGAGAGCGAGTAGGGGAGTGGGACCTGTCGTTTTCTTTTCTTATAAGCCAGGACCTCTCATCCTCGCCAAGCGAACATTGAATAAGCCCACCTTTCGTCACGACGTTGAGATGACGTAATTATGAAGGCTGAACCACGGCCGCTGTTTTCAATTATTGTTCCAACCCGCGATCGTCCCGATGGTTTGCGCTGTCTTTTAGACAGCTTTAGGGCGACGACAGCGCATCCCGGCTCACTAGAAGTAATTCTCGTGATTGATGCTGATGATAGCAAAACCATGGGATTCGTGTATGAAGAAATTCCGTTGAAGCGGGTCGTAGTTGAGCCTGGCCTGAACATGGGTGCATTGAATATGGCCGGCTACGAGGCGGCGACAGGCGACTATCTGATGCTTTTAAATGACGATGTAATCGTCCGAACTGGCGGTTGGGATGAAAAGGTTTTGACGGCCTTTAAGACATTTGCCGATGGGATTGTTCTGGTGCACGTCAACGATAAAATCTTTGAAGAGAAGCTTTGTACGTTTCCGTTTCTTTCTAGGTCCTATTGCGAACTCGCCAACGGCATTTGTCCCAGTGAATATGTGCGCTACCGTATCGACGACCACATCTACAATGTTTTTAATCTGCTTGCCGTGCTGGAGAAAATTCGAATTCTGTATCTGCCAGATGTTGTTTTCGAGCATACAAATTATGTCCTCACCGCAGGTGGGAACGCGGAATATCGGCCAGACGAAAAAATTCATGAAATCGACTCGAAGCGGTTTCACGATCTGTTGCCGGACCGGAAAACACTAGCTCTTAGGCTTATGGAGCACATCGATCAGGCGAGGGACCGCGAAAGGAGTAGGATTAGGCATAATCTGCTTAAGCCAATCGCCGACTCGATTGCATTGCGTCGTCCCGAGTACGTTAGAGTTTGGTCAGATAGCAAGCCGTTGTCTAGCGATAGCACCCGTGTGACGATCGGCGTCGTATCTGCCAATCTCAAGTCTGATCATGCTCGTACCTGCATCGACTTTATCAAAAAGTTTACGAACAATTTTGATTTAGTGATTTTAGACAACAACGGCAGATCGATTTTTAACCATCCTCATGAAATAAATAAACTTCTCTCGATCTGCGATACGGATTATCTGGCGTTGATGGATGATGACGTCTTTGTAGAGCCCGGTTGGTTAGACGGAATGCTACGCTGTATGACACCCTCGGTGGGAGTGGTCACCCCACTTCACAAGGACCGTAGCGGCAACCTTTCCTATGCTGGGGTTGTCATGCGCCCTGATTGCTCGGGCCATCATACCCATAGCTTCGCGGTGCCCGATGCACCGGCGAGAATCCAGACGCTCTGTTCTGCAATCATGCTAATCGATATATCGAAATGCGGAGCTATCCGATTCGACGAGTCGTATTCAAAATATTTTCTCGACATTGATTATGGTTTACGGATCTGGTCGTCAGGTTACGAAGTAGTCTGTTCGCCTTACACCATGGTAACGCACATTGGAGGTGGGACGTTACAGCAGGGAAGCGCGCTCTCCAACGATTTGTTTGAGACCCAGCGGCAGCATTTTGTGCGGGAGTGGATCGATACCGGGAGGTACCAGGCGTTGGAGCAAGGCGTCTGGACCAAGGTTTCGGAGATTCAACAGCTGCTGAGCATCGCGCCTCAAGTTGGCGCGCTCGTAAATAATCCGGGGACAGATCGGGGCCTTTTTAGAACACAAGCCCTCGATCTCTTTGCGTCTATTAAGAACTATCCAGCCTTGGCACATTGGGCTTCGCAGCGTATTTGGGACGCCGTTGGAAGCAACCCACCTGAAGTCGATGATCTAATATCGGGACACCTGGGGTTTCTTCTCGGTTGTACGCCTTATCCCGTCATGATTGAGCAAAATTTCAACGGAATGAATATTCTTATTTATGATGCGAACTATTTTGCTATACCCCAGGCGGAAGGAGCCTTTGATTACGAGCGTGTTATTAAGGGGGATTACACGCGATATTACCAAGCTGAAAGTTTGGACATTCTTAAACCTCGCATTTGCGCGGATGCCCGAGACAGATCTACGGTTGAAAGCCGGCCTAGCCTACCGATTCTTATCGAACAGACAACTCAGGGTATGAACATCATTCTGTTTAATGGGATTTACTACGCGATTCCACAGGGGGAAGGCGCGTTTGAGTATGGCCGTGTCATCAAAGAAGAATATAGCAAAACCTACAGCTCTCGGAGTATCGACGAGCTCAGAGCTCGAATCGGATCAAGATCAATTGGTGTTTGGGCTCTGTCCAAGATTGAAAGAGCACGTTTAGGATCGTGGAGACGAGCTGCGCGGTCAGTCGCAAAACGGGCTATCAAAAGGGTCTTAATTTCAGCTTTTGGTGCCAAGTCTTTCATTCGGATACGAGATGCCTATTCGCTTGAAAAACAAAGGCATAACCGAGTTGGGGCCTTGTGGATAGGCGCAAAACTCGTCCTTAGTCATGGGGTCAATCTTCTGTGGACCAAAGCGGATCATGCGCAGCCCAGTGTTAAGAATTTTGTGAACGCGATCGCAGACCAAACGAGACTACAAGCCGCGGAAAGCGCAGATCCGCGGCGCTGGCTAAATGCCAGTCCGGCAGTCTTGGTTGAAATCGACTATCGCGACCATTCTATTTACCGTTTTGAGTACAAATTTTTTGCCCGACCTAAGAGCGAAGGCCCTTTCGACTATCAGGAGATTGGCAAACGCGGGAGTTATATCATCACTCACAGCCTTGGTGAGGTTCATACAGCGATTGATCAGTTATTGGATTTGAAAGCGACACCTCATCCATTTAGAAGGCTTGTTTTCGCTTGTTTGCCGGCATCAGAGCTGATGCCTATACTTAAACATATCGCACCCCAGAGCTTGACGACCTTACTTCTGGGGAAATCCTCTAAGAAAGAGAATTGGGAGAATTACGACACGATTTTCGTGGATGACGAAATGATCAATGACTGGGCTCGCGAGCAAATTTCACGGTCGCCAGCTGGCCAATCAGTCCAAGGGTTACAAAAAAAACAGTTTGATTGCGTAACCATCCCGTGGAGTTTCTCCGCGACGTTCGGCGATATATCGAGGTGAGGATCTGCACCGACTAGTCTACAACAAGGCTTATATCGCAAGTATGTTACAGGTCGTGCCACCACCCCGTGATCAAACTGTTCTAGAGGCGGGGTGCAGTGACGGACTCGTATGCGATATTTTTGCCTTTCTTGGTGCACGGAAAATCATGGGCATCGATGTTATGGAGACCGTCGGCTGCAATTTCCCGCACGATCGCGTCGAATACCGTGTAATGGATGTTACTCGTATCGGCTTTCCGGACCAAACCTTTGATCTTGTCTACTCGATCGCGACATTTGAGCATTTCACGAACCCATACAAAGCGCTCATCGAGATGCTGCGGACAACCAAGATTGGTGGCTACGGCTACGTCCAGGCCGGTCCTTTATATCATTCGCCGTTTGGCCACCATATGTTTGCATATTTCCAAGACTACCCTTGGATTCATTTGCGGAAGACCAAGAATGAAATTGTGGTCTTCAGTAAGGAGCAGGGTATCGACAAAGTCATTATGCAGGATTTATCCATGACCTGCGAACAATATGTTGAAGGGATGCTGAACGCCGATCACGTAAACGGTCTACTGCTTGAAGAGTATCAGCTTGGAGAATTTACAAAGCGCAAGGATATCGAAATCCTTAAATTCAATATTAGCTATGAAGGCCGCGATCTGTTGACGCCACACATTATTCGGGAAGTTTCCACTATCCCGGCGGAGAGACTTGTTGAACATGGCTTTGAAATAGCATTTCGCCGCATTCGGTGACGTCTTGAGAATGCGATGAGTTTCTTTGCCGATAGGACGCTGCATGTACATCCCACTTCAGGTCGCGTTTGAGCACCTGCGATCTGCTTCTCCTATACTCAGTATTGTCTTACTTGACTGGTCCTGCCGAGAAAGTTTTCACATTCTTGACTATCTAGATTGCCAGACCGTCCCCCGAGAAGCATATGAAGTACTTTGGATAGAGTATGGCAACAGACGGGCCCCTCAAATCGAACAGAGTCTCAGGAAATGCGAAGCGCTCGAGAGATACCCCACCGTTGATCGGTGGGTGGTTATGGGCATTCCGGAGGACACATATTACCATAAGCATCTCATGTACAATGTGGGCCTAGTTCTCAGCAGAGGCAATATCGTTGCTATTTGTGACTCGGATGCGATTGTAAAAGAAAGTTTCGTTGAAGCGATTCTTAGCTTCTTTGAGCAAGATCCTAATATCGTGTTGCATCTGGACCAGGTACGCAACAATGATAAGAGGTTTTATCCGTTTAACCATCCCTCCATAGATGAAATAGTCGGCGAGGGCGCGATCAATTGGCACAATGGAAAGACTACGGGTCTATGGGATACCGAAGATATCCTCCACACGCGCAATTACGGCGCCTGCATGGCTGCATGGCGGAAAGATCTGATCAGCATCGGCGGTGCGGATGAGCATATTGACTACCTTGGCCATATCTGCGGTCCCTATGAGATGACTTTCAGATTGGTTAATTCAGGTAAAAGAGAAGTCTGGCATCCGACAGAGTTTTTGTATCATGTTTGGCATCCCGGGCAGGCAGGAGAAAACAATTATGTCGGTCCTCACGATGGGAGACAGATGTCATCCAGAGCGCTGCAGACCAAATTTACCGGTCGGATCTTACCGTTTATTGAAAATCGAGCGATTCAAAATTTGAGGCTCGTAGACTCTCAGATTCCTTTGGAACAGTCGCTCGCACGGGTTCTTTCGGAAGAAAGACTCCAAAGCTGGTCCGCGGAAAATATCGCAAATCTGCAGCCATCCCTCTGGCGGACGTTGTTATCATTTCAACGGCGTATCGTTGCGGTTCGACTTGGAAAAACCTTTTCCAAGTTTTTGCTCAGGCGGCTCTGCACAAAGGCGGCACAATTGATTACAAAGGCGAGAACTGTTTCGGGGCAACCGGCCGCAGCAAGGGGTTTAACGCAATCCGATTCATTTTTAGCGAAAGCGAAGATGTTCTTGGCGGCAACGCTACAGTTCTTCGTGTCAATGATTCATCGGTCAAGAGATTGTCTGAATTCGGCATTGGCTCAGGGCCATAATGAGGTCTCGCTCTATGGGACCGACGATTTAGCAGAGATCCTATATGATTTAACCTTCGAGGTACCTGTCAAAATAAAAAGCGTTTACGATGATTGTGATGGAAAAAGATTTCACAGATTTGCAGTGTTGCCCATTGAAAGGTACGTTTCCAGTAACGAACCGCTAATTATCACGGGTTCAGCTCAAGTAGAAAGCAAAATCAAACGGTTGAGAACTCTGGGCGTCACGGCCGATCGATTGATCGTCATGGTATAATTTATCCCCTTCTCAGTCCCCGCGCCACCTTGGCGGTGAGAGAGGGGCGGTTCCTGACTGGTTGCGTGGCAACACACGAATGATTACCGTATGCGATGTGTAAGGTATGCTTATGTCGAACTGCTTTTGTTCAGGACCTTTATCAAGACCCTTGTTTGGCAGCTATATTTGAAGCTGACTAAGTTTACCCGACGTTCAAGCGGTCCAAAATCATTTTTGCGAAAATTCGAAGCCGGATATGCTTTCCTCAAAGACATGTCGGAGTACAATTTGGACAATATTAAACGCTGCCGTCGTTGCGTTAAAAACTTAACTGCCGAAAACGTTCCGGCTGTTTTTGTCTATGGTGAGAAAGACGTCATGGAGATTTTGTATGATTTAAGTTTCAAGACACCGATGAAAATGCGAATCCTGCACGAGCATTACGAAACCGATAAAAAGTTTGGCTGGGAAGCGATTTCGTTGGAGACGGGCGCTTCGGGCACTGAAAAAATAATTGTTGCATCACTGGTCAATACGCAAGAAAGAACCAGACGGCTTCGAGAACTAGGAGTCGATAATGAAAGGATTATTCTCCTTACTAATGGGTGACGGTTGACGGAGAATGTTGGCATGTATGTTTCGTTGCTGCTTCCCACTCGCGGGCGCGTCTCATTGGTGCAGCGATTGTTTGACAGCGTGGTCGAAACGTCAACTGACCTGGAACGATTAGAGGTCGTTCTTTATGTCGACGAGGACGACCGTGAAAGCAGGGAGATTTCACATTCTAAACTTTCTCTCGTAAAACTGGTTGGGCATCCGGGCGAAACCATGGGGAATATGACTCGCAGGTGTTATGAAGCAAGTCACGGGCGTTATATCATGTTGCTC
>WNGO01001749.1_pt1 | contig 13957 bp, 15 predicted proteins | sample 5400511 | NCBI WGS metagenome assembly WNGO01 (sample SAMN13153380, study PRJNA577476) | soil metagenome | isolation source: 20 cm soil or saprolite under Garry oak tree replicate 2 | place: USA:California | collected 2016-06-15
ATAAAAGTAAACACACGAGCATAGTCACCACGGTCACACCGGAACGACCCGGCATTCCCCGCGCAATGGTTTTACGGCTTACTTCGCGCTCTCCCCGGTGACCACGCTTTTTGACACCGTCGCCTGCGCTTCTTATCGCAGGCTTGACGCCAACGATTGGGGCGTCAGAACGACACGACTTGACCGTACGCGTCAGCACCATTCGTCAAGTGCGCCAACCGCGTCCACCGCATCCGGCCCCACGTTGATGACGTGCGCAACGCCCCTCTTGTCGAGACCGGACGGCGAGAATCAGTGAACTGATTTGCCTCGGGAGCAAACAGAAATATTTTTGCGAACGGGGCTTGACACCATTTCTGAAAATCAGAAGTGATTTGCCCGTCGGGCAAAATCCGGTTGTCCTGTCGGCCGACTGGCTGCTGTTGCGCGCGCCAGGCGATTGTCGAATACTGGCCGCTACGATCCCGGTGGTAAAAGGAGCGCAGCGCGGCCTGTCGATGACGGCAGGCGACGATGCAACGGCAAACAATAAAAACCAGGGCTGACGCCCATGGAGGAAGACCGATGTCATTCTACCGAGGCATGACCTGCGAGAACGTGACCCTCAAAGGCGACAAGGGAACGCCGATCACTGCTTATGTGGCCAAGCCCTCCGGCCCTGGGCCGTTTCCGGGTGTGGTGCTTGTCCACCATCTCCCGGGCTGGAGCGAACTCTACATCGAGACGACGCGCCGGTTCGCGCATCACGGCTATCTCGCGATCTGCGCCAATCTTTATGAGCGTGCGGGCGAGGGCAATCCGGACGACGTCGCCGCCAAAGTGCGCGCCGAGGGCGGCGTTTCCGACGCCCAGATGGTCGGCGATACCGAGGCCGCGGTGAAGTGGATGCGCGCGCAATCAAGTCACAACGGCAAGGTCGGCATTTTCGGCTCCTGTTCCGGTGGCCGGCACGCCTTCATCTATGCCTGCCAGAGGAAGGACGTCGACGCCTGCGTCGAGCTCTGGGGCGGCCGCGTGGTGATGGGCAAGGAGGAACTCAACGCCAAGACGCCGGTCGCGCCGATCGAGATGACAAAGGACCTCTGCTGTCCGCTGCTCGGCCTATTCGGCAATGACGACCGCGCGCCGAGTCCCGAGCAGGTGAACCAGCACGAGGCCGAGCTCAAGACGCACGGCAAGACTTACGAATTTCATCGCTACGACGGCGCCGGTCACGGCTTCTTCTATTGGCACCGGCCGCTCTACCGGCCCGAGCAGGCGATGGATGGCTGGAGCAAGGTGTTCGCCTTCTTCGGCAAGCATTTGGCGAAATAGGAGGCGCGGACATGTGCACGTCTATTATCGAGATTGCGCGCGCGGAGGGCATGGCAAAGCGCGGCGACCAATGGTTCCCGCTCTCGCAGGCGGTGGTTGCCTATGACCATGCGCGCCACGCGCCGCTTGGCGACGTCATCACGCTCGACTTCATCAACACGGATCTCGAACCCGGGGCACGGGCCGGGATCGAGCTCACCCTGGAGACGGCCAAGGAGCTGCGCGCCGCCCTCGACCAGGCGATTGCCGCCGCCGAGTTCGAGGAGGCGGAAGTGAGGGGTAAGGGCGCCGCGCCCGGGCTCGTTCGGGCGGCGCGAGGCGCGGGGTGAGGCAGCCGCGGCTTCGGTCCGAATAAAGCTTGCGGTGAGGCTAGCCGGTCCTGGTCATCGCTTCCGCCGCGCCGTCTTCCTTGTCGACATCAGGCGCGACGATCATTGGGTAGTGTCTCAGTTTGATTGTGGCGGCGCCAACGCCGCGACGCGCTTTTGAATTGTGCTCCGCATTGCAGCATCGTCGATCAGCCGGGCAATGTCCGTCATATTCATAACTGTTTCTACAACGCCGGCCGCCATGGCCCCGGTAACGCCGAGCGTCTTGTGAACGCGGCAGAAATTATAGAACACGAAATACAGCGCCAGCGCGTGACAATGGTTCTCGAATTTCTTGCTGAACGCGTTGGTCAAGCGCGTGAACCTGCGCATTGACATACACATGGTCAAGTTCTGCCGTTCTGCAAACGAGGTGTTGATAAGGTCCGGGTCCGGGTTGCCCTTGATTACTTGCGTTTGTGTGCCAACGCATTTCGGCGGGCTGTAGCGGCCAGCGCCAGCGTAATCGGCGGCGAATATCTTAACCAGCGTCGCGTAGTCCGCTTCAAAATCAACCTCATCCACGGCCTTCAAGTAAGCCTTGTGACCGTCCGTGGTGAGTTGAACGCGATTAGCAAGCCGCGCCTTCAAGTCGCCCATGAACGAAATGCCGGTCTGCTGGCTGCGCTCGCCAACGTGCCAGGAAACGATCAGTTTGGAGTCGGCATCGATCCCGGTCCACGTCCAAACGTCGCCAGCGCCTTCCGGGGCGCTCTTGGCGAACCTAACGTTCTTGTTCTTGGCGTAGCTGAACGACCAAATTTCGTCGCACCGAACGGCCTTGGCGGTGACATTGCGGACGTTCGCATCATGGAACGCCGCGCAAGCCAGCCCAGCATCAATCAGCAACTTGGAAACGGTATTGATCGAAACGCGGGTCACTCGGGAAACCGACCGCATCGAACTGCCCTCGCACAACATGCTCAGGATTTGGACGCGGGTTTCTAGGGGCAATTTGTTTATGCCATTAGTATCTGAACTTTTATGCTTAGCGTCAAGCGAAATATTCAATCTAATTGCGGCCAATCATTAAATTATTGATTAGGGGCCTGCCCCGTGATAAAAGGGGGTTAACCCCATTTTGAAACGGGCGTCAATGAAACTCACTCCGGGTCAAATAAGAGGGGTCTTGGGTCTTTCACCTGATACCTTCCGTCATTGGAAGGCGGCATTGCCGCCGCTAACCGGACGGAATGGCCATCGGCCCTGCTTCTCTCATGGCGACCTTTTAGCAATGGCGCTGATACGCGCCTTAACGGAAGATGCAGGCGTTCGAATAAGCGCACTCCAGATCATATCGGTTGCCCTATTCGAGCACTGCAATCGTCAGTCGTGGGCAGGATTAGAGCGATCGGTGATGGTGCTGGAACTGGCCCGGGCGCGCGTAGAGTATTTTCCTGAGCCGCATACCCCGTCGCTGGAAAGCATAGGCATTATAGTCCCGTGCCGACCGGTCGTCACAGAACTGCGTGATTGGCTGCTTAAGGACGCCGACGAAACTAATCAGACAAATTTCCGTTTTGCGCCGACCATGGTTCGTGGAGGTGCGGCATGACGGCAGTACGCGCCCTGAATGAGCAAATAGCGAAGATTGGATACTCAGCGATCGTGAAGGATTACGTCTTTTCGGACGTGTTCGCGGCGAATCCCATGAATCGTAAGGCTCCGCTTGCTGCTTTCACACACACACCACCATCATATCGTAATGCCGCATTGGCCGTTGTCGAAAAACAGAATCGTTCGGCCATGGAAGTCGTTTCCGAATACCGGGCGCTCGGCGCTCCGCTGGTTTTTGTTTTGGAGGGGGACGATGTCACTGTTTGGCAAGTTCGGTCAGAGGCTACTCCTCGCCAGGTTGCAACCGCACGCGCCGACGAGATAGCGACGCTTTTTTCAACATACCGCGAAGCATGGGGGCCGCTTTCTATTCAGCGGGCGAAATCTATCGGACAATATAATCCGCACTATCAGTTGGATTTTGTTGATCTTGGATTGCTGCCTGCTATCGAGGGCGAGATTCACACCAAGCTGGATCGCCTCTTAAATCAAGCGCTGGCGCAGGCGATCGATCCCGTCACCAAGAAGCCTCGCGGGGTTGGCACCCGGGCGCTTTTTCAGGCAGTTTTTCGCTTTCTGACAGCCAAGGTTCTGCAGGATAGGACGCATCCATTAGCGTCGACTTGGCGCCCCAGCAAAATCGAAACTGTATTGAACACGATCTCTAGGCATTATGGATTGCCGGTCTTGACCGTCCAAGACGGCTCTACGGAATATAAAGTATTCAACTCCGTGTGGGAGAATCTTCGCAACGGAATTAACTTCCAAAACATCTCGGCTGACGATCTTGCATTTGTTTATGAAAACACACTTGTAACACCGGACATCCGAAAAAAGCTAGGAACGCACAGTACGCCACGACAGGTCGCCGAATACATTGTGTGTCACCTCGGATTTCACGAATATGCGGACGCACCAGAGCAACTACGCATATATGAACCGTTTGCCGGCTCCGCAGTGCTGTTGACCTCGGCTCTCCGCCATTTGCGCGAACTTCTCCCCGTCAGTTGGACAGATCAACAGCGCCACGAGTTTCTCATCCGCCAAATTGCGGGTGACGAGGTTGACACGTTTGCGTGCGAGGTTGCGGCGCTATCGCTTATCCTTGCTGATTATCCTAGTCACAATGGCTGGCACATCCGCCAAAAAGATTTGTTTGAGCGGGGCGTGCTAGAATCTCGAATGCGCGCGCATAGCGTCGTCCTCTGCAACCCGCCATTTGAGTCCTTTACGGCAGCCGAGCGCGCAAACTATCCAATGGCGCGGCAAACACATTCAAAAGCCATTGCCGTCTTGAACGCCGCGCTGGACGCACGCCCCCTCGCATTGGGGTTTGTGTTGCCAAGAACTTTTATTCTTGAGCGACAATTTGACGAGCAACGAAAACGACTTGAAACCCTGTACGGCTCAATCGAGCTAGTTGAAGTACCGGATCGCGCGTTCCGTGTTTCGACGGTGGACTCAGCCTTGCTAATTGCTCGCGAGCCTCGTCCGCCCGCAACTTCTTTGGTTAAACTTCGTTCTACCGAAATTGCAGGTCGGGACTTTCAGAAATTTCTTAGAACTGGCGAGGTAACGAGCAGCCGATCACTTGTACGTCGCGTAAGCGAAGAAACACTTGGTAATTTGTGGATCCCGCCATTATCGAAGCTTTGGGCGTATCTGAAAGGTCATCCGCGACTGGGAGCGAAACTGAAACCAAGCAGAGGACTTGAGTGGAAGTATGAACAAGCCAACGCTTGGGCAGACCATGACAAAGATGGATTCAAGAAGGGATTTCACAACGCCGACCAAATTAAGCAGTTCTCGGCATCTCGCGCGGTCTGGTTAGATTACAGAAAGCGATACGTTCGGAGAGGGTTCGAACAGAATTGGGAAAAGCCTAAGATCATTCTTAACGCCGCCCGGCTTAGCAGGGGGCCGTGGCGAATGGCCGCGATCGCCGATTTTAACGGTCTTTTATATTCACAGCAGTTCTATGGTCTCTGGCCAAAGATTGAAATGGATAGGCGTCAACTCCTTGCGTGGTGCGCGGTGGTAAATGGTCCGCTTGCAAATGCATTCATCGCTGCGCACTCTCCGGCCAACCGGTTTCGTGCAAGGGCTATTAAGCAAATTCCGATCCCATCAGAATTGCCAGACGAATTGGGCGACATGGTTTCTGAGTATACGGCACGACTCGTGAGGCCAAAACTTTTCGATGAGAACCAACTATTGGAAATGTTGCATCGAATTGATGCCGCCGTGCTTAAGGCTTATGATCTTCCTCCACGCTTGGAGCGCGAACTTCTAGATCACTTTAAGAATACGGAGCGCCCTGCGGCGCATCCATGGGAACATTGGCTTCCTGATCGGTTCGAACCGTTTATTCCGCTTCATGAATTTTTGTCGTCAGAATATCAGAAGGCGACAAAACCTTGGGTTCAGGAAGTGTTCCGGCCTCTGCCATCGGACGAGGCTGATGCCTTTCGCGAATATATGGATTGAAAATTAAGTGGATGGCTATTTGCTAGACACTTGCGCAGTTTCAGCCCTTCTGGATGGGAAACACAAAAATTACGAAAATGTAAAACGCTCGGATGAGGCGATCGAAGTCGGCGCCCCTAGATTTGTTTCTCGCATCACGATAGCAGAACTAACATTTGGATTGGTGGTTCATGAGGCCGCAACGGGAGTCGCACACCCGCGCGCGTTAGAGATTCTAAAGCGGGCACAGGCTTATCCGATTAGAGAAATTACGAAACACACCGCTACAGAATATGCGGAACTTCGAAAAAATTTAGCGGTTACTTACCTTTCAAGTCTCTTACGCAGTGATCGCGCGCGATGGACCGATCAGTGGGTTGAAAAGGTGACCGGGGAGAAATTGCAAGTTGACGAGAACGATCTTTGGATTTGCGCTCAAGCCAGGGAATGCAATCTCATCCTGATGACTACCGATGAGAAGATGGTTGATAGGATCGCCAAAGCGGACCCCACGATCAAATTTCGATTTGTAAAGAGCCTTTGATAGGGATCAAAATGTAGCTCATTTGCCGCCCCCCACCGTGACTTTGCGGCCTTCTTGGCAATCTCCTTGCGCCGCTTGGCACTCATGCCCTTTGCCCGCGCTTTGCCGCCCATGCGCCCCAGCGCCACGGCGGCGGCGTTCTTGCCGTCCTCAGTGGTGATGTCCTCGATCTCGCCAGTCGCGATCTTGGCTATCATGACGGCATTGCCGATGGCATCGGCGGGGCGCTTTTCGCCTTTTGGGCCTCTTGGCATACTTGCTACCTTGTGCTGCTTAGCGGCAAGCATATACCAATCTATATAGTTTTGCCAGATCAGGGAGATCGAAGTTGCCGAAAACTCATGGTGTAGGAATCGACGTTCGGCAGAATCAGGCCGTATCCGCCAAGGGCATAGCTACCCAAGCCGGAAAGGGCCGCAAGAGGGGATGGTTTCACGAATTTCTCGTTGGGACGGTCCAGCAGCGCGGCAACCCGGGGAGATTTGCGATCATAGAAAAGTTTATGAAGCGAGTTGGTTTCGGCAATTGGTACAGTGAAAAAGTAACGGATCGGGAATCGGGTGATGTAATTCGCGAGTGCCACGAACCGCTCAAACAGCATCAAGACAGGGGATCGGCAAAACCGAGGCTGCCACAATCAAACTGAGACACTACCGATTATTGGCCCGAATGGCGCGTCAGGCCGCCGGCCGTCGCACGTGAAACCTGCTTCCGGTTGGCAGGTTCGCCGCGACCAACTACCTGAACAGGTGTTCATCAAAATTAACTTTCAAGAGAGCACCCGGAATCTGAATTATTCGGCAACCTTCGGGTGCCTTTCCACGTTATTGCCGCGGGAAAAACTCGGAAAGGGCAAACTATGAGAAAGACAGCACTTGTTTTGGCAACAGCGGCCACGATCGGCCTTGGTGCGGTGACGGCGCCGTCTCCGGCCGAAGCCAGGGGCGGCTGGGGCTGGGGCGGCGCCCTCGCGGGCGGCCTGATCGCCGGTGCGGTGATCGGCGGCCTGGCCTCCAGCGCCTATGGTTACGGTCCCTACGGTTACTACGGCGGCTATCCGTCCTACGGCGGCTATGGCTACGGCTATCCGGGGTATTACGGCGGCTATGCACCCGCGTATTACGGCGGCGGTTATGCACCCGCCTATTATGGAGGGTACACCACGGCGTATGCACCGGCGTATTACGGCTATCGATACCGTCGGGCGGTTCGCCCAGCGTTCGCCTACTATGCCGGCCCCCGGTATCACAGGTGGCACCGTCACTATCGTCACTGGTGAGCTTCTCGGGCTCCGGTAACAAAATCGTCCCTGGTTGCCAGCAGCGCGCAAACGCGCTGCTGAACTTTTGGTTGTAGTTGTTTCTGAGCCCGAGCAGCCAAAGGGTGCTCGGAGCGCGGTCCTGTCGACCGCCGAAATCAATGTGTGTTGCGCGAAATCGAACCGGCGAATTGGTCAGCCAGGTCTTGCCATTCGCCATTGTCCGCGGCGTGCCCGTTGATCCGCTGCTTCAGATCGGCGGACGGCTTGAACACCACTATTCGACGCGGGGACATCGGCAGCTTGACGGTCTTCGGATTGCGGCCGACGCGCTGGCCTTTTTTGATATTTTTCGTCAGCGCTCTGTTTCCCTTGCCGCCCAGAATCCCCGATCCTTACCGTAAATGCGCATCGCGGCACGGGAATGCGACCCCGGATCACGCATCCGTTTATGAAAACGGCGTCATTTTATGAAAACGGTGTCATTCAAGGCGCGACAGTCCGCGCGCTCCGCAATCCATCCGTTTCCCGTCACCGACGGCGGGCGACGAGAACTCCCAGCAGAAACGCGATCAGCAGCGAACCAAGCGGCGCTTCGCGCGCGATATTGCTCAGGATGCTCAACGGCATTCCCGGTTTGCGGCCAGCGTCGATCGCGCTGCCGACGCGCTGCGCGGTGTCCTTGACTGCTTCAGATACCTTCTCAATGGTGGGCTTGGATTCCGGAGCCGGATCAACGCCTTCGTAAACCAGCGGCGGGGCCTCATCGCTCATGGCTTTATCTCCTCATCGATTGCTGGCAATCGATCAGAAGAGGAATCGTTCCGGGCGATGGCACGATGCTGCCGGCTCAAAGGGCAAGGCGGAAGGCTAATTCGCCGCTTTAGTCCGTGAACGGCGGCTTCAGGCAACTTCCAGCGTCGGAATTTTCTTGATCTTCTCTCCGAGTTCTTGCCGCGCCCGATGCAAATCGTACGCTTTTGCAGATTGAGCCAGAGATCGGGTCTCCTCGCGAAGAAGTCCAACCAAATGTAATGCGCCAGTTGCAGAGGTCACTCGCGCGAAGTGAGCTTTGCTTTGCGGGCCCGATGACATGCGGCGAAGGCCTCGATTACCTGATTGAAGAATCGCGGTGGCAGGAAGCCATAGTCATAGCGATCGCTGCGGCCGATTTTCCGAAGATCATAGCCGGGCCAATCGAATTCGTTGCCTTCTGCAACAACGATCCAGGAACGCGCGTCATCAAATCCGAGATGACGTTTAACCGCGGCGGGAATTTCGACGGCGCCAGCGGGATCGGCGGGAGGAGAGTGCGTGATAGGTAGAACCACAACGACCGTTGTGTCATTCGCCGGGCGCTCGACCGCAAGCACGATCACGCTGGGGCGATCTTTGCGCCCTTCTTCCCGTCCCGCTTCATGCTCTTGGTGCCACAGATAGGCATAGGATATGACAAGACCCGGTTCGGGCGTGGGTATCGGCATGCGCCTCGCTTATTTCGGCTCAAGCACGGAATCGAGATGCGCATGCCGCTCGTCCATGCGTGAGGCGCCGATCGCCTGAACTCTCTCATCAGAAAGCTCGGCCGTCGCAAAGCTGCGACGGCGCTGCTTGAAGCGGCGGAATTCTTCGTACTCGTCCGGCGCAACGAAATAGCCCGTGATCGATCCGTGGCTCGATACGGCCACGGCCTCACGCTGGGCGAGCATTCGATAACGGCCAAAGTTCCGGGTGAACTCCGAAGCCGGGATGGTGTCAGCCATATGTAAAGTGTCCTGTGTTGGATCACTAATATACGTAATTTACGTGAAAAGCGCAACTTGCGTATTTAGGCACTTAACACACTGACAAAACTTCGCTTTTAACTCCATCAGTCTCTGAATCCCGAGGAGGTAACCCCAGCGGCTCCGCGCAAGGCCGGCGCAGCTCCAAAGCTGGGTCTGCCGCATTTGGCCGAGACTCAGTTCGGCTTCGCCGCATCGGCAGCCGCCGGGCCGGCCGCGGGCGCAACCGCGTTGGGCGCCGCGGGCCTCGCGCCGCCGCCGGTAAAACGTTCGAGCACCGAACGCACGGCGTCGCGGGTCTTGCGATCCTTCACCGCATCGAGCAGCGGCGCGGAGGCCGGCGAGCGCCGGATCAGGCTTTCCGGATCGGGAAAGATCAGCGGGTCGTCCCACGGGCCCTGCACCACGAACGGCAGATCGAAGCTCGGCACGGCGTTCGCCGAGACCAGGCTGGCAACGCCCTTCATGTCGTATTCGCGCGCCGGCACCGAAGCCGTGCCGGTCATGGTGATCCGCGCCGCCGGTCCTTCGAGGCGGATATCCTCGGCGGTCGCAATCCCGTCCGCGAATTTCAGCGCGACGGTGAGATTGTCGTAAGGTGTCGAGCCCGAGCGGAAATTGCCGGCGCCGGACAGCGGCCGCCGCTCCAGCCGCCTCAAGAGCTGCTCGACATTGAAGCCGGCGATCGCGCCGTCATGACCGGTCAGGCTGACGGTGCCGTCGAGCGACTGCGCCAGCCCGAACGGGCTTGAGCCCGAGGCCACCAGCGAGACGTTGAGATTGCCGCGGCCGGACAGTCTGGCGATGCCGAACAATTCGCTGGCGCAGGCCTGCAGGTCGACGTCGGTGAACTGGAACTGGGCCTTGACGTCGGCGACCGCGTCGGAGCGCGCGATCCCGATCGAGCCCTTGGCGATGCCGCCATAGACCTGCGCCTCGCCGACCGACAGCGCCAGCGCGCCGCCGCGCAAATTGGCGCCGAACGCGGTGCGGCCGAGTTTCGACTGTCCCACCGTCACCATCGCCGCCGACAGGCGCATGTCGAGGTCGGTGGTGGACAGCGCGTTCAGATCGAACAATTGCCGGTTCCAGTCGCGCGCGCCGCTGGCGAGCAGGCGGAAGGTCGAGATATAGGGCGTGAAGTCGAGCGCGCCCGCGGCCAGCGTCGCCTGCAACGTCTGGCGGCCGTTGTTGGCGTAGGTCATCACGCCTTCGGCGACATTGCCGTCGAGCTCGACATTGACATTGGTTAGCGCGATCGACGCGCCGATCACATTGGCGCGCGCCCTCAGCGCGAAACGGCCGAACCCGCCGGCGCCCGGCGGCGGCTGGCCGGTCCAGCGCAAGGCGTTGCGCAGTGAGGCGCTATCGACCGTCAGCGTGCCTTCCATCATCATGCTGCTGCGGTTGGCGACGCTGCCGTCGAACGCCAGTTTCAAGGGCGCGCTGGCCAGCCGAGCCCTCACGCCGGACCGTTCGCCAGACAGCGCGGCGAGGAAGTCGCTGACGCTGATCGAGCCGTCGATGCGCTCGCCGCGCCAGTCGAATTGCCCGGTCGCGGCAAAGGAGCGCGAGATCGACGGCCATGCCAGCGAGAGATCGATATCGCCGAGCGTCTCCGACGCATGAGTGGCGGCATCTTCGTAGCTGAGCACGCCGTCCTGGATCCTGATCTCCGAGAATGAAACCGGGTTTTCGGCGCCCGGCTTCATGGTGCGCGCGATGGTGTCGATGAACGGCGTCCAGTTGCTGCCGCCATCGGCTTCGCGGACGACGCGGATGTTCGGCCGCAGCATCATGACGTCGGCGATCTCGAACCGCTGCAGCAACAACGGCAGTAATCGCAGGTTGGCGGTCAGGACATCGACTGACAGCGCGGGGTCGGAGGTTGCCCCGCCCTTTAAGCCCACATCATGAAACGAGACGTAGCTTGCGGGAAAAACCGAAACCTCGATTTTGCCTTTGACCGCCAGATCGAGGCCGGTCACCGCGCGGATCTGCGCCTCTACCGCCTGCCGAAGTGCGTCCCGGTTGATCAACCAGGAGGTCGCGATCAGGCCGATCAGCGCCACCCCAAGCAAGGCCGCAATCGGCATCCCCAGGCGCTTCATTCCTTGGGCCATCGTCAGTGACATATCCAAGTCTGGCTAAACAGCTGCCGGGTTGAGGTCAGGTCGCCGTTGAATTGGGGCAGACGGCTCATCAGCCGAAAGCAGGGCCCGCCCCGCGCTCGGCAAATTTCGCTGCCCAAGCCGGCAACCGCCGACTCGGAATAAGGCCCCATGCCAACCCACGCAACCTGATGGGTTTTCTTGACGCTTTCAAGGCGCAGCGGCGTTCCGAACCACTTGGGCGGGTATAAAAGCCCCGTCATTGACGCATTGCGAAAAATTCGCCAAATAATCCACCCTAACGCTGCCATCAGCGCCTCCCTCCCACCAGGTTGCATTTCCATGAACAAGGTCTACCCGGACGCCAAATCGGCACTCGACGGCATCTTGAGGGACGGCATGATGATCATGTCCGGCGGTTTTGGGCTGTGCGGGATCGCGGAAACCTTGTCGGATGCGATCCGCGACTCCGGCGTGAAGAATCTGACGGTGATCTCCAACAATGCCGGCGTCGACGGCATCGGACTAAGCCGCCTGCTCGAGACCCACCAGATCAAGAAGATGATCTCGTCCTATGTCGGGGAGAACAAGCTGTTCGCGCAGCAGTACCTCGCGGGCGAACTGGAACTCGAATTCAATCCGCAGGGCACGCTGGCCGAGCGCATCCGCGCCGGCGGCGCCGGCATTCCGGCGTTCTACACCAGGACCGGCGTCGGCACGCTGATCGCCGAAGGCAAGGAAGTGAAGGAATTCGACGGCGAGAAATATATCATGGAGCGCGGGCTGTTCGCCGACCTTGCCATCGTCCATGCCTGGAAGGGCGATACCGCGGGCAATCTCGTCTATCGCAAGACCGCGCGCAATTTCAATCCGATGATGGCGACGGCGGCGAAGATCACCGTGGCCGAGGTCGAGCAGCTGGTGCCGGCCGGCGAAATCAATCCCGACCACATCCACACGCCCGGCATTTTCGTCAAACGCATGATCGAGGTCGGCACCGGCAACAAGCGCATCGAGTTCCGCAATACCCGGCCGCGCCCAGGTAAGGCGCCGGCGGCCGCAACGGGAGTAGATATCTGATGGCCTGGACCCGCGAACAGATGGCAGCGCGCGCCGCCAAGGAATTGCGCGACGGCTATTACGTCAATCTCGGCATCGGCATCCCGACGCTGGTCTCGAACTACATTCCCGACGGCATCGACGTCGTGCTGCAGAGCGAGAACGGGATGCTGGGCATGGGGCCGTTCCCCTATGAGGGCGAGGAAGACGCCGACCTCATCAATGCCGGCAAGCAGACGGTGAGCGAATTGCCGACCACCAGCTATTTCTCCTCGGCCGATTCCTTCGGCATGGTGCGCGGCGGACATATCGACCTGTCGATTCTCGGCGCGATGCAGGTGGCGCAGAACGGCGATCTCGCCAACTGGATGATCCCCGGCAAGATGGTCAAGGGCATGGGCGGCGCGATGGATCTGGTCGCCGGCGTCAAGCGCGTCGTGGTGGTGATGGAGCATTCCGCCAAGGACGGCCCAAAACTCCTGAAGAAGTGCAACCTGCCGCTGACCGGGGAGAAGGTCGTCGACATGGTGGTGACGGACCTGGCGGTCTTCACCATCGACAGGCACGGCAAGGACGGCATGGCGCTGATCGAACTCGCCGACGGCGTCACGCTGGACGAGGTGAAGTCGAAGACCGAGGCCGAATTCCGCGTCGCGCTGAAGAACGCGTGAATTGATCGGAGGCGCGCCGCAATGGGTCCCGCGATCCGTCGCGCGCTTCTGGAAGATGCCGACTTCATCGCCCGGAGCATCCTCGCCGCGCAGCGCGGCCATCGGCCGCGCGGCTGGTTCGACATCGCGCTGAACCGGCCCGAGCCGCAATGTCTTTCGTTCGTGGCGCGCATTGCGCTCGCACGCGCGGTCAGCTGGTGGCACACGTCGCAATTCCTGATCGCCGAGGTCGAGGGAAGTCCTGCCGCCGCGCTCTGTGCGTTGCCAGCGGCAGGGACAGGTGTGGCCGCGCGATCGGCGATCGAGGAGGTCGCAGGCGACATCGGTCTCGATGGCTCCGAACTTTCCGCGATATTCCTTCGCGGCGCGTATACGCAACACTGCTGGGTACAGGGTGGCGCCGGCGACTGGCTCGTCGAGCATGTCGCCTCGCTGCCCGCTTGTCGCGGACGCGGGCTGGTGCAGGCCTTGATCGGCCGCGCCCTCGCGGCCGGAAAGGCCGCGGGGTATCAGCGGGCGTCTATCTCGTTTCTGATCGGCAACGAAGCGGCCGAGCGCTGCTATGCCAAAGCCGGCTTCACCTTTGCCGAAGAGAAGCGCGACCCTGCATTCGAAGCCCTCACCGGCGCGCCAGGCTTCCGCCGGTTCGAGCGGGTGATTTAACGGAAGGCGCTGAAAAAGCGCGTGACTTGATTCACCGCCACGGCTCGTCCCGGCCATCCACGACTTCCTAACTCAATCCGCCCCTAAGTGTCTGTCCGAAGAGTACTTGAATCATATGAATCACCTGTGATTGAAGAGTAGTGGCCTGATTCGAGGAGGGGC
>WNGO01005826.1_pt1 | contig 13948 bp, 13 predicted proteins | sample 5400511 | NCBI WGS metagenome assembly WNGO01 (sample SAMN13153380, study PRJNA577476) | soil metagenome | isolation source: 20 cm soil or saprolite under Garry oak tree replicate 2 | place: USA:California | collected 2016-06-15
CGTCGTGTAGGGGCGCAGGGTGCTGCGCCCCTATGTATTGAGGAGATCGCGTAGCCGCGCTTCCACCTGCGAGTTGGGCACCGCCGCGGCACCGGCTTCGCGCGCGGCGCGCAGCAGCTCTGCGTGGACGTGAGAGCCGTAGGCGAGCACCGGAATCCCGCGCCCTACGAGGTCGCGGATCCGCGCCGCCGCTGCCGGCCCATCGAGCTCCAGCACCGCGAGATCACACGCAGCCTCGTCCCTGGACACCTCCGCCCCGGCTGCTGCCACCACGCCGCCGAGCTTCGAGCGGAACAACAGGTCGCGCGTGGCGAGCAAGACTCGCTTAGCCATGCGGTAACGTGACCTCCACGACCTGCTGCAGCGGGGCCCGCGGGCGCCGGAACAGATCGAGTAACCGGCGCGCGGGTGTCACGACCAGGATGGCGTCGCCGGGGGGCTGGTCGAGCAGGCCCGCCAGAGTAAGAAACAGCGGCGCGGCGCCGGCGCGGGGAGGCGGCACGCGATACCGCCGCCCGTGCCACACGACCTCCCCCTGCTCCCCGCTCCCTGCTCCCCCCTCCCTCTCGATGAACACATCGTCATCCACCTTATAGACTCCAGGCGCCAGCTCCTCTCCGGATCGATAGAACAGCGGATCGAACGGCTCGCCCTCGCGCCGCGCGAAGTTCTGCTCGGCGGCCCAGTCGTACGCGGCGAGGGCGTCCACGTTTGCACGCCACTCGAGGTGGTGGCGCAGCTCGTGGGTGAGCGTGTCCCAGGCTTCCTCGTGCCAGTTGAAGTCGCCCAGACGCGCCAGGCACGCGAACGAGCCATGATAGAGGATGACCCGCGAGTGCAGATCAGCCCCGCTGCCGCTCCACTCGAGCGGCACGCACTCACCGAGGGTGTAGACGTCGCCGCGCAGGGGATGTGGCAGGGTCTTGGGACTCACGTCGATCGCCACGACTCCATCGCGAAACTCCGGGGGCACGTCGCGGGCGATACGGGCGACCAGTGAGCGGAACTCTTCGATTCTCATACAGGTGTCGGGGCCGCTGACACCTGACACCTTGCCCTCAACCCCTCAACTTTTCCGCCAAGTACGCCACCAACCGATCCGCCGCAACGCGATCTTGCTTCAGCGTATCGCGATCCCGCACCGTCACCGTGCCATCCTCCGTCGACTGCCCGTCGATGGTGATGCCGAAAGGCGTGCCTGCCTCGTCCTGGCGGCGGTAGCGGCGGCCGATCGAGCCGCCATCGTCGTAGAACGTGTTGAACTGCTTCCGGAGGCCGTCGAAGATGCGGCGGGCGAGCTCCGGCATGCCCTCCTTGTTGACCAGCGGAAAGACCGCGGCCTTCAGCGGCGCGATCGCGGGGTGCAAGCGCAGCACCACGCGTGGCTCCCCTTCCACGACCTCTTCGTGATAGGCGTCCACCATCACCACGAGCGTCGTGCGATCGGCACCCGCCGATGTCTCCACGACGTACGGGATGAACCGCTCGTTGGTCGCGACGTCCAGATACTCGAGCTTCTTGCCCGAGAATTCCTGGTGACGTGACAAGTCGAAGTTCGTGCGGTTGTGGATCCCTTCGAACTCCTGCCAGCCGAAGGGAAACTCGTACTGGATGTCGTACGCATCCTTGGCGTAATGCGCCAGCTCGTCCTTGGTGTGTTGATGAAAGCGCAGCTTCTCCGCTTTCAGGCCCAGGCCCAAGAGCCATTTCATCCGCTCGGCGCGCCAGAACTCGAACCACTCGAGGTCGGTCCCCGGCTTCACGAAGAACTGCATCTCCATCTGCTCGAACTCGCGCGTCCGAAAAATGAAGTTGCCGGGTGTGATCTCGTTCCGGAACGCCTTGCCGATCTGCGCGATTCCGAACGGAATCTTCTGCCGCGACGACTGCAGCACATTGAGATAATTGACGTAGATCCCCTGCGCCGTCTCGGGCCTCAGGTACACCAGGGCGGCGGCCTCCTCGACGGGGCCCATGAAGGTCTTGAACATGAGGTTGAACATGCGCGGCGCCGTCAGCGTGCCCTTGCTGCCGCACACGGGACACTGCGCCGTCGGCTCCCCGGGAGTCCCCTTGATGCGGGGATCGTCCGCCCGAAAGCGATTCTTGCACTGCTTGCAGTCCACCAGCGGGTCGGTGAAGCCCGACACGTGTCCCGACGCCTCCCACACCTTCGCGTGCATGAGAATCGCCGCGTCCAGCCCTTCGATGTCGTCCCGATCGTGCACCATCGAGCGCCACCAGCGCTCCTTGATGTTCTTCTTGAGCTCCACGCCGAGCGGGCCGTAGTCCCACACGGAGCCGAGGCCGCCGTAGATCTCCGAGGACTGAAACACGAAGCCGCGCCGCTTCGCCAGCGACACCAGCTTGTCCATGATGTTGTCGGTCGGGGACATAGAGGGCCGGAAGATAGACGGGCCGCTATGCGGCCGGCAACCCGAACGCCTCGCGCACCGCGCGCTCGCCGAGCGCCGCGATGCCGGTGGCATCGAGCACCCGGCCTTCACCGTCGAGCGTGTGGAGGCCAGCCAACCCCTGGACCCGCCCTGCCACGACGGCCACACGCTTGTTCGCGCCCTGCGCCCGCCGTATCACCTCTCCCGACGCCTTCCCGACGAGCGATGTCTTGTCGAACGTCCCCTCACCGGTGATCACCAGATGCGCATTAGCCAGGGCGGCGTCGAAGCCCACCCGTGCCAGCACCCAGTCCGCCCCGCCCGTCAGTTCGGCCTTGGCGAAACACGCCAATCCGGCCCCGAGGCCACCCGCCGCACCGCCTCCCGGAACCGTCGCGAGCTCGGGTCGTCCGTGCCGGGCCATCACCTCGGCCAGCCGCTCTAATCCGCGGGAGAGCAGCCTCACGCTTTCGGCGCCCGCTCCCTTCTGCGGGCCGAACACCGGCGCCGCCCCTTGCGGCCCCACCAGAGGGGTCGTGACGTCGGCGAGCGCGACCACGCGCGCCGCAAGGCCCCATCCCCCGTGGAAGTCGGCGAGGTGCGCCAAGGAACCACCCCCCTCCGGGAGCGGCGCCCCCGTGGCGTCCAAGAACGCCCAACCAAGCCCGCGCCCGGCACCCGTACCGCCGTCGACCGTGGCGGAGCCGCCCAAACCCACGACGACCGTCTTGGCACCGCGCTCGACGGCCTCCCACACCAGCTCGCCGACGCCCCGGGTCGTTGCCCGCAACGGGTCGAGTTGCTCGGGCGTGAGGAGGGCAATGCCGCACGCCGACGCACTCTCGAGAATCGCGGTTTCCGGGTCGAGCCACCCGACTTCGCCGGCTACTGGCTCCCCCAAGGGCCCGGAGACCTCGATGCGTTCGCGGAGCGACGCGGGCGCCAGCACGGCGTCAAGCAAGCCGTCGCCACCGTCAGAAATTGGACACTGAAGCACCGTGGCGTCCGGGACAGCTCGCCTGGCGCCAAGTGCAAGCGCATCAGCCACTTGGCGAGGTCCCAGTGTGCCCTTAAAGGCTGCTGGGGCGATGAGGATTACCTGCGCCATGCTGCATTATGCTTTAAAGTGTGCATTTTGCGGCAATGATAGTGACTGTGCCTGGAGCTATGTGCCGACGTGACGGTCGTTACTATGCGGGCACCGTTCTTGCTGAACAACGGGCAGCTATCTCTGTCCAGGGCAAACCGCCGGCGACGGCGGGGCGCAAAGCCAAGGGGTCTCAGTAGTTCGAGACAGCCCGGCTGCCGGAGGTTGGCAGCGGCCCCACGCCCTGATCAGAGCGCGGGGCCGTTCGTTTGGCCCCCCGAGCAACGGATTGTCTCGCTCGCATCGGGTTCTAGGGCGCACGATGTCGAGCAGGCGATCACCCCTCAGGGGAAACTCTGGGGGGTTTGCTTTTGATATGCCCGCAGATCCGGCTCCCGTGCTCCCGCCCGTTCTCGATGAAGATCTTGTTCGCGTCGAACCCGGAGGCCAGCACCCCGGCGATGTACACCCCGGGCACGTTCGTTTCCATTGTCTCGGGCGTATGCCGAGGGATGCCCGTGGTTTCGTCCACCGCAACACCGATGGACCGCAGCAACGCCAGGTCCGCGGTATACCCGGTGAGTGCCAGCACGAAGTCGGCGGGAATCCTTTCCCCATCACCGTCGGGGTCGCGGCGCACGACCACCTCCGCGGGAGTGATCTCGACGACGCGGCTGCACCACCGGACCGCCACCCGTCCCTCTTTGACGCGATTCGTGATATCGGGCAGAATCCAGGGTTTCACCCCGCGATCAAACTCACCGAGAAAATGCACGATGCTCACCCGGGCGCCGACCCGGCACAGCTCGAGCGCCGCCTCGACCGCACTGTTGCCCCCGCCCACGATGACGACTCGCTGCTGCCAATAGGGGTGGGGCTCGACGTAGAAGTGGGACACATGCGGGAGATTCTCGCCGGGGACGCCGAGCACGTTCGGCGACTCGAAGTAGCCCGTTGCCAAGACGAGGTTGCGGCTCCGGATCTTCTCGGGCTCGGCGCTTCCAGGGTGCCGTGCCACCAGCTCGAACCCATCGCCCGCCCGAGCCACCTGGCCGACCGTGTGGTACTGACGGACGTCGAGCTCGAAATGCTCGGCGACCTTCCGATAGTAGGTGAGGGCTTCGCGCCTCGTGGGCTTGTCCCCCGCGGTCACGAACGGCACCCCGATCTCGAGTTTGTCGGCAGTCGAGAAGAACTGCATGTACAACGGATAGCGCGTGAGACTCGCCGCGACCGGTCCCTTATCGAATAACGAGCAGCCCAAATGGGCGCGCTTGGCCGCTACGCCAACCGCCAGCCCGCAGGGCCCGGCACCGATGACAGCGAGATCGAGCATCAACGCGCCACTGTCACGTCACTTCGATGATCTGGTCGCGATGGCTGCCCACGCTTACGTACTCGATCGGCGCATGCGCCAGGTCCTGGAGTCGATCCAGATACGCGCGGGCGGGTGGGGGCAGGTCGGCCAATCGGCGTACGTGACTTAGCGATTTCTGCCACCCGGGGAGCGACTCGTATACCGGTTCCACGCGCGCCAGGCGCTCCACTTCGGCGGGCATGGCGTCCAACGATTCGCCAGCGCAGCGGTACCCCACACAGACAGGGATTTCGGAGAACGAATCGAGGACATCGAGCTTGGTGACAGCGAGGCCCGTGAGCCCATTCACGCGCACCGCATAGCGAACGACCACCGCATCGAACCAGCCGCAGCGGCGTGGCCTTCCGGTGGTCGCGCCAAATTCGTCCCCCAGCTCGCGGAGCCGCTCGGCTACGGCGGGCGCCGCTTCGGTGGGGAGGGGCCCGTTGCCCACACGCGTCGTATACGCCTTCACCACGCCCAGCACCGCGTCGATCGCCGTGGGACCGATCCCGGCCCCCACCGCGGCGCCGCCGGCGGTGGTGTTCGAGGAGGTGACATAGGGATAGGTGCCGTGATCCACGTCGAGGAGCGCGCCCTGCGCTCCTTCCAGCAGCACGGACTCGCCGCGCTCCAGGGCCTCCCAGACCGCGCGCCCGGCGTCCACCGCCAGCGGCAGCAACCGGGGTGCCAGCCGCTCGAGCAATTGCACGTGCTCAGCGGGGTCTGCCCGTTCGGCCGCGCCGAGCAGGCCGAGGATCTCGTTGGCCGCCTGGACGCGAGCGCACACGAGCTCCTTGGCCCGGCCCAGGTTCCGCAGGTCGCCCACGCGGATGCCGCGGCGTCCGTACTTGTCCTCGTACGTAGGCCCGATGCCCCGCCCCGTCGTGCCGATCTTCTCTCTCGTCTCACGTGCCCGGTCGAGCAGTTTGTGGAGCGGGAGGGTGAGGTGGGCACGGTCGGACACATAGAGCTTGTGCTCCGTGCGGATTCCCCGTTCGGTCAGCGCATCGAGCTCGGTGAACAGGGTTTCGGGATCGAGCACGACGCCGTTCCCGACCACGCAGACGGCGCCCTGGATGATCCCCGAGGGAATCTGGTGCAGCACGAACTCTCCGGCGCCCGTGTGCACCGTGTGCCCCGCGTTCGCCCCGCCCTGGTAGCGCACGACCAGGTCGGCGCGCTCGGCGAGCACATCGACGATCTTGCCCTTGCCTTCGTCGCCCCATTGAGCGCCCACGACGACGACGCAGTGAGTTTTCGGTCCGAACATGGCTCCCCAGCAAAAACGCCCCGCGAGCGGGGCGTTGGAGTATCCTCCGAGGGAAGCTAGACCCCGAGGCGTCGGCCGTCAACGCGCCGATTCCCCACCCTGAAGGGTGGGCTCGGCCGTCACGACGTTGAAGCGTACCGCGGCGGCGACTCCCCGGGCCACTTCCCGCGCGCCGTCCAACGTCAAGCGGTCGGCAGAATCGCGCGGCGTATGAACGAGTCGCGCGGTGCGCCAATCGCCGCGCATGAGCGTGACACTCTCACGCGCTACCCCGGCCAGGACCAGTCCGTCCACGAGGATCGGCAGCCACCGCGCCCGGCGCGCGCCGAGCATTGTGACCGCGCGGTCGACAAGGGGACCGCCGCGATGGACCAACGCGATCGTCCGGCCGCGGTCGTCGACACCATCGAAGTTGACGATGCCGGTATCGGCGAAGAGGTTCGCCCGCTCGCGGGCGAGGGCTCGCGCGCCCAGCATGCCGTATTCCTCGGCGTCCGGGAAGAGCACCCCCACCGCCGCGGTAACGGGCAGGGCGTCCAGAGTCGCGAGTGCCGCGACCACGCCCGTCGCGTTGTCGACGGCACCAGCCGAACGATCGGTTACGCGGTTCACCGCGAGGAGCAGGACGCCCCCCAGGGTGGCGAACACCGCTACCAAGTCAGGCGTGCCGACGTGGAGGGCACCGCTCATCGCCCGTACCGCCGCGCCGAGCAGCTCCAGGGCGCCGAGCACGGCGAGGCCCGCTGCCGCGAGTCGCCCGGCCATGGAGAGCGGCTGGCCTTTGGAGTCGTAATGCGCCACCAGCCACGTCGTAACGCGGGCGCGCGGGCGGACCGCGATGAGGTTGACGCCTTCCAGCGGGACGCGACCGAGATGGTGCAGGTACGACCGGCCTGTGAAGCGGTGCTCCATGACCACGAGCCCACGGGCGCCGAGCTCCCGCTTGAGTCGCTCCCGGACCTGATGGTTGAGTGCCGTCCCCGTGCGGCGCGGGACCGCGAGGGCGGTGAGCAGCGCCCGATAATCCGTCACGCGGCGACGAGCTTCGCCAGCCGCTCCCTGTCGGCGGGCGCGACAGGCGCCAGCGGCGCCCGAACCGGCCCACCGTAGAGCCCTCCGCCCACCGCGTCCATGGCGGCCTTCACACCAGCGGGCCCGAGCTTCCCCACAATCTCGCGGTCCAGCGGTGCGAGCTCCTGCTGCAGGCGGCCCGCCCGCTCCCGGTCGCCCGCCCGGAAGGCGGCGTACACCTGGACACACAATGAGGCCGCGAAGCAGGCGACCGCGAGGATGCCGCCGTTACACCCGAGCTCAAGCGCCGTATACAAGAGGGAGCCGGACCCCACGAGGACCGACCATTGCGGAACCGCGTCGCGGTAAGCCGCAATATTCTTGGCGTCGCCCGACGAGTCTTTGACGCCCACGATGTTGCCGTGCGCCGCGAGCTGACGCAGCAGTCCCGCAGCGATCGGGAGGTGCGTGTACTTGGGGATGTTGTACACAAGGGTTGGTACGGGGCTCGCATCCGCAACCGCCCGATAGTAATCGGCCAGGGTGGCAGGCGCGATCGCGGCCGAGAAGTACGCGGGAGGTCGCACCAGCACGGCGTCCGCACCCTCGGCGGCGGCTGCCCGGCTCAGCGCCACCGCCTGCCGGGTGGACTCCGCGCCGGTTCCGGCGACGAGCCAGTGGTTGTCGGGGAGCACGTCGCGTACCCACGCGATCATCCGGCGCTGCTCGTCGGGATCGAGCAGGGCGGACTCCCCGGTCGAGCCAGCCACGACGACGCCGTCGAGCCCCGCTGCGACGAGGCGACTCACGTTGTTGCGGAGATGGACGGGGGCAACGTCCCCCGTGGCCGCGTCGAACGGCGTCGTGATGGGGGCCAGCACCCCCGCGAGCTGCGGCTCGGTCACTGCTCGGTCACCGGCCGGGAGCGGGGGGGGGGGGGGGGCGGCGACGACGCAGCGTGCGCAGCTGCTGCTCCAAATCCTTCGGGTTCGCGGTCGCGGCGAGCGCCACCTCGAACGTGACGACGTCCTCCTCCACCAGCTCCAGTAGATGCTGGTCGAAGGTCTGCATGCCGTACTGGTCTCCCGCATCGCGGATGTAGTCATGGAGCTTGGACGTACGGTTCTCGTCCTTGATCAAGTCACGCACCCCTGCAGTACCGATCAGAATCTCGACCACGGGCACGCGTTTGCGGGCGTCGGCGCGCGGCAGCAGCCGCTGCGCCACGATGGCATGCAACGCCTCACTCAGCCGCAACCGGAGGATTTCCTGCTCCTCGGGCGGGAACATCGCGACCAGGCGGGTTACGGTGGTGACGGCGTCGGGTGTGTGGAGCGTCGAGATCACCAAGTGCCCGGTCTCTGCGGCCTTGAGCGCCGTGTCGATGATTCCCGGATCCCGCAGCTCGCCGATCAGAATGACGTCGGGATCCTGGCGCAGTGCGGCGCGCAGGCCTGCTGGAAAGTCGTCCACGTCCACGCCGATCTCGCGCTGTGTCACCGAGCTGTTGATGTCACGGTGCAGGAATTCGATGGGATTCTCGAGCGTGACGACGTGTTTGTTCTGGGTCTGATTGATGTGGTTCACCATGGCGGCCATGGTGGAGCTCTTTCCCGAGCCCGTCTCACCCGTCACCAGGATCAGGCCGCGCTCCGCGGACGCGACGCTCGACAGAATCGCCGGCAGCCCGAGGGTCTCGAACGTCGGCACGTCGAACGGGATCACGCGCATCACGATCATGAACGACGAGCGTTGCCGCAGGATGTTCACGCGGAAGCGCCCGACCCCGGGCGTGCCCCACGAGCAGTCGTAATCGCGCAACCGGTCGAGGCGACTCCGGTCTTCCTCGCTGGAAATCAGGTGCAGCGCGATCGCCCTGGTCTGTTCCGGCGTGAGGCGGTGCTTCGTAAGGGGCAGGAGCTTCCCATCGATGCGCGCGCGGAACACGTCCCCGGCCTTGATGTGGACGTCGGACGCACCGCGATCGATTGCCGCCTTGATGATTTGCTCGATGCCGCGTTGCTGTCCGGCGGCGCTGGCGCGGCCGCCCTTGCCTCTCTCCTCCACCTTAGTATCCGGCCTCCGGGTCGACCGTGTTGGCGAGCGGGGACCCTGCAAGATAGCGCCTGAGGTTCTCTACGATCAGCCCCGTTTCGCGCTCCCAGAAGCGCGCCGTGACGGCGGCGACGTGGGGACTCACGAGCACGCGCGGGTGACGCCAGAACGGGTGGCCGGCAGGCAGCGGCTCGACCCCGAATACGTCGAGCGCGGCGCCGCGTAGCCGCGAGGCGTCGAGCAAGTCGAGGAGCGCCGTTTCATCCAACAGCGACCCGCGAGAAACGTTCACGACAATCGCATCGGGCGGCAGGCGCCCCAGCACTGTGCGCGTTACCGCGCCCACCGTTTCGGCGGTGTGCGGGGCGGCAATCACCAGGCAATCGCTCTCGGCGGCTAGGCGGAGCAGCTCTGCGGGCCCGCCGACCCAACGAACGCCCGGCGGCCCCCCGCGCGCCGGCCGGGCCCGTACACCCGCCACGCTCATTCCGAGTGCGACCCCCCGCCGAGCGATCGCACTGCCGATGCCGCCCAGTCCGAACACCCCGAGCCGCAGCTCCGAGAGCTCGCGCACCGGGACCGCGAAATCGGCGAATTCCGCCCACGCCCACCGGCCCGCAGTCTGAAACTCGCGCAGGCGGTCGAGGCCTCGAACGAAGTAACCGATCGCGGCGATCACCCAATCGGCGATTGGCTCGGCATGGACGCCGGCCGAGTTGGTGAGCACGATGTGGGTCCCCCGAAGATGCAGCAAGCTCGGACCGACACCCGCCGTCACGGTGTGTGCCCAGCGGAGCGAATCTCGGCCCGCCTCGACCACGCGGACCGGCACCACGTGTCCCAGGTAGATCTCGGCGCCGCAGACCGCCGTCACCGCCTCGGGCGTCCCAGGACCATCCGGTGCCGTCGGCGCGGCGACCTCGACCACATCCCACCCCGGTCCCAACGCTGCATGGATGGTGGAGACGGCGGTCGCGGGCACCCGCCACGCGGCGTGCGGCGACGCGAGATCGACGACGAGTCGTCGGGCGGGGGTCACTCGCCCGTAGAGACTGTCCGCACGCCAGGGTGATGGAGCAGGGCGACCATGACTTCGTCGTGCAGCCGCTTCGGCCCGCTCAGCGTGAAGTCGATGACCATGTCGACGTTCTCGTGCCGGCTCGCCTGCCGCTCGATCTCGAGCCCCGTGCGCCGGACGACGGCCTCGAGATCGTCGAGCACGGTCGGATCGGGGCGGGCGTGTACCGATAAGGCGCTCCGCGTGGAGTGCCGCGCCACCAGCCGCTCGACGCGCCCCAGCCCCCGCAGCACCACGAGCACGAGCAGCGTGGTCCCCGCCGCTTCCCAATAGAACGCGCCGCCCAAGGCGACGCCGATGGCCGCGACCACCCAGATCGTGGCCGCGCTGGTCAGCCCGACGACGGCGCCACGCGCATGCAGGATCGTCCCCGCGCCGATGAACCCGACGCCCGTCACGATCTGCGCGGCGATGCGCGTGGGATCGGCATTCCCGCCGGCCATGGTGATCGACAGTTTCGTGTAGAGCACCGACCCGATGCAGATCAGGATGTTGGTCCGGAGGCCCGCCGGCTTGCCTCCGAGCTCGCGTTCGAGGCCGATGGCCCCGCCGAACAGCGTCGCGAGAGACAGCTGGAGGAACATCTCCAGGCGGAACGTTTCGACGATCTGCCGTGCCAGCTGCTGCATCAGGCTCCCTCCGCTCCCTGCCCGCCCTCCAGGAGCCCCATCCGGCGCCGTACCTCGGCCATGGTGCGACGGGCGATGCCACGTGCCTTGGCGGCGCCGGACCGCAGCAGATCGATCGTCTTCCGTGGCTCGGCCTGCAGCGCCTGCGCCCGCTCGCGGATGGGAGTGAGCGCGGCTATCATATTGTCCGCCAGCACCCGTTTGCAGTCGAGGCAACCCCATCCAGCCGTGCGGCAATTGTGCGCCACGTGCGTCACGGTGTCCGGCGGCGAAAAGCCCTGATGGATCGTGAAGATGTTGCAGATGTCGGGGTTGCCCGGGTCCTTGCGGGTGACGCGCGCCGGGTCGGTGGCCGCGGGCTTGAGCTTCTCCCAAATCGTCTCCGGCGAATCGAAGAGACCGATCGTATTTCCGAGGCTCTTCGACATCTTGGCCCGGCCGTCCAACCCAAGCACGCGTTTTGCTGTGGAGAGCAGCGCCTGCGGCTCGGGAAAAGCGAAGCCGTCCGCGAAGCGAGCGTTCCAGCGCCGGGTGATCTCGCGCATCAGCTCGAGATGCTGGAGCTGATCCTCCCCGACGGGGACGAGGGTGGCCTCGTACAGGAGGACATCAGCAGCCTGGAGAACGGGGTAGTTCAAGAGCCCCGCCGGCACGCTCTCCTGGCGCTGCGCCTTGTCCTTGAATTGCGTCTGGCGCTCGAGCTCGCCCAGCGGGGTCACGGTATTGAGGAGCCAGTAGAGCTCCGTGTGCTCGGGGACGTGTGACTGCACGAACACGATCGCCCGTTGCGGATCGATACCGGAGGCGAACAGGCCGATGGCCATGTCGAGGGTGCGCTGGGGCAGCGTACCCGGCTCATACGGCTGCGTAATCGCGTGCAGGTCCACGACGCAAAAGAGGCAGTCGTGCTGGTGCTGCAGGCGCACCCAGTTCTGGACGGCGCCGAGGTAATTGCCGATGTGTAGCTCGCCGGAGGGCTGAATGCCCGAGAACACGCGCGCCATGGGCTCACAACCTACGAGGGTGGAGGTCAGCGCCGCAAGGTGCGAGAAGTCAAGGACTTAGTCGATGTCGCACGCCGCGCCGCCGCCGCGGCGGCGCGCTACCTCCGGGCCCTCACGCCGCCGCCGCCACACGACTGGGGGGAGAAGGGGCGCCACGATTTCGTCACCGAGGCCGACCGGCAAGCGGAGGCGCTGATCACACGCGCGCTCCTGAAGGACGTTCCCGGCTCCACGGTGATCGGCGAGGAGCTGTCGCCCCAGGCCGCCCAGACCGGCCCACTCGTGTGGATCGTCGATCCGCTCGACGGCACGACCAATTTCCTGCACGGGTACCCGCAGTACGCGGTGTCCATCGGGGCGCTGATGGAGGGAACGCTGAGTCTCGGGGTCGTGCACGACGTCGTCCGGGATGTGTCGTATTGGGGCGCCCTGGGACTCGGCGCGTGGATGGCCGAGCGTCCACTGCGTGTCTCGGGTCTCGGCGAGCCGCGCCACGCGCTCGTCGGCACGGGGTTTCCGTTCAAGAATCTCCCGCTGCTGCGCCGCTACCTGGATCAGTTTGCCGCCGTGATGGGAGCAACCAGCGGCATCAGACGGGCCGGGGCGGCGGCGCTCGACCTGGCGGACGTGGCGGCGGGCCGGCTCGACTGTTTCTGGGAGCTGTCGCTCGCGCCATGGGACGTGGCGGCCGGCGTCCTGCTCGTACGCGAAGCGGGCGGCGTCGTGACGACCGTCGACGGCTCACCCGACGTGGTGCGGCACGGGTCCATAGTCGCCGGAAATCCTACGCTGCACCACTGGCTGATGGATCTCTTGAGGAGCACGTGAGATTGCGGATTGCGGATTGTCGATTGCGGATTGGAAGATCGTCCTTCGATTCCGCAATCCGAAATCCGCAATCCGCAATCACTTGTTGAGGCATCCAATGGCGACACCCTTGGTCGAATGCGTCCCGAATTTCTCCGAAGGCCGGAACCCGGCGACGATCGAAGCGCTGCGCCGGGCCATGACGGGGGTGCCGGGCGTCGCGCTGCTCGACGTCCAGGCCGATACGGCCCACAACCGCAGTGTGTTCACCTTCGTGGCGCCACCGGACGCCGCCGTGGAGGCGGCGCTCGCCGCCATGCGCGTCGCCATGGAGCGGATCGATCTCACGAAGCATAGCGGCGAGCATCCACGAATGGGCGCGACCGACGTGGTGCCGTTCGTGCCCATGCGCGACCTGACGATGGCGGACTGCGTCGCGCTCGCGCGGAGGCTCGCCGAGCGCGCCGCCGGCGAGCTACAGATCCCGATCTACCTGTATGCGAGGGCGGCGACCCGCCCGGAGCGGGAACGCCTGCCGGATATCCGCAAGGGAGAGTTCGAGGGCCTGCGCGAGCGCATCGGAACGGACCCCGCGGCCGATCCCGACTTCGGGCCGCGCCGGATCCACCCGACGGCGGGCGTGACGGCGATCGGCGCCCGGCCGTTCCTGGTGGCGTTCAACATCTACCTCGACTCGAGCGACGTGGCGCTGGCCAAGGAGATCGCCAAGCGCATCCGCACCTCGAGCGGTGGACTCCCGGCCGTGCAGGCGTCGGGCTTCGAGGTCGCGGGGAAGGCGCAGGTATCGATGAACCTGCTCGACATCGACACGACCTCTCCCGCGGCGGTGTTCGCCGCGGTGGAGGCGGCTGCCCGCGAGCGGGGCGTCGGGATTCTGAAGAGCGAAGTCGTGGGGCTGATCCCGGAGCGTGGGGTACTCGGCGCGGGCGCGGCGTACTTGAAACTGCCCGATCCCGCGGCTCATCTTCTCGAAGCCAGGATCCGCGCGGCGGAGGGTCCGACACTCGACGCCTGGCTGGACGAGCTGGCCGGCGGCGCTCCGACCCCCGGTGGGGGCAGCGCGGCTGCGCTCGCGGGGGCGCTCGCTGGAGCGCTGGTCGCGATGGTCGCGCGGCTCACGGTGGGGCGGAAGGCATATGCGGGGGTGCAACCGCGTGTGGCCGCGATCCTCGCGGAAGCCGAGGCCATCCGCTCGCAGCTGCGCCGCCTGGTAGACGAAGACGCGGCGGC
>WNGO01001754.1_pt1 | contig 13947 bp, 10 predicted proteins | sample 5400511 | NCBI WGS metagenome assembly WNGO01 (sample SAMN13153380, study PRJNA577476) | soil metagenome | isolation source: 20 cm soil or saprolite under Garry oak tree replicate 2 | place: USA:California | collected 2016-06-15
CATATCTACACGCCAAACATCGATCGCTTGGTGCGAAGGGGAATCGCGTTTTCGAATGCATACGCCACATGTCCGGTTTGCGTAGCCGCTCGCTACATGATCCGGACCGGTTGCGAGCCGGCGACGACGCGCGTCTTCAGCAACGCGAAGGCTGACCCGGTCGCGGGGCAGCCTGTACAGATGGAAGCGCGTTGCGGACCGTACCTCGGTCGAGTCATGTCGGGTCTTGATTATCGGACATTTGGAATCGGAAAGTTCCATACGTATCCATGGGATGAAGATGTAGGGTACGAAACGCTGTGGCGCAGCGAAGAGACCTACCATCCACCTAAACGCGAAGGCGATGACTACGGTGCATGGCTCGCTCGCGAGCATCCGGAATTCGATTTCCTCGAGCAACCGATGGGCGAACGCAGCGAGATGTATTACCTCCCACAGCGCAGTCCTCTTCCGGCCGAGTTAGGCACCGAATGGTGGATGGCCGATCGTGCTGTCGAGGAGATCGCGAAATCAGACGACGCGCGCCCGTTTTTCGGGTTCATATCGTTTGTCGGGCCGCATCCACCGCTAGCTCCGCCAATTCCTTTCAATCGAATGTATGATCCAGATCGAATGCCAGAGGCAGCTCTAGGCAAGCTCGAGGAAGACCATCTGGATGAAGAGATTCCGTACATGCGATACGCCGTCTGGGGAGACGCCATCAACGCAACCCTGACGAAAATCGTGAAAGCCCGATACTACGGCGAGATCACTTATCTCGATCATTGTTTTGGCCGAATTCTTGATGCAATCGAAGCGCGGCCGAACTCGGAGAACACGCTTGTCTGTTTTTTTTCGGACCACGGCGACCTGTTGGGTGATCATCATGGCTGGCAGAAACAAAACTTTTTTGAAGCGGCCTGCCGCGTTCCTTTCCTGCTTAGCTGGCCGTCAACGCTGCCCGCCGGAACTATCCGCAACGAATTGATCAGCCTGGCAGACCTTTTCGGAATTGCGACGCAGGCCGGCGGCGCATGCCAATTGCGGGAGGGAATGGACGTTCTTAAAATGCTGCGAGGCGAATGCACGCCGCGCGAATATCTCCTCGGAATGGTTGAAGTCCCCGGCTCGCATAATTTCAAAGTCATGGTTCTGACTGACGAGTGGAAATACATTTTCATGGCCAACGGTGGGCGGGAACAACTCTTCAATCGCAGACGTGATCAGAACGAACTGTCGAACTGCATCAGTTCCGCGCCTGGAATCAGAAATGACCTTTACGCTATGGCCGTTAGATCATGCCGCACCCCAGGCGCAATAGACGCACTCAACGGCGATAAATTCCGCGCATTCCCTTTCCGCAGACGGCCACTGCGGCGCATCTACCAATTCGACCGGTCGCGCGGTGTGCTTGGATTTCCCGATAAACCAGAAGACGCGCTGCAAAGTTTCGACCGTGCCAGGTTGAAACCAGTGAAGTGACATGGAAGCGCCTTCGGCTGATCGGGAAAATCTTGGCCTGGGCCTGAAGCCGGGCGATTCACATTACCGTGCGTACGTCGGCCCGCCGGAAGATTACGATCTCATCGCGGCGATGACGTTCAATCTTCTCACTACGCTTGGTCTGCGTCAGCACCATTCATTAATCGATATCGGCTGCGGTTCGCTCCGGATCGGGCGCTTGTTAATTCCCTACCTGAATGAAGGAAAATATTTTGGCTTGGAGCCGAATGAATGGCTTGTCGATGAAGGAATCAAGCGCGAGCTCGGTGAAGCATTAGTGCGAATCAAACGCCCAACGTTCTTCTTTTCCGATTCACCGGAGACCGTTATCCGGGCGAAACTCTCATTCGATTTTGCCTTGGCTCAATCAATCTTTAGCCATTGCGGACTGGATCTAATCAAGGGTTGGTTGTCCGCGGTTTCGAGTTCACTCGCTGAAGATGGAGCTTTAGTTGCCACATTTCTGCCCGGCGAGGATGATTCGCACCGAACCGGCTGGGTCTATCCCGAATGCGTAAATTACCGAGCAGCGACACTGGAACGCGCTGCGTCAAAAGTGAATTTGCGATTTGAAATTCTGAATTGGAAACATCCCCGGCAGACGTGGGCTCTTTTTGCTGCATCAAAATTCGATTCAAATTGGTTCAGAAATAATGCTCTCACCTGGAACGCAGGACTCGAAAAGATGCTGAGCCAAAAGAAAAAAGAAGCGCGTGTCCCGTGATCACAACTGATTAAGCGATGGAAGTCGTCGCTAACCAGAACATTTTTGCCACCCCACTGAAGGTCGACGACGTCGCCGACTGTTACTTTTATCACACTGTGGAACTCCCTGGTTATGGAGTCATAGAGGGGCGGGATTGGGATTTGCGTGGCGGTGTGGATGAATACCTCGGCAAAGTCGCTTTCGAGGGCCAGCGTGTTCTGGAAATTGGGCCTGCCAGCGGTTTTCTCACCTTCGAGATGGAGAAGCGCGGCGCCGACGTTGTCTCAGTGGAAGTAACAGAAGAACACGGCTGGGATTTCGTCCCTTATCCGGCTGCTAAACTGGAACAAGTGTTCGGCCCTCGTCGTATCGTGATGCAACAGCTAAAGAATTCCTATTGGTTCAGTCACGCCGCTCTACAATCCAAAGCCAAGCTGTACTATGGTGACGTTTACAATCTGCCGGCTGCGCTCGGTCAATTCGACATCGCTGTAATGGGCGCGGTGCTATTACACTGTCGCGACCCGCTCCGGATCGTCGAGCAATGTGGGAAAATGGCGAGCTTGCTCATCATCACTGACATGTTCTATCCAGATTTGGAAGGAGCGCCCATTTGCCGCCTGGCGCCCACGCCGCAGAATTTTCTCTGGCACACATGGTGGCATTTCAGCACGCAATTTTTCACTCAGTTTCTGGCAGTGATGGGATTTAACACTTCAGAAATTTTGCGACATCAACAGCGCCACCGCGGAAGGCCCTACACGCTTTTTACTGTCGTCGCCCGAAGATAACGAACCGCGGACCGGCGGCAGATCCTACCGAACCAAATCGCTCACAAGCGATTTTTCCTCTTTTAACTCCGCGACCGATGCGTCGATCTTCTCGCGGCTGAAATCATTTATCGGCAGTCCCTGGACGATTTCCCATTTTCCGGCACGCACACAGACCGGGAATGAGGAAATCAAGTCTTTCTCGACGTCATAACTTCCATCGGAACAAACCCCCACGCTGTGCCAATCATCGCCCGGCGTGTCATTGGTAAGCGAACTGACCGTATCGACAATCGCGTTGGCGGCTGACCCGGCTGAAGAAAGTCCGCGCGCCTTGATCACAGCAGCGCCGCGCTGTTGCACCGTCGCGATGAAATCTTCCTTCAGCCATTTCTCGTCTCCGATTACTTTGTTGGCAGGACAGCCCTCGATCCTCGCGTTGTAGAAATCCGGATACTGAGTCGAGGAATGATTTCCCCAGATGGTCATATTCGTGACCGAGGCAATCCCTACGCCGGCTTTGTGCGCCAGCTGCACGCGGGCGCGGTTTTCATCCAATCGCGTCATCGCGAACCAGCGGTCACGCGGAATTTCTTTCGCGTTGTTCATCGCGATCAGGCAATTAGTGTTACATGGGTTTCCGACTACGAGGACGCGCACATCGGCCGCAGCATTTTTTTGGATCGCCTGACCTTGTCCGACGAAGATCTTGCCGTTGATTTCCAGTAATTCCTTCCGCTCCATGCCGGCTTTGCGCGGCACACTTCCGACCAACAAAGCCCAATTGATGTCCCGAAAGCCCTCATCAAGATCTGCAGTCGGAATGACAGATTGGAGCAACGGAAATGCACAATCGTCTAATTCCATGACCACACCATTCAACGCGCCGAGCGCTGCTGGTATTTCAATTAGATGAAGTAAGAGCGGCTGATCGGGCCCGAACATCTGTCCGGAGGCGATGCGAAACACAAGCGCGTAACCAATATGTCCGGCGGCGCCCGTCACAGCGACTTTGATGGGAGTTTTCATGATCCAATTAGGCATAAACCCCTTGATGAGCAAAGCCGAAGCACGGCTCTCCACGTTGTGATAGGTTACGGCTCCCGATGTATCCAACGAAGTTGAACCAGATCATCAATCTCTTTGAATCGCTCCCACAAGATGAACGGCGCGAGACGCTCGTCTCTTATGCGGACAATGCGAAGAAGCGGGAGCCGCGCGAAACTGAGAAGTTCGATCTGGTCGATGTGCGAAAAGACGATGAATGCACGGACACGGTGGGTGTGTATCTGCAGGTGGATGAAAACGGCAAGGCGCACATCCGGATGACGCTAGGGCCGGAAGTGCAAACGCTTACCCGCTCAATGACCGCGATCCTTTGCAAAGGGCTTGAAGGCTCAACGCCACAGGAAATTCTCGATCTTCCCAGCGATTTTGTGACACGCATCGTGGGTACGGAACTGGTCCGCATTCGCAGCCAGACAGTTTATTACGTTCTGACGCGCATCAAAAGCATCTGCAAAGTTTGGCTCGACCGCGAGCGCATGGCTCGGGTCGCATAACCCACATGTTGTCATCCGAGTCCCGGAACGCTTTGGGGCCAGCGATCTTCTGCGGCTGCGACAGAAAGCCAAGTCATACAAAGGCAGTCAGTTTTTCATCCGCTCGCACAAGGAAACGCTTTCCGTCAGCCTAAATCGAGCAATGAGTGGACTCCTAACAGATATGGAAAGCCCAGGGAGCTTCGCCAAGATGTTAGCTATCTACACGTCGCAGGTGCGTCGGCTATTTTAGGCGATAAACATCTACAGAAGCTCGCCCGCCCGGTTTTTGAAAAGATTGCACTAGGTCAGCCACTTTAAGCAATTCAGGACTGTCAGGCTGCTCGCTTGGCGTTCGACTCACCGGTGGTCGATTCAATACAACGAAGGTTGGTTTGTTTCGTGACCATGCCACGAGCTTTGCCATATTATTCTCGCCACGCATGGTTAGATGTCGAACGGCAATTCGGTTTTCATTCATCAAAGACACCTTCAATCCAAAATCTTGAAGATCATGATGGGCGACAACAATGCCGCCTGGAGAAGCCCTCGCAAGGCATTGCAGATAATGGGCAGCCTCTGCAACACCATAGCCCGACGGCCAACGCTCCACGTACTGATTAAGGTCTGCGCGGGGTAGCGGGGCATGTGCTGGATTCGTCAGCACTAGCCAGTTGACTTTCCAAGCAAACAGACCCACGACTACGCAAAGGAGAATCCCAGGCACAGCACGTACGGCAGCCGATTGGGCTAATCCGATTAGACGCGCAATCCGGGGGGTTATATCAACCGTTACGACCCCGGCTACAAGTGTCAAAGCGGGCACTGTCGCAAGAAGCAGATAACGGGAGAACAAGACTCTTGAGATAGCGATGAACGTGAAGATCGGAACAAGAGAAGTAGCCGCTAGCAGCAAATGCTCACGGTTTTGTTTGATTACTGCAAAAACGAACCCCACTAGTCCAAGAATCAGTACGGGTGGTGTCCAGTAGAACCAAAGCCACTTGTAAGTCGTCTTAACATTAGTTGCGACTTGAACCATCAAAGCCCAAGCATTCTCGCCAAGAACCGATTTTTCATGATGCTGACGCGTTGTCAGGAGGAATATAACGATCGGAACGACCACCAGGGTCAAAGTAATGCAATAAGAAAGAGCCAACTGCTTGGCCACACCGATGCGAGGCGGCTTCGCCAACAGAAAGGCGGCGATCACGGGCGTAAGCAGAGTTAGAACCCCTGGCATCTTGCACAGTATTGCTCCTGCCATCGCCAGCCCTAATAGCAAAACATACAAGCCTCTCGTCTTATTACGGCGATAGACCAGAGCAAGGTCAGAGCAGCGAAGGCCGACAGGGGACCATCAGCTAGAGCCGTTCTATCATAGAACAGCGTGAACGGGCACATCACATATAGGGCCGCGCATAAAAATCCCGCTAGCCGGTCGTAAAGACGTGCGCCGATGCGAAAACATGCATATAAAGCAATCGCTCCTTCGAGCACGGCAAGGACGCGGGCGACCCATAACGGATCGGAGACCCACGGAAGGCCAAGGGCAATAAGCCAGACATGTAGCAGTTTTCCATCGTCTAAGGGCGCCAAGAGGTGTCCCCGTAAAATCTGCACAGCCCATTGGATGTGAATTGCCTCATCGCAAAAAATTGGTAACGTCGTGAGACCTATAAGCCGGCTAACGGCATAAGTAACGACCAGGCCCCCCGGCCACAACACTGGTTACATAAGAGTTTCGAATTTTCGCCATATCCCTCGGTTTGTGGTCGGCGTCTGCCGGGGCGGACTGCCAACACTGTATGCCGGATGCGCTACGCAAACATAAAGGCTAAGGCAACCAATATCGCTCATCGAAGAACAGCAGAAAGTGAAGAAACCGGGTAGTACGACGATGGGGGGTTTTCCGAATGACCTCGCCGCGCGCGAGGGCGGAACAGGCGTGCCATGTAAGGACTTTCTCGAAACTCTACCAGCGCGCGAAGCTGCCAAGCCCGCTTCTGGCTAATTGGGGCGAAAGCCGAGAGGCTTGCATCGCTACGCTGAGGATCACCGAATCTAGAGTTCCGACGTGACGTTCGCGCGATTTGGTCTACTGTCCGCGCTGGCCGCAGATGCCGCGTAATAACGACCTCAACAAAATCCTACTGATCGGTTCCGGTCCAATCGTGATCGGACAAGGGTGCGAATTTGATTATTCCGGCGTGCAAGCGTGCAAGGCGCTGCGCGAAGAGCGTTATGAGGTCGTGCTGGTGAATTCCAATCCGGCTACGATCATGACCGATCCAGAATTCGCCGATCGCACCTACATCGAGCCGATCACTGCCGAAGTGATCGAGGCGATCATCGAAAGGGAAAAACCGGACGCGATTTTGCCCACGCTAGGTGGGCAGACGGCGCTCAATGCTGCGATGGAACTGAATCGCAACGGCGCGCTGGCGCGGCATGGGGTGAAATTGATTGGCGCGAACGCGCAGGCCATTGCGAAGGGCGAGGATCGGCAACTGTTTAAGGAAGCCATGTTGCGTATTGGTCTTGAAGTCCCGCGCTCCGGGGTGGCGCGTTCGTTGGCAGAGCTCGATCGAATCGTTGCTGAAATCGGAACGTTCCCGCTGATCATTCGTCCCGCATTCACTTTGGGCGGGACTGGCGGTGGCATCGCGTACAATCGCGAAGAGCTCGATGTGATCGCTGCCCGCGGGCTCGATCTCTCGCCGGTCCGCGAAGTGTTAATCGAAGAATCGCTGGTTGGTTGGAAAGAATTCGAGATGGAAGTGATGCGCGACCGGATGGACAACTGCGTGGTCATCTGTTCGATCGAGAATTTCGATCCCATGGGTGTGCATACGGGGGACTCCATCACGGTCGCTCCGGTGCAAACGCTGACTGATAAGGAATACCAAATGATGCGCGACGCTGCGTTCGCTGTGATTCGCGAGATCGGCGTCGAGACCGGCGGATCGAACATTCAGTTTGCTGTTCATCCAGACAACGGCCGCATGGTGGTGATCGAGATGAATCCGCGCGTCTCGCGTTCCAGTGCGCTGGCATCGAAGGCGACGGGTTTTCCGATTGCGAAAATCGCGGCAAAACTGGCGGTCGGTTACACGCTGGATGAAATCAAAAACGACATCACACGCGAGACGCCGGCATGTTTCGAGCCGACCATTGATTACTGCGTCGTCAAAGTGCCGCGCTTTACATTCGAAAAATTTCCGCAAGCCGACGCAACGCTTACGACACGGATGAAAAGCGTCGGCGAAGCAATGGCGATTGGGCGCACGTTCAAGGAAGCATTGCAAAAAGCGCTGCGTTCGCTCGAGATCAAACGTTTCGGTCTGATTGGCGACGGCGCAGATAAAGATGTCGACCTTGAAACGCTGCGACTGAAGCTAGCGACCCCGAACGCGGAACGGATCTTCTTCATCGCGCAGGCATTTCAAAAGGGCGCGTCGATTGATGAGGTTTACGATCTTACAAAAATTGACAAGTGGTTTTTGAGGAACATGGCTGAGCTGGTTGCCGAAACAGGATGTTTGAAGACGAAAGCATTCCGGCGGGCAAAGAAGCTCGGGTTCTCGGACCGACAGCTGGCCGTGGCGCGCGGCGATTCGGAAGGAGCAGTTCGGTCGAAGCGAAAAACTGAACGTGTCGCACCCACCTACCGCCTCGTGGACACATGTGCGGCGGAGTTTGAAGCTTATACGCCTTATTACTACTCCACGTACGGCGACGAGAACGAGCGCCGCGAGAGCGGGAAGCGCAAGATCATGATTTTGGGCGGCGGACCGAACCGGATCGGCCAGGGAATTGAGTTTGATTATTGCTGCGTGCACGCTGCGTTTGCCCTGCGCGAACTGGGATTCGAAACCATCATGGTCAACTCGAATCCGGAAACGGTTTCCACCGATTACGACACGAGCGACAAACTTTATTTTGAGCCGCTCACCCTGGAGGACGTGCTCAACATTTACGATCAGGAAAAACCGGAGGGCGTGTTAGTCCAGTTTGGTGGCCAAACACCGCTGAATCTCGCAAGCGGTTTGAAGGCTGCGGGCGTCCCAATTCTTGGGACGCAGCCTGAAAGCATCGAGACGGCCGAGGACCGGCAGCTATTCGCGGCGATGCTCGATAAGCTTAATCTGAGGCAGACTCCAAATGGATCGGCGATAAGCACCGACGACGCGACTGCAATTGCGAACAAGATCGGCTATCCCGTTTTGGTCAGACCCTCATTCGTCCTGGGTGGCCGCGCTATGGAACTTGTCTATAACGAGGGGGATCTTCGGCGCTATATGGGGAGCGCTATTGAAGTGACACCTGATCGCCCTGTGCTTATCGATCGTTTTCTTGAAGACGCCGTCGAAGTCGATGTCGATTGCATCTCGGACGGCGAAACGACTGTGATCGGCGCGATCATGGAGCACATCGAGGAGGCGGGCATCCACAGCGGCGACAGTGCCTGCGTAATCCCAACATTCTCGCTGTCGCAAAAAGTGCTCGACGAAATTTCCCTAGCAACGAGAGCGATGGCACGCGAATTGAACGTGCGCGGGCTGATGAACGTGCAATTCGCGGTCAAGGGCGAGGACGTTTACGTCCTGGAAGTGAATCCACGCGCGTCGCGCACCGTTCCCTTCGTCAGCAAAGCAATCGGTGTTCCGCTGGCGAAACTCGCTGCGAAGGTAATGGCGGGCGGATCATTGCGCGAACTCGGTTTCACCAGGGAAATCGTACCGAAACATTTCTCAGTGAAAGAAGCGGTCTTTCCGTTTCTACGCTATGAAGGACTCGATATTTCGCTGGGTCCGGAGATGAAATCGACGGGCGAAGTGATGGGCATGGATGTGGATCTCGGCCTTGCCTACGCAAAATCGCAGATGGCCGCGCCACCACCGCTGCCGAAAAAGGGAAAAGTCTTTGTCAGCGTCAAGGACACCGACAAGGAAGCGGTAATCCCGGTTGCGCGCGAGTTTGTGAAGCTCGGCTTTGAAATCATTTCCACCAGCGGAACCGCCAAGGCGCTTTCGAAAGGGAAAATCAAGGTAACCAAGGTCTTCAAAATTCACGAGGGACGCCCGAACGTTCTCGATCGCATCAAGAATGGCGATATCAATTTCATCATCAACACGCCAAGCGGGAAAATTCCACGAGAGCATGAAGTAGTAATTCGGAATGCCGCACTGGCCGCGAAAATTCCCATAATGACGACGGTGCGCGCGGCGCTGGCCAGTGCGAATGGGATTCGCTCGTTACAAAAACGGAAAGTTCAGGTGCGCAGTTTGCAGGAATACCACTGTAGCGGCGGTCTCTGACCGCCGGTCATGGCATGCAGATTTGCGACGGTCGGAGACCGCCGCTACAGAAAAGAATGAAGTTGTCGATCTTACTGGCGTTGTTGTTCGGCGCCGCCACATTTGCTGCCGAAGAAAAGAAAGAAACTCTTCCTATGACCACAGCCTCAAACGAAGTCGCAATAATTAAAACCAGCGAAGGCGACATGGTGGTACAGTTTTGGACTGACGCTGCGCCAAACACCGTTGACAATTTCAAAAAGTTGGCGCGCCAGGGCTTCTACGACGGCACTATTTTCCATCGGATCGTCAAAGGATTCATGATTCAAGGCGGCGACCCGAATTCGAAAGACCCAGCGAAGGAAAATAGTTACGGACAAGGCGGGCCCGGTTACAACATCAAAGCCGAATTTAACGATCATCCTCACGACCCGGGCGTGATCTCCATGGCGCGCAGCGCTGATCCGGATTCGGCCGGATCACAATTTTTTATCTGTCTCGCGCCCATTCATCGACTCGATCATCAATACACGACCTTTGGCAAATTGATCAAAGGCGAGGACGTGCTCGAGAAAATCGGCAACACGCCGGTCGAGCGAAATGCGCAGGGTGAAATGAGTAAGCCGACCAAACGCATAACGATCAACAAGATCGACATCGTCCCAGCAGGTTCGGTGAAATAGTCGTCATCCTTGTCATTCCGAGCGAAGTCGAGGAATCTCTCCCTGTTTGAGAAATATTTAGAGATGTCTCGACTCCGCTCGACATGACAGAACGCAAATCAACAATAGCGCTCATCCAGATGCGCTGCGGCCCGGAGCCGGAGAAGAATTTCACTCGGGCGACCGAATTCATTCGCGAGGCGGCAGCGAAAGGCGCGAAGATTATTTGCCTGCCGGAGCTTTTTCGGTCGCAATACTTCTGTCAGGCAGAAGATCACAAGAATTTTGATCTGGCTGAAGAAGTGCCCGGTAAATCAACAGCGGCATTGGGAGATGTGGCGCGGAAAACTGGCGCCGTGATTATCGCGTCAGTTTTCGAGAAACGCAGCGCGGGAGTTTATCACAACAGCGCGGCAATAATCGACGCGGATGGAGGGTTGCTGGGCAAATATCGCAAGATGCACGTTCCGGATGATCCGCTGTATCACGAAAAATTTTATTTCGCGCCCGGCGACCTCGGATTTCAGGCGTGGCAGACGACGCACGGCAAAATTGGCGTCTGCGTTTGCTGGGACCAGTGGTACCCGGAAGCGGCACGACTGACGGCGTTGCGCGGCGCTGAGATCATTTTTTATCCAACAGCAATCGGCTGGCATCCATCGGAAAAGAAGGAGTTCGGTCTGGCGCAACATTCCGCCTGGGAAACAATTCAGCGCAGTCACGCCATTGCAAACGGTTGCTACGTCGCCGCGGCAAATCGCGTTGGCCATGAAGCGCCTGCGGGCGGCGACGGCATCGAATTTTGGGGGCAAAGCTTTGTATGCGGCCCTGATGGCGAAATCATTGCAAAAGGTTCCGTTGATAAAGAAGAGATCGTGATGGCCGATGTAGAATGGGATCGAGTAAACGAGCATCGGACGCACTGGCCATTTCTGCGTGATCGCAGAATCGACGCTTACAGCGGGCTCAATCGGCGGGTGATCGATTAATCGACCTCTACGAGCCAAAGCAGAAGCGAGATGTCCGCTTCTTCCCTGGCGAGGTGCTAATGCAAGCCTGAAACGCAGGCTGTTTGGAGTCCGCTCGCTGTGTTAATGACGAGGGGGATGACCACGCGAGTTTCGCCAAAAATGCGCCGGCCGTGGTATCGGCCCTCTTTGACCACGCAAATTATGATCGGGCTGGTCGTCGGCGGTGCGATCGGCTGGCTCAGGCCCGATTGGGGAAATGCAGTTTATTTTTTGCGCGACATTTTTATTAACCTGATCAAATCGATCATCGCGCCGCTCGTTTTCTCAACGATTGTCGTGGGAATCGCCGGCGCAGGTGCGCTTCGCAAGGTCGGGCGCATGGGAATCAAAGCGCTGATTTATTTCGAGATTGTCACCACCGCAGCGCTGTTCATCGGATTAGCCGTTGTCAATTCCACTAAGCCCGGCGCGGGCGTAACTCTCGCTGTTGCCAACACCGACGTGATCAAGACAATCGGCCAAAGTCACCCGCAGACTTTTGTCGAAACCATCGTTCACATCTTTCCCTCCAGTGTGATCGAATCAATGGTGCGCGGCGATGTTTTGCAGATTGTCACATTCAGTGTGCTGTTCGCACTCGCGGTCTCAGCGGTTGGAGAAAAAGGAAAACCAATTATCCGCGCGATGGAGAGCCTCTCGCAAATCATGTTCAAGTTTACAAATTACGTGATGATGTTTGCGCCAATTGGAGTCGGCGCAGCGATGGCGCACACGATCGGCACCCAGGGTCCAGGCGTGCTAGTGAATCTCGGCAAATTGATTGGCTCGCTTTACCTCGCTCTCGCGATTTTCATCTTGTTGATCTTCGGACTGGTGATTTGGATTGCGCGGATTCCATTGCGGCAATTCGTCAGGGCAGTGCGCGAGCCCGCGGCGCTCGCATTCGCGACCACGAGTAGCGAATCGGCATTGCCGAAGGCGATGGAATCGATGGAACGTTTCGGCGTGCCACCGCACATTGTCGGGTTCGTGATGCCGACCGGCTATTCCTTCAACCTCACAGGATCGACGTTATATCTGGCAATGGCCTCGGTGTTTGTAGCGCAAGCGGCCGAGACGACAACAGGATGGCATATGTCGTTAGGCCAACAGATCACCATGATGTTGACGTTGATGCTAAGTTCTAAGGGCGTTGCCGGCGTGCCGCGGTCATCACTTGTGATCTTGCTGGCAGTCTTAAGTTCGTTTGTGCCGTCGGGACTTGGACCGATCGGCGTGGCGATTATTTTCGGCGTGGATGAATTGATGGACATGGGCCGCACGTGCGTAAACGTCATCGGAAATTGCCTAGCGACGGTGGTCGTTGCGCGTTGGGAAAAAGAATTCGATGAAAGCCGTGCCCACCTGTTTGGAACGCCAGCCGAAGCTGAACTGGATTTGAAAACCGGCGAGGTCGCCTTCGCCGATGCCGTCGCGCAAGGCGATTGACAATTCTATACGAGTTGGCGGTGTGGCCGCTTTCAAAACGTGCCGACAATTTTCGGCTGATTTTTTTGCGACTGGCGCGCGCGGCGCGCGCGAATAAGAAATGAATTGACAAGCAATTCACATTACAGAAGTGTCACAAACTCTAATCATCCAAACCTATGAAGAAAATACTCGCAACAACCCTGATATTCTCTGCTATCGGCTTAGGCGTTATTGCATTTGGCGTAGGCGGCTCGCCTCGACCGAATCCAAACGCTGACGCCTTCACCCGCGGCCCCGACGTGGATAACATGAGCGCCATCGTGCAACTCATAGGTGATCCAATAAGTACGAATCCCAGCACGAAACCGCCACATGGCAGAAAGATTGATTTCAACGGCCAGGCGGTAAGATCATATCGCGCACAACTGAATCAGAGGCGCAACGAATTAAAACGGTGGCTGCGAGCAAATGCCCCCAGAGCAAAGGTTACGGGCGAGTACGATGTCTCACTTAACGCAGTGGCGGTGCAACTCAACGGCACGCCGCTGGCGACAATCGCAGCCGCTCCAATGGTGCAGAGCGCCGAGTACAACGCGCTGTACCACCCTAATCTGAGCGAGAGCTACAAGATCATTAATGCGTCTGACGCCTGGACTGCCGCTGGCGGTAGAGCGACTGCCGGCGCCGGCATTAAGATCGGAGATATCGACACCGGTATCGACAACACACATCCTTTCTTTGACCCAACCGGCTTTAGCTATCCGCCGGGTTTTCCGAAGTGCGATGCAGCTGATAGCGCTTCGCATCACGAGGATCAGGACTGCAACTACGTCTCGCAAAAAGTTATCGTTGCCAAAGTTTTCTACAATAAGGCCCAACAGCAGGGACTCGACGCGCAGGCCATCCAGGATCACGGTACACACACGGCTGGCATTGCGGCTGGAGTAACCGGCAAAACTGCTGTTGTAAACGGCGTGAGCATCGATGACATGTCGGGCATCGCTCCGGGCGCGTGGCTGGGCAATTACAATGTTTTCCCCGGTGG
>WNGO01001930.1_pt1 | contig 13945 bp, 13 predicted proteins | sample 5400511 | NCBI WGS metagenome assembly WNGO01 (sample SAMN13153380, study PRJNA577476) | soil metagenome | isolation source: 20 cm soil or saprolite under Garry oak tree replicate 2 | place: USA:California | collected 2016-06-15
TCGCCGCTACGGTTAATTACTCGGCGAAAGCCCCCGGCTTATAACCGCTGCGCAGGATGGCATCGTGCAAATCCGGTGCGTGCGTTTTCCGCGCGTCAAATGTCACAATTACCCGTTCGCGCTTGGTATCGATCCGCACATCGCGCACACCTGGAATTTTCATGAGCGGCGTGCGCAGCTTTCTCACGCATTCATCGCAATCCTCGCCTTCGGTCGCAATCGCAATTCGCTCCAGAACCGGCTCGTCCGCACTCTGCAGGTTGTGCGGATCAGACGGATCGAGGTGATGCGGATTAAGGGGTTCGACCATCGCTTCAATTTACTCGCCACGGTAGTCCCATGTCGGCATCGCGCGCAAGCGCCTCGATTTTTTGTGTCAACTATCTCGCGCCACATGCCGAGCCTATCGTCTGTCATCTCGAGCTGTGCCCGTCATCCCGAGCCGCGCAGACGGCGAGGAACCTCTCAATTTGCTCCAACCTCACACAAACTTGAATCATCTTTCCACGAATGCGAGGTCCCTCGCTTCGCTCGGGATGACAATCACGCGAACAATTTTTCATTTTGCCGCCACTTCGCGCGCCAAGGCCTCGAGCGCGCGCCACACTGTATCCGCCAGAATCTTGTGACCAGCTGCATTTGGATGGATTCGGTCCTCCAAATTCAAGGCGGGGTCGCCCGCCACGCCCTCGAGCAGATACGGCACGAGGGCGGCATGATTTTCTTGCGCAAGCTCACCGAACATTTTTCCAAATGTGGTCACGTAATCATCATTCGTCACGATCGGGAATTGCATTCCGACGACCACAATCAAAACGTCAGGATTACGCGCTCTTACCTTGTCGATCGTTGATCCCAAGTTCCACTACGAAGATATCGATCTTCCGGTTGAGATGGGCCGGTAAGCGGCGAAGGCCACCCTCGGTCGTTCCCCCACTGGCGCTGGAATTGACGATTCGAAAATTCGGATCGATCTGCCGCAATCTTTGGCTGAGCAGCATCGGCCAGGCATCGCGCGGTGAAAGGCGGAAGCCTTCCGACAAACTGTCGCCCAGGACGAGCACCGTTTTCATGCGGGAGGGTTCGCGTGCGGCTCCGTTCGCGGTCTGACCGGACACGTTTGCAAGCGCGATGACCAAAATCGCGCGCCGGATTGTTATCATCGTTCCCACAGTTTCCCTGTTGCCTAGGCCGATCTTGCGATTTAGTTGTTGCTTCGCTTGCCGCGCCTTTCGCGCGTGCTCATGAGCGCAGCAAATCCTTATGGCAAATTACGGCATTAATGGCTTCGGGCGCATCGGACGCAATGTTCTTCGCGCCATGTCACACAACGACGTCACCAAAGTTCGTGCGGTCAATGATCTCACCGACACACGGACTCTGGCACATCTTCTCAAGTGGGATTCTGTCCACGGGCGGTTCGACGGCGACATTGCCTATGACGAGCAGAACATTATCGTGCGCGGCCATAAAATTCGCGTCCTTAGAGAACGCGATCCCGCCAATTTGCCCTGGAAAGATCTCGGCGTCGACGTCGTCCTGGAGTCGACTGGTTTTTTCACCAGTCGCGACAAAGCCGAGCTCCACATCAGCAAGGGCGGAGCGCGCAAAGTCTTGATCAGCGCACCGGCGAAGAAACCAGACGCGACGATTTGCCTCGGCATCAACGACAACATTTACGACCCGGTGAAACACAACATCGTTTCGAACGCGAGCTGCACCACCAACTGCCTCGCGCCGTTGGTCAAAGTGTTGAATGACACATTTGGCGTCGAACTCGGCTTCATGAGCACGATTCACTCCTATACCAACGACCAGCGCATCCTCGATTTACCGCACGAAGATTTGCGTCGCGCCCGCGCCGCCGCCGTCAACATCATTCCCTCCAGCACCGGCGCAGCCAAAGCCATTGGAGAAGTCATACCGGAACTGAATGGAAAGCTGAATGGGGGGGCATTCCGCGTCCCGACACCTGACGGTTCGATCACAGATTTCGTCGCACTACTAAAAAACAAAGCGACCGTCGATGACGTCAACGCTGCATTCAAGGCGGCGGCATCCGACAAAAGCTACAAAGGAGTGGTCGAATATTCAGACGAGGCCTTGGTCTCACACGATATCATCGGAAACCCGCATTCCTGCATTTTCGACAGCAAACTCACGCTCTTGCTCGGTGATAAATTCGTGAAAGTAGTCGGCTGGTACGATAACGAATGGGGCTACAGCAATCGTTGCGCGGAATTGATGGCCCTGCTCGGGAAATGAGAAACTCAACCGGATGGCGAAACGGTGTTATCCCGAGCTGCGACACATTTGAGTAGATAAGAGGCGTTCGCGATTGTCTGGAATAGCAAAATAAGATGGCCAAGCTCACGGTTCGCGACCTTCACGTCCGCGGAAAACGCGTGCTGGTGCGCGTCGATTTCAACGTCCCAGTCGAAGAACGTGATGGAAAAATTGTGATCAGCGATGACACGCGCATTCGTGAGTCATTGCCGACCATCAATTGGCTGCGTGAGCAGGGAGCTAAAACCATTCTGATGTCGCATTTCGGCCGGCCAAAGGGGAAATGCATCGAGAAGTATTCCCTACGACCAATCGGCGATTATTTACACGACCTCATTAATCAGCCCGTGATTTTCAGTTACGACACCATCGGCAAGATTCCAGAAGAGATCATTGCTCACATGCGCGATGGCGATATCGCTTTGCTCGAAAATCTCCGGTTTCAACCGGAAGAGGAAGCAAACGATCCACACTTCGCCGAGGCGCTGGCTAAACTCGCGGATTTTTATGTGAACGATGCATTCGGCGCCGCCCATCGCGCACACGCCAGTACGGTCGGTGTCACGCGATTTATCGCGAAATCGGCAATGGGTTTCTTGATGGAGAAAGAACTGAAATATCTGCACGAGGAGCTCGATCATCCCTCCAAACCGTTTCTCGTCATCATGGGCGGGGCCAAGGTCTCGGACAAAATCGGCGTGCTGAAAGCGTTAATCGAAAAAGCCGATACCATCCTGATCGGCGGGGCCATGGCGAACACGTTTTTCAAAGCGCTGGGAATTCCAATCGGGGCCAGCCGGGTGGAGCTCGACAAAATTGATCTCGCCAATGAACTGATGCAGCTCGCTAAGAAACGTCATGTGAAGTTTGTCCTCCCGCTCGACGCGATCATTGCTCAGGAAATTCGTGCCGGTGCACCATCCCGGAAATCAGGTCGTTTATCGCGTGAAAATGGAATTCCTGAGGGCTGGCAAAACCTCGATGCCGGACCAGAAACAGTGGCCCTATTCACTGCCGAAATCGCGATGGCAAAGATGATTCTATGGAACGGACCCCTCGGCGTTTTTGAAATTCCCGATTTTGCCAAAGGGACGTTTGCGATCGCACGCGCACTCGCGCAATCGAACGCAACGACCATCATCGGCGGCGGCGATTCGGTGACGGCGGTGAAACAAGCTGGGGTGGCCGATAAAATGACTTTTATTTCAACCGGCGGCGGCGCTTCTCTGGAATTGCTCGAGGGTAAGGAGCTGCCAGGCGTCGCCGCTTTGACCGAGAAATAGCATGACTCTGCGCAAGAAAATCGTCGCGGCCAATTGGAAGATGAACATGCTCCAGGCTGAAGCGGCCGAGTTCGTCAAAGATTTGCTGCTGGAAATCGACGACATCTCCGCCGTCGAAGTGGTGATTGCGCCGTCTTTCACCGCGATCGCAAAAGTGAATGAAGCGCTCGGAAAAGCGCAGAACATTAAAATTGGTGCGCAAAACATGCATTGGGAGCGGGGCGGCGCCTTCACTGGTGAAATCAGTGCCGCGATGCTGCGCGATCTTTTTGTTCGTTACGTCGTGATTGGGCATAGTGAGCGTCGCGCGATGTTTGGCGAGACCGATGAAATCGTGAATCGCAAAGCCCGCGCTGCCCATGAAGCGAGCTTGCGCCCGATCGTGTGCGTCGGAGAGACGCTCGAGCAGCGCGAGAGAGGGAACGTGGAAAAGATTTTGTCGCTGCAATTGCGCGGCAGCCTGGCTGATCTGACCGCCAGAGAATTGCGTGAGACGGTGATTGCTTACGAACCGGTTTGGGCAATCGGCACCGGCCGGAATGCAACCCCCGAGCAGGCGCAGGAAGCGCATTCCTTTGTTCGTCACATTCTGCAAGAATTGTCTGACCAAACGACGGCCGAGCATATCCGCATTCAATACGGCGGAAGTGTGAAGGTGGAGAACGCCCGCGCGCTCATGTCGCAGCCGGATATCGATGGTGCGCTCGTCGGCGGGGCCAGTCTTGATCCGCGTAGCTTCGCCAGAATCGTCCTGGCGGCCTGCGAAGACCAGGAAATAAGCGAGCTATCGGCGTGATCGCGACTCGACAGACTGTTATACCGAGCGAACACGAGGGATCTCTCAATTTGCCAAGACATGCGCACGGCTCGCAACGTTTGTGCCGTGTGTGCGGCTCAGGATGATCGCGCGAATCCCTCCGGCTACCGGTTGATCTCGAGATAAGTTCGTCTGATCACGCGAGCGGACTGCGAATCAATCGCCTCCACCCGCATCTGCTTCAAATACCACCGATCTTCGATCTTTTGGGCAGAGACAACTTCGAAGCGTTTCCTCAGTTTCCCGGAAGAGTCATAACCCTCCATCCGCATGAGCGCACCACTATCTTTATCGACCCACAGCGTCACACTCGCATATTGCGAATCGGAGGCGGGCGCTTGCAATTGCAGCTTCCAGCAATTGCGCGTCCGGATAAAATCAGCACCAACTACGCGGGCATTCGGCCAATAAAGAAACTTGAGCGCAAGATCTTCGTAAGTGATGGCGGTCTGCCGGATCGGCTCGTCCAATTTAGCGGCGGCAATTCTTTCCGCGCCGCTGCGAGTGATTTCGTCGAGGCGGGAATCGTTGGCGCCGAGACGGACTTGGAATGTTTCTTCCGGATTAGTGAAGAGATAGCGAACGATCGGACCATTCTGAACCAGCCTGAACGGAATGATGGTGGCATCTTGCCGCAATTGGCCGCGCAAATCGATTTGCTGCCGCGATTGTCGTAGCCGTACGTTCGCGAGCACTTTCTGCGCATCTGGGAAATTCTGGGCCAGAGTTGGGGTCGCAATTGCGGCCAAGCCGATCACCAGCAAAAGCCATTGTCTCCCCCGCAAGGCACTTCTATTCTGCGTCGCCCGGCGCGGGTAGTGATGGACGAAAGGATTTTTCATTTAATTAACGAGCGATGGACGCATCCGGCACTCGACTTGTTCATGGCGATCGTGAGCTCTGCTCCAATCTGGAGCCCCATATTTGTTCTTATCGGGATTGCACTCCTGATTTTCGGTGGTTTTCGCGGCCGCGCATTCGTCTTTTGCACATTGCTGGCGCTGGGATTCTCCAATCTTTTCGTGGGTCCGCTCAAGCACACCATCGCACGTTCACGCCCGAAACAGGTACAAACCGTTCGAATGGTCGAGCTGCGACCCGCTAAACCAGCCTTTATAACGGTTTTCAAAAAGCCGAGTGCCCGTTTCTCGACGGAGGCGGACCGCTCGCGCGCCGGGGTCTCCTTTCCGTCGGGTCACGTCAACAACAACACGGTGATCGCCCTTTGCTGCACCCTTTTCTATCGCCGTTGGGGAAAACTTTATTGGATCATTACAATCGCGGTGGCCTACTCTCGCATTTATCTTGGGGCGCATTGGCCGAGCGATGTTTTTGCCACGTTCTTTCTCGCTGCTGGCGAGACGCTGCTCGTGCTTGGCCTCTGCGAGTTGATCTGGGAAAAATTGGTTTCGCGTCGACTGCCGGAATTGGTCGCCCGTCACCCCAGGCTGCTGCCAGCTTCACCATCGTGAAAATCGAGCGGGCCGTCTGGTTTTTTGTGATCGCGCTCACAGCGGTGCGATTCACTCTGCTGGCCACGACCGATCTTGAGTTCGACGAAGCGCATTATTGGATGTGGTCGCAACGACTCGCGCCGGCCTACTTCAGCAAAGGACCCGGTGTTGCATTCGCAATTCGCGCCAGCACGATGCTTTTTGGGGCGAACGAGTTTGGAGTTCGCTTTTTTAGCCCGCTTCTTGGGGCGGGAACGAGCCTGCTGTTGTTCTACTTTGCTCGGAAACTCTTCGGCATACGCGCCGCATTTTGGGCAGTAATTGGTTTGAACGTGACGCCTATATTCAATCTCGGCACGTTCCTCATGACCATTGATCCGCTCTCAGTTTTTTTCTGGGTCGCGGCGATGTTCTCCTTCTGGCGCGTGGTCGAGGGGAGTCCAAAGTTCTCCTGGTACTGGCTCCTAACCGGTGCGTTGGTGGGGCTCGGTTTCCTTTGCAAATACACCAACGCGCTCGAATTGGTTTCAATTATCGCGGTGCTTGGCCTCAATCCGAAATTGCGGCCGGAATTCCGACGCCCAGGATTTTATCTTATGCTCGCCGTCTTCATCGGATTTTGCATCCCGCCCTTTCGCTGGAATGCCCAGCACGCTTGGATCACGCTCGCCCATCTGAGAGCGCGCGGTGGCATCGAACAGACTTTTGCCGTTCATCCGGGCGAATTGCTCGCATTCCTCGGCCAGCATTTCCTCGCCTACTCTCCCCTGATCTTTCTCGCTATTGCCTGGGCTGTCATCGCCTCGTGGAAACGTTCCCGGCAGCAGCCGCGTCGCTTGTTCCTGATGTGGTTCGGACTGCCGGTCTTTATCTTTTATACACTGCTTTCAATCAACAAGGCTGCGGCACCGAATTGGGACGCACTTGCTTTTCCCAGTTTCGGTCTGCTCGCGATCGCCTTCTGGCATGAGCGATTCGAAACGAGCCGCAGCTGGCGATTGGGCGCCGCTTGCGCGCTTGTCCTCGGGTTGCTGATGAGCTTGCCCGCGCTCGATTCCGACATTTTGCGAACGCTTGGTGTCGATATCAGCAGGCGCGATCCAGCGGATCGAATGCGCGGCTGGAAAAGCGCGACCAACGCCCTGGAAAAATTGCGCGGTGATCTGGAGGCACGAAACAAAGAACAACTGTTTCTAATCGCGGACGAGCGCGATCGCGCGTCTGAAATCTCGTTCTACCTGCGCGAGAAACGTGTAGAAGGTCCGGGGCACCCGCCCTGTTATCTGGTAGAATCACAGGACATCGCCAATCAATTTTCCTTTTGGCCCCGCTACGATGAATTCGTTGAGCTACCAGCCGGGCCGCAAAATCCCGATCAGCAAACCTACTCCGAGGAGAGCGGCGTAAACCTTTTCACTGGACGCAGCGCGCTCTACGTCCAGGACGCCGGTCGCAAAAATGTTCCGCACAACATTCGTGCCGCTTTCACCTCCGCCGATCGGGCGGCGCAAATCGAAGTGCGACGGTTCGGCAAGACAATCCGCACATGGGACGTTTACCTGTGCCGCAATTATCGCACGCTTCCGCTGTGAATCGAGTCTCGGTCATCGTTCCCGTTTACAACGAGGAGGAAAGTGTGCCAATCCTGCAGCGCGAGCTGGCCGACGCCCTCCAAGGCACCGATTACGAGATTATCTTCGTCGATGACGGCTCGTCGGACCAAACGGCGACACGAATTGCCAGCGGCCCGAATATTCGGGTTTTGCGTTTCGAAAAGAATGCCGGGCAGAGCGCGGCGGTCTGGGCGGGTCTTACCGCCGCCGGCGGCGACATCTTGGTCTTAATCGACGGCGATTTACAGAACGATCCCGCCGATATTCCAAGATTGCTGGCCGAGATTTCACGAGGCGCCGACCTCGTGTGCGGTTATCGCGCCAGGCGAAAAGACAGCGTGGTCAAACGCATCAGCAGTCGCATCGCCAATTTTGTTCGCAGCCGTTTCACCCGCGATGGCGTGCGCGATACCGGGTGCACTTTGAAAGCAATACGGCGCGATTGCATTCGCGCCCTTGTTCCCTTTAAAGGGATGCACCGTTTCATCCCGGCACTAATCAAAGGCGCGGGCTATCGCCTGGTCGAAATTCCGGTGAATCACCGCGCCCGCCGTTTCGGCCAGACGAAGTATGGATTAGGGAATCGCGCCGTGCGCGCGACGGTCGACATGTTCGGTGTGCGCTGGCTGCTTTCGCGACCCTTGAATTACCGAATTCGTGAGGGGGATCACCTCTCTTGAATCGGCTTGTCAAGGAATGAGCGGCCGCTTAGCTTCCGCTCCCACCGGGGGTTCCGAATGGCGCTAGCCGACCTTATTTCCGCCGATCAAATCATTCCTGAGATGAAGGCAACCGAGCGTTGGGATGCCATCGTCGAGCTGATGGATTTGCTTGTCGAGCGCGGCAAAATCAGGCCGACCGATCGGGATGGCATTCTCATCTCACTTAAGCAGCGAGAAGAAACGATGAGTACCGGCATCGGTTTCGGCATCGCCATCCCGCACTGTTCGGCCGACTGTCTGGAGAATGTTATTGCCGCCTTCGGCCGGTCGAGCAACGGGATTGAGTTCGATGCGCTCGATAATGCGCCTGTCAAATTTGTCGTGCTTTTCATCGTCCCGAAAAACCAATTTCAGACGCACCTGCGCACGCTTGCCGCGATTGCAAAGTTTTTGAACGATCGCAGCGTGCGCGATCAGCTCGCGAACGCGAAAACAGCCGACGAAATTCTCGCGATCTTCCGCGCCCGCGCGCAATCCTAGCGGAAATTCATTCCGCCATGGAAACGTTCCAATCGCAACTCAGGCGAAAACTCTCCGCCGCCCTCGAAGCTGCTGATCTGCCGACGGCGGGGGAAGTATCAGTCGCGGCCGATCCGCGATTCGGGGATTATCAAACGAACGCTGCGCTCGTGATCGCCAAACAGCACGGGGAAAATCCTCGAGCAGTGGCTGATCGGATCACCAAGGAGCTTGATGTCTCCGACATTTCCGAACCGCCCATCACAGCTGGCGTCGGGTTCATAAACTTTACCCTGAAACGGGCAGCGGTGGAAAAAAAGATCGCTGAGTTGCTGATCGACGAACGACTCGGAGTGGAAAAAATTTCGCAACCAAAACGCATCGTCATCGATTTCGGCTCGCCTAACGTGGCCAAGCCGATGCATGTCGGCCACATCCGCAGCACGGTCTTGGGCGACGCTCTGGCGCGTATTGCGGAATTCCTCGGCCACGAAGTCATTCGCGACAATCACATCGGCGATTGGGGGACCCAATTCGGGATGGTGATTTGGGGCTGGAAAAACCTACTCGATCGGGAAGCCCTGACGCGGGAGCCGATCGCTGAACTGGTGCGCATTTATAAGGAAACGAACGAACGTGCGAACAAGGATCAAAATGTCCGCGATGCCGCTCGGGCCGAGCTGGTGAAGCTGCAAGCAGGCGACCCCGAAAATTTTTCGATTTGGCAGCAAACGGTCGATCTTTCAAAGCAGGAATTCGAGCGGGCTTACGCGTTGCTGGACATTCACTACGACATACAGCGCGGCGAGAGTTTTTATAACGACCGCTTGCCGGAAGTGGTCGATCGACTGCTCAAAGGCGGACTCGCCGAAATAAGCGAGGGGGCCGTTTGCGTCTTCTTCCGTGAAATTCCCGATCTTAAAGATAAGCCGGCGATCATCCGGAAACGTGATGGCGGCTTTAACTACACCACGAGCGACATCGCGACCGTCGATTACCGAATCAAAGACTTGGGAGCGGACACTATCTGGATCGTGACCGGCGCGCCTCAGCAGTTACACTTCAAGGAAATTTTCGAAATCGCGCGCCGGGAAGGCTATCGCGCCGATTTTCGCCACATCACCAACGGCAACATTTTGGGCGAAGATCGCAAACTGATGAAAACGCGGTCAGGCGAAAACGTGCCGCTGCTCGATGTGCTGGATGAAGCAATCGAGCGAGCACACAAAGCGATCGAAGAAAAAAATCCCGATCTGAGTCATTCGGAGAAAAATACAATCGCGAAAATCATTGGAATTGGAGCGCTGAAATACGCGGATCTATCTCAATACCGGATGACCGATTACGTCTTTTCGTTCAACCGCATGCTCTCACTGCAGGGCAACACGGCGCCCTATTTGCAAAACGCCTACGTTCGCATCCGCTCGATCATGCGCCGAATGGGCCAGGAATTTTCGCCTCCGGCGACGGTCAGGCTGACGGAGCCGGCAGAAATTCAGCTGGCCAAAAAAGTGTGCCAATTTGCTGAAATCGTTCCGCAGGTGTTGAACGACTTTCGTCCGAACATTCTGGCGAATTATTTATTCGAATTGGCCAACAGCTTTCACAGCTTTTACGAAGCCTGTCCGGTCCTGAAGGCGGAAGAACCGTCACGTTCATCGCGCCTGGCATTATCGAATCTCACCGGACGCGTTCTGGAGCGCGGTTTGAAATTGCTCGGGATTGACGTGCCCGAAAAAATGTAGGTTCGAGAGCCGAGGCGATTGCAAATCGGGTCAGGTTGGGCGAAGCGAAACATCGCTCGACTGATTGAACTGCGCGCGAGAGGATTTTTGCTTCCGCTCAGGATGAGAAACCGCACGTGAACACACCGCATCCACGCATCCCAACGGCGACTTACCGGTTGCAATTCAACCGGCACTTCACGTTCCGGCACGCGCGCGAGATCGTCCTCTATCTGCACCAGCTCGGCGTGAGCGATGCCTATGCCTCGCCTTATTTTCAGGCGCGTGCGGATAGCCTGCATGGCTATGACATCACCGATCACAACAAACTGAATACGGCGATCGGTTCGCCCGAGGACTACGAGGCGTGGGTGGCAGAACTGCATGCGCACGGCATGGGTCAGATCGTCGATTTCGTGCCCAATCACATGGGTATCGGCGAGCCGCAAAACGTTTGGTGGCAAGACGTGCTCGAGAACGGCCCCAGTTCGCTCTATGCGCCCTATTTTGATATCGACTGGCGCCCGCTTAAAACCGATTTGCAGGACAAGGTCCTGCTGCCGATTCTGGGCGATCAATACGGACGCGTGCTCGAGCGCGGCGAACTGCGGGTGCGATTCGAAGGCGGCTCATTTTCCCTTAGCTATTTCGACCACGTTTTCCCAATCGCCCCGGGCACTTATCGCTACATTCTCGAGCTCGCTCTCGAGAATCTGGCGGAATTCAGGGACGAAGATTTCTATGCCGAATTCCAAAGCATTCTAACGGCATTGGAATACCTGCCGCGACGAACCGAAACCGATCCGAAGCGGATTAGAGAACGCGCCCGGGAAAAGGAGATCATTAAGAAGCGGCTCGAACGGCGCTGCGCCGAAGCGCCGCAAGTCCAACGTGCGATCGAAAAAGCAGTCGAGACCATCAATGGACGCGCCGGCGATCCGCGTAGCTTCGATCGACTCGATGAGCTGCTGAATGCGCAATCATACCGCTTGGCTTTCTGGCAGGTGGCGGCTGAGGAAATCAATTACCGGCGCTTTTTCGACGTCAACGATTTGGCCGCCATCCGGATGGAGGTGCCGGAGGTTTTTGACGCCGCTCACAAATTACTGTTCGAGCTCGTCGGCAGCGGCGCCGTCACCGGATTGCGGATCGATCACCCGGACGGCCTTTATTTACCCCGCGATTACTTCGAGAAACTGCAATTACGTTGTGCCAAAGCTCTTCGTCACCAGCTGCCGAAAGACAGCCGCGCGATTTACCTGATCGTTGAAAAAATTCTCACGGGAGACGAACGCCTGCCGAGGGATTGGCCGGTGCACGGAACCACTGGCTATGATTTCGCCAACCAAGTTGCAGGCCTATTGGTGGACGAAAGCGCTGAAGCCTCGATTACAAAGATCTTTAAGCGGTTTATCGGACACTCAATCCACTTCGGCCATCTCGTCTATGCGAAAAAGCGCCTGGTCATGCGCATCTCGCTCGCGAATGAAGTCAACGTGCTCGGGTCGATGGTGGATCGTCTGTCCGAACAAAACCGATGGTTTCGGGATTACACACTCGAGGCCCTGGCGCGCGCCGTGCGCGAAACGATTGCCTGTTTCCCGGTTTACCGCACTTATCTCGAACCGGGCCGGCCGGCGAGCGAGGAAGATCGCAACGTGATCGAACGTGCTGTCGCGGCGGCGAAACGACGCAATCCGGCCATCGAAGAATCGGTCTTCAATTTTCTGCGCGATCTGCTGCTCTTCCGCTTCCCAGAAAATCTGGACGAAAAACAACGCGCGGAACACGTGCAGTTTGTTCTCAAGTTCCAACAGTTCACTGGCCCAATCATGGCGAAGGGACTGGAGGACACGGTTTTTTATATTTACAATCGGCTTGCGGCCTTGAACGAAGTCGGAGGCGAACCGCAGCAGTTTGGACTTAGCGTTGAGCGATTCCACCAGCGCAATCTGCAGAGGCAGCGCGATTGGCCGGCGTCATTACTTTCAACCTCGAGCCACGATACTAAGCGCAGTCAAGACGTTCGGGCACGAATGCTGGCGATTTCAGAGATCCCTCAGCTCTGGGGGCGTTCCCTTCAAAAATGGCGAACTGCGAATCGGCGATTCAAGAGACGCGTTGATGAAATCGAAGCGCCCAACGGAAACGAGGAATACTTGCTTTATCAAACGTTACTCGGCACCTGGCCCATCGACCTCACTGGCGCCGCTGTTCCGACTGTCAGCACCGAATTCGTTGCGCGGATTCAGCAATACATGGCCAAGGCGTTGAAGGAAGCGAAGCTCAATACCAGCTGGATTCAGCCGAATGCCGAATGGGACAATGCGATGTCGGAATTCATTGCCAAGATTTTGGAGCCCAGCCCGCGTAATAAGTTCATCCCGGCATTTCTGCCAGTGGCGGAAGAAATCGCCCGACTCGGCATGATTAATTCTCTCGCCCAAACAATCGTTAAGATCACGACACCCGGAGTGCCGGACATTTATCAGGGGACCGAGATTTGGGATGACAGCCTTGTTGATCCTGATAATCGCCGGCCGGTCGATTATGCCCGCCGACGGGAAATGCTGGCGGGAGTTCGAAACACGTCACCAGAGGAACTGCTGCGGTGCTGGCCAGATGGCCGAATCAAATTGCGCGTCGTCCAGAGATTGCTGCACCTGCGACGGGAAAATGCCGGGTTGTTTCGAGAGGGGAATTATGAAGCTTTGAGCACGCATGGAACTCTCGCTGGTTCCATTGTCGGCTTCATGCGAAAGCAGGATGAGAAAGCGGTAGTTATTCTTGTTCCCCGCATTTCGTCACGCGTCGGGTTTCCTCCAATTGGTGAGCGTTGGGGCGACACCGGAGTTGCAATCTCGGAATCGATGCGATCGAAGTTGTTCCGGGATGTTTTTACCAATCGCGAAATTAAGGCAGAGAATTCGGATATCCGTTTGGCCGATGTGATGTCGGAGTTTCCTTTTGCCGTGTTCGAATCGTTATCCTGAGAGAGTGAGCGAATGTCTAAGCCGAACTGCGAGATTCCTCGCCGTCTATGCCATTTGCGGTAACAGCAGATAGAATCAATGGCTTTGCGCACCGTGGCAAAATTCGTGTGCTAGCGCCCCAACCCACTCCGCAAACCCTCCCAGATTGACGAGCAAGTCGCGACCGAAGCCGGCGAAGGTGATTTGGGGCGATGCCAGAATGAGCATGATAGTCAGAAGTACGAGATTCATTAGATAAATCACAACCAGGGAGAAAAACGTGCCGTGATCGCTTAGATCGCTTTGGTTCTTGAGAATCATCCAACAAGTGAAGGTGAACTGAAATGCCCATGTCACACCGATGACCGCGTAGAGCAATTGTCCGTAGGGCCGGACTTTAATGAACAACGAGACGGCACCGTAGAGAGCGATCGCGAGAATGCTGTAGAGCGGAAAAAAATATGGAGCTAGGGCAATCCAAAAATTCGTTCGGTCAGTGATGATATGACCGCCCTGTCGACCGATTCGGAATCTGGTGACGCGCCCGCCGATTAACCAGACCCACAGCGCGTGCGTCAGCTCGTGACCAAAGACGTAGAGGATGACTGGGCGAGG
>WNGO01002135.1_pt1 | contig 13945 bp, 11 predicted proteins | sample 5400511 | NCBI WGS metagenome assembly WNGO01 (sample SAMN13153380, study PRJNA577476) | soil metagenome | isolation source: 20 cm soil or saprolite under Garry oak tree replicate 2 | place: USA:California | collected 2016-06-15
TTACGTCGAGCGACGTAACCCATGGCAAACCGCATCCCGAGCCATATCTGAAGGCGGCTTCGGTACTGGGATACTCGCCGGCCGATTGCGTAGTCGTGGAAGACGTACCAGCCGGCATTCGCGCCGGCAAGTCTGCTGGTGCCCGAGTGATTGCCTTCCCTACCACCTGCGCGGAACCCGATCTTCAGGCGGCCGGAGCCGATTGGGTGCTCAAGGATTGCAGCGAGATTTCCGCTTTGGATCATGCTCGTGGTTTGACGCTCGAGGTTCGCCATCCCATGTAAGTTTTCCATTCGTTCATTTACGTGAAGCTCTCTATCGGAGACCGTCCATATGTCTAACCGAAATCTTCTACTTAGGTGGCGGCAGCGCCGGAGTGCGTCCTTTTCAGGCAGTCCGCTTTTTGGAGGGCATTGCCAACACAGCAGGCAAGGGTGTCAAAGTCACCTATTCACCCGGGCTGCCCCGTTCGGATATGGCCTCTCCTATACCTCGTTTAAGTACGATCATTTGACCATCTCACCGCAATCCGGAAACCTGAACGCTCCCGTCAGCGTGATATTTGACGTTACTAACGCGGGGTCGCGCGAAGGCGCGGAAGTTGCCGAAGTCTACGTCGGTAACCCGCATGCCTCGGTGCCTCGTCCCGTCAAAGAACTGAAGGGATTCGCCAGGGTCAACTTGAAGCCGGGGCAAACCCAGCGCGTGATGCTGACTCTCGACCGCCGCGCGTTCTCCTACTACGACGTACAAGGCAAAGACTGGAAGGCGGATCCGGGAGAATTCACGACCGCCTCGGTGTTTCGATACGATCCTGCGTACAGCTGAAAAGGCGCCCAGTAAAGCGGATCGCGAAAGTTCGTGTCCCGCAACAACGAGAGTTTCGCGCTGCGCAGCGCCCGATCCGCCGTCGCCCCCTTATCCAGTTCGTCATAGAACTTGCTCATTAACCGTTCCGTTGATGCATCACTCGCTGCCCACAGCGCGGCGATAACGTTGTGTGCTCCCGCCTTCAAAAAAGCCCAAGAGAGACCCACCAGCCCTTCTCCTGAATATTCTCGCCCTTCCGCACCGTAACAAGCAGAAATCGTGACCAACTCCGCGCGCAACGGGTGACGGATGATCTCGCGAGCATAGAGCTTGAAGGAATCGCCCCGCGTCCTGCTATTCGACAAGACAATCGCTGAGTCCAGGGGAATCAACCGGCTGGCCGTTCCGTGGGCAACAAAATGAATGTGGGAAAACTGTTCCAGCTTGCTATGGACGTATGCATCCGGAGTTGCCTGCTCGCGTGTCAGCACGATTTGCTGGGACGCCGGAAAATGTCGAGCAACACTCTCCACTTGCATCGCAGCCTTTGGTAATTCCGGGTATCTTGGGTTGGGAGCGACGCTGTTTCCAATCAGAAGCAGCTTGCGTCGTGGCGTCTGGTCCCCACCTTTAGAGCGCGACTCCATCCTCGCTGGCCGGTTCAAAGCCGACTTGCTGACCGCTCATTGACTCGCGATATCGCTGGACTGCCGCATCGATGACAGTCTTTGACGGGAGTGAAAACAGGACAGTTTTTTGTGCCGTGATCGCCCAGAGATAGGATTCCTTTTCCTCCAGCGAGTAAAACAATAGAGTCGCGTTTTCCCGTTTGGCGATCCCTTGTGCATGCAGAGGAGGCGGACTGACCAATCCGTTTTTCGATAGCAGGCCCAATCCTTCGGCGAGCGTTCGAGCACGGTTGTGGTCTGCCCAGCGCAAGGCCTCGTTGGTTAGGCCGCGAGCTACGAGGAAGTGAACGTAGTCGTCATAGATGCGTGAAGCGTTAGTGAGAAAGGAAAGCTGGGCGTCTTCATGGCGAACCGTCTCGCGGGCGGCTTCGAATGTGGCCAGCGCAGCACGATACTCGCGCTCGGCCAGATCGGGCTTTTGCCGGTCTTCGTATAGACGTGCCAAAGAGTATTGAGCCTCCCACCGCAAAGATGCTGGGCAATTAGCGTCCTGCTCCACTTCCCGATAGGTGCGCTCCGCCCCATCGGCATCCCCACGGCGTGCCGCAATTTGCCCCTGCGCAAGCAGCGGATAAAGCTCGTCGAGCCGGTTCTTGCTAGTCTGCGCCATGATCAGAGCCTGCCCGGCATAGCCGCTGGCTTTTTCCAGGTTGTTCGTGTGAAGGGCAAGACGGGCCAGAACTCGCAGGGCGTTATACACATCCTCCTTGCTGTGAACAGACTGTTCAAGCACTAACGCGCGTCGGAAGGAATCCTCCGCTTGCGAGAAGTCGCGGCGGTCCATATAGACATAGCCTGCATTCGTGAGCCAGGCTGCCTGTGTCCCCATGTCCGAAAGGTCTTCGGCCCGGTGGTTCGCTTCAAGGGAGAGTTCGAGCGCTCGGATGGAATCACCCAGTTTGTAATACGCCCAGCCCAGGTTTCCCGCCGCCACCATCGCGGTATCCTTCGCACCGATTGCAGTAGCTAATTTGTACGCCTCTTCGCACTTGTCCACCGCCTCATCGAAATGCTCCAGGAAGATCGAAACATCTCCAAGGTTTGACAGCGCGGTGGCTGCCATGTAGGGATCATCGTGCAAGCGCGCGTACTCCAGGCTCTGCTGGAAGTACCGGCGCGCTTCTTGCAGTTGACGCCGCTCTAGCGCCAACACACCGTAAGCTCTGGTCACTGCATTGCACGCTTTGTTGAAGGAGGCTGTACACAGGCGGTCCGCTTGATCCAGATTTTTCTGGGCTTCATCGAAGGCGCGCAAATGGGCGTTCGCTACGCCCTTCAAGGTGAACGTTGGGATGGCGATGTCAGGCTGATCAGGTGGGGGATTGGGCAATTGAAGCGCTGGATCGAACAATCCCCGCCACAGCGCGGCGTCGGCTTCGAGAACTCTGAACTTCGAGGCCCAGAACGGATTCGAAAGTTGGAACTTCTTGAACTGGCGACCAGCCTCGAGCTGGCTTTCCTTTAAATCGCCATGCAGGAAAGCCTGGTACGTGCGTTCGAAGGCGGCCTTCGGCTCATCCCTACAAACGCACGATGACAGGCCAAACGTAATGCAAGCAATCAGAATGCAGGCTACGGTCTGGTCTTGCCATTGGCCCCCACATTGGCCACTTGAATTGTTCCTTCGCCAATCGAGCCCATCGTGATATCGAGCATCGTGAGGTCGAAGTACGTAGTCACGCCGCCGTTCGGTGATCCGCCGTCGTCGCTCCAGGTCTGCTCCACTTCGAGCACTCCCAGCCCAACATATCCGAAGTCGGGAATGTGCAAAATATTCCCGTAGGATTTCACCGAGGGGATGGCCCCTACGCTTTTGACCACCGAGCATTTGACCGTGGACTCGTATCCCTTCCCGTAGCTCGCGGGAGGCTTTTTCAACCCTGTAATCTGCTTGAGTTGATTACTGTACTGGACTCCCAGCACTGAGGGAAGACCCGTGGTCACGATGTCCTTGGTCTGCTGTTCCACCCTATCCAGGAACGCTGCATCTTCCGAATAGAGGCGATCATGCGGAGGCTTGCTGCCGCAGATCTCCAGCGCCATCTTCGGTTCCACTGGATGTCCATTTACCCGCAGACCCTCGAAGCGTGTGCCCAGGAAGGTCACCATCGGAACGTGGCCATCGGTGGGCGGATGAGTGGTCGACACCTGGGCCACAATCCGGTCGGCAGTGATGACCTCCAGAATGTTCAAACCCTCCACCACCGCGGTGGCCAGCGTCACCCATCCATGGTTGTCCGACTTACTGCCAGCTACCCGCGTGTAGCCCGATTCGTAGGAAATCAAGCCATTCGTGTTGAATGGTTGCGCCTTTTGAAAGAAAAAGCGATCGCTGTCCCCCTCCAGAGACAGAAATCCTTGCTCCTCAATCTTGCGCGCTGCCGGACGCGTGAAATCTGCATTTAGCAGTTGCGCGTCCACGTGGTACTCGTGGTATTCCACAAGAACCCCTTGTGACTTCGGCATAGTTGCCATACATTTTCACCCCGCTCGTCGGAATTTGTTATTGGATTTTCAGGTCAACTGAGGTTTGGCCGACGTCCTTTACTTCCCCGGTATTCACCACTCCATGTACCTTCAAACTGTAGGTTCCCGAGACCCAATTTGCTCCCGGCATTTGAACCAGGAACTGATCTTGTCTCCGATCCTTCTCCGACGCGACTGGAATGGCCAACGACCACTCCACCTTTCCTGAAGGATTCACCAAGTCGGCCGTGTACTCCTTGAAGCCTTCCTCGGGAGGGATTCTCACTAGAAGGGCAAAGCCCTGCCCTTCGGTGAGCGGAATCTGCGAAGCTTCATCCCCCATCATGCCAACGTTGGCGACGGCCCAAGGAGTAACCCGCGGAGTGTGGGCCGCATGCCTCAAGGTCGGCAGCGAAATCAGATTCTGAAAGCCGACTACGACTAGCAGCAGCGCTAGCGCCGGAGCCGCAAACGCCGGCCGAAGCCAGTCCAGCCAGCCCTTACGGGCCGGGGAAGGAACTATCACCGGTTTAGGACCCCGAGTTTCCGACAGCACGGCCTTACTCTGCTCTACAAACATTGACGCCGCTCGTACATCGACTGCACACTCTGGGCAATCGAACATATGCTCCTCAAACTGGTCCAGTTGCTCCGGATCGAGCTCGTTGAGCAGGTACTTCTCCGTTGCCTTCAGACGCAACGCTTCACTATGATCCATGTCCACTGCGCTCCTCTTCTGATGAGTAGTGAAGAGACATACAGAAACGTTTCATCCCCTTCCGGCTGCAGTCATGCCGGGTGGTCGCCGGTCAATATTCTTTAGATACAATGATTTGAAGGACTGCTTGGCACGGTGCACAAGCACTCTGAGGTAATCGCGATCGACGCCGAAATCGCGGCACACTTCATCCTTATCGCGTTCTTCCAGAAAAACTTCGCGAATTAGTCGACGATCGCGCTCCGGGAGGTCCTCAAGAATCTCGCGGACCTTTTCCTCCATCTGCTTAGCAGCCACCGCCCCCAAGACGTCAATCACCGGATCCGGAAGGTCATTTTCGGGCTCGTCGTCCAGCGAGCTATCACGAGAAGCGGCGCGGTAGTGTTCGAGTAAGACGTTGTTGCATGTCGAATTCACGAAGGCACCCAGACGCTCGGGTTGGCGGATGCCACCGGGGCTTCGTAGTGCCGCGAAAACGCGGGCGAAAGTTTCCTGGCGCACATCTTGGATAGCTTCCGGAGTTCGCAAGCGGGAGCGAAGTTTCAACTGGATCAGTTCGCTGAAATAAGCGACAAAATGCTCCTGAGTCCGGAAATCACCGGCACGAAGACGCTCCACGTAGGACTCATCAAAGGCTTGAAATTGCAAGTGCTGGCCTCGCTGGAATGCAGGAGTGTGGCCTAGTTTACACCTAAATTCGATGAATCCCGAGCGGGCGATTGGCCAAGACAAGCAGGGCTGGACGGACAATACAAACTACACAAACACGCCCATGCAAGCACGATCCGGGGAATTCTTCTCCTAAATTTTGCCTTTGCCTGAAACGCAATTGCGGCGTGATGCACGATGGATATGGAACGAGAAAGATGAGAAGACGACAGACCAAAGGGCAGAGCACCGGCGGCGCTTCGCTTACACCGGACCAGGATGAAAAACCATCATTTCAACTGACCATGCTGCGTGCTTTCCTGCTTCCGGTCGCCTGCCGGGACGTCTATGTTCTGAAGGATATTCAGGGATATACGCTTCCTGAAGTCGCGACAGTGCTTGGAATTAGTAAAGACGAGGTGACAAAACACTTGCGGCGAGCTCGGCGCGAAATGCAAACCAGCTGAGCGCCAACGGGGTCGCCCGAGTGTTCTCAAGTTCCCGAAAAAGGACCCTTGCACTTGGGGGAGGGCAGGGTACTACGGCGCGCCGGAGCCCGAGATTGAGGCTCCGGCGTTCCTCGGGAAACGCGGAAGGTTCTAGTCTCAAATCTTGCCTCGATCCTGTCCGTCAGACTTCATGCACGGGATTGATAGTTGATCGCACCTGCCCGACCGTTGGGGTCTTAATTCCCTCCCTTTAAACATTTGCCTCCCAGGCAATTTCTGTTGCATCCAATACCTATTCCAGAGAGGGTGTAGCCACTCAGCGAGACCGGCTAAATCCTTGGCTTTTCAGGTCATGACTGAGCTTCCGGCGTATAACCGGGGGTCCACCCTGTCAGCGTGACCCGCCCCAGTTGGTCTGTTTACGGCCAGAAGTTAAAGGGATCACCATGTGGATCGTTAAGCTTGCCTTACGGCGGCCCTATACATTTACAGTTTTGGCCCTTCTCATCTTGATCCTGGGCCCAATTGTCATTCTCCGCACGCCGACCGATGTTTTTCCAGACATTAATATTCCCGTGGTCAGCATCGTGTGGAACTACGGTGGACTCCCTGCCGAGGACATGGGCAACCGCATCGTGTCCATCACCGAGCGCGCGCTGACTACGCTGGTCGACGACATTGAACACATCGAATCGCAATCCTTGAATGGTGTCGCCGTGGTAAAGGTCTTCTTCCAGCCCCATGCCGACGTCAACCGGGCCATTGCGCAGGTGACGGCAATTTCGCAGACGCAGCTCCGGCAGCTGCCACCAGGTACCACACCTCCTCTGGTGATCACCTACAACGCATCGACCGTCCCCATTCTCCAGCTGGCACTCTCCGGGCAACAATTGTCGGAACAGCAGCTTTTCGACTACGGAGTGAACTTCATTCGAACGCGGTTGATCACGGTGCCGGGTGCGGCCATTCCATACCCCTATGGTGGCAAGCAGCGTCAGGTGCAGGTTGATCTGAATACCTCAGCCTTGCAGGCGAAAGGTCTGTCTCCGCTGGATGTGGTCAACGCCGTGGGGGTGCAGAACCTGATTTTACCCTCAGGTACGACCAAAATCGGCCCCTTGGAATATGACGTCGACATGAATGCCAGCCCGCAGACGGTTGCGGAACTGAACAACCTGCCAATCAAGACAATCGGTACTAACACCATCTACATCCGCGACGTAGCCAACGTACGCGACGGGTACCCTCCGCAGACCAACATTGCTCGTGTCGATGGGAAGCGAGCAGTTCTCCTGACTGTGCAAAAAGCGGGGAACGCATCCACTCTCGATATTGTTTCCGGAATCAAACGACTGCTGCCAGAAATCCAGAGTGGCTTGCCTGGGGATTTGGGCATCCGCCAATTGGCCGACCAGTCGCTTTTTGTGCGTGCTTCGATTCAGGGGGTGGTGCGCGAAGCTCTCATCGCTGCCTGCCTCACCGGATTGATGATTCTGATCTTTCTGGGAAGCTGGCGCAGCACCGTAATCATTGCGGTTTCGATCCCGCTTTCGATTCTCACTTCGATCATCTGCCTGAGCGCCTTGGGCGAAACGATCAATATCATGACGCTGGGTGGGCTGGCGCTGGCGGTAGGCATCCTGGTAGATGATGCCACCGTCGAAATCGAAAATATCAATCGCAATATCGCGTTAGGAAAAGAAGCAGAGCACGCCATTCTCGATGGCGCCCAGCAGATCGCGGTGCCGGCCTTCGTCTCAACCTTGGCCATCTGTATCGTCTTCGTGCCGATGTTCTTCCTGACGGGAGTGGCGCGCTATCTTTTCGTGCCGCTTGCGGAAGCGGTTTCGTTCGCGATGCTTGCCTCGTATCTTCTTTCGCGAACAGTTGTGCCCACCATGGCGAAATACCTGCTGCGCGGCCATGAGGCCGAAGCGGGTCATGTGGAGCACGCCAGCAGGAATCCACTCGTCCGCCTGCAGGCTCGTTTCGAGGAAAGCTTCGAACGTTTTCGCGAGCGGTACCACCGTTTGCTGGAACGCTGCCTGCATCATCAGAAGGCTTTTCTGATTGGGTTCTTCGCCACCTGCGTTGTCTCGGTGATCTTCCTGGTTCCGTGGCTGGGCCAGGACTTTTTCCCTACAGTGGACAGCGGTCAATTCAAGCTTCATCTTCGGGCGCGCACTGGTACGCGCATCGAAGAGACCGCACGCCTGTGCGACCTGGTGGAGCAATCGATTCGCGAGCAAATCCCGCAAGAGCAGGTCTCGAGCATCATCGACAACATCGGTTTGCCGTATAGCGGTATCAATCTCACCTATAGCACGTCTGCCCCCGTGGGACCTGCCGATGCCGACATTCTCGTCAGCCTCTCTGAGAAGCACGAATCGACCGAAAAAATCGTGCACGACTTACGTATTAAACTCGCGAACGAGTTCCCAGGTGTGACCTTCTCGTTCCTTCCGGCCGACATTGTTAGCCAGATTCTGAACTTCGGTTTGCCAGCTCCCATTGACGTCCAGGTCGTGGGCTACAACCAAGAGAACAATCGGCGCTTCGCGGATGACTTGTTGCAGCGAATCCGGTTCGTTCCGGGCGCTGTCGATTTGCACATCCAACAGCCATTCGATCAACCGAAGCTGCACATCAATGTGGACCGAACGAAAGCCGGACAGACCGGCTATACCGCACGAGATGTAGCGAGCAACTTGCTGATCTCCCTGAGTGGCAGTTTTCAGACTTCCCCGACTTTTTGGCTGAACCCGAAAAACGGTGTGAGTTATCCCATCGCTACGCAGACGCCGCAATACCGGTTGGATTCGCTGCAGGGACTTGAAAATATTCCGGTCACGGGTACAAGCGGAGCGCCGCCGCAGATCCTGGCCAGCCTCGCATCGATCCGGCGTGGAGTCGGCCAGGGATTGGTCTCGCACTACGACATCCAGCCGGTGGTCGACATCTACGGCTCAGTCCAGGGACGAGATTTGGGTGGAGTCGCTCGCGACCTCAACAAGATTGTTGCCGAGAGTAAGGCCCCGCAAGGAACCAGAGTCGTCGTCCGCGGCCAGATCCAAACCATGCGTTCTTCCTACGTTGGACTTATCGGAGGCTTGTTTTTCTCGATCTTGCTGGTGTATTTGCTGATCGTAGTTAACTTCCAGTCGTGGCTCGATCCGTTCATCATCATCTCGGCACTGCCCGCCGCCCTTGCCGGCATTGCATGGTTCCTGTTCATCACGAATACCACGCTCAGCGTGCCCGCGCTAACCGGTTCGATTATGTGTATGGGGGTCGCCACGGCGAACAGCATCCTGGTCGTGAGTTTCGCGAAAGAACAGATTGAGGAAGGGAAGGACTCCGTCTCGGCCGCATCGCAAGCTGGTTTTACGCGCTTCCGGCCGGTCCTGATGACGGCTTTGGCGATGATGATCGGCATGGTGCCCATGGCTCTGGGCCTCGGAGAAGGTGGCGAACAGAATGCGCCTCTGGGACGAGCCGTCATCGGTGGCCTCCTGCTCGCGACAGTGTCGACGCTCTTTTTCGTACCCGTATTTTTCAGTCTTTTACACGAGCGGCGAGGTCAGGCCGCCGACTCTGAACCGGCAAGCCAAAATTAATACGAGTTTTACGAATCCATGGGAGTTAACATGCAGGTCGAAGAGCAACGCAACGTGGGAAGACTACAGGTGGTCCGAGAAACGAAAACGGAGACGCCGCCACGGCATGGTTCGAGGCGTTCATGGATCATTGCGGTCGTGGCATTCCTGGTCGTTGTAGCCGTGGTGATTGCCGGTATCGTCCCCCGTGTCAAGGCGCGAGCGACTGTGCGTGCGGAGACGAACCAGTTGGCAGTGCCCGCCGTGCTGGTGGTGCAACCCAAACGCGCAGCTCCTGGTCAAGAGATCGTGCTGCCCGCGAATGTGCAGGCCTTCAAGGATGCACCCATCTACGCGCGCACAAACGGATACTTGCGCCGCTGGACGGCAGACATTGGCACTCGTGTCAAGGCCGGCCAGTTGCTGGCTGAAATCGATACGCCAGAAGTGGATCAGCAACTCCACCAGGCCCGCGCCGACCTGACTACCGCCGAAGCCAACGTGCACTTGTCAGAAATTACGGCCAATCGGTACCAAGGGTTGTTGAAGAGCGATTCCGTTTCGCAGCAGGACGCCGACAACGCTTCCGGTGACTATGCGGCCAAGAAAGCAATCGTCCAATCCGCACAGGCCAACGTGCGACGCCTCCAGGACCTGCAATCTTTCCAGAAAATCTATGCACCATTCGACGGAGTCATCACTGCCCGAAACACGGACGTAGGACAATTGATCGATTCGGGAAGCAGTGGCGGTGCAACCAGAGAGCTGTTTCACATTGCCGCTCCCGGAAAGCTGCGGGTTTACGTCAATGTTCCTCAGATCTATTCCCAGGTCGCGAAGCCGGGTCTCAAGGCGGACCTGACATTGGCGGAATTTCCTGGGCGCCGTTTTGAAGGCAAACTTGTGCGCACGGCGGATGCCATCGATTTCACAAGTCGGACTCTTCTGGTCGAGATCGAAGTCAACAACCCGACCGGCGAGTTGCTTACCGGGGCTTTTGCTGAAGTGCACCTGAAACTACCCGGCGATGTGTCGACATTCACAGTCCCAGTGAACACTCTCTTATTTCGCTCCGAGGGGTTGCGTGTCGTATCAGTGAAAGATGGCAAGGCCAACTTGATTGCGCTGACTCTGGGCCGCGATTTTGGAAGTGAGGTCGAAGTACTGACCGGGCTCAACGGAGACGAGTCCCTGATCGTGAACCCACCGGATTCCATTGTGTCGGGACAACCAGTGCGTCTGGCAAGTGCGCAAGCTTCTTCGGGAGCCGGCAAGTGAGACCTGGGAATGCGCCCGGCTTGAGGAATCTGGTTGTGCACGGCACGAGTTTGCTTCTGGGCACTACTTTGCTGGTGCTCTCTGGCTGCGCAGTTGGACCTCGCTATTCGAGGCCTGCAACCGTCACTCCCCCGGAATATAAGGAATTGCCCCCGAACTGGAAAACGGCTCAGCCCAGCGACCAGATCGCGAAGGGCAAGTGGTGGGAGATCTTTCAGGATCCCCAGCTCAATTCACTCGAGGAGCAGATTAACGTTTCAAATCAGACTCTGAAGGCAGCGCAAGCACAGTACGAGCAAGCTCGTGCCATTGTGCGCATCAATCGCTCCAACCAATTCCCGACCGTAAACGCAGGCGCGACGGCAACTCGAAATCACCAGTCTGTTAACCGTCCCAATGGTCGTTTGGCGCCGTCGAACAGCTACACCGACCTGCAGCTGCCCGTCGATGCCTCCTACGAAGCCGACGTCTGGGGTCGAGTGCGGCGAACCGTGCAGGCGGCTCGCGCGGAGGCACAGGCTACTGCCGCAGATCTGGAATCCGTGAGCCTGAGCCTGCATGCCGAACTTGCATCTGACTACTTCCAGCTACGCACGCTGGATGCGGAATTTCAGTTGCTGGACTCGACGGTCGCAGCCTACGAGAAAGCGTTGCAACTAACCCAGAACCGCTATAGCGGAGGTGTCGTTTCTCAGGTGGACGTGGCCCAGGCTCAAACGCAATTGGAAACCACGCGCGCCCAGGCGACGGATCTTGGCGTACAGCGTTCCCAGTTGGAGCATGCAATCGCTGTGTTAACCGGACAATCGGCGTCGACTTTCTCAGTTGCCGTAACACCGCTGGCAAACACGCCTCCGATGGTGCCGGCGGGCGTGCCGTCGGATCTGCTGGAGCGCCGTCCCGACATCGCCGGCAATGAGCGGCGTATGGCGGCGTCGAATGCACAGATCGGTGTGGCGCAATCCGCGTATTACCCGACCATCACTCTCAGTGCTACCGGTGGATTCGAAGGAAGCTCGATCACCAACTGGTTTAATGGTCCCAGTGGCTTCATTGCAGCCGGTGCTTCAGCCCTCGAGACTGTGTTCGATGCAGGACGACGTCACGCGATCACAGACGAGGCGAAAGCTGCTTTTGACCAATCTGTCGCGAATTATCATGAAACTGTCTTGACAGCATTTCAGGAAGTCGAAGACAGTCTCGCTGCTCTACGTCTGCTTGAAGAGGAAGCCAGGACCCAGGACGCAGCCGTCTCGGCCGCGCAGCATAGCTTAGAGCTCTCAAACAATCGTTACAAAGGCGGCGTTGCGACTTACCTTGAGGTGATCACTGCGCAAAGCACTGCGTTGGCGGATCAGCGAACGGCGGTTGAAATTGGCGGACGCCGCATGCTGGCGAGCGTGTCGCTGATTCGCGCGCTGGGTGGCGGCTGGAACGCCGCGAATCTGCCAATGACTCAGAATTCGGGCCCTGCACCCTCTACGATTGTCAGCAGCTCTAGCCCGGTGAAATCTTCCCAGTAATCCTGTTCCTGCACTCGACGTCCGGAAGAGCTTCGCAGTACTCTAGCGGGGCACATGAAGAGCCGCTCGGATGCGCTCCGCGACATCGCAACTCGACAATTTGATGTTTGCGTAATCGGCGCTGGAGCCACGGGAGCCGGATGTGCACTCGACTCGCAACTACGGGGTTTTCAGACTGCGTTGCTTGATGCAGGCGACTTTGCCTCGGCGACCTCAAGCGCTTCCACAAAGCTTGCGCACGGCGGCGTCCGCTACCTGCAACAGGCCGTCGCAGAGCTTGATTTCGGACAACTGAAAGTCGTTCGCGAAGCACTGCGTGAACGAATCCTGATGTTGCACAACGCTCCTCATCTGGTGCATTCCCTGGAATTCGTCGTGCCGTGTTTCAACCGCTTGCACCTCCTGTACTTCGGGGTTGGGATGAAGATCTACGACTGGCTGGCTGGCAATGCCGGTCTGGGCGGCAGCCGTCTTCTCAGTAAACAGGAAGCTCTCGGTCTTGTCCCAACGCTGAGTGCAGAACATCTGATGGGGGGAGTTTCATACCTGGACGGGCAGTTTGACGATGCGCGTCTCGCTGTCACGCTGGTCAAAACTTTCGCTGATGCCGGCGGCGAAGTCTCGAATTACCTCCGGGTTGTCGACTTCGAGAAAGATTCTACGGGCAAGCTGACTACGGCGATTGCACAAGATGTCTCCTGCGGGAAGAGGGTTGCGATTCGAGCACGGGCATTCGTTAATGCGACCGGGCCCTTCTCGGATGAAGTACGTTTCATGGCGAACCCAAACCTCACGAAGAGACTGGTTCGCAGTAAAGGGGCACACATCCTCCTCCCGCTGGACGCCAGTGTCAAAAATGCCTTGCTGATTCCGAAGACAGAAGATGGACGTGTCATCTTCGCCATTCCGTGGCTTGGTCGTCTACTGGTTGGGACCACCGATCAGGAGGTGCCTTCCGATGAGGAACCGGTGGTGACGCAAGACGATGCCGCCTACCTGCTCCGGCACATAAACCGCTATACGGCTCGGCAGTATACGCAGCACGAAATTGTCAGCGCCTTCGCAGGTATTCGTCCGCTCGTGCAACCAACTCACTCGCGACAGACAAACAAGCTGGTTCGCGAACATGAAGTGGAGATCGACGAGCACAGCGGCCTGGTCAGCATTCTGGGCGGCAAGTGGACGACCTACCGCGTGATGGCCGAACATACGATCAACGCAGTGGCGAAGATGATTGGAGGGGAGGGCGCCCGTGCAGATAGTGAGCATCACCCCCTGGCCGGCGCTACGGGCTACACGGCGGAGTTTTGGAGAACACTGGTTCAAGAATACAAAGTCACCGAGCCGACGGCCAGACACCTCGCGGAAAAATTCGGCGTGGAATCGGTAAATGTTTTAGAGTTAACGAAAGGAAATCCGGGTCTGCAATCTCCTATTGTTCTCGGAGCTCCCCCGATCCGAGCCGAGATCGTTTACTGCGCGCGCCACGAAATGGCAGTTACGATCGGGGATGTATTAGCCAGACGGATCGGCTTGCAATACTTCGACTGGAGGCTGGCCATAGAGGCCGCGCCTGTTGTGGCCTCGCATCTCGCAAGCGAGTTGGGTTGGTCCGGCCAGCAAGAAAACCAGGCGGTTCAAGATTATGTCGGCAAGCTCCAGCGATGGCTTGCAGCAATCGGACTTCCGGCTGATTAAACTGGGTCCACTCGCTTTGAAGCGGCAAGGCGCGTAGAAAGGCAGGCACATTGGCGAGCTATCTCGGTGC
>WNGO01001758.1_pt1 | contig 13940 bp, 13 predicted proteins | sample 5400511 | NCBI WGS metagenome assembly WNGO01 (sample SAMN13153380, study PRJNA577476) | soil metagenome | isolation source: 20 cm soil or saprolite under Garry oak tree replicate 2 | place: USA:California | collected 2016-06-15
ACTTTAGACTTGCGCAAATGCGAAAGCAGAATCGAGGAAGGGAATTTCGTGCGGAATATTGCGAAATTTCGTACGTCCCACTTAGGCGACAGCACTATGCATGACGCTTGCCGCGGGCCTTGCTATTTTAACGATTGGAACGACTGGAACCCTGGAACATTTGGCACGGGCTTTAGTAGTTGGCGAGCGCACCGATGGAATAGCTTGGTCGTTTGGACTACCGGTTTAATCTTCGCGGATTAACGGATCGCATTCGTCCTCATGATAAAACAGGCAATTCTCACACAGACTGGCGCCGCAACTAGAACAGCTAAATTCGTCGCCGTGGCGAATGTCATTCCGGCATTGACCGCACTCTATGGTTCCATTGATGAACTGAAACATTCCAACGTTTCGTGCTGCAGATCTCGCGCTCGAAGCGATCCCGAAAAAAACCCATTGAGGCAATGCCGATAGATGCGGCTTAGCACGCTTGCACTAAATTGCGCAATGAAAAAACTTGAATGGATCGTCGCCGGTTCGTCAATTCAGGCTTACTCCCACTTATGCTGGTGGGAATAAGTGCCGTGCTCGTGAAAGCGACAACAACCATGATCGTGATTTAAGAATCAAAAACGCGAAACCGGGAAAGACTATTTTCGATAACAATTCTGGACTTCCATCTCACGACCCGCGCTGACAGCTTCAAATTTCTTCCGGAAAGATTCATCGATCTTTTTAGACTAAGCGTTGGTTGTGGCCAACCGATAACGGCTCAGCTGGCTGGGGCCGCCATTGTAAGCCGAATAGGTCGCCCGTGCGAGGCTGCCGCCCGGTTGTTTGTCTTCGTTTTTTTTCATCGCAAAACGGGTCAAGTAATAAAGCGAAATCTCCGCGCCGGCATTGCCGTTGTATTCGATGTCGGCTCGCAGCTGTTTCAGGTCATAAATGTTTCGCCACGTATGAGGACTTATCTGCATCAAACCTAAAGCTCCGCTGGCTGAGGCGAGCGGCATCAGGACCTTGCCCTTTTTGATGAACTGGCGCCAACAAGTCTCCTGCCACCCCACGGCAAGGATGATTTGCCGAGCGAGAGACTCATGTTCTTCGGCCAATTGGTATTTCGCCGCGAGTTTTTGACTGACGTCCGCCAGCAAATTTCTGACGGCGAGAAGGTAAGACTCAAGGTCACCATCCTCGGGCACGCGTTCGTTCAACTTGCTTCGGTCAGGCTCCATCGCCAACGCGACACGGAACCCGCGCGAAGATAGAGAATCTTCTCGGATTTTGGCAAAGGACCGAAAACCCGGCAGCCAGCTCTGTTTCGTACCCGGAGAGGGAGCGGCCATCGGAGCCCCGAGGCCGAGCAGATCGCGCAACGCATTATCGACCTCGAGGGTATACCCGATCGGATCGCCGGTTACTGCGGGCTCCAAAATCCGCGCCAGTCCTCTCAGCGCGTCGGGCGAAAATTGCAGGAATCCCAGCTGAGATCCTTGTGCCAGCACCACCCATTGATCCAGCACGTCGATGAAGTTTGCGTACCGGTCGGCGCTTTCCTTCGGCAGTGCAGGCACCGCTTGCTTCAGAACCGGCGACAATCGCCTCCAGCCGTTCCAGATCAGCTGCGGAACCGGATTCTGTCCGGCGGATGCAAGCGCTACGGCATCCGTCAACTCGTAACGCAAGTCGAGAAACGTCTCCGCCAACGATTCTCGAAGATCCGGAGGGATCTCCTGGCCGAAGCGTTTCACGATAAAGGTTAAAAATGCGTCCCATTGCCGCCAGTCCACCGGGATGCCGCCCAAACCCGGCACCTGGGCTAATTGGACCTGAGCGGCAATTCGCATTTCCGCCTTGGACGTGTCTTTGGCATCGACCGGCGCCACCATAAGTAACAGGATCGCAACCGTTAGCCTCGGCGCGCGCAGAGAAAAAACTTTCGCCATAGTTTTTCCTCTATAGGATTGCCGTACGACAGGTCAACCTCGGTGCTCGTAAAGTGTAAAGGCGAAAGGATAAGGAACAAAAGCTGTGATCGTATTCGTGATTAGTGCGCATCATCCGAGAATTACCGTGACTGTGATCGTGCTAAATTTTCTCCTTGCGTCGGAAAGTACTATGATGTCACCACGAGAGTTGTTTCTGGCGCCTTGACGCGGTCGACGTCGCCGGCGGCAGCCGGGGGAAGGTTACCTGGAAATAGCTGGTGTCGGTCGTGAGGAGCAGCTGATCGCGCATGCGGCTTGACCCATTTCCATGCAACCGATATTCTCGGAATTTATGAAACGAACAATCCGAGTCACTATTAACGGACGGCTTTATGAAGAAGAGGTCGAGCCGCGTATTTTGCTCGCGCATTTTCTCCGCGAGAACATCGGCCTCACCGGCACGCATATCGGCTGCATAATCGGCGAGTGCGGTGCGTGCTCCGTGTTGCTCGACGGCAAGGTCGTGAAATCCTGTCTCCATTTTGCCGTGCAGGCCGACGGCTGCGAAGTGACGACCATCGAAGGCATGGCCAAAAACGGCGAGCTCAATCCGGTGCAGGAAGCATTCGTGAAAAATTACGCGTTACAATGCGGTTACTGCACGCCGGGCATGGTGATGACGAGTTACGCGTTGCTGCAAGCCAATCCAGATCCGAGCGACGCTGAGATTCGCAAAGCGCTAGCCGGCAATCTCTGCATGTGCACGGGCTACGTGCAGATTGTCGATGCAGTGAAAGAAGCTGCGGAGAAACAGAGAACTACAGGGAGATAGAGGCAAGCTCGAAATCCGAGATTCGAAATCCGAAACAAATTCAAATGCTCGAAATCTAAGGTTCCAAACGGGTTCGTTTTAAAATTTTGTAATTCGAATTTAATGCTTTCGTTTGTTTCGAATTTCGATATTCGAATTTTGGATTTACTCAGCTAGAAGGTAATTATCTATGGCCGACACAAAATTCATCGGCGCTCGCAGTCGCAGCAAAGAAGGCCCGCGCCACGTGACCGGCCGGGGGCTTTTTACAGACGACTTCACGTTGCCAGGGATGTTGCAGGCGATGATCCTGCGCAGCCCCCACGCCCACGCAAAAATGTTATCCGTCGATCCGTCGGAGGCGCTGAAGAATCCCAACGTGATGGCGGTGATCACGCCGGACGAGGTCAAGCAACTCACCAAACCGTTCAAGCCGGGACGATACGCTGCGGGACTCAAGCGGCCGATCGATGAATATGCCGGCGCGGTCGGAAAAGTCCGCTACGTCGGCGAACCCCTCGGCGCGGTGGCGGCGCGCGATCGCGGCACGGCAGAAGACGCGCTGGAATTGATCCAGGTCGAATACGAGCCGTTGCGCGCCGTCGTCGACGTGCACGAGGCGATTAAACCGTCATCTGCGGCCTTGTTCGATGAATTGGGCACCAATCTCGCCTGGCAAGGCTCGCTGCAGTACGGCGACATCGACGCCGCATTCAAATCCGCCGACCATGTCGTCAAAGAAACTTTAAAAATTCATCGCTACAGTTCGACGCCACTCGAACCCTTCGTTGTAATCGCGTCCTATGATGCCGCCAGCAAGCGCTTGACGGTTTGGGTCACGGCGCAGGTTCCGGAAGTGATTTACGATGGAGTACGCGAGGCATTAGGCTTGCAAGATGTTCGAGTGATCATTCCCGACGTCGGCGGTGGCTTCGGCCAGAAGATTCATTTGATCCGCAAGTACGTCGTGTTGGTTTCGCTCTTGGCGATGAAAAGCGGGCGGCCGGTCAAGTGGATCGAAGACCGCAGTGAGCACATGATGGCGGGCGGGCATGCCTGCGCCCAGGAATTCGAAGCCGAGGCCGCGGTCAAAAACGACGGCACCGTGCTCGGTCTGCGCTTCAATGAATACGACGACGTGGGCGGCTCGATCAGCACCTTGACGATCCACTTCACCAACAAGCTGAATAATCTTTCGAATACCTACCGCACGCCAGCGATTCACATGATCGGCAATGCAGTGGTCACCAACAAATGTCCGGTCATTCCCAACCGCGGCATCGGCAAACCCGGCATGTGCTACATCTGGGAGCGCATGATGGATCGGGTCGCTCAGGAATTGAATCTGAGCCCGATTGAAGTGCGGCGCAAAAATTTAATCCAGCCGAACGAGATGCCCTACCGCACCATCAGCGGCAACGTTTATGACAGCGGCGATTATCCCGGCTTACTGTCGACGCTCTTGGAAAAACTCGACTATGACAAATTGCGCGAGGAGCAAAAGCAGGCCCGCGCAAACGGCAAGCTCATGGGCATCGGCATCGTCATCGGCGTCGAGCCCGGCGGGCGCAATGCGGCGCGCGACATGGCGATCTTTCCCGAGATGAAAGAACCACCCGGCTCGGGCGGCGTCAACGGCGCCAAGATCAAATTGGAGAAGAACGGCACCCTGTCGCTTCATCTCGGATCGCCCAACTGCGGCCAAGCTCATGAGACCACGACGGCCCAAGTAGCGGCGGAGATTCTCGGTTCGACGCCGGACAAGATCAGCACCAGCATTCCCTTCGATAGCGATTTGTCGGCATGGGGCGTGGCCGCAGCGAATAGTGGTAACAATTTCCATCTCTACGACATTGGCGCGATCCACGGTGCCGCCACCCGACTGCGCGAAAAGATTCTCAAGCTCGCGGCGTTCAATCTCAAAGTGGAGCCGTCCGAGTTGTCCATCGAAGACAGCGTCGTAAAGGTCCCCGGGATAGCAGCGAAACGGATCACCTTCGCGGAACTTGGCCGCATCGCCTACAATAACCAGCATCTCATCCCCGACGATATGGAAGCGGGACTGGAGGCGACTTTCTACTACATGTTTCCTCACGCTAAACCGAATATCGTACCCGGCGCCGATCGCATGGTCCGCGCGCAGTTCACGTTTTCCGCAGGAGCCCACGGCGCGGTCGTCGAGGTCGATAAAGCAACAGGCATGGTGGAAGTAAAGCGTTACCTCATCGTCGGCGACAACGGTACCGTGATCAATCCTGACGTCGTGAATGGTCAGGTTTACGGCTCCGCCGCCCACGGCATCGCCGTGGCGCTCGGCGAAGGCTTCATGTACAGCGGCGAAGGTCAGCCGCTAACGATTACCTATCTTGATTACGGCAAGTGTTCGACGGCGGAGACGCCGCGGGTCGAAGTGATTCATCGCCCGTCGCCGTCGCCTTACACCTCGCTCGGACAAAAAGCAGCAGGCGAAGGCGCGGCGATTCCCTCGCCTGCCGCCATCGCCAGCGCGGTCGAAGACGCGCTGCAACCGTTCGGCGTCAAAGTCTGCGACCTGCCCCTCACCCCCGAAGCGGTTTGGCGTTTGGCCAATCACAATCCCGAAATCGAGCGGAGGACTTTTTAAGCATGATCCCCGGTGCTTTCGAATATTACGCGCCCCGCTCGCTCGGCGACGCGGTCAAATTTTTGTCCGAGCACAAAGACGACGTCAAGATTCTGTCCGGCGGCCAAAGCTTGCTGCCGCTGATGAAAATGCGTCTGTCCAAACCCGGCTTTATCGTCGACATCGGGCGTATCCCGGGTCTCGACACGATTAGCGAAGAAAGCGGCAGCTTGATCGTCGGCGGCCTCGTGACCCACGCGCAAATAGAATCTTCCGACCTGCTCAAAACTAAATCTCCCCTGCTACCGCAAACAGCAACTACGATCGCCGACGTTCAGGTGCGCAACCGCGGCACCCTCGGCGGCAGCATCGCCCACGCCGATCCGGCGGGCGATTGGCCGGCGACTGTGATGGCGCTGGACGCGGAAATCAAGATCGTCGGTCCCAACGGCGAGCGCTGGGTGAAATGTGCTGAGTTTTTTCTCGGCTTGCTGATGAGCGTGCTCGAACCGGATGAGATCGTCACGGCGATCAAAGTGCCGGTCACCGGCGCGGATAAAACCGCCTACTTAAAGGCTGCGCCTCGCTCTTCCGGTTTTGCCGTCGTCGGCGTCGCCGTGCGCCTGACTTTGGATGCCGCGGGAACCTGCAGCCACGCCGCCGTCGGCATCACCGGCGTCACCGACAAGGCGTACCGCGCTGAGCGCGTGGAACAAATGCTGTCGGGCACGAAGCTGGAAGCAGCCATGATTCAACAAGCCGCCGCCGAAGCCTGCCGCAATATCGAAGTGATCGAAGACATCAACGGTTCGGCCGAATATCGCAAACAGTTAACCGAGGTATATCTCGCTCGGGCGATCGAAGCCGCACTGAAGGGTTAAGTGTTTTGAATCGCTAAGGGTTCACTTCTCGCAGCTTGCTGCATCAGATAAAGCCAATCCGAAGTCCGTCATTCCCGCATGCGTTAAGCGGGAATCTAGGCGAATTCTGATCTGGACCCCCGATAAAAACATTCGGAGTGACGAGAATCGTTCGGTCATGGGCTTTTGGTACCGTGCAGCTTGCTGCGGAGTAGTTCATGCCCGTTGCGAAACGAAACGGCACGGCATGCCGCGCCCCTTTTTCATTTCCGGCGAACGAAGACGTTCGGGTAAACCGCGATCGGATGATTGTTGCCATAGTAACGATCATCCGACTAGCGTCTCGGCTCGCGGGTCTCGGCCGTATGAACGATCCAGCCGTCCTTGGTTTCCTAAGTGCCGGCGGAGTGCGAATCTCCGTCGCCTTTGATGACCTGCTTGATCGTCGAGTCGCTTACACCGGCCTGCTTGAGGCGGATGATTTCATCGACGGTCAGAGCTTGCGCGATTCCTGCGAGCAATAGCGACCCGATCAGTAAAAGTAATGTTAGCCTTTTCATGCTGCGTCTCCCGCCGCAAAATAGCGAAGCCTCCAACTGAGTGGAGGCTTCGGGTTAACTTTTTGTTTTCTGGTGCCGCTCGCTTTAGATTTCCTTCGATTTGATCGAATAGGTGAAATTTTTCGAATCGAGGCTGTCCTTGCGGCCGTTCGCAGTCTCACCCTGAGGATACATGAGATAAGCGATTTCCGCTCCACGCGACTGCGGCAATTTTACGTCATGGGAATAGTTATAGGGCAGCCAGTTCATTTCCCAAGCGCCGAAGAGTTTCGCGCGCGCTTTCTTGACTTTGGGATCGTCGATCGGCAGTTGATCGCCGGGCAGATTTTCTTCGAGCACGACTTTGCGCACGTCAGCTGGATCTACCGGCACCCAGCCGTAGCCGTTCAAAAACACCTCGGCACGGCAATGCTGCGCGCCGCTGATGTCATCGGCTCTGCCGAGACTTTTGAATTCCGCTGAATTGGCAACCCGCACGCCGTAAACATCGCGCGCCGGCAGTCCCGCCGCTCGTGCCAAGCCGACATAAAGCGCGTTTAGGTCGGCGCATTTTCCGCCGAGATAGCCGCTTTCGAGCATGGTAGTGATATCGCCGATGCCGCAACCCTTGACCTTCGGATCGCGGAAGGTGTTGTCGACGATCCATTCGTAAATCGCGCGTGCTTTGTCGACGTCGTTTTTATAGCCCGTGACGATGCCTTTGGATGTCGTCGCGACGATGCCATCAGTTCGGATGTATTTGGTCGGTTTGCGAAAATAATCTAGTACCGCCTTGTTCTCTTTGAGCGCCGGATTGGGTTTCTGGCTCAAATCCACCCATCGATCTTGCGTCATGAAGCGGCTTTTGACTTCCACCGTCGGCGACTTTTCACCCGCAGGCCATTCAGCAAAGACTAATCCGGTGCCAACGTTATCGGTCTGTGCCGCGCGGACGGTTTTATAGTTGCCGCTCCAGCTATCGGGCTCGCGTTTGAAATAGTCCGTGTTGGTCATCAGCGGCACCGGCACCCAGGCGCGCACAGCGCCGACCGGATCCGCAATGTCGATCCGAGTCGTGACCTCGAAAGTGCGCCACTTCGCGTCGTTGGCGTTGGCGAAGGGCGTAAACTTCGGCAAGCCGCCGAGCGCAAGTCCGGCGGAAACGGTCAGTCCCTGCTTGAGAAAATCACGGCGATTCATAGAACCCCTCTCTACATCCCATAGGCTTTAGCGATGGAGCAAAATATAACTGTTGAGCCACTATTGTCAAATTACTGGCAACGATCATGGACTCTTGAGGCAAGCCGCAGGGAATGAAACTCGCTAGGGTCGAAGGCTGTCCATGGAAGGTGTTGATTAAAGACTTTTCAAAAACGCCATGACTTCTTCGGGATGGGCTTCGGCTTTCTTGATGGTCGGCCAATGCTTGATGACATCGCCTTTCGGTCCAATCACCACTGTGGAACGGATCGTTCCTTGCACCTCTTTGCCGTACATCATCTTCTTGCCGAAGGCGCCGTATTTTTTCATCACCTCGGCCTTTGGATCGGAGAGCAGAGTGAACGGCAACTTAAAGCTCCCGGCGAATTTATTGTGCGATTCGATGCTGTCCTTGCTCACGCCCAGCACAACTGCTCCGGATTTGTTCAACGGTGAATTCAAGTCGCGAAAGCCACAGGCCTCCTTGGTACAACCCGGCGTGTTGTCCTTGGGATAAAAGTAAAGCACGACCGTTTTCCCCTTGTAATTCTCCAGCGAATGCTTCTTGCCATCGTTGCCTTCGAGACTGAACGCTGGCGCCTTTTGACCTTCCAGATTTTTCATCGATGCCACTCCCTATTTCCTGACAAATTTAGTGACCTTCATAAACACGCTCCGCTCTAAACGCAATCGCCGATAACGGCTAGGCGAGGAGCACGGATTCCGCCTTGCGCGCCATGCGCCGGATCGGATCGTAATCCGCGTCTTGCGCCGGCACAAAACGCTCCAGCCGTGCCGATTGCAGAATGGCTTGACCCGGCTCAAGTCGATCCATCTCAATCAGCGCGCGGCGCAGGCTTTCGGCCAATTCACACGGCACGCGCCGCGATACAACCCACGGCGGTATGGGGCTCGGGCCAAAGGTATCGATCACGCGAATCTGTCGCGCAAGCTCTTCGCGCTCCGAAATCATCCACTCCAACACCGTGCTGTCGATCGCCGTGCCGTCCACTGCGCCGGATAAAATCATCGCCATCGACGCGCTATGCGCGCCGGACTCGATGACTGCACCGAAATAGCCGTCGAATTGACCGAACTCCGCCAGGTAAGCGCGCACCACATTGAAGCCCGAATGAGAGAGCGGCTCGTTAAACGCCCACCTTGTGCCGCGCAGATCGACGAAAGTGTGATACGCGCTATCGCGCCGGACAACGACGTCGGAAAAATATACCGGCCGCGACCGATATCGCTCACCCGCTGGCACCGGCACCGCAAGCAGTTCCAGATCGTTCATGGCCGAATCGCTCTTGCGCGCGTAGGGCAATCCGCAGATCCATATGAGATCGATCTCGCCGCGATCGAAAAGACGCTCTCGTTCCTGCCACGGAATGCGGCTGACGTATTCCACGGGAACGCCGAGTTGGTCATCGATATATTGAGCCAGCGCGTGACAAAAACTTTCCGTGTTCTCGGCCATGCAGGAAGCGAGTTTCAGACGGAACATGAGCAAGAGAATTCCGCGCTACTCACTCACCTTAACGCCGCGCCAAAAAGCGATGTGATCCTTGATCGACTTGGCGGCCTCTTTCGGTTCCGGATAGAACCAGGCGGCGTCTTGATTTACCTTGTCGCCGACCTGCACGTGATAGTAGCTGGCGAGCCCCTTCCACGGACAAGTGCTGTGCGTATCGCTCGGGCGGAAGAATTCCTTTTTAACTGAATCGGGCGGAAAATATTGGTTGCCCTCGACGACGATCGTCTTATCGGATTCCGCGAGCAGCGTGTTTTCCCAGGTCGCTTTCATGATTTGTCTCCTTTCAACCCAGACTTACGAATCGGTCACGCAACGAAACTTGGCAAATACGTACGGATAATGCGCCTGGTACCAATTGCGAAAGCTCGGCCGCACGAGATCCACGTCCGTCGCCCAGGACGCGCCTTTGATGACAAAATGCTTGCCGTCAAAAAAATCCGTCGAGTAATCCGGATAGCTGGCTATATAAGGCGTAAATCCCGGCAAAGGCTCGAAGGGCGTGTCGGTCAATTCCCAGCCGTTACCAACCAGCTCGAAAACTCCCCAGCGGCTCGTTCCCGCGGGACTGGCGCCCACCGGCGACGGCGACCAATGGGTGAAATTAAAGTTGCTGTGAGGTCTGTCGGGGATTCCGTCGCCCCACGGATAATCAGACTCGTGTTCGTCCGGCCCGTAGTAGGCGGCACGGTGAAACTCGGCTTCGGTCGGCAGTCGCTTGCCGCACCAGCGCGCGTACGCTCGCGCTTCGGCGAGAGTTGCATACACCGGCCAGCTGGCGACCTTCTCGAGCGGAAATTCGTCGAACATCGCGCGGTAAGTCCATCGGCCGTTTTGCCAGCACCAGCACGACGGATGCCGCTTATGCTCGAGATTCTTCCAGCGCCAATCTTCCGCCCGCCAATAACGCTCTTCTTCATATCCGCCTGCTTCGAGGAAATCGAAAAATTGCCCGTTGGTCACCGGCAAAGAATCGATCGCGAACGCCGGCACGTCGACGATCGTCTGCGCGAACTCATTGTCCCAGCCGAAATCCAGCTCGTCGAATTTCGCGCCCAGGCGCGCTTTCCCCGCTGGTATTTTGATCTCGCGGCATTGCGGCGCCGGCTGATAGGAATAGCGCAGCGGCAACTGTGGCCGGGTCATTTTATCGATGGGTAATTGCTGCAACATGTACAACAACGTCTCCTGGTGCATGTATTCATGCTCGAGCACCAGCTGAAAAACTCGGCCCCGATGCGCCATTGGATCACTCGACTCTGACAGGGTGAACAGATCGAGCGACTCCAAGACCGCGTCACGGACGTGATCGCGGTATTCGACCGTGTCGCTCAAGCTCGGCCATGCGTCGGGAACCTCCGGGTGCCAGTGACATTCTCCCGTGTCGACGTCAGGATCGACGCCGCGGCAGAACAGATCGTCGAAATAGGCATTGAAAGATCTCCACTTCAAGATAGCGCCGCAGACTTGATTCCAGGAAAAGGCCGGCAGATGACCTACATAAAAAAGAAACGGATGACGCCACACGATCGGTTTGTCCAGCAACTCTTGGCCGCGAATCAGCGCGAAAATTCGATCCGTGCGCGCCCACGCCGAAACAAACTTCTCGCGGAGAAACTCCGCTTTGTCGTGCTCGCTGCGTCGTAAGGGTCTTGCCATAAGCGTCTCCAGCCGCAATTTATTTTGGCTATATAGTTAATAGGATTTGCCTATGGAAGGGCTCAAGTCAAGACCCCACGCGAAAAATATCGCGTGTTTAGCTCAACTTGAGAAATTCACGGAAAGCTTTTGCGATCGGGTGCAGCGGCCGGCGCCGATGGAAAACCTGACAGAATTTGCGCGACATGCTCAAACCGCGAATCGGCACCTCGACGATGCTGCCCTCGGCCAATTCGTGGCGGATCGAAATGCGCGACAGGATGGAAATTCCAAAGCCGGCCATCAACGCTTCTTTGACCGCTTCGGTGCTGCCAAGCTCCATGGAGATGTTCAACAGCTCATCGGGTGCGGCGCGGCGCCCTTTGGCGAGCAGTTGGCGGAAGGACTCCACCGTGCCCGAGCCATGCTCGCGCGAGATGAATTTTTCGTTTCGCAGCTCTTCGACTTGGACAAACTTTCGCCCGCACCACGGATGTCCTTTCGGCACGGCGAGAACCATTTCATCGTCCCAGATTTCCTCGAAGCAAAGCCGCGCGTCGTTGCCCTTGAAGCCGACGACGCCCAGCTCCACCTTGCCGTCCAAAAGGTCTTCGACCACTCCCTCGGAATCGCGAATGCGCAGGATGGGTTTCACCGCCGGATATTTTTTTGTGAACGCGCCGAGTTTCAGGGGCAACAAATATTCACCCGGAATGTTGCTCCCGCCGACCCAGAGTTCCCCGCTCAAGGTGCCGTGGAACTGTTCGACCGCTGCCACGGTTTCCCGTTTGAATGCGATAAGATCTTTCGCCCTTGCGGCAACCATCAGTCCCAGGGGAGTGAGACTCACCTTGCCGGGAATGCGATAGAGCAGTTTACCGTCGACCGCTTTTTCCAATTCCTGCACATGGGCGCTGACCGTCGGTTGGCGCAGCGATAACAGTTCCGCAGCCTGCGAAAAACTTTTTAGTTCGGCGACCCAGTAGAAAATTTCCAGTTTGTGGAGATCTAAATCTGCTTTGAGTTTGGGCATCGAGATTGGAGAGAGCACGGCCCTGATCGAAGGATGCGAGTTTGAGAAAACCGTCCGGGAAGCATGGTGAGCGCAAAACCCGCCATGCTCCCTCCGGAACGTGATCGAAAAACTACTTCTTTAAGAACTCCAAAACTTCCGCCGGATGCGCTTCCGCATTCGCAACCGGAATCCAGTGTTTTTTTACTGTGCCGTCAGGTCCGATCAATGCCGTGGAGCGAATTGGCCCTTCGACGGTCTCACCCTGGGCATTTTGGCGCGGACCCCAAGCGCTATAGGCTTTCATGACCTCCACTTGGGGGTCGGACAATAGGGCGAACGGCAGATTGAATTTGGCGACGAATTGATTATGTGATTCGATACTGTCTCTGCTGATACCTAAGACTACGGCGTTGGCTTGCGCTACCGGTTGACTAGCGTCGCGGAACCCGCACGCTTCTTTGGTTCAACCGGGTGTATCGTCCTTGGGATAAAACCAAAGAATGACGTTTTTTCCGGCATAGTCGGAAAGCGAATGCTTTTTGCCATCGCTCCCCGGCAGTGTAAACGCTGGCGCTTTCTGCCCTTCTAAATTTGCCATGCAAACCTCCTGTTAAGTTTTCGATTGTAGCTATTCCTTTATCACACCGACAATCGGTTGATCAAACTTGAAATCAGAGGTTTGTCTCCTTTCGATTGTCAACGGCAAGCTCTGGCGGTATATTTTCCTATTGATGACAAAAGAATCGCCGTTGACGGATTTTCACCGCGCAAACGGCGCGATTTTTATTGAGCGAGATGGGTGGCGGTTAGCCGATCACTTCGGCGATCCTGCCGCTGAATATACTGCCGCGCGCTCCACCGTCGGCTTGATCGATCTGGCGCACCGCGGCTTACTTCAATTTACCGGTCCCGATCGTCTCTCCTTCCTGCAAGGAATGTTGTCCAACGATCTGCGGGTTTTAAAACCTTTTGACGGCCAGTACGCGACGATTCTAACGCAGCAGGGCAAAGTGGTTGCCGACGTGAGAGTGCTGTGCTCGCTGAATTCTTTTTATCTCGACTGCTGGGAAAACCTGAAAGAGAAGGTGGTCGAGCATTTGAATCGCTATCTGGTCGCCGATGACGTCGAGATTGCCGACCGCTCTGAGGAATATACATGCATTTCGCTTCAGGGTCCGAATTCTGAGAGGCTCTTGAGGACCCTCGCTGCAAACGCGGAATTGCCTGCCCAATCGAAGCAGCATATCATGATCGACGTCGACGGTGCGGCGGTCTGTATGGTCCGGGAAGATCGTTATCGTTTGCCGGGATTTGATTTAATTGTGCCCTTAGCCAACATCTCCAATATTGCGGAACAATTGACCTCAGCGGGCAAACAATATGCCGCGGCCTGGGTCGGCGAGCAAGCGCAGAATATCCTCCGGATCGAAGCGGGCGTTCCTCGCTATGGCGTCGATTTTAACGAGGATAATTTGCTATTGGAGGTTGGGCTCGATGACGCCGTGAGCTTCACCAAAGGCTGCTATCTCGGTCAAGAAGTGGTCGAGCGCATTCGCTCGCGTGGCCACGTCAACAAAAAACTCTGCGGCTTGTTGCTCGACGGCCAGTCGCCGGCCGCAGCCGGCGACCTGATCCAAGCGGCAGAGAAGGAAGTTGGCAAGATCACCAGCTCCATTGTTTCACCGTCGTTAGGCCGTCCGATAGCCCTCGGGTACGTGATGAAAGATTACTGGGAGCTGGGGACCGAACTCACACTCCAGCGCGACGGCACTGAGATACACGCCACCGTCACGAAACTGCCGTTCATCGCTTCCTCTTGAATACGACTATCAAG
>WNGO01002436.1_pt1 | contig 13939 bp, 12 predicted proteins | sample 5400511 | NCBI WGS metagenome assembly WNGO01 (sample SAMN13153380, study PRJNA577476) | soil metagenome | isolation source: 20 cm soil or saprolite under Garry oak tree replicate 2 | place: USA:California | collected 2016-06-15
GGACCTCGACTTCGGCGACTGGGCGAAGGAAGCCTGGCCGAACCTGTCAGACGCCGTGCTTGCGGAAGAACGCTAGGACGACGCGGTCGAACTCGTCGGGCCGCTCGAGGCTCGGCAAGTGCCCCGAGCCCGCGATCGTCGCGCGCTCCGCGCCCGGGATCTCGGCGACGAGCCTGTCGGCGATCTCGTGGATGTCCTGCACGTCCTCGTCGCCCGTGACGACGAGCGTCGGCACGCGCACGTCCGCGAGCCGCGTGGACGCCGGGGGGTCGAGCCGCGCCATCTCCACCTCGTGTCCGATCTGGCGCTCGAACGCGGTCCGCTGCATCTCCGCGACGAGTACGCGCACCTCCGGGTCGACGCCGTCCGAGAGCCAGAGCCTCAGGTTCGCTTCGACGGCGGCATCGAGGTCGCCGCGCTCGAGGGCCTCCTCTTCCTCGGCGCCGAACGCACGCACCTCGTCGGACCACTCGTGGCCGGGGAGGCCGGAGCCGACGAGTACGAGCGCCGCGACGCGCTGCGGCGACTCGAGCGCGAGCTCGAGCGCGATCGTCCCGCCGAGGGACGTGCCGACGAGCGCGACCGGCTCGTCGGGAAGTCGGTCGCGGACGAAGGTGCGGAAGTCGAGGACGTCGGGCTCGGCGGGCCCGTGGCCGAAGCCGGGCAGGTCGAAGGCACGCGCCGGCGCGAGCGTCTCGACCTGCTGCCGGTACATCCGCGAATCGGCGATGCCCGCGTGCAGGAAGACGCGTTCGGTCAACCGTCGTCGGCGAACAGCGGCCGGATGTACTCGTTGAAGGTCGCCTCGTCGCAGCTCGCGACCGTCGCGGGGGTGAGCGCACGCACCGACGCGGTGCGCGGGATGTGCATCGCGAGCGCGACCTCGCCGAAGTAGTCGCCGGGGCGCAGGACGCCCTGGGCGCCGCGCGTCTCCTGCGTCACCGAGAACATCCCGCTGAGCACGACGTAGAAGCGATCGCCCTCGTCGCCCTCGGAGAAGACCCCGGCGCCGGCGGGAATGTCCTCGCGCGCCATGTTCTGCGCGAGCCGCGCGAGCGTCTCGCCCGGCAGGGTCGCCAGCAGGCCGATGCGCGAGAGCTCGTGCTGCGTCGCACCCGCAGCGCGCGGGCTCATATCGTGTTCCTCGTGAGTGTCCTGGACGGCTGGCGCTTCTGCCCCATCTGCGGCGAGGCTATCGAGAAGCACGCGGACCGCGTGGAGTGCCGCGCATGCGGCCACGTCGGGTACGCAAACCCGGTCCCGGCCGCCGAGGCCGTCTGCCTCGACGACCGTGGACGCGTCCTGCTCGGCCGCCGCGCGCAGGACCCGGGCGCCGGGTTGTGGGACCTGCCCGGCGGCTTCTTGCACGAGGCGGAGCTGCCGCTCGACGCGCTGCGGCGCGAGGTGCGCGAGGAGACGGGGCTCGAGCTCGAGGTGCTCGACTTTCTCGGCTACTGGCTCGAGCCGTACGACGGCCGCATCGTGCTCTGCTTCACGTGGACCGCGCGCGTGCGCGGCGACGGGCGCGCGGCGGACGACCTCGTCGAGCTGCGGTGGTTCGAGCCGGCCGAGCTGCCGCCGCCGGCAGAGCTCGCGTTCACGCACTACCCGGCCGTCTTAGCCGCCGCCGTCGGGTACCAGCACTCGTAACGCGCGCGGCTCGATCCGGAACTCGATCGGCGTCTGCAGCACCTCGGGCTCGCCGTCGATCGCCGCGTCGAGCCGCCCGGCCGCGGCGCTGACGACGAAACGCTCGGCGCTGCGGTCGATGGCCAGGCCGAGCGGCTGACGATGTGTCAGCACTGCGGCCCACGCGCGTACACGCGCGAACGCAACGCGCCGCCGGCGGTGGTGCTCGCGCCGGTGCACCAGCCATGCGTACACGCCGAGCGAGACGTTGTTCAGGAACAGCCGCCGGTCGGCGCGGCCGACGTCGATTCGCCGCTCGGCGCCGCCGAACGCGCGCACCGCGCCGAGCGGATCGTCGCGGTCGAGCCCGAGGTCCCGTGCGAAGTGGTTGCGCGTGCCGAAGGGAACGCAGACGAACGGCACGTCGCGCTCGAGCGCGACGGCGGCGACGGCGGCGAGCGAGCCGTCGCCGCCGGCCATGCCGAGCACCTCTGCACGTGACGCGCGGGCGACGTCACCCGGATCTTCGTCCTCGCTCAGCTCGTGCACCTCGACCCCGAGCGTTCTCGCCTCGTCCGGGCTGCATGCCGATATTTACGGCTATGAGCGAACGCGGCCTCCATCACATCGAGGACGATCTCAGCGATACGTGGGTCGAGGACTGGGCGGGCGCAGGCGTTGCGGAGATCGAGACCCTCCTCGCGAAGCACGCGGCGTTCCTGAGCTTCCTCGAGGCGCAAGAGTCCTGAGCGTTTGAGGTCGCCGCGGCCGCGGTACATCCCGGCCGCATGAAGCTCAGCTACCTGTGGCGCGGGTTGCCGGGCCACCCGCTTCATCCGCCGCTCACCGACGCGACGATCGGGACGTACACCTTTGCCACGGTCGCGGCGCTCGCCGAGGTCCTCGGCATCACCGAGAACGCCGGCGCGTACGGCTGGTGGATCGCGCTGATCGCCGGCTTGATCTTCACCGTGCCGACCGCGCTCACCGGCCTCGCCGACTGGCTGACGATCGCGTGGCGCAGCGACCTGTGGTGGACGGCCACCTATCACCTGCTTGCGATGGTCACCGCGACCGTGTGGTTCGCGCTCGCCGCGATCTTCGGCCACGGCGCGTACACCCACGGAAACATCAGCGCGGGCGCGTTCGTGCTCACGCTGGTCGGGTTCGGCTTCCTCACGCTCGGAGGATGGCTCGGCGGCGCCGTCGTCTACGTGCACGGGATGCGCGTGCTCAAGCTCGTGAAGGAGCCCAGCGAGCGGGCGGTCTCCCCGGTTCCGCACAAAGAAAAGGAAATGGCCGAGGGGGCCTGACCGGCCCCCCCAAAGGCTTAACCCTCGCCGAGCCCGAGCGCTCTCTCCAGGGACGACTTCGGGTGAGCGCCCACGGCAGCGGCCGCCGGCTCCCCGTCCTTGAAGAGGATCATCATCGGGATCGACTGGACGCCGAAGCGCATGGCGAGCCCCTGCTCCTCGTCGATGTTCACCTTGACGAGCTTCAGGTCGCCGTTGCGCTCGTCGACGATCTTGTCCAGCACGGGCGAGACGGCGTGGCACGGGCCGCACCATTCCGCCCAGAAGTCGACGATGACGGGCTTGTCGCTCTGGAGCACTTCCTGCTCGAAGCTCTGTTCCGTGACAGTGGTAGACATCTGGTCCTTTCTTAACTGACCTGCCGGTCGTACCCTTCTTACAACGCTTCAGAACACGCGTTTAGTCCCGCCCTAGAATCGAAGCCGTGTTCGAAGCGCTCGCACAGTACCCAGACCACCTGGCCCTCGAGGGCGAGATCCTCGCCTGGTGGGAGACGGAGGGCATCTTCGATCGGCTCCGGGAACAAAACCGCGGCGGCCCGCGCTTCAGCTTCATGGACGGCCCGATCACGGCCAACAATCCGATGGGCGCCCATCACTGCTGGGGCCGGACGCTCAAGGACGTGTTCCAGCGGTACAAGGCGCTGCAGGGGCACGAGCTGCGGTATCAGAACGGCTTCGACTGTCAGGGCCTCTGGGTCGAGGTCGGCGTCGAGCGCGAGCTCGGCCTCAACTCCAAGCGCGAGATCGAGGAGTACGGGATCGCGGAGTTCGCCGAGCGCTGCAAGCAACGCGTGGCGAAGTACGCCGAGATCATCACCGACCAGTGCCGCCGCCTCGGGATGTGGATGGACTGGGACAACGACTACTACACGTTCTCCGACACCAACATCGAGTACATCTGGCGCTTCCTGCGGGAGTGTCACGAGCGCGACTGGCTGTACCTGGGCCACCGCGCCGTCGAGTGGTGCCCGCGCTGCGGGACCTCGCTGTCGCAGCACGAGCTGATCAACTCGTACGCGGAGCTGACGCACCCCTCGCTCTACGTGCGCTTCCCGCTGAAGGGCCGCGCCGGGGAGTCGCTCGTCGTCTGGACGACGACGCCGTGGACGCTGCCCGCCAACGTGGCCGCCGCGGTGAACCCCGACGCCGAATACGGGCTCACGAAGAGCCTCGAATGGTGGGCCGTCGAGCGCAGTCCCGACGCGGAGCTCACCCGACGCGTGCGCGGCAGCGAGCTCGTCGGCCTCGAGTACGAGGCGCCGTTCGAGCACCTGCCGGCCCAGGAGGGCGTCGTGCACCGCGTCATCCCGTGGGACGACGTGTCGCTCGACGAAGGCACGGGCATCGTGCACATCGCCCCGGGCGCCGGCGCCGAGGACTTCGAGCTCTCGCGCGTGCACGACCTTCCCGTGCTGACCCCGATCGACGAGGCGGGTCGCTTCTACAAGGATTACGGCGAGCTCGAGGGTCGTTCGACGGAGGACGTCGAAGGGCCGATCACCGTCGAGCTCGAGCGGCGCGGGCTGCTGGTCGAGGCAGGCTCGATCGTCCACCGGTATCCGATCTGCTGGCGCTGCTCGACGCCGCTCGTCTTCCGGATCGCCGACGACTGGATGATCCGCGCGGACGAGATCCGCCAGCCGATGCTCGACGCGAACGCAACCGTGGAGTGGACGCCGGACTTCTACTCGAAGCGCATGGACGACTGGCTGCGCAACATGGACGACTGGAACATCTCGCGCCGCCGGTACTTCGGGCTGCCGTTGCCGTTCTACCCGTGCAACTCGTGCGGCAAGCTGACCGTGATCGGCTCGCTCGCCGAGCTGCGCGAGCGCGCGACCGGCGGGCTGGAACAGCTGCAGGAGCTACATCGCCCGTGGATCGACGAGGTGGCCATCCGGTGCGACTGTGGCGCCGAGGTCCGGCGCGTGACGGAGGTGGGCGACGCATGGCTCGACGCGGGCATCGTCCCGTTCTCGACGCTCGGCTGGCAAAGCCCGGAGTGGAAGGAGCACGGCTACGCGACGGGCGCCGCAGCCGGCCTGACGGGCGCCGATCTCCCCGACCACGCGTACTGGGAGAAGTGGTACCCGGCCGATTGGGTGTCCGAGATGCGCGAGCAGATCCGGCTGTGGTTCTACTCGCAGTGCTTCATGTCGGTGACGCTGACCGGGAAGTCGCCCTACAGGGCGGTGCTGACGTACGAGAAGCTCCTCGACGAGCACGGCCGCGAGATGCACCGCTCGTGGGGCAACGCGATCGACGCCGCCGAGGCGCTCGAGAACATCGGCGCCGACGTGATCCGGTTCGTGTTCTGCGAGCACGTCCCGAGCCAGAACATGAAGTTCGGCTACGGGCCCGCGGCCGAGATCCGACGTCGGCTGTTGACGTACTGGAACTCCGTCAAGTTCTTCGTCGACTACGCGAACGTCGACGGCTTCCGGCCGGGCGACGAGGCGCCGGGCGAGCTGCAGCCGCTCGACCGTTGGCTCTTCGAGCGGACGGAGCAGCTCGTCGCCGAGATCTCGGAGCAGTACGAGCGTTACTGGACACCGGGCGTGATGCGTGCGTTCGACTCGTTCGTCGACGACCTGTCGAACTGGTACATCCGCCGCTCGCGGCGTCGCTTCTGGAACAGCGACGAGGTGGCGCTGTGGACGTTGCATCGCGCCTTGCTGCGGTCGGTGCAGGTGATCGGTCCCGTGATGCCGTTCCTCGCAGACTTCCTCTGGCGGCGCCTGCGCACCGAGGACGCGCCAGTCTCGGTCTTCCTCGAGCCCTGGCCGGAAGCGCGGCCGCGCGACGAGGAGCTCTTGCGCGAGGTCGGCGAGGTGCGGCGAATCGTCGAGCTCGGCCGCCAGGCGCGCGGCGACGCCGGGCTCAAGCTGCGGCAGCCGCTGCGCCGGCTAGTCGTGCAGGGAGCCGGCCCTGCACAGCGGCATTCCGACGAGATCGCCGAGGAGCTGCGCGTCAAGGAGGTCGAGTTCGCACCGGTCGAGGCGATGGAGGTGCGCGTCAAGCCCAACCTCCCGCTGCTCGGGCCGAAGCTCGGGAAGGAGCTCGGCGCCGTGCGGTCGGCGCTGGAGGCGGGGGAGTTCGAGCAGCTCGAAGGCGGCGGCGTGCGCGTCAACGGGCACGAGCTCGGCCCCGACGAGGTGCTCGTCGAGCGCCGTGCGCGCGAAGGCTGGGCACTGGCGGCCGACGACGCCCTGACCGTCGCGATGACGACGGAGCTCGACGACGACCTCCGGCGCGAGGGGCGCGTGTACGAGCTGATCCATCGCGTCAACACGATGCGCAAGGACGCCGGCCTCGAGCTCACCGATCGCATTCGCCTGACGCTGCCGGCGTCCGACGCCGATCTGCTCGAGCACGCGGACTGGATCAAGGAAGAGGTGCTGGCGACCGACGTCGCGACGGACGGCGTGTCCGAGCCGGAGATCGCCAAGGTCTCATAAGCGTTGCTCATAGCCTCGTGCATGGTTGAATAAGCGCCCATGAGTCGTCGGACGAGGCTCGGGATCGCGCTGGCAGCGACAGCCCTTGGCCTCGGCGTTCTCGGGGACGCCCTCTTCCAGGGGCAGCCGCTCGGACTGAACGTGCCGCTGTGGGCGCTCGTGTTCACCGTCGCGCTCGCCGTGCTCTTGCGCGCCGGGCGCGTCCCGCTGCACCAGGGAAGGCGTTTCATGGTCGCACCGCTCGTGCTGTTCGCCGCGCTCCTCGTGTGGCACGACTCGCCGCTGCTCGTCGCGGCGAATCTGCTCGCGATCGCAGCGGCCGTCAGCGTCGGGGCCCTGCGCAATATCCGCACCGCCACGCTGACCGAGTTCGGCGAGGGCTTCGTCGGCGCCGCCAGGTCGACGGCGGTCGGCTCGCTCTCGCTGCTGATGGCCGACATCCGGTGGGCGGAGCTCGCCGGGCGCGCGCGGTCGGAGAGGGTGACGGCCCTCGCGCGCGGAGTCGCGCTCGGCGTGCCCCTGCTGCTGCTCTTCGGCGGTCTCTTCGCAGCCGCGGATGCTGTCTTCAAGAGCCTCCTCTCGTCGGCAGTGCCGACGATCGACGCGAGCGCGGGCGAGCGGATACTGATCGTCGCCGTGTGGGCGTGGCTTGCGGGCGGGCTGCTGCGCGACCTCCTTTCCGTCCGAGAACGGTCGGAGCAGGTGCCGTTCGCGCGCCCCCGCCGCGTCGTCGGGCCGCTCGAGATCTGCGTCGCGCTCGCGTTCCTCGACCTGCTGTTCCTGGCGTTCGTCGCCGTGCAGTTCCGCTACCTGTTCGGCGGCAGCGCGCTCGTCCAGTCCCGGGCGCACCTGACGTATGCCGAGTACGCCCGCCACGGCTTCTTCGAACTGGTCGCGGTCGCCGGACTGACGCTGTCCGTTCTGCTGCTGGCCGACTGGGCGCTCGCCGGTCGCGGGCGGCGTGCGTTCCGGTGGTTGGCGGCAGCCCTGCTCGTCCTGCTCGGAATCGTCATCGCGTCCGCACTTCAGCGGATGCGCCTGTACGTCCAGCACTTCGGCCTGACGGAGCTCCGGCTGTACGCGACGGGCGTGATTCTCTGGCTCGCCGTGGTGTCGGCGTGGTTCGCGCTGACGGTTCTGCGCGGGAGGCGCCACGCGTTCGCGGTGGGCGCCCTCGTCGCCGGCTTCGCCGCGACCTTCGTCCTGAACTTCGTGAATCCAGACGCGACGATCGCGCGAACGAACGTCACGCGACCGGCCGTGGACGTGTCGTACCTCGCGAACCTCAGCGACGACGCGGTGCCGACTCTCGTCACCCGGATTCGCTCGCTGCCTTCGCCGCAGCGCGCCGTGCTCGCTCGAGCGTTGCTCCACCGCGTCGACGCCGGCGGCGACTGGCGTTCGTGGAACCTCTCGCGTTCACGCGCCGCCGCCGCGATCCGCGGCCACCGCGCCGGGCTGCAGGCGCTAGTGGAACGCGCCCCGTAGGCGTTCGAGCCCGCGCTCGAGCGTCTCGTCGCCGACCGCGAGCGACAGCCGGGCCCAGCCGGCGCCGCGCGCGCCGAAGCCTTCGCCGGGCGCGAGCGCAACACGCTGCTCGGCGAGGATCCGCTCGACCGTGACGCCGTCCGGAAGCCGGAGCCAGACGAAGAAGGTCCCTTCCGAGCGGGCCTCGAGCCCGGGCAGCGCTTCGAGCGCACAGTCGCGTCGCCGCTCGTACGTCGCACGGCGTTCCTCGACGGAGGTCTGCGGCCCCGTGAGCGCTGCGATTCCGGCTTCCTGCACGGGCCGGAAGATGCCCGCGAACGCGTGATCCTGCAGCGTCTCGATGCGGCGGACGAGCTCCGCGTTCCCGAGCGCGAACCCCAGCCGCCACCCTGCCATCCCGTACGACTTCGACATGCTGAAGAGCTCGATGCCGACATCGCGTGAGCCGTCGGCCGCCAGGAAGCTCCGCGGCCTGCGCCCGTCGAAGACGAGATCGCCGTAGGCGAAGTCGTGCATGACCCACGCCGCGTTCCGGCGCGCCCACTCGACCGCCTCGTCGAAGACGCCGTCGGCGGCCGCCGACGCGGTCGGGTTCGTCGGGAAGTTGAGGTACATCCCGTCGCCGGGCATGTCGAAGCCGGAGAACGAGGCGACCGCGGCGCCGGCGAGCGCGACCGCCGAGAAGTAGTCGGGATAGCCGGGATCGGGCAGGACGATCGTGCCGCCGCGCTCGACCGCGCAGAGCGCGAACTCCATCAGGCCGGTCTTGGTCCCGGGCAGGACCGCGACCTCGCGGGTCGGGTCGAGCTCGACGCCGTAGACGTCGGCGTAGCGAGCGGCGATCGCCTCCTTGAGCGCCGGGAGCCCGGCAAACGGGGCGTACCCGTGCACGTCGGGGCGGGCGGCCGACTCGGCGAGCGCCTCGACGACGTGCGGCGGCGGCCCGACCTCGGGGTTGCCGCGTCCGAGGTCGACGAGCGGCTCGCCGTCTGCTGCGGCCGCCGCGGCAACCCGTGCGAGCAGTGCAGTGAAGTACTGCTCCGGCAGCCGCTGAATCCGTTCCGGCGCCTCGCGCACCCGGCGATGCTATGGAATGCTTCAGCCGAGATGGCGCAGTGCGTGCGCTGTGGCGGGGAGCTGGAGGAGCGGTTCCGCTTCTGTCCTTGGTGCGCGCAGCCGCAGCGCAGGAAGATCGTGGAGTTCTTCTCGCCGCACCCGCGCGACGCGGGCAAGGCGCTCCGCATCACGCGCTACCTGACCGAGGACCCGCACATCCGGTTCAGCGTGTGGAACGAGAGCGGCATGGCCGAAGGGGCAGTGTCGCTCGACGAGCGCGAGGCGGGACGCGTCGCGCGCTTCCTACGGCCGGTCAGGCCGCAGGCGTCTCTGCTCGACGTAGCTCGACGGGCAGCCGGAAGACGACGTCCTCGTAAACGCTCGCGTACGGGCGAATGTCGCTGACGCCGTAGGCGCGGAACCAGTCGCACACGCGCTCGACCAGACGCTCGGGCGCCGATGCGCCCGATGTCACGCCCACCGTCTCGGCGCCATCGAACCAGCCCTCGTCGATCTCGGTCTCGTCGTCGATCAGGTGCGCCGGCACTCTCGAACCGCGGGCGACCTCGACAAGGCGGTTGGAGTTGGACGAGTTGCGCGAACCGATCACGAGCAGAAGTTCGACCTCCGCGAGCAACTCCTTCACCGCCCACTGCCGGTTGGACGTCGCGTAGCAGATGTCCTCGCGCTGAGGCGCGCGAATGTGCGGGAAGCGGCGCTTGAGCACGTCGATGATCTCGGCCGTCTCGTCGACGGACAGGGTCGTCTGTGTGATGTACGCAACCGGCGCGCCGTCGGGCAGTTCGAGCGACTCGGCATCCTCGACGCTCTCGACCAGGACGGTGACGTCTGGCGCCTCGCCCATCGTCCCGATCACTTCCTCGTGACCGGCGTGTCCGATCAGGACGATGCGGTGGCCGTCGGCGGCGTAGCGCCGCGCCTGCACGTGCACCTTCGTGACCAGCGGGCACGTCGCATCGATCGTGTGCAGCCGACGCTCCCCCGCGCGCGAATAGACGGAGGGCGCGACACCGTGCGCCGAGAGGACGAGCGTCGCCTCGGCGGGAACGTCTGTCTCGGACTCCACGAAGACCGCGCCGAGCGCCTCCAGCTCGCGTACGACATGGGCGTTGTGGACGATCTGCTTGCGCACGTAAACGGGCGCTCCGTACACGGAAAGGGCGCGCTCGACCGTCTCAACGGCGCGTTCGACCCCAGCGCAATATCCCCGAGGTGATGCGAGCAGGACTCGCGAAACCAAACCGCGAGTCACGGTAGCAACGGCCCTGATCGGCCGCGCGGTCAACCGTTTGGAAACAGGAAGAGGCTCGCCACTCGGGGGGACGGACGAGGCTCGTCCCGTTGGTCCCGTCAGAAACAGGAAGAGGCTCGCCACTCGGGGGGACGGACGAGGCTCGTCGCGTTGGTCCCGTTAGAAACAGGAAGAGGCTCGCCACTCGGGGGGGTCGGTGGTGACGAGCCTCGTCCTAGTGCTCACCGCGGAATGCAAGGCCAGGAACGCACCGCGGTTCGCATCGCCCAGTGGGTTGAGGCTAGCGAGTCGGGGTTCCCTTTCCAATAGGCCGAACGGCCCATCTTTGGAACCGGCACCGGCGCTCCCTACAATTCGTTACGCCCCGTCACACCTAACCCGGGAGCAACCACGCGTGCTTCGGATCGGGCTCGATATTGCGGCGATCGTCATCGGGGTCGGACTGGCCTGTCTCGGCCTGTGGGCGCTGCGGCGCCGGACTGCCTCGGCGGTCAGCGAGCCGCAGCTCGAGTCCCTCTCGGCGATCGCGACTGCGTTCGGCGGCTCCGACGACATGGCCACGATCGCCCGAGAGCTGCTCGAGCGGGTCGAGCCGCTCGTCGACGTCGAGCTGTCGCTGCTCTACCTCGTGGACGACGAGCGCCGGCTCGCCTCGGGTCTCCTCGGCCGGGACGACGGACGCGAGCTCGCCTGGTTCGGGGAGATCACCGTCGACCTCGACAACGAGTCGTCCGGCGTCTCGACGGCCGTCTTCGAGGCGGCGCCGTTTGCCGTCTACGACGTGCGCTCCTCCAAGATTGTCAGCCCGCGGCTTGCGCAGGCGACGGGTGCGAGGAGCGCCGCCTTCGTGCCGCTGCTCGCGAACGAGCGCGTGATCGGCGTGCTCGTCGTCGGGACGACTTCCGAGCTGCGCGCATTCTCCAGCGAGGAGCTGACGCTGCTGCGCACGGTCGCCGGCGAGGCCGCGCTCGCCCTCGACCGCACGCGCTCGACCGCCGCGCTCAAGGACGCCCTGGAGCGTGAGCGCTTCGTCGCGCGCATCTCCTCCCGCGTGCGTTCGGAGCTCGACGTCGACGAGTTGCTGCGCGTCGCCGTCGAGGAGACCGGCGCGGCGCTCAGCGTCGACCGCTGCTTCATCCGGCTCGGCGACACCGAGGACTCGATCCCGATCGCTGCCCAATGGCACGCACCCGGGCTTTCGCCGATCGAGACGGGGAGGCGGCTGGCGGCCTCGAACCTCGCCGTGCGCCGGCGCGAAACGGTCGCGATCGAGGACGTCCAGCACGCGCCCGAGCTCGCGGACGTCGGCGGGACCGACGCGTTGCTGGAGCTCGGGTCGCGCGCCGTCCTCGCCGTCCCGATCGTCGTCTTCGACGAGCTGATCGGAGTCGTCGCGCTGCACCGGTTCGAGCCGGGCCCCTGGACGCCCGGGGACGTGTCCGTGACCGAGGCCGTCGCTCGCGAGATCGGGCTCGGGATCCACGTGGCGCGGCTGCTTCGCGACAACGAGAGGCGGATTGCGCAGCAATCCGCGTTCTTCCGGATCGCAGCGATGCTGGGCCAGCCGCTTTCGCTCTCGGCGACGCTCGACGCGCTCGCGCAGGCCGCGTGTGACGCATTCGGCGGCGAGGCGGCAGCCGTGCTCATGCCGCGTGGCACCGAGCTCGAGCTGGCTGCATCCGTCCGCCTGCCCGAGCAGCTCGCCCCGTTGATCGCCGAAGGAGTCCCCGCCGAGGGACGCACCCTGGCGTCCCCGAAGCTTGCCGGTGACGACCGCTTCGACGCGCGCTGGCGCACGCATTTGTACGAGGCCGGCCTCCGTGCGCTGCTGGCCGTTCCGGTTGCCAGCCCGCGCGCCAGCCGTAACGGCGTCGCGCTCGTGTTCTTCTCGGATGAGCGCACGCTCACGGACGAGGATCTCGACGTCGCGCGGCACCTCGGCGAGGCGGCGCGCGGCGCGCTCGAGCGGAGCGAGCTGTTCGAGGCCGAGCGTACCGCCCGGGCGCTTTCGCAGCAGCTCGCGCGCACCGGCTCCGTGCTCGCCACGGAGCTCGACCCGGCTGCAGTGCTCGACGAGGTCGTACAGCAGGCGCCCGCGCTGGTCGGCGCCGATGCGTGCGCCGTGCTGACGCTCGAAGATGACGAGCTCGTCGTAGGCGCCGCGTTCGGCGAGGGAACGGACGAGGCCGTCGGGGCTCGTGTGAGCTCGACGGCGCTTCTCTCCGGCGACGCGTTCCAGTCCCGTGCACCGGTCGCCGTCGAGAACGCGGCGGCCGACGGGCACCTCGCGGGTGCGGACATCCTCGTCGAAGCGGGTTACAGCGCCTATCTCGGCGTGCCGCTCTTCGGCCCGGAGGGAGCGCCCGCGGGCGTTCTCGCGGTCTATGCGCGTCGCCCGCGCTCGTGGCGCACGGAGGAGATCGAGGCGCTTCAAGCGCTGGCGGGCAATACGTCCGCTGCGCTGGCCAACGCCGAGCTCTACTCGCGCGTCTCGCTCGAGAAAGAGCGCAGCGTGGCGATCCTCGCCAACATCGCCGACGGAATCGTCGCCGTCGATCGCGACGGCAGCGTCGTGCTGTGGAATGCGGCGGCGGAGCAGATCACCGGCGTCCCGCAGGCGGAAGCCGTCGGGCACTCGACTACGCAGGTCCTGCAGCGCGACCTCGAGTCAGGCGACTCGGCACCGGCCGGACAGCGCCTCGTCTCGATTCTTCGCGGCGGCGAAGAGGTGTGGCTCTCGCTGAGTGAGGCGGTCATGCGCGACCCCCTCGGAGCTGTCGCCGGACGCATCTTCGCGTTCCGCGACATCTCGGCGGACCGCATGGTCGAGCAGGTGAAGTCGGACTTCGTCGCGGCGGTCTCGCACGAGTTGCGCTCGCCGCTGACGTCGATCTACGGTTTCGCGGAAACGCTGTTGCGACAGGACGTCCCGTTCGGCGAGGAGGAGCGCCGCACGTTCCTCGGCTACATCGCGTCGGAGTCGGAGCGGCTCACGGGCATCGTCGATCAGCTGTTGAACGTCGCTCGGCTGGAAGCGGGCGACCTGCAGGTCGAGCTCGGGCGCATCGACGTCGGCTCGGTCGTGTCCGAGGTCGTCGAGACGGTCGAAGGGGCGAACGACCACCGCTTCGAGATCGACCTGCCCGAGGAGCCGCTCGCGGCCGAGGCGGATCCCGAGAAGGTTCGGCAGGTGTTCAACATCCTCGTCGAGAACGCGCTGCGCTACTCGCCGGAGGGTGGAAAGGTGACTGTCGGGGCGCGCCGCAACGCGGACCGCGTCGAGGTGAGGGTCGTCGACGAGGGAATGGGAATTCCCACGGCGGAGCGCGAGTGGATCTTTCGCAAGTTCTACCGAGCGGAGTCCGCAGCGCGTGACGGCGCGGCCGGCACGGGGCTCGGCCTCTTCATCGCGAAGGAGCTCGTCAACGCGATGGGCGGACGCATCTGGGTCGACTCGACGGAGGGCGAGGGCTCGAGTTTCGCGTTCGAGCTTCCCGTTGCGCGCGACTAGGTGGCCGCCGGAGCGGGTATAGGGGCGGCCTAGGCCGGGATGACCAAAGTTCTCGTAATCGACGACGAAGCGCCGATCCGTCTCCTCTGCCGCGTCAACCTCGAGGCGGAGAGGATGGACGTGATCGAGGCGGCCGACGGACCATCCGGCGTCGAGAAGGCGCGGAACGAAAGTCCCGACGTGATCCTGCTCGACGTGATGATGCCCGG
>WNGO01003601.1_pt1 | contig 13925 bp, 13 predicted proteins | sample 5400511 | NCBI WGS metagenome assembly WNGO01 (sample SAMN13153380, study PRJNA577476) | soil metagenome | isolation source: 20 cm soil or saprolite under Garry oak tree replicate 2 | place: USA:California | collected 2016-06-15
ACAATCGGTGATGCAGCAACAACAGTCAGCTGTTCAACAGCAATCGGTGGGACAACAACTGCCGCAGCAACAACAGCAGTCTGTGGGTCCGTACTCTGGCCAGAGTACGGGTCAGCCGACGCACGCACAGTTACCGACCTTTTCGTCCCATGGTCATGCCATAGCCGCGGCATCTGTGGCCTCTGTTACCCCTAGACCGTCTGCCGCAGTTTCACTTATTAGCAGCTTGCAAGAAGGATCGTCGTCTGCCTCTGCAACATCCGGTGCGTGGGTTGGTGCTGGAGGTAACCGATATCCACCCGGGATGCAATACAACACAGGTGCAACTTCTAGCACGGCCCAGCCAAGATTTGGGACTGGACAACGGGAATCTATTGTTGACGAGGATGAGGTTTATGGGGGCATCGCGCCCATTATGCCTGTTGCCAGTCATTCAGGCTCTAATAGTGCATCAGCGTATAATCGTGGTCATTCGGCTGGATTATCCAACGGTGGACCTGGACCAAACTCAGCTGAATTCAATCCTTATCAAGAACGACAGAGGCCGATCCGGGAACGAAGAGATGGAAAAGGGCAGTTGATCACGACCGGGGAGAAGGCGCCTATCGTTCATCTAGATGGAGGCCGGTATAGAGAGCACGTACGGGCGTCAGTTCCAGCGTCCATCGGCAGCGATTCCATTATGGGGCCTCCCGCATATAGCGCATAAGCTGGTTTTCGCGAGGTCCTTTTCAGTTTATCCTGAACTACAACATAAGTATGGTTTTCTTGATATTTTGGGCCCATGGTTTTCTTTTCTTTTCAATTGTTAATCTGATGCCGTTTTCCCGTTTTTGGCATCAACGGACCTTTATATTCTAACTCCAGCGTATTATTAGTCTAGTTAACAAGCTCATACACCCTCCTCACTGCATCTTCTTGTTTCCCCCATTGATTTGTAGATTACCTCCTTTGCATGCGCAAGTCTCCTTACCCTTATGAACGCGATGGTTTTTATGATGGCGATGATACATAGTAATAGCATAATCAATTACAAGAGTTTTTGTGGTATTTTTGTGCCGGGAAAGTAACCATAGCCCCAAACCTCCTTGGCTTGGTTGACGACGACCAATTTTTTATAATTACTAGCTGCGCAGATACATCGGAAAAGCTGAAGGTTGCTTTCGGGTACCCGTGACTTTTATGCTATCTGTCGTACGTTTTGCACGAGGTATATTGATCGGAGCGTTGCACGGGTCGTGCATCGGTTGGCTGGCGGTCCTGACTCCTGGATCAAAGCTTCGCTCCCTTTTATAATAAAGTGCTCGACGGAGGGACAATGAAGCTGCATTGAAATCCTCGACGATAAATGCATGCATTATTGCTTTGTACCCGCCACCCTTCACGGCCTTGTACCATCGTGACTCACCGAGGCCTTCCGCATTCCCCCATAATCCTTATTGTTTTCGATATATAAGTATTCTGCCATGACGCTGGCGAAATTTATCCCTTTTTTCACCTCCAAGACCACAGCGTCAAACGCCCCTTGGGCTCGAGTCTCTCGTTTTACGATTCCCAACGTTTCTCGGTGCTGGGTCACCTTTTAAACTTTTTCCAACGCTCCTCGACTGGTAACGACAGAACCCTTACGCCCTAGAGAACCCTTTCCTTCATCCCCATCAACTCACTGTATCTATAAACCAACATGCCTCCTACACGTGCAAGTGAGTCGAACGCCGCATATACCAGGTTGCAGCTTATGATGATATTTTCCAGTGATATTTATGGGTCTCAACGTAGTCCGTTTTCTGAGTATCGTCACCCTGTTGCTTGTTTTTGCAAGTCAAATCGTGGTCATGGTCACCAACATAAAGGCAGTCAATGAGTTTGAGGCGAACGCGGCAGGTAATTCATCGGCCTATCAAAATTGTGATTACATCGAGTGCGTCTGTTCCTACGGTTATTGTGGTGCTTTATTGATTCATTTGTTCAAAGAGGAAGCACCGTACCCAATCAGCCCGCTGGCGTCTTCTGGGCTGTTGTAGCTACTCTGTTGATCATTCTTCAATCTATCATTTTACTCTGTGAGTATTCCTATGTGGCCCTTGTAGAAAGCCACTAACAACGTATAGTATCTGAACTTGGCTGGCCCATGAAATTCTTTGACCGATTTTTCCCCGTTCTCGGCTCCGAGTTTGGTTTGGGTCCCCTCGGCATCTTTCAAGGACTGTATGTAATGCATTTCCCTCATCGATCGACTGGCCTTAACTATTGAGCAGTATCGCTACTCAAATTCTCTCTCACCATGTTGATGACTACACACTCGTATCTGCGTTCTTCCTGTTTTCCATCGGGTGCCTAAATATGTTCCTGGGGCTGGTCTTCCGCGAGTCCGCGAAGGATAAGCGTTCTATTCTGTCATGGCGTGCCGAAGCCAAGGGAGTTCTTCCCAAAACAACGGATTCAGATGGTCCCAAGCGATCTGCGTGGAGTGGAAAGGGTGCCTCGCCAGCATTTATTGCTCGTTCGCTCCCCGCGAATAACACTGAAAAGTCTCCCGGTTACGGTTGGGGCGCAGATATCAAGTCCGAATTTGGCTCGTTCAGGAGCATCGACAAGACGGGCTATGGGTTTGGGAGACAAGGAGAGAAAGCTGCAGGACTGAAAGGTTCGTTTGCCCTGGTTCCCCATTAGAGCCGGTTTTAAGCCAAGTCTCCAGGTTTCATCCTTCAAAAACCGGAAGAATCTCTACCGCGATACGCAAGCCCTCCCCCTCCTGCCGGTCGCGTGTCGCGCAGCCCGTCTTCTCACTCGTCTGATTCGAGCTTTTCTTCACCTTACCGAGGGAGCCGAGATGCACGAGAAGACGAGCCCGAGCGTTCGCCATCTAGGGCACGCTCACCTTCACACCGCTCCGGAGAGCGGTCAGGAGCATCTGTTCCCAAGTTCCAGTCGAGCGCTACAGCCATCTAATTATAATAAAATTTTTATTTGGCGACAACTGCATTATCTTATGACATTGTGTACGATATCTGACACGTCTGACTGTTTTACGCAGCGTTACTTATAACACCGTGATCCAGCATGAACTGCAGTAATATTAAACTATTGTGAACATTGGACCACCATGGACCATCAGGATTAATCCACTCCAGACCGCCGGGCACCACATTCTATTGAACCTTTCTATCTGTAATCACAAATGCAATTAGTCACGACAAATTCCGGCGAACTAGTAATGCGAGACAAGGAATGAGTGGGCTCGAAGAAAGAGGAAATATGACTTTGCAACGGATCACCACTCAATGTGTTCCCAAGAGCGGCTGAAGTGAAAGGCATGGGAGAGGTGACCATGAAGTATCTGACGAGGCAAACGCCCCATAGTCTTGACTCGTGTCCGACAAGCGTTCTGTGTAATACACCAGGATGTGCACTAATTTCAAAGCCATGGATTGGAGAGTTGGCAAGCCCGACCAATTCATTATCGATAGCCAACGAAGTTATGACTCTGCCATCGGGAGTAACAACAGGCATGCGATGCGAGAGAAGCAATTGCCCACCATATCTCCAATTGGTCACTGTCCATAGAATCGTAAGGCTGGGCAGAACTCGAGGAAATCGGACGAATCTGCCATATATGACAGCTTAAAATGCCGATAAGTTGAGGATGATTTTGGCTTAGCGTATTCGTCGCTCGGCTGTACATGTGTATAATCAGTTTGCTTATCATGAGTGATCTCGGTTACGAAAACATACTACAGGGTTCCATGTTGTCTTTGGAGGATGAGCTAAGTAGCGCCGAATTCCGTTCTTTCATTCCATCCGTTAGCCAATCATCGAAGCTGTACCAGATACACATCTGCGCGCGACCAAAGAGTCTTATTTATGATTCACGTCCATCTAGGCGCTGTCTACGCAGCTCTGAGAAATGACATGCACGACGACGTTGTATAGTACCCAAGAATGGGTGCCTGAAGGCCTGAATCTCGACGGTTAGTTGCACCGACCTCCGTGAGATACTAGCGTTTTTTTCTTTTGGATAAGATATAGCCATATATTAAGCAAATGTACCTGACAACCTGAACGGTCCACCTGTACCATGAGGATCAAGATTGGTGTCAAAGCAATAAAAAGGATGGCTTTCGCGACATTACCGTGTTCGTGTTTACATTGTATGAACGAAATATGGCAATAATTGTACTCGAGGACCGCTTCTCGGCGATCATTGTAATGGAACGCTGATATAGGTTAAGATTATCTGGTCGCCTGTGGCCCTGTGCACTGATGTTATTCCGGGAGAAAGCAGTGCCGACGTCGCTGAGTCAACGTTTTGACGAGAATGAAAGAAAGGGGGATCAAATAGTAGCGAGTCGCGCAGGAAAATCCTGACATACAGTGAGCTGGTCTGCGGCTTGTTACGGAGTGTGCATTATGCGAATACGGGACGCACTTGGTTAGTTTCATGGATTTTTGGCAGCGGTATGAAGATCTTCTACGTTGACGGATTTAACCCGATATGATAAGCGCGGAGACCATCTGTGCGCGATGGCTGTGCCGCAGCAGCGTGAAGATCCCAGATGAAACTGTGCATAGCTTACTTGTAGACGCGTGTTAAGGGGGTTCTAGGCGCCACAATGGTCATCAATATGCGATGATGCGTTGAGTCGAGCTGTGGAATTTGGAAGGCAAACGTTGAATGCACATTTCACACAAGAAATCACATCTTAACGTCATGCGGCAAGTACAATTTCCTCTTCGCTTCCATGCAGACAGTCCTCGCTGACGAAAACAGTAAACGGCTGAAGAGCTTTCTAAAGAAAAACCCCTCTGCCTTCACCTTTGACGACCTCCCCCCCTGAACCTCCATGATTATGATCTTATGCTGTCGTGTTTATTGACAGTAACTTATTAGATACTACTACATTAGGGCTGGGTTGAATTGCTTTTGCCCGCCGAAAATAACGTGAGATTGGGAGGCCCCTTCGTGTGAGGTGTTTTTCACGCCGTTTTTCACAGTGAGAAACAGCTTATGTAATCAAGTGTTTTCGTCTTCCCCCAAACGTTGGATTGGCTCCCGCTGGCACCACATTGAGCCCCTGCTGCCTACAGACTAACCCGCGCGGTGCCTTTGCCTTAGCCAATGATGCTGGGTAAATCCCAGTGCCGCTGCGTGGTTGGTTGTGGTGGCTGTGGGCTGTTGTTGTACTGCCAGCGCTACATGGCTCACATGATACATCGTCGGGCAATCATGGTTCAGGTAATGTAACAATACATTCCTATGTGTACCTAGAGATACTCATCCATATTCCAGTCATCGGGTTTGCCAGATGGGACAGATGCTGCCTTGGATAGCAAAGTCGTACTCCCGATGATCAAAACTTCCGTTTTGCCTGAGAGATGCTTGATGAGGGAAGCGAGGGCAGGACTGTCCAGCTTGACAAAGCTGGCAACCTTCCATTGTCCACTGCATCTCTCGATTCTTGCATCATCAGGATTTCCAGCATCAATCCGGACTGACTCGGCAAGGTCATAAGGATCAGGATGGTCAAACCATTCTTGCTCGAGAATGGCTGTGTCTATTGAAGGTGAGATATTCTCCTCATTCAAAAGGTCCATCAGACCCGGTGCAGAATAGTAATGTGTTGTATTTCCTCTTGCAGAATCCGTGTCTGAGGATTTTGGCTGAATTTGCTGCTTTGGAAGCCGAATGTGCGGCTTGTGGTCTGAGTTGCCATCACCGAAGCCATTGGTGTAATAGTCGTATAGTTTTGTGCATTCAATAATGTTCTCGGGAGTCATAGTGCTCCGGCGTGCGGCATTGAACCAGCCAAGGCGGGAGGCAGTGCGCTCGTCACAGACCTCAGAAGGTGAGATGGAAAAAACCTTGATGGCAATACGCTAGTGGCACTGCATGATTAGACGGCCTGCACCAGGAGACAAATGTGAGAGACAAACTGCTAATTGCTTGGCATTTGAGTCATTTGCGAGCGCCTTCCAGTAGTCCAAAGGCTTCGTTTTGACAGTCCAAGGATGGCCACGGAAAGGCTCCAAATTATATGCCCAGCTTGTGACCTGAGACACTAAAACGTCGGACTCTTCCTTACCACCTGCGCCAACACGCAACTGTTCGCCCTTCAGTATTTGAAGTGACGATTTAAGGAGTTGCTTGAAAAGCAATGGCCATTCTTCCTTTGTAGGTAGTTTACCTCCCTGAAGATCTGGCATTACGAGCTGAATAGCACCATTGTGACGATACACTAACGATTAAAGTGAGAAAACTTATAAACTTGAATTCAAGTTGGCAAATGCATACATGGATGTAGCCAATAGCCAAGTAAGAATATGTTGAAGGATGACTCCCGCATCATTTGATCGAAACGATGATTATATACTTCTTGAATCGTGTTTCGTAAGTGTAGAAGTCCACACTTTGGGTCAGCCAGCAACTTTTCCAAGTGCCATGCAATGCAAACCCATGCATAAAATACATCCCCGCATGTCATAGTTTGCCCTTCCAAAGTTAAAATAGCATGAGCACCTGATGTAAGAAGTTGAATAAATGTCGACAAATCGGCCATAAAACTGTAGTGAGTTGGGCATCGCTCAAGGTATGGCAAAAGCTTCTTTGTCTAGACATAACAAAGGCTTGTCAGGTGCTGACCTTTCATCGTCCGAAGCTATAGAACTTACTGCAGAACTACTAAAGATCAAAGTTTCCTTTTCAAGACAGGCTTGGATCGCTGGCACACAGGTCTGAACTGCCTTTGCCTGAATATATGATGACGAGAAACGTGTCTCCGAAGCTGATTTCATGCCTTGAGAAATTCCCAACCTTTTTCGCTCGACAGACAACTGATATGTGCCATAATTTGATTTCCGAAGTAGTTTGAGATGCCTGAAACGACCGAGAGAACCTACAATCAGATATATATTACTTTTGTCATAAACTCTCAACCACAACCATGGATCATCACTGACCTGCTTGAATAGACTACCAATGTCTTTCATGTACAGATTGAGATTGTGACATGGATCATAGACATTTAAAATCCAGGGGTATTTGTTGTGAAGCTCGATCTTTGAGAGTCGGATATTGGATCCACCATCGCCTGCTACGGCAATGTATTTCTCTGCTCCATGTGTGGTGATGATCTGGTATATCAGCTGTTAGTACCAACAATGTGTCTAAGAATACGACAATGAAATACGATACCTGCTGTGCTACATCTCACAAGGCTAATCCTGTCACAGAAACACCTTTGAAGACATGACCCACTGCAAAGATTGATCGTCATTTCAAGGTAGTGGTGTGAAACGTATAGATCTCGTCTCTTGCACGTGTACTCCACCCATCGTATGAGAGTGTCAAGGACGTTTGGCCAGCGAGGAATTCCAAGAGTTTCAAATTGATTGCCGCTGCTTCTTGGGCAATGTGACAAGCAAAAGAAGGCTGATCGATCGGGAACAACATAGTTCATTGTGAGGGCATTGAGAAGATCTCTGAAGAATGGATTATCGAGAACAGCAAATGGTATGGAGCAGCAAATGAAGCACTTGAACAGAACGAGATCAATATGTGCTTGTTGCGTGGCGGTCACCTTCGCTGTATTGAAAAACTGAAGGACCGTGCCCTCGGCCTTCTTAACCTGCTCATCCTTCTGTTTCCGCACTTTGGATAGATGCTTTGTATTCCCAGTCTCCAGCGCGGTCGTATTTGATTGTAATTGCAACTGTGTGCAAACTTTCTGGTAAAGCACCGGCCAATCATTCTTGAGTGACTGTCTCGCAATATATAATGAATCTACAACTTTCTCGGAAGCACTCTGGGACTCACTATACACTTTAGGGCTGCATGGTCGAAGATACGCTTACTATCACGTCCCACAGTACGTCTATCACATGCGACACAATATGTGACGATGGTTGAAGCCCCTTTCCCATTGGATTCCGTAAATTCTAGAATGAGCTCATCGACAAGCTCAATGCGGCTCCGTCCACCAGTGCTACTAGTAGATCGACTCGCAGACAGCTTTTGAGTCCGCGCAGGTCCTACTCCATTTGCCCCATCCAATTCGGCCCTTCTCTCACGCCGCAGTGCGTCTCGCACCTCATACCCTGATAACTTATTCTCCAATGGTGAATCCTGGGCCTTTGATGTACTACTAATGCTTGCAGATTGCTCGATCTCCTTTATCTGATCATTGCTTAACGGTGGCTACAGATTAGTACGAGTCATAACAATCTTATCAGCGGACAGGGTCAACTTGAATATGAATCTTATCAGACATACATCAGGCCATGCGACATCCTCTCCATCTGTACGGCGTTGCCAGACATCACATAAGCGATCCATATGCTTGGTCCATTCCTTCCTTTTTAGATCATCTTTGTCTGGGATTATACGTTCAACGAGACTGAGAAGCTCGATAAGTTCGGCAGATCCATTTGTGATGAAATCACGATGAGCAGTGAGAAGCTCCTCGTTTTGTTTGAGCCTTGAAGGCATTGCAGACTAAGAATTACCGGATGAAAATTTGCAGTGATGCTCGGAGATCTACTACAATGATTCGTAATTATTCACATTTCTCACATCAGCATACCGACCCCCCTGATGTTAGATTCGTTTCAAACATGTAAAAAACACGTGAAAAATTTGCTTGTTAAAAACAAGATGGTTTCCAACCCAGCCCTATACTACATTATCTTTCCGGGCTTTACGCCATACATACAAACTTCCGTAGAAGTGAAACAATTACGATAGCAACTACGATACTACACAATACACCCATTTCTATTCGAAAAAAAAAAAAAAGTTGAGCGCGTTGCTGGTGGCTGAGGTACAGTTTGTCTGTTTGATCAATGAATTACGTTAATGAGCGACACTAGGTAACGAACCCGAAAGTCCGTCCTCGCGTTATTTGCATTCGATGTTACAGAAATGTAGTTGCTATCAATAAAATTCTGTCCCGACGCGATACCACCGCCCTGAATTTCCCGAATATCTAGAAATTAGAGGACTTGGATGTGTTTAGGAAGTTTGTGAAGTCACTAACGCACGTCAGAAGTCAGGTACTGTTGCTTAGCAGGGTCGGCTGAGTAGAATGACTTTCCATACCACCTGGTAAGAAATTATTAAAGCGAAGCAGCTCATCACTCCGGACACCTATATCAGACTCCTGCCCAGTCCCTCGGAGTGAGCTTGACGATGTTATGTGAGCGTATCACTCCAACTGGCGAATAACACACGTCAACAAATAAGCAGCTCTATAATAATATCGATAATGGGTCAATGACTCAACAACAATTCTATATTTAGCGCTACAAGTATTTCCGGTAAATTTCCCATACCGCCGCAAGGCTGAAGATACGTCGTGTTCTTGGCGTGGCATTTCCAACTCGGGAAGTCAACAACAATTCTATATTTCTATAAATACATGCCTTTGCAAACTCCAGCTACATCGCAATCTTTCAGCATATAAGCCACTGCGTACCAAAGATGATGACACTCAACTTCCCCCTCATGTCCACAGACGAAGATTCTGTTTCCTCTGGCGTCTCTGCAAAGGTTGAGAGCCAGCCTGATGTAACCATCAACCCAAATCGTCTCGCAATTAACCATCTGGCCTTTTTTACCATCATTGTTACATTCAGCATCCCTACCTTCCATGCATCGCTTGCAACCAGAGTCGTGGACTCTACGTTTGGTGGGTTCACGACTATCTCGTCACTATTTTCCTAATCATTGTCTAGATTTGAAAGCTGCTTTGCCCGTATGGGAGGCGTTGCGGAGTTTTGCCAGCATTTTGCTCGCGTATGTGACTGGGCGCTCGTCGGTTACTACTTTGCAACTAACTCTTCACCCTCTAAGTGCCGTGGTGGCCGCGTCCTTCAAAGCACAAGACAGCCCCGGATATTGGTTCTTCATCACCTGCTCATTGCTGCAGGGATCTCTGGCGTTAATATCTTCTACTATTCTCGTCATTTCCTTCTCTGGCGATCATCGCGAGGTTAGTCTCACATATGGGCCGAGGACAGACTTGAGTTCATGTAACACCTAAAATCAGCATGAGTATCGCTTTGTCGATGTCAACCAACTACGCTTTTTGTTTTGGAGTGTCTGGGACCTTTTCTCCGTGCCAGCCGTGTCAACTGTTTGGTAAGTCGACGGTCTCTTTTAGGTCTTGACGATAACTGATGCAAGTATGCTGCCTAGGGGTACTTGTACTTTCATCATTGCACTGGTCATTGACACCGTAAGCCCAAAAGCAGTCGGAAACAATCGTTCTGGTGATTGTGACAGTCGTCCCACGACGGTGAAACTCATGTTATGCATTGTTATGTTTCTCTCCGCACTGCGCTTCGTATTCTTCATGCTTCATCTGCGCCGTGTAGTCCAGGCTCGACCTGATGGGGCAGAGTTGACATGAACCGTACATTTGCGTTTTGCTTTCACCTTGCTATCTTTGCTTCTCGGTGCGAATATTTTTCCAAATGTTGTCTTAGTTTTGTGGTCCCTGTTGATTGCTTCCAGTTTCATTGTAAATATGTAGAAACCGAATACGTAGTATGAAATGAATATTGTGGATCATCTTTCTGCTTTGCCATAGTACGATCTCTTATCGCTTGATCACCTTGCCATTATTTCAGTAAGACTGGTCCAACTTGGCCCCTGCTTTGGCCGCGTAGCAGGTCCTTACGGCCTTCCCTTGGGCACCGCTGCGATATACTCCAATGCCAGCTCGAGAGGAATTTCAATCCTGAATTCATCAATAATTCGACAAGGCCGAGTGAATGATGAAACATCCAAGACGATTGGACGGGTCACGAGGACAAGGAGGCGTTGTCGAGCATTCCGCATATGACGAAGAACCCAGGCACCCGTCAACGTTTCAACGTTCAACCCAAACTAATGAATATAATCAAGGACTTCGGACCTAGAATATTTTAGAAACCGGGGCAATGGCTGCGCGAAGAGAATTCCATCCTTCAATATCTCTCCACTTTTATATAATAGGCAACAGTCAACTAAGCCCATCGAGCCAGTGAAAGCACTAACCCAGATTTGCATTCTGCGGTGAATGTTGACACTGTGGGAATAAAAATGTGTGAAAAAAAAGTCCTGCAAGACGTGAAAACAAAGTAAAGAAAGTTTCTTCTTCAATGGAGTCTGTATTTTATTAGCACCTTCTTGAGATTGTGCAAGCCAAGTACTGAGTAGGTAACTAGGTTAAAGATAATTTTTTAGCTCACACTTCATATTAGATTACAAGCCACAATGATATCTTTGTTTGTTCTAGGCTAATACATCTCATGCAGTACGGAATGCGACGTGGTTCAAAAACTGTAACTATATGCATGTACTTACTCGTAGTTTTGTTCTCAATTACCGAGATGGCATGGGCGGCGCGTCGTGGACGCATATGCATAGGTACTAGTGGCCATGGTTTAGGGTCGCAGACGGATTCGGGTGACCATAGTTGAAGGGTGGGGAAGGTTAGAAGGGGAAGGGATCGGGTACATACATTGTTAAATGTTCAGAGCGCGTTTTGCTCGCTTCTGCGTTTTCGGAAGCACGCCCGGCCAAGTTTTCCTGTTCAAAACATGAGTAGCATATATAGTGTATGTCCTCCTTGTCGATGGCCTCATCAGATCTGTCGTTCTCATTCCCCTTCGCCCTTTGACTTCTTCTTCTCCTTGGTGATGTGGGTCGAGATGGCAGAGATGGCACGCTTGCGACTCTTTCTCGGCGGCGACATGGGGGGCGCGGGTCTGTTGCGAGTATTGGACATGGCGGTCGAAACGAACGACGCGGCAGTCACAGGAGTCACAGAGCGTGATAACATAACAAGCCGTTTCCCAGCACCGTTTCTGCATGTAGGCAAGCAGAAGTGAGAATCCTATTTATCGGAATCCGGGTAATCTATCGGTAAGGGGGAGGGCGTAATGACCTCGGAAGCAACAATAGCAGACTCAGTTCTCATGGAATGATGTCACATTATTTGGCAGTATTTGGATTGTATCCGAAAATCCTGCAAAGTCCACACCACCTTAACTTGCTTTCCTAACCCCCTTCCTTTACATCTGCCCCAAACAAATCCTCCAGTGCATTCAACTGCACATTGACATGAGTTTACTATGCTTCATTTGCAACTACTATATTCCATGAAATTCAAATACCAGATTCTTGAATAAAATGGTCCCCATGCCTCATTTTTACCCACCAATCCTTGTTATTTTACCCTCCAAAGGTAATATTTTTAATAACTAGGGTTACTGAATAACAGTACAACATGAATACATTTCAATATCCTAAATTTAGCCCCTTATTTTCAATGACTTGAGGGTGGTCATTGAAAAATACACATGGCACATTAAAGCCCTTAGGTATTTAATTTAAAGATATCAATACCCCGAGAATTTAATTTCAAGCATTTTACTTCCCACAGTGTGGGTGGCGTGATCAGGCGAGAAAGTCAGACTCGTTACCAGGTAGGCGAGGTGGCAGACGAGGGAATGTAGCTCCAGGCAGGTAAAGCTGGGTGGTAGCGTCCCTGGTATTACCGGAAGGATTTCCAGGCTCAAAGTTAAATCCCGCACCGTCCTTTGTTTTATTGGCCCTACGAGAGGCCTAGGCACAGGAATACTCTGAGATGAAAATGGCGGTAGCCTTCGAAGCATGGCTATTGAACGTTGGATCTTGGATCACGGGATAATCGAGGTGACTCGAGCAGGGACCGGAGACCGAGCGGCTGGGATAGGTGGGGAAGGCAAGATCTAGACACAGGTGGCTGGCCTTATCGGAATTCCCATTAGGTAACTAGACAATACCTTCCTAGCATGGCCAGTCGGAGGTTTCGCTTAGATGTCTAATTAACCAGTCCGTCTGATGCGTAGACGGCTATCGCAAGTCATGGTTTCCCAATCTATCCGAGAGGTGACGCAATTGCTGTGTCCTGGGTGGCGAACCAGTCTGCCTACTAGTAATGCGTGGATGGCTATGGCTGTGTTGGGTGACGAACCAGTCCGTCTAATGCGTCGATTTTCCTACTAATCGACGCAATTGCTGGTGACTGTCTATGGGCGACGAATCATCCATTGCTGTTACGGATAAGTTGTGAAGCTTGAAGCTTGGCGACCCGAGCCGGGATTGCCAGAGATTGAACGGGTGGTCGTTTGACAATGATATGACATGCTTCTAGATCTGTTCTATCTTGGCTCATTGGTCTGCGTCCCCGATTATACTCGGATTTCACTGATGGCGAACTGAACTACCCGTCAATAGTCCAGACGGTTCGTGCGGCTGAGTCATGCCGCAGCGCTGCATTCAAGCTTCATACCACGCACACTTTAACGCATCGGCAAAGTCGCGTATATAAAGAGCCATACTCAAAGAACAGATGCAACCACAACCCACCGCACATGCTATCAAACGAAGAGTCTTCCCACTCCGGCGCCCCAGTCAGCCAACCTGACAGCGTCGATCCCAACCCACAATCCATAAACTATCAAGCCTTTCTTGTCACATTCATGACGTTCGATATACCAACCTTCCATGCTTCACTCGCAATGAGAGCCGAAGACTCTGTGTTTGGTGGGTGCCCTCACTGTCCATATCCACAAATTTGTTAATCCTCTTTCAGATCTAAAAGCTACTGTTCCCGTATGGAAGGCAGTTCGTAACTTTGCTAGCGTTTTACTCGCGTTGGTAATTCAGCACTCGTTGTCCGCTAATGCTGACCGACCCATCACAGAGCCTTAGTAGCCACGTCCTTCAAAGAATCTACCCAAGTGAACGCTACATGCTGGTTCTTGATCGCGGCTTCGATGCTGCAAGCGTCCATGGCCTTGATCTGCTCTACTATCTTCATTATTTTCTTCTCAAACGATAATCACGAGGTTAGTCTCACATACCAATCCGCAAACGAACCAAACCAAACCAATGAAAG
>WNGO01001764.1_pt1 | contig 13924 bp, 9 predicted proteins | sample 5400511 | NCBI WGS metagenome assembly WNGO01 (sample SAMN13153380, study PRJNA577476) | soil metagenome | isolation source: 20 cm soil or saprolite under Garry oak tree replicate 2 | place: USA:California | collected 2016-06-15
ACTCGGGCCTGGGTTCTGCTTCGCTGGTATGCCTTCTCGCAGATCTGGATTTCGCGTGAAAGATGCCATGCATAAGGCATTCGCTGCTGCTCTGCGTGCTGGCGGTAGACCGGGTATTCGCGCCACTCATGTGTCAAGGTTCTCAAGGCGAGGTAATATTTCAAAAGGATTGTGGAGCCGTGGGCGTTCTCGGCCACAAAATGACCACCGACACAAAAGGCCGCTTATGTGCCCAGGCACATAAGCTGCTAGCTTCCCTGTTGCGAGTCCTTGGGGCTGGGCTGGCCCGAAGACCTCGTGGGTAGAATACCAGGTTTCCCAAACAGCTTCTCCTGAGCTGGTCGGCTGAGTCATTCCCACGAAACCCTTGATTTTCCTGCCTTTTCTTACTGTCGATAGAGTCGCCTGTGTCAGCTCCTTCCTGCAGGAGCCGGTTCCCATGTTCTCGATCTATTCCGACGTTCAGAATTAGGTTCCCGTCATGTCGTTTCTGTAAGTGGTGTACCACTTGATCGCCGGCGAGTGACGCAATGGGTGTGGCGGAGAGGTCAGCCATCTGGCGCATTAGCAGGATGTGGGAGAGGTTGTAGTCATTCAGCCTGTCGTAGACATATTCGGATCGCGACGACTGGCGATCTGAGTCAAAGAACAACAAGAGCTATTGCCTGGCTGAGAGCGAACTTTGCCAAGCCTTTGCATATGGGAGACCTCGCATCGACGGCGAGGATGGGCGTTTCCACCCTCCATCATCAGTTCCGCGCACTTACCGCTATGAGCCCGTTGCAGTATCAGAAACAATTGCGGCTCCAGACCGCGCGCCAACGAATGTTGATGGACGGTCTCGATGCTACAAGTGCTGCGTACGACGTCGGCTACGAGAGTGTGAGCCAATTCAGCCGCGAGTACAGTCGATTTTTCGGCCAACCGCCCATTCGAGACGTCAAAGCTCTGAGAGGATAGCAACGTCGCATTGATCAATATCGCTTGACCAGGCCGCACTTAGAACTGGACCTCACTCCGTCCTCCTAACCGCGCTTGTGGTCATTGACGCGGTGCCGACCACTGATACGTGTTTCTCGGTCCTAATATCCCCATAGAAGGATCCCTAATGTTTGACTTTTCAGCTAACCAAACTCCACTGCACCTCGGACTGGCTCGGCATGAAATCGCTTAACCGCAAAAATGCCAAGCATGACAAACAAAGCCATCACTACGAGTTGCGTAATCACAAATGGTGCCTCAGACTGTGTGGGGGCCATTGCCTTCAGGACTGGCACCTTCTGAAAGGCCTGTACTACAAAGACGAAGAAATTCAGATACAGGCCAACAACGACGTTTACCGCGTAGATCCAACGCCAGGCGCCGGAGAGATGACGGACGTATCGCGCTAGGATCGCAACGGTGAGTACCACTAGTGACACGATGCCGACCACATGCGACGGCAAGAGTTTATGGAAAGGAAATAGGAACCCGGTCAAGCTCGTCGCCACTGTGGTCGCGAGAAACAGCGCAGTCCACCCTTTGAGCTGTTTTGCCGCGATCAGTCCGAATACGACGACGAATCCCGTGCCGATTCCCACTAAGCTCAACACGACGTGTACTAAGGTAAATGTGGTCATTCTGGAACCTCCTTTTTAGTTTTCCAACAAACTGTTTTCGCATAGAGCCTATTGGACCGCGGTGAGAGTCGTTCCATCACTCCGTCCACTAGGCTTCGAATCATCCGCAACGGATGGTCCTGCGGTACTCGTTGGTCGGGTGAAATATAGCTGAACATCCCATCTTGCTGCTGATCGTCTCCTCGCATGCTGCCACTACTAACACGTCATCCTGTGGATTGGGAGTTGTTTTTCAGCATCCTGCTAAACTAAGCCTCTAAACCTACTCAAATCGCAATGCCACCATCGGGTCGACCTTCGTCGCGCGGCGAGCTGGAATATAGCACGCTAGCAGAGCCACAGAGATCAGCGTAAGTGACGTAGCTACGAACGTCATCGCATCTGTGGCGCTCGTGGAATAGAGCAGCGACTGCAAGATGCGTGTTGCCGATAATGCTCCAACCAACCCTAGCAGTAAACCAAGCGCCAGCAACTGCAAACCTTCTCTGAGCACCATGCCCAACACATCGCTCCGCTGGGCGCCAAGGGCTATACGCAGGCCGATCTCGCGCGTGCGTTGGCTCACAGAGTAAGAAATAAGAGCGTAAATGCCAATTGCCGACAGAAGCAGAGCTAATACGGCGAAGCCGCTGACCAGCCACGTGCGAAAGCGCTGCTGCACTAGCGATTCATCAAGCAACTGATCCATGGTACGTACCTGCGCTATCGGGAGAGTACTGTCCATGCTTGCAAGTTGGGTACGGATTGCGGGCACAATCTCCGGCGCATCTCCACTGCCGCGGATCACCAGGTACATCTCGCGCGACCACATCACCCAGCCATTTTCGTTGTAGGGGACGTAGAGCGTCGGGCTGGGTGCGGAATCCAGTCCTGAATATTTCACGTCTCCGACTACACCCACGATCGTTTCCCAGGGAGCGCTTGGATCAGGGTCGCCCGTCTGAATTCGGGTTCCGATCGGGTCTTTACCGCGAAAATACTGTTTCGCCATGGTCTCGTTGATGATCACGATCATGGGATCCTTGTCGCCTTCCACCTTCTCAGAAGGAGAGAAAAAGCGCCCCTTCATTAGCGGAATCCCGAGTGAACGAAAGTAGCCCGGACTCACCGTCATCTCTTCCGCAAGCTGTAATTGACGGTTGCGATCGTAGCCCTGCCCTTCCACCGTAAATGGATTGCTAATCGCCAGCAGATTGGGAGGCAGGCTCATAGTGATGCCCGCTGCTTTCACGCCGGGCAGCGCCTCCACTTTCTCCAGGAACTGCTGCCAGAATTGCGTGATTTGTGCTGGACCGGCGTATTTATTGGGTAGAGAGATTGCCGCGGTAATCACGTGATCAGTCTGAATCCCGGGGTTCACATCGCTCAGGCGGACAAAGCTTCGAACGAGCAGGCCCGAGCCGATCATTAGGATCAAAGCCAGACCAACTTCAAAGACCAACAGAGCGCGATGCGTCCGGTGTGCAGAAGCCGACGACGACGAGCGGTTCGTATCCTTCAATGGATCACTGAGCGATGGGCGCGAAGTTTCAAGAGCAGGCGCCAGCCCAAACAATATCCCGCTCCCGACGCAAACCACAAACGTAAAGAGCAGTACGACTGGGTTGATGCCGACTTCGTCCAACCGTGGCATGTGTCCCGGACCAAACGCCAGAAAGGCTCGAACCGCTATGTAGGCAAGAAGCAATCCAATGACGCCTCCCAGTAGCGAAAGCACGGCGCTCTCGGTCAGAAGTTGACGCACAACCCTTCTGCGGCTGGCACCCAACGCCATGCGCACCGCCACTTCGCGCTGTCGCACCGTCGCTCGCGCCAGCAGCAGGTTGGCCACATTAACCACAGCGATCAAAAGAACCAGGGCGATCGCGCCCAGCAATACCAGTAAAGCCGTGGAGACGTCACTGACCATCCACTCCTTCATCGGCATCATCACTCCGACTAGGTCCGGAGAACTGGGATATTGGGCCGTGACCTGTGCGGCAATATTGTTCAATTCAGCTACAGCCTTGCTAACGTTGATTCCCGGTTTGAGTCTTCCGATTGCAACCAACCCGTAGGGAGGCCGCGCCGTTGGCGGATTCAACGTGCGAATCGCCCAGAGATCGACCGGCCGGCTAGAGGGAAACCGGAAACCTGCCGGCATTACGCCGACGATAGTACGCAGCTTGCCGTCGAGCGAAAGGGTGCGATTCAGCACCTTGGGATCAGAGCCCAGATGGTCTCGCCAGAACCGCTCGCTGATTACAACAACTCCGGGCAAGCCCGGACGGTCTTCTCCGGGTTGAAATTCGCGTCCTTTGAGCGGCGCAACGCCAAAGATCGAAAAGAAATTCGCGCTCACGCCGACGCCGGGAATCCGTTCCGGCGCTCCCATTCCGCTCAGCGCAAAGCTTCTGCCAGCTAGATCGAGAACTGCGACCTGTTCGAAACTCTGCTGGTGGTCACGCCACGCCAGAAAGTCCGCAGGGCCCATGAGGTCCATTCCCGAAATGCCGCGCTGCTGTGTCCCCACAACAATGAGGCGCTGGGGGTCGTGATAAGGCAACGGCCGCAGCAAGATTGCGTCGACCAGGCTGAAAATGGCCGTGTTGGCGCCAATGCCGATGGCAATGGCCATCACGGCGACGGCTGTGAACAGGGGCGACTTGCGCAGCATGCGCACACCGTAGCGAATGTCTTGCACAAAAACTTCAAGTGCAAACTCCCAACCCACTGCTCGTACTTCATGCTTCACCGTTTCCATTCCGCCCAGTTCCAGCCGCGCAGAGCGCAACGCCTCTTCGGGTGTCGCACCGGCGTCTATCTTTGCGTCAGCCGCGTTTTGCACATAGGCGTTCAGTTCCTCCCTGAGTTCGCTCTCGGTCTTGTCTCTTCGAACTAACTCTTTCAGTCCGGCGGTGAGATGGCGAAAGACTTTCATGATGCCCCTTCGCGCGAATTCCGCGCTATGCTTGGAGAATGCGTGCGATCGCGACGGATTGCGTTTTCCAGTCGCGCGTCTCCGACCTAAGTTGCTTTCTGCCACTCGCCGTCAAAATGTAGTACTTGCCGCGGCGGTTGTTTTCTGTGGCCCGCCATTCGCTGTCCAGCCACCCGGCACGCTCCAGTCGCTTGAACGCGGGAAATAGAGAGCCCGGATTGACCTGAAACACTCCTTGGCTGATCTGATCAATGCGCTGCCCGATGCCATGCGCATGCATAGGCTCAAGCGCAACCGTCTTCAGGATCAGCATGTCAAGCGTGCCCTGAAGCAGGGGGGTATTGTTGTCCGGCATGAGTCTCCTCTAGAGGGTCTAGTCGAAAGCCATAACGCCTAACGATCCTCCTTCTTACCCTAGAATGTCAAGTGGAGAGCCACAGAACCATCAATAGGGGTAGCAGAGATCGCCACCCGACAGGAACTATCAGGGACCCTCTCGAAGTCGTGAACTTTGCTAAGCGTCAAAGAAGACAAATTCTCTGCAAGGAAAACTCCTACTGCCGTGCCTGACATCCTTACGATCACATTGATGATTGTAGCGCTCGGAGTCGTCGGACTCAGTGCAGAGCATAAGGAGCGCAGGACACAATCGAACATGCTTGTGCTCGCACCGGTAACCCTGATTCTCTTCGGACCCCTGGCTTTCACGCGGTAACCGCCAACCTTGACTTCCCGACCGAGAACTCTGCACCGACGCGCCCTACACGCGAAAGCCAAGTTAACGTTCCCCGACACCAGCAAACTTTACATGCAGCCTTTTCGAGTCAGGCCCCTCTCCGTCCGCGCAAATGTGCTTTCCGGGTCGGTGTTGTGTCTCAACGTTTTGCTTAACGTTGCTAACTGGTCAGCAATCGCCTGGAGGCTTGCGGAAGTGTCGCTCATCATTTGAGAAGATATTCGTCGGGATCAGCACTTTCTCTTTCGCCGACGATAGCCGTGGATACGCAGGGCGACCTTTTCATCGCTGAGGCCGGGAGCAATCGCGTAAGAAAAGTAAGTGGTGGTGTAGTCACGACGGTTGCAGGCAACGGGACCAAGGCTCCAGCGGCGATGGTGGAAGTGCGACCAATGCGGAGCTTAAGAAACCTGAAAAAATCGGGTTGGGACCCAGTCGGTTCGGTATGCAGCGCAGGCATGAGTCCTCACGAATCGGCACTTGTGAAAGAGCAATGACCCAAACGAAATTTTCTGTTCAAATCGGCTCGGACTCTTGCCCTTTAGGGCTAGCCGACGTATAAAACTCGAATTCCATGAACACGGCTTAAGGTGTCCCTACTGACGCCGTCACATTACCGTTTATTCACTTGTGCAACACATCATCATCCGCGCTCGTAGAACATGTCCGAATTGTAAGCGTTTAACGCTGATTCGCAACGGGCGAGCTTTCAGGGCTCCAGGCGAAGCCGCCAAAGGGAAGATTGCCAGACTTGGGATGAGGAACGTCAATAATGCTCGTTGACCTAGAAATCCGCGAACGTTTGGGCCACTATGCGAGGTAACCCAACAAACGCAAGAGAAGGCCGCGAACCAGGCTCTTCGTGAGTTGCTTGCACGATGCGAGAAGGACCCGGCAATGAAGGCCCAGATGCACCGCATGAAAGGCCTGAAGCAAGCCTCCGGTGAGCTTGTGACTGGACTCCGTATCTCAATTGATCTGGAAGACGATGAGATCGTACTGCTGATTCGATTACTGCTCAAGCACGTGATTGAGTTTCAGGAAGGAGATTGGCGCATCCTCACGCCTTTTGAATCGCGCCTAATTCGGAAGCTTGAGTCGGTGAGGCAGGACGCCATCAAGAGTTTAAATCAAGGTCGGAACCACAACGCCAATGAACCAGACAACTCACACTCGCAAACGCGGGGGCTCCGAAGCGAACCGCTTAAAGTCACGAAGCATTATCCATCCCAGCGAGCCGGTGGGTGATTTTACAAGCTATTTACAGCGTTCTTATACATGGCGTGTTGATCTCGTCGATCAACTGTGGCATAAGTGCGGTGACCCTACCTGTTTTGCTCGGGTCTTCTCCCCTGAATTGCGAGATAGCCGACATCGTCTGAGTGCGGTGCGGATGACCTGTTTTCATCGTTAGCACACCGTGATCGCCGATTTCGCGTCTCAAACTGCTTGCGAGACTCGGAAGGCACAAGTGCCTGTGTAAAGACACCTCTGGTTGAACGGCAGAGAGCGGGAAGCGTCCGCGCATTTTCGCGTGCACGACACGGCGCAGTAAGCAAAGGAGATCTCATCCGATGAAGAAGATAACAGTGTTATGGACCGTAGCGGTTCCGCTCGTGGTTTTGCTGTTTGCTACGGTGAACCCGCCCAGAGTTATGGCCGTTCCCAGCTTTGCCAGGCAAACCGGACTCCCCTGCAGTGGATGTCACTACAACCCGCCGGAACTAAATCCGGCTGGTCGCCGCTTTAAGCTTTTGGGCTACGTTGACAGAGCTGACGACACCAAAATCGTAAAGGCGGACGGAAGCAAGAAGCGCGCAGCGCTGGATCTTCTTGCTACGCTGCCGCTCTCTGCCTGGCTACAGACTTCGTTTACCTCGACGAAGTCCCCGATTCCGGGCACGCAGAATGGAAGTGTCGAGATGCCACAGGACATTTCCCTGTTCCTGTCAGGGGCGTGGACAAGCCACGTCGGCAGCTTTCTTCAAGTGACTTACGACGTACAAGACGATCACTTCACCATGGACAACACCGATGTTCGCTACGCGAACAAGACGACGTTCGGCGGAAAAGAATTTGTTTACGGGTTGAACGTTAACAACAATCCGACGATCGAGGATCTCTGGAACAGCACGCCGGGATGGGGCTATCCCTTCGTCGCCGACAATTGGGCGCCTACACCTTCCGCTGCTCCCATGGTGGCCAGCCTGGGACAGGACGTGGCAGGATTCGGCGGTTACTTCATGCTGGACAACCACCTCTACGTGGATACCACGTTCTACCGCTCCCAACACCTCGGCACCGCGCAACCATTTGACGGAGCTGATTTCGGAGTCAACATCCGAGGCCTCGCTCCTTACTGGCGAGTGGCGCTGCAGCAGTTGACCGGTAACACCCAATATGAGATCGGCACTTATGGTATGCACTTGCGTTCGAGCCCGAATGCGGTGAGCGGGATCGAAGATGATTTTACGGACTACGCGTTTGACGCGCAGATCGATCGCACATTGTTCAGAACGGATGTGCTCTCGCTGCGTGGCACCTATATTCGGGAGAACTCCAACCTGGCAGCAATGGCTGCTCTGGGCGCAGCGGCACCAGGCAGTCACCACCTGAATACGATGATGGCGAATGCTGAGTACCACATCGGCAATCGCGTTTCGGGCGCGTTCGGATGGTTCGATACTCATGGCACCGTCGATCCGTTTCTGTTTCCGCAGGCGGATGTAAGCGGCAGTCTCACCGGCGACCCGAGGAGTTCAGGCTACATCGCGAATTTCTCATACTGGCCGTGGCAGAACCTGCAACTTGCAGCTCAGTACACCGGGTACACGCGTTTCAACGGTGCATCCGTGAACTACGACGGCGCGGGCCGGAACGCCAGCAGCAATAACACTACTTACTTGGTTGCACGATTCATTTTCTAAGTGGGCTCAACGTTTAACGATGGGAAGCGGATAGGAGACAGCAGAACAAAGTTCAGAGCATGTGCATGAGCGGCTATCGTGGCCGCCTTGAGTGTAGCGGGGCCATGGCGGGTGCTGCCTCGGTTGCTGTTGAAACATCCTGACTTCACTCAGAACCCTCGCAGGGTTGCATGCAGTCGCCGTGTTGCAATAACTAACCGCCTAGAGTGTGGCTGTTGGTACAGGCAACTCGAAAGGACGTTCGTGAGCGCCACCAAGTACGTCAACTGCGGCGGTCGTGGCTTCTGGGCTTACGACATTGTCCTCGGTGTGTTCGTCAAATACCTTATAGATGCGGTCGAGGCGACGGGATATTCACGTGCACCCTTCCTCGACAATGTTCTAGGGTCGTGGCGCCTAGCGCCCATCATCGATATCGGCTTCCCTCTTGAAGAATCATGGACGGCGCTGCAACGACAGAATGTCATAACCTTCGTGGAGGAGGCCTGTGCCAGACTCGCGACTAGGGACTCGATCCCAATCGAAGAGATTGTCCACTGGCCATCTCCCCGTGGTTTGCGCTTCTTCCATCGTGGCCTAAAGGAAGTGCGCACAACTCCAGTGATCGAACTTGGTAGGGCGATCATTGCTTTGCTACGGGATGAGTTGCCGAAAGCACCAATGGGCGAAGCTTGGTTTTTCACAGAAAAGGGGCGCTCCACGATACGAATGCGTCCCGAGTGGGATGGGTGATCATGATTCAGCACTCGCTTTCCCTGCACACCCAGATGCAAGATGACGAGTTCGATTAGGGTCTTCTCAGCGGCTGAAGATCATCATCGTAAATGTTCCCGGCTTCAAGGTCGGCCAGGGATGGGGGTTTTGCGGCGTCGCCGCTGGCGGGGGCCCCAAACTCGCTCGTCACCGAATAGATATTGTGATTCTCGGTATCCAGTGCCATCGTGCGCGCTCCCTTCATCGTCTCGACGGTCTGCACAACGCTGAACTTATCAGGTGCATCCTGGTGCGCAACTGTGATTGTGCCGTCGCCACAAGAAGCAAAAGCGAGACCCGTTCCTGGATCGAAGCGGTTGGAGTCGACGCCCTTCCCGATGGGCACGGTTCCGGCAACCTTTCCGTTGGCGTAATCCCAAAATTCCATCAGTCCGTTGTGGCAGCCGATGATGAGCAACGAATGCGCCATGTCAATCGCTTGTCCTGAGGGATTTTTGCAGGGTGCCAATGGCCATGTATGCGTGATTTTCAGCGTTTGGGCGTCAATTTCGCTTAACTCGCTTTTGTCCTCGATATTTAAGAAGATATGACCATGCCCGTCGGTTTGCGCTGTTTCCGGCTTGCCGCCGAGTGGCACCTGTCTTACAACAACCCCTTTCAGCGGATCAATTGCTGTGGCATCATTCCCCTTCCCACCATTGAAAGTAAAGACCCGTTTTGTGAACGGTTCGTACATGATGTCATCGGTGTCGCGTCCCGTAATTTTGACCAGACGCACAACGTTCAGCGTACGGGGATCGAAGACGGACACCGAACTGCCGCCACCGTTGCTCGTGAAGGCGAGGTGCAGGTCCGGTGCAAGTGCCACAGCGTGCGCTTCGTTGTCTTTGCCGACATCCACTTTTCCTACCACGGTGCCATCCGGATCAAGCACCATGACATAAGACCCACGGCCAATGAAGATTCGGTGCGTCGCCGGGCCTGTGGTGAAGTAATCCCATCCGCCATCACCCCCCAAGACGATCTTTTTTACTTGGTGGTATCGAGTTTGATCGACACCGGAGGTTTGCGTCCAGGTGTGTGTAGCAGCGGACGCGACGACCAATAGCAGCGAAACAGTTCTGTTGATTCTCACAAGAACCTCAGTGATAGGACAGCCTTTCGACTAAAAACCTAACCGGCCTAGCTGAAGTCCACCTGAAAAACCTCGCGGGAACTGACGGGTATGCAAAGGCATTGGTCAAAGGTCTGGCAATCGTTCTTGTAATCTTGTAATTGCTATCGTTTTGTCACAGTCGTCGACTACGTACACCGAAATAAGGACGAGACAGGGTGTACAATCCCCGGCGTGTTCGTCCTCTCTTATACATTAAAATGTCCGTTATGCGGACAAACGTTCAGTCCCGGCCTAGAAGTGAGTCAATAAATTCAAGACCAAAGTGTGGCATCATTGCCACGGACGGCAGATTATGTGGGTTAAGTCGATTGTTCGTCTGTTGCTTGCCACTCTGGCAATTCCCATCGGGGCGGTTAATGCTTCCTCTAGCCGCATTCAAATGCCGGTTGAAGTGTTGGGAGCGGACGGAGCTACGGCGAACCGAACGGTCGCTCTTGAGGCTGCGCAGAGTGAGTCAATACGATCCCTCAGGTTGCAGGTGCATGGTCTGCGATATCCCGGGCAAGCGAGCGTTCAGGTCAACGCTAGCCCGTGGATACGTCTCACAAACGACACTGTGATCGTCGCCACACCTGGCAAGACATACGGCGGGATCGGAGGCGCCTTCGCAACGCTCGTGCTCACGCTACCGCTTCCAAGTGGCACCGTCGTAGCCGGCGAAAACACCGTCCGCTTCCGGTTTGACCGGACTGACGGGCTCGCCAGTGGTTATCGCGTCCTTGACTGGAACTTCTTAACCGCTGAAGGAAGCGAGGTTCTCTCGCCCACATGCTTTGTTGAGGATGCACCTGAAACCTGGACACCTCCACGACCCGATGCCGCCTCCATCCACGCGGGACAGGAACTCTGGCATACCGCTTCACTCGTAGCCAGCAGCCTGCCGAACAGTCCGAGAATAGAGGCGCACTGCTCCGATTGTCATGCGCATGATGGGCGTGACTTGAAATACTTCAATTTCTCCAATGGCAGTATTGTGGCTCGGTCGCGTTTCCATGGCCTGACCACTCTCCAAGGTGAGCAGATCGCAAGCTTCATCCGCAGCTTGCCTTTTCCCAATCCCGGTCGACCGTGGAACCCACCCTACCAACCCGGGCCAGGGTTAGACAAGCAGCCAATTTCGAATTGGGCGGCTGGCGCAGGGCTTTCATGGATCCTCGACCAAGATGCGAATGGCCTCAAGTATCTGCTTGTTTCGCCCGGTGCTACGCCGGCGGATTCTCGCGACCCTCACCAATTGGGGAGACAGATTACGCCTAACGTCTTTCGTCCTGATGGTAACCTCAACGCTCGCGAAATCCCGATTGCCATGCAATTACCGGATTGGAGCCAATGGCTGCCACGGATTCACCCCAAAGATGCTTGGGGAGCAGATTTTGCCGATAGCAAGTTCGCGACAATGTACGACGACGGAACAAGTGCGGGTGGGTCGAGACTCAAACCAAAGACCTCGCTGCGTGCACTCCTGACCGCCGCTCGGACTTCTGACTCAGATCTTCGCTCGGTTGTTCCGGCGTTCGCCCGATGGTCGCGAGCGCGGCGGACCTTCCTCGGACGCTTTGTCAAAACGAAAACAGCATGGTCAATGGAGCTGACCAACAAGGTTTACTCGACTCAGCTCTGGCAGCTCATGAAGACATGGGAAATGACTCAGGAGTTTGGCCTTGAGGAGAAAGAGTGCACTTTCTTTGGTGAGACACCCGAGCCACGCACCTGGTGCAATACCGTTCCTGCCGATACTGCTCCTGCCGCAGCCAACATCCCCGATGGACCCACGGGTGTTGGCGGAAGCGCGTTGGCAAGCGAGTACCTTTCGGCAGCCTGGTACGAACTGCAGATTTTACTGAATAGCGGCCACCATCAACACCACGATCGCTCGCCCATCGATTGGGTCTATGTGATAGGTCAGTTCCACGACTTGTACCTGCAGTCACACAATCCTGAACCAGTGCGACTCCTTGTAGCCGTCACCAAGGCAATGCAATCTTCTGATGTTCACCTGGGCCCCGACAATTACAGCGAGGGCTGGCGACTCGAGCAAAATATTGATCCGCGCATCATGATTAGCCCCTATTGGTCGCCCTTCTTCAAACCCTTCCCCTCCGAGATCCGACGCGCTATTGCCGAGTCGTTGCTTGCGGCCTGGACAGAGAAAACTCTGAGCTACCCCATCGCGGAATACCTGCCACTTCCCGCGCTGCAACGTGACTACAAGCCACGCTTATACAGCGACATTAGCGGCGGTAAGGTGTGGGAAGCGGCAGGACAATTCCGGGCTGCTGGTGTCTCCGATGATCTTGTCACGCGCTTGGTGAATTGGGGCATCACATACAACCAGCGTGCCGTCGCTCTTCAATATCACTGATGCGCTGCACCTCTGCAGTCCCCACCCACTGTTGGATTTTAGGTGCTAATGACCATCGAACGGCGACGATGGTCACCCTGATTGGGGTCGATGAACTACGCCCCTTTCCGTCCCCCTGCGGATGAATTGGTATCACATCCTACTACGCTCGAAGAGCGTTATTCTTCGTGGTCCAAAGCTTTCCCGTCAGGCCCGACCTGAACCTCCGACGGTTTTCCATTGGTAAGGACTTTGGCCTCATAGGCCACAAGCTTACCCTTCTTGGTTAGCTTTTCGACTCTTACGAGCTTGCCGCTTCCCGCTTTGGCCTGCAGACCGTCGGGCACCGCAGGGGCAAGCGATTCAATCAGAACCTGCTCTTCAACCTCGACCACCGTACCGTACTCATCCACCAGGATGTCTTTGCTACGTCCGTCAACCATCAACTCGGCTTCGTAAAAGGTTTGCCCGTTCTCCTTTTCCGCGGAGAAGCCCCGTATCTTGGCCCCCTTGGTTTGCTCAGCCACGGTCTTCTCTACCGCGGGCGGCAAGTCTGATCGCGAAATCTTCTTCTCCTGCTCTTGTGTAAATACAAGAATGGGCAAAAGCAAGGTGGCAGCTGCAACTGGGATAGCGCGTGAAATCTTCATGGCTTAACACCTCCCGCTCCGACTTACGGGTCGCAACCGCATAAACCTGGCATGAAGAACTAAGAAGCAATTAACCAGACACAGTAGCAGGGGAACAACGTGTTGTAACCCCGGGTTTTTCGACACACACACCCTGTGGGTGTTGAAAAACTCGCTTTTCGTCTCAAATGGTCAAAATTTGGGTCAAGTGTCCGTTGGACGGTGGAATGCATGGGACGGGAGAGCAGAACCTGGCGCAATAAAATAATAGACCCCAGACATCCCGATTTCCTGCTCGCGCAACTATAGTCTCACGCGCTGATCTGCTCCTGCCGGCGATGCCGTCGCGCATTCCCGTGCACGTATCAGCGCTTAAAACTGCCTAAAAGGACAAGATCATGTGGACTAAAGCGTACGTACTCGCTGTTAGCGTGATGCTAATCGTCTCGACCGCTGACCGCAGCTTCGCGCAAACGGTTAATGTCTGGCTGACCACCGACAATCAAAAGACCAAGTTGAAGCAGCAATCGTCGCTATCCTTCGCCCCAAAAAGCAAGAGCACCGCGCCCATCGTGTTCGTCGACGAAACTCAGGCCTATCAGAGCATTGAAGGTTTCGGCGCCTCGTTTACGGATTCTGCGGCTTATTTGCTGAACGAGAAAGCTCGAACTCCTGGACTGAATTCGGTAATGAAAAGGCTGTTTGACCACACCAGTGGAATTGGACTCAGTTTCATTCGGAACCCCATGGGCGCTTCGGACATCACGCGCTCCGATTATTCCTACGATGATTTGCCATCCGGTCAGACCGACCCCACGCTGGCCACCCTCTCAATTGCGCATGATCTGGTTGACATTGTTC
>WNGO01001765.1_pt1 | contig 13924 bp, 11 predicted proteins | sample 5400511 | NCBI WGS metagenome assembly WNGO01 (sample SAMN13153380, study PRJNA577476) | soil metagenome | isolation source: 20 cm soil or saprolite under Garry oak tree replicate 2 | place: USA:California | collected 2016-06-15
GGAAATCGAGTTTCGCTCGGCAGCGATCCGGTTGTCGGAATAGGTCAAGGACACAACGTAGAGGCCGCCATATCGCGGCATCTGCAGGCGATACGGTAACGCGCCGGGTAGCTGCGCGCTGGCAATCGCGATCGCTTGATCCGGTGTTAATTCAGTGCTCCCTTGGCTCGGTTCCGATCGGGCTGAAGTTTGACTGGAATGGACCGGTTGGGTTCCATACATTTTGTCGAGCAGGGACGACACTTCGTCTTCGAAGCCGATAACGATGCCGGTTGCGGTAAGCAAGAGCAAAGGCAAGAGGGAGAAAATGCCGAACGAGTTGTGCTGATCGGACCAGAATAATCTGCTCCACCACGGTCCGCGAATGCGTATCCTTTTGCGGGGCCACCAGAGGTATAGTCCGGAAGCCAGCGAGATCAACATCAGGACAGTCGACCAGCGGAGAATGTTTCGCCCGATATCTCCGGTTGCGAGGCGCACGTGCAGTGCGCGCATGAAGCCCAGCACGGTCTGCCCTCGAGTTCGGAGGCCAAGGACCTCTCCCGTGTATTGATTGACCGAGACGACGCCGCTCGACAGGATTACTTCGGTGGGGACATCCGGCGACGAAGAAGGCAGGTAGGCGACTACCGGTTCGCCGCCATACTTCTTGGAGGCTGCTTCCCCGATGTCGACAAGAGAAAGTGTCCGGCCGCCCGGTTTTAGGCGGGAGAGATGAGGATGGAGCAGGCGATCCAGTTCTGGTTCAAACGCCAGGATGCTTCCAGTGATCCCGAGAACTACCAGGAAGGCTCCAGCGATCATGGCCAGCCAAAGATGAAGTTGTAAAATCAGACGCCGCACGGGAGCATCTTAACGTGCGAACGGGCGACTTCCTACTCCCTACCAACCCCCAGCGCGTCCGCGACGCGATTAATGTAGTTGAACCACGAAGCGATCAGCGTGATCTGCAGGATGCCGCGATCGTCAAAGCCCACGGCACGCAGCCGGTCGATGTCGTCCTTCCAAATCTTGGTCGCGTCTTTCGTGAGCTTCACGACGTGATCGAGCATCACGCGATCTTGCGGGGAGATGGGCGCAGTCGTGTAGTCCTTTTCCAGCGCCTCGACCAATGCCTTATCCAGCGTCACTCTACGCAGAAACTCTGCGTGCGACTCGATTCAATACACGCACCGGTTGGTCACTGAGACCATCGTCGCGATCATCTCGTGCTGGGTGCGGCTCAAGGGCAGATCGGGCGACATCAGCGCGCCAAATGTGCTGAAGGCGTGATAGAGGGCATCGGGAATCAGCGTGTGCGATCCGACAATCGACGATGCGCCCGAGGGATCGGGATGCACCGGATCGGCGTACTCTTTCGGATAGAGTAGTTTCTCGCCCTCGATTGCTTTGCGCAGCTTCTCGTCGGCTTCAGCGAGGGATACGGTGCGAATCCAAGTCATAGTCGAAGTTGTCCTTGCTCCAGAATGCCCACAGGTTTTCGAACATTACACTGTACGGGCATCGACGCCACATAGCACATTCATATTAGCGGGCGTTATACCATGAGGAAATGGAGCTTCCCGTAAACCCGCCGCTGTTGCCCATGCTGGCGAAGCGTGTCGATGAACTGCCACCGGGGGAAGACTGGATCTTCGAGCCCAAGTGGGACGGATTCCGGGCGCTGATCTTTCGCGACAATGACGAGATCCTGATCCAGAGCCGGGATGAAAAGCCGTTGAACCGCTACTTCCCGGAGCTGCTACCTCCGTTGCAGGAGGCATTGCCCGCTCGGTGCGTTCTCGATGGGGAGATCGTCATTGTGAAAGACAATGAGCTTGATTTCGATCTGCTGCAGCTACGTCTCCATCCCGCCGCCTCGCGAGTGAATCTGCTTTCCAAACAAACACCGGCGTCCGTCGTATTCTTCGACCTGCTTTGCGAGGAGGAGCGCGATCTGCGAAGCGAATCGTTCCAAGTTCGGCGCCAGCGGCTGGAAGCGTTGTTGTCATCGGCGAAGCCGCCTATTCACCTCACACCAGCGACGAAGGACCGCGATCTGGCCGCCGACTGGTTCCGCCGCTTCGAGGGAGCAGGACTCGACGGCGTCGTGGCGAAACAAATGTCGGGAACGTACGAGCCTAACAAGCGGGTGATGCTTAAGGTCAAGCACGAACGCGACTGCGACTGCGTGGTGGCTGGCTTCCGCTGGCATAAGAAGGGCGAACGCACACTTGTCGGTTCCTTGCTCCTCGGGCTCTACGATGATGCCGGCGCCTTACAGCACGTTGGGGTATGTGCAAGCTTCAGTACGGCCAAGCGCAAGGAACTTGTGGATTTCCTCGCGCCCTACCGTGAAGATGCGCTGGCTTCTCATCCCTGGAAACATTGGGCGGATCATGGAGGCGACGAAGAGGCCAAACGCATGCCCGGCGGACAAAGCCGCTGGAGCCAGGGCAAAGATCTTTCGTGGGAGCCGCTGCGGCCGGAGTTGGTGGTTGAAGTAGCGTACGACCACATGCAGGGAGACCGTTTCCGCCATACCGCACAATTCCGCCGATGGCGGTCCGACAAGAAGCCAACCGACTGCACTTACGCCCAACTGGAAGTGGTGCCTCCGCAGGAATTAGCCGCCATTTTCCCGAGCGGCCGGTGATGTGCGGGAGCAGCGAGCAATGAGCAATGAGCAAATCCTGGTGCTTGCTTTTGGTTATCGCTCAGAGTTCGTAGCTCAGAGCTCAATGCTCATTGCTGGTTATTCCTTTTTCTTTTTCTTCCTGCTCAACTCGCGCCATTCGCGGGTAGGATCGTCATCGGGATCGGGGGTCTCTTGTTGCGGACGAACGTCCTCGGGCACGTGGCGCAGATTTACTCGGATGCGCGTCCAGGTCGAAGAGCGGCCGCGCATGGAGTCCACGAGCACGTCATCTGCGGCCAGTAACGGCGCAACCTGAGGGTATTTCGTCTTCCATCTTTCAAGCCCTGCCAGCGCGGCTGCTTTGTCGGGCGAGTTCGCCACCACAATCAGCGGCATTTTCACCCGTGGCTTCTTCGGGGCAGGCCTTGCGCGCGAGGGCGCGACTCGCGGTCCTTCCGATTCCATCTTGCGGAAATGTGGCGGCCAGGGTGCGTCCCCCAATCCGGCAGCATCATCTTTGTCGGCAAGCTCGAGCAACTTCTCCAGAGATCCCGGTGCGGAATTCATGTCGGCATGGGGATCGCCGATTTTCGTGAAGCGCTCGGGCATGGTGAAGATCGTAAAGTCGGCCGGATCGCATGCAGGCACCTCGTTCCAATGAAGTGGAGTCGAAACGCGGGCGTCCGGCAGCGGGCGCACGGAGTATGCGGAACATGTCGTCCGGTCCTTGGCATTCTGGTTATAGTCGAGGAATACTCCGTGGCGCTCTTCCTTCCACCACTTCGATGTAGCCAGGTTGGGCGCGCGGCGCTCCACGGCACGCGAGAACGCAACGGCGGCACGGCGTACCTGTTGAAACGTCCAGCGCGGCTCGATGCGAACATTCACGTGCATGCCGCGAGAGCCGCTGGTCTTGGGCCAGCCGCGAAGCCCAAGTTCTTCGAGCAGCGCCTGTACCTCTAGAGCCACCTGGCGGACGTCGTTCCAACCAACGCCTGGAACCGGGTCGAGGTCGATTCTCAGTTCGTCCGGATGATCGAGATCTCCAGAGCGGACCGGGTGCGGGTGTAATTCGATGCAGCCAAGATTCACGATCCAGGCGAGGCCGGGTGCGTCATCGACCACAACCTCCTCGGCTGTGCGGCCGGACGGGAACGACAAGGTAACTGTTCTCAACCACGAGGGCCGCTGGTCCGGCGCCCGCTTCTGAAAAAATGCCTCTCCTTCGGCGCCGTTCACGAATCGTTTGAGGACGATCGGGCGATCCTGAATGCCCGCCAGCGCTCCGGGCGCAACCGACAAGTAATAACGGACTAGATCAAGTTTCGAGACTTTGACTTGCGAAGAAAAGTAGAGCTTGTCGGGATGCGTAATCTGCACCTCGCGTCCCTCAAGCAGAAGCACTTCGTTGGCAGCTTCCTTCCGCACTACAAAAGGCTAACATGCAGGGGTTTACTGATTCATGACTGCGTGAGCCTAATCCCCCGAAGCATCCGCGGTCTCTCGCTCGGTATAGGCAGGTTCTGGCACACGTCTTGGGCGCTTCCTGCGGCCGAAAACCGCTTCCTTCACCAGGATGAAAATTGTCTTGCGGTTTTGTGCAATCACTTTTAGCCACGCGAACTTGCCCAACATCGGGAAATAGATGCCTCGGAAGCACAGTCGCGCGAGAAAGATGTTCACGCGGTATCCGAGAGGCTGGTCATCGAGCGATTCGACAGCCGACGCGAGAGCTTCAGGACTGTAGCAGTGGGCCCACCCGTACTTCACCTCGTCGTGGGCTTCCTCGATGGTCATCTTCAGTGGAGTGTGCGCCATGGCGAACGGAATGAATTCCTGCCAGTGTTTCGGGCGCGTCAGGCGATCCGCGGTGAGTAGCCGCTTATACAGCGGAGTTCCCGGCAACGGAGTCAGCAGGCCGAAGATGGGCAGGCCCGGGGGCCAGGTGCGGACTTGTTCAAGGGTGCGCTCCGCCACTCCGGTGGTGTCGTTGTCCATGCCGACGATGAATGACGTGATGGCATAGACGTTGCGCTTCGCCAGTCGTTCCAGCACCGCAGCGTACTCCTCGGGCTTGTTGAATCCCTTGTTCATATCTTTGAGATTGGCTGGGTCGACCGACTCCATGCCGATGAAGATCCATTTGCCGCCCGAAGCGGCGATCAGGTCGATCAGTTCTTCGTCGCGCAAAAGGTTCGCACTAATCTGAGCCACCCAATGCACCTGGGCTCCGGCCGCGATGATGTCGCGCAGCAGCGACTTGGTGCGTTTCACGTTGATGGCGAAGTTGTCGTCGATGAAGAAGACTGCCATCTGGCCCTTCTCGCTGCGCGCGCGGGCTTTCAATGCCAGTAATTCATTCACCACGCTCTCGTTGGTGCGGAAGCGGATGGAGTCCCCGAAAAATCCGGTCACGGTGCAGAACTCGCAGCCGTAAGGGCAGCCTCGTCCCGATTCGACGGGGATGATGCGAAATGTTCCCCAGCCCTCCCCAATTTTCTGAAGCATGCCGCGGGCTGCGCCCGGAACCAGATTGAACTGATCGAGATCAATCGACTGCCAGGGGATCGCGGGATAGTCCTTGAGCTGCGGCTTGCGTTCCTGACCGAAGACATCGACCGGAGCATAGACCTCTTTGAGCTTGCCTTGCGCCGCATCGTTCACGATTTGCGGCCAGGTCTCGTCGGCTTCTCCCAGAGCGACAGCATCGGCGTGGCGCGGACCGCCATCGCGGCCAAGCGCCTCGTCGGCCATCTCGGTGACGTGAGGGCCGCCCATCACCACGGGGACTCCGGTGGCGCGGATCGCATCGGCCATGCGGTAGGCCTTGGCGATCATGCGAGTCATGGCGCCGATGCCGACAAGTCCAATCTTCTGGTCGCGGACATATTGCGCGATCTGGGCTTCATCCATGGGCTGAGCATTGCCATCGATTAGCAAGACTTCATGGCCCTCTGGCGTCAGCGCCTGAAGAAGAAACATCCATAGGTGCGGCATGAAATTGCGCGTGACCCCGTTGTCGGGGTTGTATAGCAGGATCTTCATAAGTTTTTTGGGAGTGGGTACTTCCTGCGCGGGTCGAATCTTCGCGAGAGGTGCGGCAGCCGGCTATCCGAGCTAGCTACGCTTTTGGTGTGTGTGATGCCAGGTTCCCCAGATCGGTATTGATTGTACTCTATCGTACAAAAGTTGGTGCCTTCGAGGGCAAAAGGGTTGGCTATGATTCTCGCAATCGATTCGATTCATGAGTTTTGGGGAATTATCCTGCGCCGCCACGCAAGCCGCAGGTACCGTCTTCGCGTTGTTCCCTTGGTAACTCTTCGGTACACTCCCTTTCGGTAACCCTTGGTAACCATGCCTTCCATGACTTCCAGACGTACAATTGGCCTTGTCCGGTCGGGCATCTGCCGATATGAAAGATGACCTTCCGCGACCTGTACCCGGGAACAGCCCCCAGCGTTCAGCGGGTTCGTTCGCAACTTTTGGTTTGAATTCGCTGTAACAGAACACCAGGGTCTGGAGTTCGACGCTCTTATGGCATTGTTCGGCTTCAATAAGCAGAAGGTTCTCGCCAATGCGGAGAAGTATGTCCAGCAGGGCAAGCTACAAAATGCCATCTCCGAATACGAGAAAGTCCTCAAGAACGATCCCAAGGATCTGACGGTTAACAACACCGTCGGCGACCTCTACTCGCGCATCGGCGAGAGCGACAAGGCTACCGAGTGCTTCAAGAGTGTGGGCGATGCCTATGCCAGCCAGGGTTTCACGGTCAAGGCCATCGCGATGTACAAGAAGATCTGCAAGCTCAAACCATCATTAGAGAGCTTGCTGAAGCTGGCCGAACTCTACACCCAGCAAGGCCTGTTCAACGATGCCCGCGCGCAGTATCTGCAGGTCGCGGAAGAATTCCTGAAAGCCGGCGAACTCGAAAACGCGGTCCGCATCTTCCAGAAGATTCTGGAAATGGATCCGGAAAACAGCCAGATGCGGGTGAAACTGGCGGAAGTCTATGTGCGTCTCGGCAAGAAGACCGATGCCTGGCAGATTTTTTCCGCTGCCGCTGAGAGTATGCGCTCGAAGGGATCGCTGAGCGGCGCTGAGGAAATCCTGCAGCGCATGCTGACGCTCGATCCCGGAAATACGTACGCCCTGCTGATGCAGGGGAAGAACCTGCTCGAGTCCGGAGATGGCGCCGGAGCGGTTGCCGCCCTGCATAAGATTTCTGACATCGATTCCAATCCTGAGGGGCTGCGCGACCTGCTCAAGGCTTATCTGCTGACTGGCCAACTTTCGGAAGCCGGGACGGTCGCCAACAAACTGCTCACGGTGCATAACGATCTCTCGGCGATTGCTAACTTTGCCGACGCGCTTATGCAGGCCGGGCAATACGAAAACGCCCTGCAAGTTTACGATCAGCATGCCGAACGCCTGCTGGCGGAAAACTCCGACAAGGTTCTGCAGAGCCTGCACACCATCATCGGCCACGTTCGCGACAATCCCGATTCGCTGCAGAAGCTCCTGGATCTTTTCAATAAAGCTGGAGAGAACACGCACGTCAGTGAAGTCATCGAACTGCTGGCCCATGCCAGCGTTCAATCCGGAGATCTCACTCGCGCCCGCGACCTGTATCAGAAGCTGGCCCAGGTCGAACCGCAGAACCCCCTGCACATGCAGAATTACCAGCAGGTGGTCAGCCAGCTGGGCGGGACTTCCGGCAGCAAGCTCATCACTCCGGAAGAAGCAGTCGTTCTCATCGATGATCTGGAAGCGACCGCGCCCTCGATTCACCAGCATTATTCTGATGAAGTCGCGCTCGCCGTCCGTTCGGCGCTTACCGATGCGGAGCTGTTCATCTCGTACAACATGCCCGCCAAGGCCCTGGGTCCGTTGCTCACCGCCATGCCGTTGGCTCCGAACGACCTGCGGTTGAATCAGCGGCTGGCCGCGTTGCACACCCGCGCCGGACGTTTTGCCGAAGCCGCACTTTGCTGCCGCACACTGCAGAATGTTTACTCCGAGGCCGAGCATCCGGATGAAGCCACCCGCTACAGCGAACTGGCGGAACGCTATGAAGAGCGCACTTCGTCTCCCGCTCCTCGCGACTCCGGCGAAGAAGCTCCCATTTTCCTCGATGCTACCGCAACTCAGACTTCGGCAGCAGAACCGGAAGTGGTGGAGTTCGCCATAGAAGAAGCTCCCGCCGAAGTCACGATTGACGAGCCCGAGGCGGCCGCGCCTGAGGCAGTACAGGAACCAGAGGAAGCCGCTGTCGAGGCTGCGTCGCCCTGGCCTACTGCGTCGCCCGCGGTGGAAACGAGCGCGGAACCCGAATTTGCGGTGGTGGATGAATCCGCCGCCGCGCCCGCAGAAGCTGCTTCAGCCGGCGAGGAAATCGATCTGTCGTCCGAGTGGGACGACGCGATCACGATTGAGGCCGACGACACGCCTCCGGTGGCAGTCGAAGAACCGGTCGAGGTTGCGAAAGCCGCCCCGAAAACTCCCAAGGTTTCCGATGTCCGCGTTGATGAGACTGTCGAAGAGATTCGCTTCTACGTCGGCCATAGCATGCCCGAGCAGGCGCTGGCCGCTCTTGCGAAGCTGCAAACCCTGACGCACGACCGAGCGAAGATCGACGAACTCCGCGCTGAAATCGATGCTGCCATGCAGCCTGCGGAGGAAGTCGCGGTTGAGGCTGAGCCGATCGTCGAAGAGCTTACCGCCGAAGATGTTCCCTCGATCGAGGTGGAGGAAGAAGCCCCTGTTGCCGTCGAGGAGGAGCCTGCTCCCGAGCCGGAACCCGTGGTGGAAGAAATTCCGGTAGTGGCGCAAGCGCCTGTCCAATCCAAGCCCCAGCGTGAGCCCGTTCACGAGCCGGCGCCAATGGTTCATGAACCTGAACCGGAAACGCAACCGGCCGTTCTGAAGGAATTTGTCAGTGATCTGGAATCGTCGCTCGGTGACACGTTCCTGCCGGGCGCAGTTCCCCATGAGCCCGCTCCCGCTCCCGTCGCCCAAGCGAAGCCGGCTACCATGGCAGCCCAGCCCGCACCGGCATTGGGAGAGTTCGTTGCTGACATCGAAGCTTCACTCGGCGAAGATTTCCTGAATGCGGCTCCTATTCCTGAGCCTCAACTGCCCGCTCCGGTCGCCGTGGCAAAGCCTATGCCGGGTCCGGCCCCGGTGGCCCCGGTTGAGACCAAGAGGGTCAGCCCGCTGGCTGCGAGCGCCGCGGCATCGGCCTCTCCGGCAGCGCCAATGGCGTCGGTTGCCGCGCGCCCGGTACAAGCTCCTACAGTTTCTGCTGTCCCCGTAGCTTCCGCGAGAACCGTGTCGCCGGTCGCTCCGAGCGCGCCGGTACTGCCGCCGACGCCTCCGGCCCCTGCCGCCAAATCGTCCCCGTTTGGGGAAGACGCTGGCGTCGATCTGGCAGACATGTTCGGCGAGCTGAAAAAAGATCTCGAGGCCGATGTAGCATCCGCCGACGAGGATCCCGAGACGCATTACAACCTCGGTATCGCTTTCCGTGAAATGGGCCTGCTCGACGAGGCCATCGGAGAGCTTCAAAAAGCCGTTCAGTCGTTCGATCACGGGCATCCTTTCCCGCAGATCATGCAGACGTACACCTGGCTGGCGCAGTGCTTCCTCGAAAAAGGCGTTCCCGAGGCCGCTGTCCGCTGGTACGACAAGGCTCTGAAAATGCCGACCATCGACGGCGAGACGCGGGTCGCTCTCCATTACGAACTGGCGGCGGCTTATGAAACGGCTGGCGATAAGACTTCTGCCCTCAAACACTTCATGGACGTCTACGGAAGCAACATCGATTACCGCGACGTCGCCGAGCGCATTAAGGCCCTGAAGTCGTAGAATAGGCCGGATGGCTTTGACGTCCTTTTTCCCCGGGATCCAGCGCAACGCCCATTCTTTCCACCGGAGCGCGAGTTGAATGAGTGATCCCATGTTCTCCGGCGCGCCCGGCAAGGCGCCTGAGCCCCAGCGACCGACCGACGCTCCGACGATTCTGCTCGAACCATCCGAGAATCGGCCGCGGCTGGTCCAGCTTTGGATGCACCGGATTTCCGTCTTCTTATTTGTTTTGATCAGCGCGGTGGCGGGTGTACTGCTTATCATCCTGCCCTGGACCCCCGAGTGGACCGACAACTATCTGCTGCTGTCGTTTCCGGCTGTTCGTAGCCTGGTGTCCAATGGCTTCTTTCGTGGTTTCTGCAGCGGGTTAGGTTTGCTGGACATATGGATCGGTTTCTGGGAGGCGCTTCACTACCACGAGCACCAGTAGAGTGTGCGAAGACAGGGCCAGTGGTCAGGAGTCAGGGATTAGGGGTCGTGATCCGCAATCTGGGTTGTCCACTCACCCTGACGCTGAGAGCTAAAAACCGCAGTACAACTCGCAACACAAACCTGGGGCACCGATCTCAATTTCGAGCAAGCAATGACCGACTTTCTCAAATCCGCACCTCTCGCCTACGAAAATGAAGCCTTCTTCCGCAGCCCTGACGGCCGCATCCTGCGCATGCTGGCGGAATACCAGGAACCGCTGGCCCGGTTCCGTCGCGAGCAGATCCAGGACACCGTGGTCTTCTTCGGCTCCGCCCGTTTTCAAGGACGGAAAATTGCCGCGGAAACCCTGGCTGCAGTCGGTGAGAAGAACACTTCTCCCAAGCAACTTGAACAGGATCTGAAGCGCGCGCAGGCGAACGTCGATATGGCCCGCTATTACGAAGATGCGCGCAAGCTTGCCTACATGCTGACGAAGTGGTCGATCACCATCCCGGCCCGCCGCCATCGTTTTGTCGTCACCACCGGCGGAGGCCCAGGGATCATGGAAGCCGCCAACCTTGGCGCCCACGAGGCCGGAGGCAAGAGCATCGGCCTGAACATCCAGCTCCCATTTGAGCAGCACCCCAACCAGTTCATCACGCCCTCGCTCAACTTGCAGTTCCACTATTTCTTCATGCGGAAGTTCTGGTTTGCTTATCTGGCAAAGGGACTGGTGATTTTCCCCGGCGGCTTCGGCACCATGGACGAACTCTTCGAGATCCTGACGCTCGCGCAAACCGAGAAATTGGCGAAGAAGATTCTGGTGATCATCTATGGCAGCGAATACTGGAACAAGATCATCAACTTCCAGGCCTTCGTCGACGCCGGCACTGTATCGCAGCAGGATCTCGACCTGTTCAAAATTGTCGATAATCCCGAAGAAGCATTTGAGTTCCTTCGTGGCGGCCTCACCAGTTACCACCTCGGCGACACTCCAAAGAAAAAAGGCGAGGTATTGCCGGAAATCGCGAAGACCAGGCCGTAGTTTTCCTTCGTGGCCCTTAGTATCCTGTGGTTAGTTGGTCTAGACCCGCGCCAAGGACAATTGGTGACTACTCTGAGATCCGATGGCTGAAGGCTGCCTTCTCTACTACATCACCGACCGCACTGCCTTCGCCGCAGACGAACCCAACCGCCGTCGCCGTCTCCTCGACAAGATCTCCGAGGCTGCCCGCGCCGGAGTCGACTACATCCAGCTAAGGGAGAAAGATCTTGTCACGCGCGAACTGGAAACGTTGGCGCGGGAGGCGGTCGATATCTTCCGGCAACTGAGAACTGAGAACCGGGAACCGAGAACTGTTCTCCTCATCAACACCCGGACCGATATCGCGCTCGCCGCCGGAGCTGACGGCGTCCACCTCCGCTCCGACGACATCACGCCACCTGACGTACGAGCAGTGTGGGAAAAGTGTGGCGCGGGCGCTCCCGCCCGCGAAGTCTCGCCACGAGAACCGCTGATCGGAATCTCATGTCACTCGCCAGAAGAAGTGAAGCAAGCCGAGGCCAACGGGGCCAACTTCGCCGTCTTCGCCCCAGTCTTTGAAAAGAAAGATATCCCTAGCGCGCAACCGGCAGGACTGGCTCAACTCCGCGAAGCCTGCAAGGTGAAGATACCCGTCCTGGCCCTGGGCGGAGTCACCCTCGAAAATGCGAAATGGTGCTTGGAAGCAGGCGCCTCCGGTATAGCCGCCATCCGTCTCTTTCAGGACAATGAAATCTCCGCAGTAGTTGCGAAGTTGCGCGGCATGACCCCGTGATCCTCGGTGTCCTGATCGAATTTCGTTGCTACACTGATTTCAAGTGTCCACCGCGATTCAAATCGGGCCCGCCCTGATCGAGGTCCCGCCATCCGATTTCCTGATGGGCTCCGAGAAGGGTCAGGATTGCGAGCGTCCTATCCACCGCGTGTGGGTCGGTGCATTCCTGCTGGCCGCAACGCAGGTAACCAACGAACAATACGGCCGATTCCTCCTCTCGGCCGCAACCACTCCTCCGCCCTTCTGGCGCGACCCAAAATTCAATCACCCGCAACAGCCCGTAGTAGGGGTTTCGTGGCACGAAGCTGTACATTATTGCGAATGGTTGAGCCTGCAGACCGGACGCCGCTTCCGCCTCCCCACCGAAGCCGAATGGGAGTGCGCCGCCCGCGGTGGCCTCGAGCAAAAGCAATTTCCGTGGGGCGACGGTCCCCCACAATCACTTCCGAACTACGCCACACGCTGGCAAGGCGGGCCCGAACCCGTCGCGCAGGATGCGCCAAATGCGTTTGGACTCTACGATATCGGGGACAACGTCCACGAATGGTGCAGCGATTGGTACGACCCGAATTACTACGCGATCTCGCCGGAGCGCAACCCTCAGGGCCCGGACGAGAGCCCGATGAAGCCGCCGCGCAAGGCTTCCCGCGGAGGATCATGGCGCCATCACATCAAGGTTGCGCGCTGCTCGGCCCGCTCCAGCATACCGCCAGAATTTCAGTACGCCGATTACGGCTTTCGGGTGGCGTGCGATGTGCCGTGAATCGACTGAGCCGATCAGGAGTCACTGATTTGCTTTTGCGCGAGGACGCACACCAATCACGTTCGGCACAGGCCACGCCATTTCGTTCTGATCGTTCTCTTTGAACGATGTTTCGTAGCTGCCAAACATCTCTAATTCTGTTTCGCCCGTGTGCACGTAAAGCTGAGCTTCCGGTCCTCCCTCCATATGCTGCGCCGCAACGACTCCGATTCCGGCCGCCAGGAGTTCCTGGTTCAAATCGTGCATCGAGAAGGGAGAACGCGAGTAAATAAAGAGCACATGCCCTTCGGTATCTTCTCCCACCGCCGCCTCACTCCACTCCCGGGTCTGCTGCCCCCATTGATTGACGCCGGGACGTTTGATGAGCCTCAAGTTCTGCACCGCTGAGCCATAGTCCGCAAGGATTGCCGGCAAACTGCTCTGCGGAGCATCGAGATCGAAAATCCGAAATCTGGGTACGTTCCGTCCATCATGCGGATCGAATGCCATGACCGACTGGTAGTTGTTTGCCCGGCTGTTGACGATGCGATCGCGGCTGCGTAGATATCCCAGATGCGTCTTGTTGTCCGATGCGAACATTCCCGCATTAATGACCGCAGCGAATTTCTGGTTCTTGCTCCATTCACGGGCTGTGTGCCCCGCGCTCTCGCCGGTTTGCAGGATGCCGATGGCCTCCAGTTCCCACTGGTTGGGATCAATGCGCAACACGGTAATCTTCGAATCCCCGAACGCGCTCTGTTTACGCGTTTGGACGCGTATGATTTCCATTCCAGGAGCGAGTGTCTGCCACCCTGACGCGGTCTCGGCCGGAAGTCCTCGTTGCACGCAGAAGAGGAAAAAGAGTCCAGCGATGCATAGGTGTCGCGCGAGCGGCCATTCCATATAATTTGTCCTTTCCAACGGGCCGGCTCAGAAGGCTACTTCAAAAAGCCGGCGCGACGACGGAGACGGAGATTATGTTCCACAAAGACCTGCTCCAGCACAAGCGCATCCTGATCACCGGCGGCGGAACCGGCCTCGGCAAAGGCATGGCTAGCCGCTTCCTTGAACTCGGAGCCACAGTCTATATTTGCGGCCGGCGCGAAGAAGTGTTAAAGGCCACTGCCGACGAACTGAAGACCAACGGCCCGATTCATGCGATCGCCTGCGATGTCCGCAGCCTGGAAGCTGTTGAGCGGATGATCGAATCGATCTGGAAGGAAGGCGCGCTCGACATTCTGGTCAACAACGCCGCCGGAAATTTCATTGCCCGGACCGAAGAACTCTCGCCTCGCGCCTGGGAGTCTGTGATCAACATCGTCCTGATGGGCACATTGCACTGCACGATGGCCTGCGGACGACGGTGGCTTGCAGCAAAACGTTCCGGCACGGTGCTTAGCATCTCTGCCACCTACGCGCCCGTTGGCTCGGCTTATGTCGTTCCCTCTGCCGTCTCCAAGGCCGGAGTGGAAG
>WNGO01002175.1_pt1 | contig 13916 bp, 18 predicted proteins | sample 5400511 | NCBI WGS metagenome assembly WNGO01 (sample SAMN13153380, study PRJNA577476) | soil metagenome | isolation source: 20 cm soil or saprolite under Garry oak tree replicate 2 | place: USA:California | collected 2016-06-15
CGTGCGCAGAAACTCGAGCATCTCGTCCACCATTTGGTGGCCGAGGTGGCGCAGGTCCTCCCAACCGCGGGCGTCAGTCGGGTCGAGGGAGATCTCTTGCGACGATGTCGTAATGCTCGACGAAGGGCGCGAGCTCGAGGAGGAACTCGCGGTCTTCCGGGTAGTAGCGGGCTTTCTCATAGTCCTCTCCGGCGAAGCGCCGGATTGCCTCGAATGATTCCCAGATCGATACGAAGGTGAATTCCGCGCGGCCGTTGTGGATGCGCTGCAGCACGTAGACGCCGCGGTTGCCGGGTGTCGCGCGACACTCGCGCACCCCCGTCTCGCCGAGGTACGCGGCGTACTCGTCGGCGCGCTCGGCGGCGGTGACACCGTGCCAGATCCTGGCGATCAGACGTTTAGAGCCGGTCGAGCTGCGGGACGGTGCGTTCATTGGTGCGCTCCAGCACGGCGTTCGTATCCAGCACGGTCGCGAACTCGCCATGAAGATCGGCGAGCGCGACCTCGTGCAATAGCTCAGACGCGTAGCGGCGGCCATTCGGGCCGGTGTTGTCGAATGTCGCCGTCGCATCCGACACGACATACGTCGTGAAACCGAGGTTCCCCGCCATCCGGGCCGTCGTGGAGACGCACATGTTGGTTTGCAAGCCGACGACGACGAGCGTCGACAGCCCGCGCCGGCGCAGGTCGGATTCGAGCGTCGTGCCGATGAACGCGCTGTTGACCGATTTCTGGACGACCGGCTCGCCGGGCAGAGGCTGCACCTCGTCCTTTATCTCGACGCCCGGCTGGCCGGGGCGCAGCGGCGACTGCGGCTCCCGGGAAAGATGCTGGACGTGGATGATCGGCCGCCCGGTCTTGCGCCACGCCGTCTGGAGCCGCACGATGTTCCGCTCGAGATCGGGGTTGTTGCGGTTGTACTGCGCAGCGTAGACGTCCATGCCTTTCTGTACGTCCACTACCAACAGTACGGCGTCCTTGGGGAGCGGGGTCATATGCTGGCCTCAGGCTCGGGGTCGACGGCCGGTCGGCCCGACGGCCGGTCGGGCTGATGACTCGGCGACGGCGACCGTCCGGCCGGCCGGCCGGCCGACCGTCGCAGTTTGTGTGACAACTGAATCCAGAGGACCGCACCGAGAATCATTGCCATCGCGATGAAAGTACGCCCTCCGACCGGCTCATGCAGCAGCAGCCAGCCGAGCAGCACCGCGATCACGGGGTTCACGTACGCGTAGGTGCCGACGATGGTCGCCGACGCGTGCCGCAGCGCGTACGAGTACGCGCTGAAACCGAGGATCGATCCAAAGACCACGAGGTACGCGATCGCGCCGATCCCGCGGGCGCTCAGGTGCCAGGCCGGCCATTCGCCCAGTATCGTCCCGACGAGCGCCACGGCGCCGCCGCCGACGATCATCTGAAACGCCGCGCCCATGTACGGGCTCGATTGCGGAAACCGAGCAGCAGGCCGGCGACAATGCGCCAGTTGAGCTCACCTTGCCCGCCTGGAATGATCGCGTCGAACAGCGCCGTCCACATCGCGACCGTCACGACGAAAATGCTCGCGATCCCCGAGCCGATGTACTGCTCCGACCACACGACGAACGCGTTGCCGCCCGCGAGCAGTAGCAGGCCCACGATCGCGAGGGTGCGCCAATCGCTCTTGCGCGGCAACGGATCGCCGAGGGCGCGCGCGAGCGCCAGCAAGATCAGTCCGGCGACCATGAATCGCAGGCCGGCGAAGAGAAACGGCGGCAGGTCACTGACGCCGATCTTGATCGCGAGATAAGTCGAACCCCAAAAGACGCAGACGATCAGATAGGCGATGAGCGCCTTCCCCTTGAGCGCCGCCATCAGTCGGGCTCCGTGGGAATGAAGCCCGGCTTTTCGAACACGGTCGACAGCACGATCGTCGTGCGCGTGTTCATCTGGGTGTTGGGCCCGCGGAGATCACGCAGAATCTCCTGTACGCCCTCGAGATCAGGCGCGACCACCTTGAGCATGTAGCAATCGTCGCCCGCGATGTGATGGCACTCGAGCACGCCGGGATGTTTTTCCATTTCGCGCATGCGCGGCTCGTCACCCACGTAGTCACTCGAGCCGTAGCGGACGGCCACGAACGCGGTGACGGGGAGGCCGACTTTCGCGCGGTCGAGCTGCACGCGGTAGCCGCGGATGTATCCCGCTTCTTCGAGCCGCTTGACGCGCTCCATGATCGCGGGACGCGACAGCCCAATTTCGTCGGCAACGGCCTGGTAACTCGCGCGACCGTCCTGACCAAGAATGCGCAGGATCCGGCGGTCTGTTGGGTCGAGCTCTGTTTTTACTGGCATTTGGGAGGTTCTCCGATTTCAGCATGAACGCTTCGTAAGGCTACGCTGGTTCCGCCCTACGGAATATCCGGTTTTGGCAACCGAATTGTCCTTGGATTAGGACAGCGCGAGGAGTACTATTGGGATCCATGGAGTCGCTGCGCGCCCTGATTCGGAGCTATCCCTCAGTCCTGCTAGGGTATTCAGGCGGCGTGGATTCCGCCTTCCTCGCCGTCGTCTTGCGTCAGGAGCTCGGGAGAGACCGGATTCTCGCCGCGATTGGCCGCAGCGCCTCGTATTCCGACGCGCAGTGGCAGGTCGCCGGCCAGATCGCCAGGCAATTCGACATCCCGCTGCTGGAAATCGAGACGCACGAGCTCGAGGATGTGAACTATCTGGCCAATCCGACGAACCGGTGCTTCTACTGCAAGACCGAGCTGTGGCAGCGGTTGGTGCCGCTCGCGCGCGAGCGGGGGTTCGCCGTGGTGTGCGACGGCACGAATGCCGACGATTTGCGCGAACACCGGCCTGGTAAGGCGGCAGGCGTTGCCGCGGGGATCCGGTCGCCGCTCGCGGAGGCGGGTGTCTCGAAAGCTGAGATCCGCGCCGCGTCGCGCGGGCTGGGTCTGCCGACCTGGGATGCGCCTGCCGCGCCGTGTCTCTCGAGTCGCGTCCAGTACGGCGTCTCGATCACGCCGTCCCGCCTGAAGCAGGTTGAGCAAGGAGAGGCATATCTGCGGGGGCTCGGGATCACCGGCGATCTGCGTGTGCGGCATCTCGGCGATCGGGCGCGGCTGGAGGTCGAGCCTGCCTGGATCCCTTGGCTCGAAGCACGTCGCGCCGCGATCACCGCGCAGCTCGAGTCGCTCGGTTTCGCGCGGGTCGAAATCGACCCGCGCGGCTATCGACGGGGGAGCCTGTTAGAGCGTTCGTCGCGCTGAACTTTCCGGCTGGCGTCCGCCAGGAGCTGTGGGACGCGCTGGCGCCCCTGCGCGAGCGACGCGAGAAACTTCCCGTCAAATGGGTGCGTCCCGAGAATATCCATCTCAGTCTCAAGTTTTTGGGCGAGGTCGAGGAGTCGCGTGAACCAGAGCTGCGCTCAGCTTTGCAACAGGCGGCCGGCGGGGAGAGAAACGAGCCGCGACCGCTGACTGTTCAGATTACCGGCTTCGGCGTTTTTCCAGACTATCACCGGCCGCAGGTCTTGTGGGCGGGTGTAACGCCGGATCCCGGACTCGAGCTGTTGCAGCACAGCGTCGAGCAGGCGTTCGCCCCGCTCGGCTTCCCCACCGAGGCGCGGGCGTTTCGGCCGCACGTGACGCTCGGTCGCGCCGGGCGCGACGCCCGGCCGAGCGACTTCAAGGGACTCGAGGAGATTTTCACGGACACGGAGTTCGATGCGACGGTGACCGTCGCGGAGATCGACCTGATGCAGAGCACGCTCCAACCCAGCGGCCCGGTGTATCAAGTGAAATACCATGGACGGCTGTCTTAAAGGCGCGCTGAAACTCGGCTGCGCGGTCGTCCTCCTCGGGGCGCTCGCGCTGGCGTGGTGGTTCCGCGCGCCGATCATGGGTACGGTCGCGCATTGGTTCGGCGGGTCCACGGCGTTGCCGCCGGTCGCAGACACGGCGGTTGGCGCTCCCACGCCGTCGGCCACGGCCTCGGGCCAGAAGAAGGTGGGCAATCTGCGCACGAACGCCGGACCCGATTCCGTCGTGCTGAATCCGAACGAAATGGCCTCGCTGATTGGCGGCGGCATGGATTGGCAGGTGCGGAAGACCTACGACTCACTGCGCGTGGAACTGCAGGAAGACAAGCTGATCCTGTATGCCCGTCTCGACACCCGCGCCCTGCCGCCCGGTGCCCTCGGTCCCTTTGCGGGCATGTTCGGGGAACACGAGCCGCTGCGGATGGCCGGCACGGTGACGATCGGCCGCCCCGGAACGGCGTACTACGACATCACGGAAATGAGCTTGCGTGGCATCGAGATTCCCGGTCCGTTCGTCAAACAGTTGACGAAGCAAATGGCGGGAGCGTCACCCAACGGAGCGGTTCCTGTGAAAGTGGATCCGGCCGTGACCGACGTGAAAGTGCACACGACGGGTGTCGTGCTGTACAAGCGCCGGAGGCCGGAGGGGGGGGGAGGAGGGAACCCATGAGTCCCCGTCGCGTCATGATCGTGGATGACGAGAAGGGGATTCGCGAGGCGCTGAAGCAGGTTCTGGAGTACGAGGAGATCGAGGTCCAGGCAAGCGCCTCCGGTCATGAGGCGATTCGCGCCTATCCCGACTTCAAGCCGCACCTCGTGTTTCTCGACGTAAAAATGGAAGGAATGGACGGGCTCGAGACACTCAAGCGCATTCGCGAGCTCGATCCCCAGGCGCAGGTTGTCATGATCTCGGGCCACGGCACCATCCAGACCGCCGTCGAAGCGACCCAGCTCGGCGCCTACGATTTCCTCGAGAAGCCCCTCGATACCGACCGCATCCTGCTGACGCTGCGCAACGCCCTGCAGCACGTCGTGCTCGTCAGCGAGAATGTGCGGCTCAAGAAGGAAGTCCGCGCGCAATATGAAATCGTCGGCTCGAGCAAGGCGATCCGCAGCGTCATCGAAATGATCGAGAAGGTCGCGCCCACGCCCGCGCGCGTGTTGATCACCGGCGAAAACGGCACCGGCAAAGAGCTCGTGGCTCGGGCCATTCATGCCTTGAGCCCGCGTGCCTCGGGACCGTTCATCGAAGTCAACTGCGCCGCGATCCCGAGCGAGCTGATCGAGAGCGAGCTGTTCGGCCACATGAAAGGCAGCTTCACGGGCGCCTTTGCCGACCGGGCCGGAAAGTTCGAGCTCGCCGACGGCGGCACGCTCTTCCTCGACGAGATCGGCGACATGAGCCTCTCGGCCCAGGCCAAGGTGCTGCGCGCGCTGCAGGAGGGCGTGATCTCGCGCGTCGGATCGGGCAAGTCGCTGCCCGTGGACGTGCGCGTGATCGCCGCCACCAACAAGCATCTCAGCGCCGAGATCGAGGAGGGGCGGTTTCGTGAGGACCTGCTGCATCGGCTCAACGTCATCCCGATTCACGTGCCCCCGCTGCGGGAGCGGCGGGCCGATATCGGGCAGCTCATCACGCACTTCACCGCGGAGCTGACAACGGAGGGGCTGCCGGCCAAGGAGTTCGAGCCGACTGCGGTGGAGCGGCTGGCGGCGCATGATTGGCCCGGCAACATCCGCGAGCTCAAGAATGCGATCGAACGGCTGCTCATTCTCGCCTCTGGCCGTACAGTCAGTCAGGCTGACGTCGAGCGCCTGGTCGGCAAAGGGGGGGGGGACCCAGGACGTGGGAAGGGTCCGGCGTCCAGCGGCGGAGGTGATGCGTCCTGGTTGCGCGCCGCAACGTTCGAAGATTTCAAGCAAGCGGCCGAACGGGCCTTTTTGCTCGGCAAGCTTCAGGAGAACGACTGGAACGTGTCGGAGACTGCGCGCACATTGCAGATGCCGCGCAGCAATCTCTACAAGAAGATCGAGCGCTATGGCCTGTCGCGCGGTGGCGAGGGAGGGTGGGGAGGGGGAGGGGGGGGACCGGTTCCGTGAAAGAGAAGGACCAGAAAGAGCGCGACTGGGATCGCGAGATGCGCGAGGTGGACAAGCTGCTCGCGAGACTGCCCGAGGCCGAGCCGACGTTGGGCCGTGGCGTGCCGACAGTACCGGTGTCACCTCGCCCCGCTGTTGGTGGCGTCGGCGGCGCCGGCGCAATCCACGCGCAGCCGGCCCGTGGCCGAGCCTGGGTGACGACGTGGATGCGCGTCGGCCTCGGCGTGGCGCTGGGCGTCGGCATGCTCCTGTGGCCGTACACGCACGCATGCGGTCTCAAGCTCATCTTCTATCTTATTGGCGCGACTGTGGTCAGCGTCGCAGGTGTGTGGAGTGCTCTGACATCGTGGCGGCGGCGGCTGGGTATCGCGCACACGTTGTCCATCATCCTGATGATTTGGGGACTCGCGCTGGCCGGCCGGCAGCTACTGCCACGCGTGTACGGGAAGACTCCCGATCCCTTCTTCTGCCCTCAACGCTGAGATCCATGGCTCCGCAACAGTTCAAGAACTTCATCGCCGGTGATTGGGTCGTCCCGTCTGCGGGCGAATACTTCGAGAACCGCAATCCCGCCGATTGGAATGACGTCATCGGTCTGTTCCCGCGGTCCGGCGCCGACGACCTGAAGCGTGGCATCGCATCAGCGAAGCGTGGTTTTGCGCAGTGGTCCAAGACTCCGGCACCGATCCGCGGGCAGGTGTTGCAGCGCGTCGGTCAGCTGCTGGTGGAGCGCAAAGACGAGCTTGCGCGCGCGATGACGCGGGAGATGGGGAAGGTGGTCGCCGAAACAGGTGGCGACGTGCAGGAAGGGATCGACACGGCCTTCTACGCGGCGACGGAGGGGCGGCGCCTGTTCGGTCGCGTCGTACCGTCCGAGCTGCGCCACAAATGGGCGATGAGCTACCGCCGGCCGATCGGCGTCGCCGGGTTGATCACGCCGTTCAACTTCCCGCTCGCGATTCCCACCTGGAAGATGTTTCCCGCCCTGTTGTGCGGGAACGCCGTGATCTTCAAGCCGGCCGAGGATGTCCCACACACGGCGCATCTTCTGGTGGAGGTGCTGCTCGAGGCGGGACTGCCGCCGGAAGTCGTTCAGCTCGTCCATGGGCAAGGCTCGGTCGTCGGCCGGGCGCTCGTCGAGCATCCGGACGTTCCCGTGATTTCCTTCACCGGCTCGACCGAAACGGGATCGACGATCGGCGCGACCTGCGGCAAGATGCACAAGCGGCTGTCGCTGGAGATGGGCGGCAAGAACGCGATGATCGTGATGGATGATGCCGATCTCGACCTCGCGCTCGATGGGGTGCTGTGGGGCGCGTTCGGTACCACCGGGCAGCGCTGCACGGCGACGAGCCGGCTGATTCTCCACGAGAAGATCCACGACAAGTTCATCCAGATGCTCGTCGACCGGGCCGGGAAGCTGCGCCTGGGTCCGGGACTCGAGTCCAAGAGCGAAGTCGGCCCACTGATCCATGAAGAGGCACGCCAAAAGGTCGCCGAGTACGTGGAGATCGCGAAGAAAGAAGGCGCCAGTGTTGCACTGGGCGGCCGGATTCCCCAGGGTGACAAGCGGCTCGAGTGCGGGTGGTTCTACGAGCCGACGGTACTGACCGGCGTGAAGCCGGGGATGCGGGTCGAGCAGGAAGAGATCTTCGGCCCCGTCCTGGCGGTGCTCAAAGCCAAGGACCTGCCGGAAGCGATTCAAATCAACAACGACGTGAAGTACGGCCTATCCAGCTCCCTGTACACGCGGGACGTGAACGGCGCGTTCCAAGCCATGACGGATCTCGACACAGGCATCACGTACGTAAATGCGCCGACGATCGGTGCCGAAGCCCATCTCCCCTTCGGCGGCGTGAAGCAGACGGGCAATGGCCACCGCGAAGGAGGGTGGGAGGTCTACGACTTCTACTCTGAGACCAAGACCATCTACGTCGATTTCTCCGGGCACCTGCAGCGGGCGCAAATCGACACGGAAGTCAGCCCTTGACGGCGGTCGGTACCGAAGGGTAGACTAGCTGTACAACTGAAGACTCGTGGTCATTTGCCGCGTATTGCCGCCACGTTAAACAAGGTGCTAAAAAGCGAATTCGCCCGCGGCTTTATTAGTCCGGGCGACCGTTGTTTTAGGGAATCGCTTTCTCGCGGCATTACCGCCGGAGGGTGCGATGACTGCCCGCAAAGTCACAGTCGCCACGTTGGCCGCCTTAAAAGCCCGCAATGAAAAAGCGGTGTTTGTCACCGCCTACGACTATCCGACGGCGACGTTCGCCGATCGCGCGGGCGTGGACATGATTCTCGTGGGCGATTCCGCGGCCATGACCATGCTGGGCCTGCCGAGCACGCTGCAGATCGGTCTGGACGAAATGCTGGTGTTCATCCGGGCGGTGACGCGTGCCGCCAAACGCGCGTTCGTCGTGGGCGACCTTCCGTTCCTTTCGTATCAGCCATCGGACGAAACGGCGATTCGGAGCGCTGGTGCCTTCATAGCGGCCGGCTGCGATGCGGTGAAGTGTGAAGGGGGAAGCCGCGTCGCACGCCGCGTCCGCGCCATGGTGGATGCGGGCATCGCCGTGATGGGCCACCTTGGTCTCACGCCACAAAGTCTCGGTCAGCTCGGCGGCTACCGCGTGCAAGGCAAGTCGCTCGCAGCGGCCGAGAGCTTGCTGCACGACGCTGAGGCGCTCGAACGGGCGGGAGCGTTTTCGGTCTTGCTGGAGGCGGTACCTGCGGAGACCGCGGCGTTTGTGAGAGAGCGCGTGAATCTGCTGGTGTACGGGATCGGCGCGGGGCCCGAAGTGGATGGTCAGCTCGTCATCTCGCACGATTTGCTCGGCAACTTCGTGGGGGAGATCGCGCCCAAGTTCGTGAAACGCTATGCCGATGTCGGCGCAAACGTCGAGCGCGCGTTCGGGGAGTACGCGCGCGATGTCCGCGCGGGCGCGTTCCCCGGTCCGGAGCACTGTTACCAGATCGACGCCGCCGATGAGGCCCTGATTCGCGAGGCGCGGCGGCGTGGCGTACCCGCGTCCGCCCGTCCCACTGGGGCCCGTAACGCCATCGGGCAATCGCCGGCTGCGGTGACGCCATGACGACGACCCGCGTCGCCGCGGTTGGAGTGCGTCCACGGCCGCAGCGCTGTCGCGCGTGCGGAGCAGATCATGAGGCGGCGCCGGTCGCGATCTGCGAGCAATGCCTGGGACCGCTCGATCCGGTCCTGGACCCACGGCGCCCGTTGCCCACGCGCGATGCGATCCAGGCGCGGCCCTGGTCTCTGTGGCGCTATCGCGAATGGCTGCCCTTCGACGGCGATCCCGTCCTCTCACAGGATACCGGCGGCACGCCGCTCGTGGAGGCGCCACGCATCGCGGCGCGGCTCGGCGTGGCGCGTGCCTGGGTGAAGAACGACGCCGTGTCGCACCCGTCGCTCTCGTTCAAGGACCGCGTCGTCGCCACGGCGATCAACGCGGCCGCCGCGTTTGGGCTCGACACGATTGGCTGCGCGTCCACCGGCAATCTCGCCAATGCCGTGGCGGCGCAGGCCGCCCGCGCGGGCCTGAAAGCCTGGATTTTCATCCCGGAGGAGCTCGAGACTGCCAAGGTCATCGGCACCGCCGTCTACGGTGCCCGGTTGGTCCGCGTGCGCGGCCACTATGACGATGTCAATCGTCTCTGCGCGCAGGTGGCTGACCTGTTCGGGTGGGGCATCGTGAACGTGAATCTGCGCGGCTACTACGGCGAAGGGTCTAAGACCCTCGCCTTCGAGATCGCCGAGCAGCTTGGCTGGCGGCTGCCGACGGCCGTGATTGCCCCGATGGCCGGCGGCTCCCTCGTGACGAAACTGCGCAAAGGGTTCCGCGAGTTCAGCGCCGCGGGGCTGGTGAGCGGTGGAGCGCCGCGCATCTTCGGCGCCCAGGCGGCCGGCTGCGCGCCCATTGTGCAGTTGGTGCGCGACAACGCCGAGGCGATCACGCCGGTGGTCCCCCGGACCATTGCGCGGTCGATCGCGATCGGGAATCCTGCCGACGGCCTGTTCGCCAAACGCGCGATTGTCGAATCGGGCGGGTGGGCAGCAGCGGTCTCGGACACGGAGCTGGTCAACGGGATCCGATTGCTGGCCGAGGAGGCCGGGATCTTTACCGAGACCGCCGGCGGGGTGACGGTCGCCGCGGCCTTGGCGCTAGCCGCCGAGGGCCGGTTCGCCGCGGACGACGAGGTCGTCCTCTGCATCACGGGCAATGGCCTCAAGACGGTGGACGCCGTCGCGCCGGTGTTGCCGGCGGCGCCGGTTATCGCGCCCCGCGTCGCGGAGGTGCGCGCGTTGGTGAAGCAGTACGGAGGGGGGGAAGGCGCATGAGCGCGCGCGTGCGTGTACCGGCAAGCTCGAGCAATCTCGGCTCGGGCTTCGACTGCATCGGCATTGCGATCGATCGCTGGCTCGTCGCGTCCGCAACGCTCGACCGTGCGGCGAATGGCGTGTCCATCCGCCGCCGTGGGACGCTGCACGCGGTCCGAGTGCGCGGAGATCAAGATCTCTTCACGCGTGGATTCCGCGCCGCGTGCGCCGCTCGTGGTGTACCGCCCGGGGGAGTCTCGATCGACGCTGCCTCCGACATTCCGATCGGCTGTGGGCTCGGCTCGTCCGCGGCCGCGATCGTCGCCGGCGTCTTGCTCGCCGATGCGGCGTTCGAGCTTGGTCTCTCCCGGGCGCAGATCCTGGAAATTGGCACGACGATCGAGGGACATCCCGACAACATCGCACCGGCGATATATGGTGGCGCGGTCTTGAGCGTCCACACGCCGAGCGGATTGGTCGCGTCGCCGCTGCAGGTTGCACCAGGGATCGAGCTGCTGATTGCCGTGCCGCCATTTCCGAATGACACCAAGGCCGCGCGGGCGGCGCTGCCGCAAACGCTGCCCCACAGCGACGCGGCGATCGCCGCCAGCCGGGCGGCCGCGCTGGTGCAGGGCCTGGCCAGCGGCGATGCCGCGTTGCTCGGCGCCGCGCTGGAAGACGTACTGCACGTGCCATTCCGTCGCGCGCGGATCCGGGGCTACGACGCTGTCGTATCTGCGGCCAAGCAAGCCGGTGCATATGGAGCGACGCTATCTGGTGCCGGCTCCGCGATTCTCGCAATCGCGCCGCGCGAGCGTGCGGCCGCGGTTGGCAGTGCTTTGCTGGGGGCGTGGCAGTTGGAAGGAGTCACCGCCGAGCTGATCCGGTGCACCAGACCTGTTTCGGGAGCCACGGTCACCGAGCTTTCTCAATCGAGTCGTCCCGTTGCAACGGAGCAATCATGACTGTCACACTGCAGCTGCCGACAGTGCTCGCGAAACTCGCCGACGGCCGGCGTTCCCTCGAAGCCAACGGCGCGACCCTCGGCGATGTCGTGGCCGATGTGGCCACGCGGTTTCCTGGTCTTGCCCCACGCCTGCGCGATGAGGCGGGGAAGCCATATCCCTTTGTCACCTTCTACGTGAATGACGACGACGCGAGGCTGCAGGGCGGTTTTGCGGCCACGGTGCGCGACGGCGACGAGATCATCGTCGTGCCGGCGATCGCGGGAGGTTGAGATGGTAGCCACGCTCGAGCAGTCCGAACTCGTTCGGTACAGCCGGCATCTCATTCTGCCCGACGTCGGCGTGCCGGGGCAGGAAAAGCTCAAGGCCGCGCGGGTGTTGCTCATCGGGGCAGGGGGGCTTGGCTCGCCCGCGGCGCTCTATCTGGCCGCGGCCGGCGTCGGCAACCTGGGCCTCGTGGATTTCGACAACGTCGATGTGACGAATCTCCAGCGCCAGATCCTGCACGGCACCAAGGACATCGGCCGTCCGAAACTCGTGTCGGCGCGCGAGCGCATTGCCGACGTTAACCCGCACGTCCGACTGGAGACGTACGAGACGGCGCTCACGTCGAAAAACGCCCTCGACATCCTGAGCGGCTACGACATCGTCGTGGACGGCACAGACAATTTCGCGACGCGCTACTTGGTCAACGACGCCTGCGTGCTGCTCGGCAAGCCGAACGTGTACGGCAGCATTTTCCGGTTCGAGGGGCAGGCGTCGGTCTTCGCGTTGCCGGATGGTCCATGCTATCGCTGTCTCTTCCCCGAGCCGCCGCCGCCCGGCTTGGTGCCGAGTTGCGCCGAGGGCGGCGTGTTGGGCGTGCTCCCGGGGTTGGTGGGGACGATTCAGGCGACCGAGGCGATCAAACTGATCATCGGCGTAGGGGAGCCACTGAAGGGCCGGCTGCTGCTTATCGACACGCTGGGGATGCAGTTCCGCACGGTCAACGTTCGGAAGGATTCGACCTGCCCGGCGTGCGGGACGCGCGAGATCCAGTCGCTCATCGATTACGAGCAGTTCTGCGGGGTGCGGGCGGCCGAGGCGGAGCCGCGGGCGGTCGGAGGGTTCGTGGAGATCACGCCGCGCGAGCTCAAGAGCCGGCTGTCGCGCGGTGAGGACCTGCAGCTGATCGATGTGCGCGAGCAGTTCGAGTGGGACATCGCGCGCATCGAGGGGGCGCGCCTCGTGCCACTCGCGACGCTGCCCGAGGTGGTCGACTCCCTCGACAAGGAGCGGGAGGTCGTCGTTTACTGCAAGGGAGGCTCTCGGAGCAGGGCGGCGGCGACGCATCTCGCAGACGCCGGTTTCCGCCGGGTCGCCAATGTCACGGGCGGAATCCTGAAGTGGCAGCAGGAGGTGGATCCGACGCTGGCACGGTATTGACGCCGGAATTTGATTCGTCCGGCAGCAAAATGATGACGATGATGACCCCGCTCTCCGGTAGAGTAAGCGCATGGGCGCTATGTCGTATGAGTCTGTCATCGTCGTCCTGGCAACCGGCGGGGCATTCCTCGAACCGGACGCGCTCGACGGGCTAATCGGCGCCACGGTTACCTGGTGCCGGATCGAGCGAGAGGGTCGTGTGGCATGTCTGGCGGCCCGCGTACGTCACATCGACCCGGTGACGGAATTCCGAGTCCGAGTCCGGCAATGGGCTGGGCCCCGCGGATGGGGCGTAACCGTTGCGCCGTGCGGGCCGGCTTGCTAAGATAAGTCACATGCATGACTTGGGAGCCACACTCGCTGGCGACGGCGCTGACACGCCCCGGCTCCCGCTACCCCGCTCGTCCCGACGCTCCCTCTTAGGCCGATGGTTCGACAGCTGGATGCGTTCGTTGGGGATGGCACTCGTGCTCTTCCTCATTATCCGCACCTTCCTTCTTGAAGCATTTCAAATCCCCTCCGGCAGCATGGAACGCACGCTCCTCGCGGGGGATTTTCTTTTCGTGAACAAGGCGGTGTACGGGGCGCAGATTCCCGGCACCAACGCCCGCCTGCCCGGCTTCAACACGCCGCACCGCGGCGATGTGATCGTCTTCGCGTATCCGAAGGACCCCACGCTCAGCTATGTCAAGCGCGTGATCGGCGCGCCGGGCGACATCGTGGAGATGCGGACGGGGGAGGTGTACGTGAACGAGCGGGCGCTGGAAGAGCCGTACGTCCAGCGCATCGATCCGCTCCACGACGGCTACGATTCCGAGTTCAACTGGCAGCGCGAGTATCTGGTGCGCCGCACCGATGAGCAGCGGCGCCGCTATCACCCCACGCGTGATACCTGGGGACCGTTGCGCGTCCCGGGCGACAAGTATTTCGTCCTCGGCGACAATCGCGACAACTCCGCCGATTCACGCTACTGGGGGTTTGTCGACGTGAGCGCGGTGAAGGGCCGCCCGCTCGTCGTGTATTTCAGTTACGACCGGGGGACGAGTGACGCGTTGCCCTGGCTCACGGACATTCGCTGGAGCCGGCTCGGTTCGCTGATTCATTAGTGGTAGCTACCTCGAGAGGAGTGGCCACCCCATGCAGCTGAATACGGCTAGGCGCGCATCATTTGACGAGGGTTCTCTGGATCAGTACCTGCGGGAAATCAGCCAGTATCCGCTGATCACGCGCGAAGAGGAGGTCACCCTCGCGCAGCGGATCAAGCAGAACGATCGGGAGGCACTGGATAA
>WNGO01002941.1_pt1 | contig 13916 bp, 13 predicted proteins | sample 5400511 | NCBI WGS metagenome assembly WNGO01 (sample SAMN13153380, study PRJNA577476) | soil metagenome | isolation source: 20 cm soil or saprolite under Garry oak tree replicate 2 | place: USA:California | collected 2016-06-15
CACGTCGGCGACAGCCTGACCGCCCATCTCACCGGGATACCAGACGTCGATCACAGCGGCGACGCGATCGAGCCAGGGGCTCATCGTAATTGCACTTCCGCCCACGAGGACCACCACGACCGGCGTTCCCGTCGCGGCGACTGCCGAGATCAGCTCCTCCTGATGACCGGGAAGCGCCAGAGACGAGCGGTCGCGGAATTCGCCTTCTTCGATGCCGGCGACCACGACTGCTACGCTGCTGCGGCGCGCGAGCGCGACGGCACTGTCGATCGATGCACGCCACTCGCGCGGCACGCCGCCGTCCCAGACAAGCTGGACGCGACCCGGTCCCGTGGTCTCGAAATACTCGAGGCGCACCTCGTAAGAGCGGCCAGGCGCCAGCGGGAGTGGGGCGAATCGCAACCCGTACGACCGCTTGCGCCAATTATCGATCGCGAGCTTGTCGTCGATGTACAGCCGGTAGCCGTCATTGCCCGCGACGCCGATCCGGGTTGTATCGCGAGCGCCGGCCGGCACGCTCACACGGCCGGCCCAGCGCGCCGAGTACCAGTCGAATAAGAGGCCGCGCGCCGGCGAGTTGAGCGTCCAGGCAAAGTCCACGCGTGGATCGGTGCGCGTCACTACCGGACTTCCCTCGAGCCGGGGATTGTCGAAATACTCGGCGCGCAGGCCGTCGCCGAACTGCGCTGCAGGAATGACGGTGTACTCCGGCGAGGTACGCCCTGGCCCAGCGACATAGTCAATGCGAGCGCTGGGCAGCGCGGAGCGCAGGCCGCCGAGTATCGACACCGGTTGATTCCCCGGCGCGCTGTAGCCGCCGAGCCGCGCCTCCATGGCATCGGTGCCGATCACAGCGAGGGACGACACGGTGCGCGAGAGCGGCAGGACATCGCCCTCATTCTTGAGCAGTACGATCGCTTCGCGCTCGGCATCGAGCGCGAGCGTGCGGTGCTCCGGGTTGCCGTTCCAGTAGGCGGCGCTATCGGCGTTCACGTAGGGATGCTCGAACAACCCCAGCTCGAACTTGGCACGCAGCACGCGCGCGACGGCCGAGTCGATGACCGACATCGGGATGAGGCCGCGCTGGAACGCCTGGAGGTAGGGCCGATGCTGTTCGTAGGATGATTGAAAGATCACGTCCAGCCCGGCGATCAGCGCGTCGCGCGCCGCGGCGGCGGTATTGGCTTCGGTGTGTTGAAGAACGGTCGGGCCGCCGGTCGCGGCAGCGTCCGAGATGACGAATCCCGTGAACCCCCACCCACGTTTCAACTGCCTGGTGAGGAGGTCGCGATTCTGCGTTGCGGGCACGCCGTTGACGGCGTTGTACGCCGTCATGATGGAGCGCGCGTGCCCTTCCTTGATTGCGGCTTCGAACGGCGGAAAATGCGTCTCGGCAAGCGTGCGGGCGTCGAGCTCGATGGGATAGCTGTCCCGCCCTCCCTCGCCGACGTTGGCCACAAAGTGCTTCGGTGTGGTGATGACGCCGCGGCGCTCGAACGCGGTCACGAAGACGCGGGCCAATTCCGAGGTGAGGTAAGGATCTTCCCCGTAGGTCTCCTCCACGCGTCCCCAGCGGACGTCGGTGGCGATGTTGACCACGGGCGACAGCACCTGCCGGACGCCGCGGCTACGCGTCTCGCGCGCGATCGCGTTCGCGACACGATCGATGAGTGCAGTGTCCCAGGTCGCCGCCAGTGCGATGGCTGCCGGAAAGACCGTGGCGCCGGAGCGCGTCAGGCCATGGACCGCTTCATCGAATGGAATCGCGGGGATGCCCAGGCGCGTGCGCTCGACGAAGTAGCGCTGAATGGCGTTGATGCGCTGCGCATGCGCTCGTGCTGCCGCGGGCGAATCGACGCTGTCGGGGAGGGGGACGGGGATCTGCAGGCCGAAGACGCCGTGCGAGTAATTGTTTGATGACGAATCGTCCAACGCGCCGGGAAACATGAACAACTGCCAGAATTTATCTTCGAGCGTCATGCGCCCGAGGAGATGCCGCACGCGGGGGGGGGCCTGCGCGGTAGCGCTCGTTGCGACGACGAGCGCTACCACAAGTGTCTTAGTGAGTCGGGGCGAGAGGATTTGAACCTCCGACCTCCTGGTCCCGAACCAGGCGCGCTAACCGGACTGCGCTACGCCCCGTACAAGGCTTGTGAACCGTGAAGTGCGCCCAGGAAGACTCGAACTCCCAGCCTCTTGATCCGTAGTCAAGCGCTCTATCCAGTTGAGCTATGGGCGCGGATGGGCGGTACTAGACTCGAACTAGTGACCTCCACGATGTCAACGTGGCGCTCTAACCAACTGAGCTAACCGCCCTGACTTCCTAGACGCCGAGAGGCCGAAGAGGCTGAGGGCCCTCAGCCTTCTCGGCCTCTGTGTCTTTTAGTAGCGGGGGTGGGATTTGAACCCACGACCTCCGGGTTATGAGCCCGGCGAGCTACCAGACTGCTCCACCCCGCGTCGATGTGTCCCTGTTTTCGTATCGCTCTGGAGAGCGGGAAACGGGACTCGAACCCGCGACCCCAGCCGGTCAGTGGAGGCGAGGGGGATCGAACCCCTGACCTCGTGAATGCCATTCACGCGCTCTCCCAACTGAGCTACGCCCCCCCTATATTCTGCGCCCCCAAAGGGCGTATGGCCGCCCGGCGGGAACACGGCATCTTATCGGCGCGTTGAGGCGGTGTCAAGCGATTTCACGCCTATTCCATGAACATTTTGCTAGCGTCTGCGTACTAGAACAGCACGCAATTAGGGCGACCAAATGCCTCGCACTCGGAAAAAGACGAAGGCCGCCGCTCCGGCAACCGCTGCCGCCCCCGCCTCGAAGGCAAAGCCTGCCGCGAAGCGCCGGGGCCGCGGCCGGCGCCGGGGTCTGCTCACGGGCCTCGGCCATCACGAGCACGAGCGCGACATCCTCGACCAGTACCTGCACGAGGTCTCCAAGACTCCGCTGCTTACGCAGAAGGAGGAGATCGCGCTCGCGCGCAAGGTGCGCGCCGGCGACCAGGAGGCGATGCAGGAGCTCGTGAAGCGCAACCTGCGGTTCGTGATCTCGGTCGCGAAGAAGTACCAGAATCGCGGTCTGCCGCTCACCGATCTCATCGGCGAGGGCAACGTCGGCCTGCTTACCGCCGCGCGTAAGTTCGATCCCGATCAGGGCGTGAAGTTCATCTCGTACGCCGTGTGGTGGATCCGCCAGGCGATCCTCGCCGCGCTCGCGCGGCAGGGCCGCACGGTCCGCGTGCCGCTCAACCGTACCGCCGATCTGTCGCGCATCGTGCGCACGGCGGAGTATCTGCGCCAGACGCTGCGGCGCGAGCCGACGCCCGAGGAGATCGCCGACGCGACCAAGCTGTCGCTCGAAGTCGTGCAGTCGCTCGCCGCGCTGAACACGGGCGATGTGCGGCTCGACGCGCCGCTCGATCCCGATGGTGATCGCTCGTTGATCGAGCGCTTCATCGCCGAAGATCTGCCGGACACCGAAGATCAGGCGATGGACCGTTTCCTGTCGGACGAGATCGAGCAGGCGCTCAATACGCTGCAGCGGCGTGACGCCAAGGTGCTGCGGCTCTACTTCGGTCTCGACGGCGGGCGCGAGCACACGTTGGAAGAGATCGGCGGCATGCTGGGTGTCACACGCGAGCGTGTGCGCCAGCTCCGCGATCGCGCGCTCAAGCGGCTGCGCGACGGCGACGTCGGAAAAGCCCTAGCAAGTTTCGCAGCCTAGTAGGCGTAGCGGGGGGCGCAGCAGAGAAGTGGTAGGGGCGCAGCATGCTGCGCCCCTACTGTTTTTGGTCTAGTTTTTCCCCGTGATTGAAGCCATAGGCCGCCGGTCCATTGCCGCGATCGAGGCGGTCGGCCGGATCGGGCACTTCATGGGCGACATGGTGCGCGCCTTCCCCGACATCCGGACATGGGCGGGGCCGGCTATCGTCCAGATGCGCCGCATCGGCGTGGACTCGATCCCGGTCACGTTGTTCATTGCGGCGTTTACGGGCGTGGTCCTCGCGCTCCAGGCATCCTACACCTTCACCGGCGCCGTCCCGCTCTACTTCGTCGGCACGCTCGTCGGCAAGACGATGATGCTCGAGCTGGGGCCGGTGATCTGCGGCCTCGCGCTGGCCGGGCGCGTGGGCGCCAGCATGGCCGCTGAGCTCGGCACGATGAAGGTCACCGAGCAGGTGGACGCGCTCGAAACGCTGGCCTACGATCCCCAGAGCTATCTCGTCCTCCCGCGCGTGATCGCGGGCACCGTGATGTTTCCGATGATCATCGCGTTCGCCATGGCAACGGGCATCGTGACGGGGTGGCTCACGAGTCTCGCGTTGCTCGATCTCTCGACGCCGGACTTCCTGAAGGGCCTCAAGCTGTTCTACCAATTCAAGGACCTGTGGTTTGGGCTGTTCAAGAGCGCGACCTTCGGCTTCACGATCACCGCCGTGGGTTGCGTCGTCGGTCTCGCGACACTCGGTGGGGCCGAGGGCGTGGGAAAGAGCACGACCCGCGCCGTCGTCTACTCCGCCGTGCTGATCCTGCTGCTCGATGCGTTCTGGGCGGTGGTCCTGCTGTGATCGAATTCCAGGACCTCCACAAGGCATTCGACGGCAAACAGGTGCTGCAGGGGCTATCGCTGAAGGTCCGGGATGGCGAAACGGTGGTAATCATCGGCTACTCGGGAACCGGCAAGAGTGTTGCCCTAAAGCACATCGTGGGGCTGTTGCACCCGGATGCGGGCGACGTCATCGTTGACGGCCAAGCCGTCAGCACGCTCGATCGCGACGGCCTCACGGGGCTGCGCCAGGGGATTGGCTACGTCTTTCAATTCGCGGCGTTGTTCGATTCGATGACGGTATCCGAGAACCTGGCGCTGGGCCTGCGGCGGCGGCGCTTGGAAGAGGACGAGATCGAAGAACGGATTCGCGAGGCGCTCGCGCTCGTCGACCTGTCGGGCACGGGCGACCAGTTGCCGGCGGAGTTGTCGGGCGGCATGCGCAAGCGCGTCGGCATCGCCCGCGCGATCGCCCTGCGGCCGCGCTATATCCTCTATGATGAGCCGACGACCGGCCTCGATCCCGTGACGGCGGCGGTGATCGACCGGTTGATGGTGCGAACGCGCGAGCACCTCGGCGTGACGGGCGTGGTGGTGACGCACGATATGCGGAGCGCCTATACCGTAGGTGACCGTATCGCGATGCTCTACGAGGGGCGGATCCGGCAGGTCGGCAGCGTCGCCGAGATTCAGGAAACGGAGGATGCGGTCGTGCGCCAATTCATCGAGGGCCGAGCGGAGTGAAGCGCGAGAACGAGTTCGCCGTCGGTTTGGTGGTCATCGCGGCGCTCGCCGTAGTGGTGGGCGGCGCGCTGTGGCTGTCCGGCGCGCACTTCGGCAAGACCGAAGAGACGGTCACCGCGCGCTTCCGCACGGTCGGTGGGCTCGGCGTCGGCAATCCGGTCGTGCTGCGCGGGGTGCGGGTGGGTCGCGTCGAGGCGATCCGGCTGGCGCCCGGCAACTGGGTCGAGGCGGATCTGAAGATCTACTCCGGGGTCACCCTGCCCCAGAAGCCGGCGGTGATCGCGGCCTCGGCGTCGCTGTTCGGCGAGTGGGCGGCGACGCTGATCTCGAGCGATCCCCTGCCCAACGATCCCAACGTGCGGCAGGCTCTCGTGGAGGCGCAGGCGGCGGGCGGCGGGAAGTGGCCCGGCGCCACGCTGCCCGACATCGGTGAGCTCACCGCCCAGGCGAGCCGGATCGCGACCGACATCGGGACTGTCTCGGCCCGCATCCAGACCGCGTTCGATTCATCGGCTGTCACGGACCTGCGCCGCTCGATCCGCGACTTCGGGCAGATCGCTGACCGCCTCGCGCGGGTCACCAACGAGCAGGCAGACGTCATCGGTGACGTCGGAGCGAATCTGAGCAAAAGCTCCCAAGCGTTGTCGCGCGCGGCGACAGACTTGCGGACGACCCTGGGGCGGGTGGATACGGCGACGAATCAGGGACAGCTCGTCACTATCCTTAATAACACCGCCGCCACCAGCACCGACCTGCGCAGCGCGTCGCAGGACTTCCGCCAGCTCATGGCGGCGGCGAACCGGAATTCGGAGAGCCTCGTGCGCGTCCTACAGAACGCGGATAGCGTGATGTCGCGCATCGCGAACCGCAGCGGCACGCTCGGGCTCCTCGTCAGCGATTCGGCGCTGTACCGCGAGACCACGCTCACGATGATTCAACTCAGACAGTTGCTTTCGGATATACAAGCGAATCCCCGCAAGTATTTCACGTTCTCGGTCTTCTAAGCATTCGCATGAGCCGACGCCACAAGAAGGGCCGCAAGTCCCAGCCCCGCGCGCAGCGCGAGACGAGCGCCGGCGGCGTCGTCTTCCGCCGCGGGGCCGACAATCAAGTGCGATTCCTGTTGATCAGGGATTCGTACAGGAATTGGGGATTTCCCAAAGGACATCTGGAAGCGAACGAGCCGCCCGCCGACGCGGCCCGCCGCGAGGTGGCCGAAGAAACCGGACTGGACGAGCTGGTCCTCCACGGGCCGATCAAGGTGATCGACTGGTACTTCCGGTTTCGCGGCAAGACGATTCACAAGTACTGCCACTTCTTTCTGTTCGAATCCCGGCGCGGCGAGCCGGTGCCCGAAGCCGCCGAGGGGATCACGGCGTGCGTGTGGCATCCGTTCGACGAAGCCCGGCAGATCGTGAGCTACGACAACGCGCGCGAAGTGTTGTGCCAGGCCGCCGAGATGCAGCAAGCGCTGGTTCAAGCATGACCGCGGCCGCAGCCGATCCCGTCGTGCCGGTGTTTCACCCGCGGCGCGACGCCCGCCGCGCACTCAAGAAGGGCTACCCGCACGGCCGCGGCAGTGTGCGACTCTGCCGCAGCATTCAGGCGGTCGAGCGACTGATCGAGCAGCGGCTCGTCGACGCGGTGGTGCTCGACGTGCGCAACTGCGGCGGCGCCGGGCTGACGCTGCCCGCGCGCTTTCCGCGCATCCCGATGTATGCGCTCTCGGCAGTGCGGCCCGATGACGGCGCCCTGCTCGCGTCGTGCCGCGACGCCGGCTTCACGGGCGTGCTGGTCGAGGGAGTGGACAATGCGGTTGCTGGCGAATGGATTGCGGCGCGCACGGCGCAGGTGAGTCGCCGTCTGGCGCTCGCGGATGCGCCGCGGTTGCTCCGTCTCACCGACCGGCTGCAGCTGGCCGCGTGGGAGGAGGTGCTGCGCCGCGCCGGTACGCCAACCAAGACCGCCCACGTCGCCCAGGCCCTGCGCGTGACGCGGGAGCACCTGTCGCGCGAATTCGGGGCGGGGGGAGCGCCAAACCTCAAGCGGGTCATCGATCTCGCCCGCGCGGCCTGCGCGGCGGACCTGCTCGGCAACCCTGGGTATAGCGTTCGCTGCGTCGTCAAAATTCTTGGATATGCGTCGCCGAGCCACTTGGCGGGGACAGCGCGGCGGGTGGCGGGGGCGACGACGGCGGAATTACGTGAGCTCGGACCGCGTGGGGTGCTCACGAGGTTTTTGCGAGGAAGAACGAGATCGCGAGTATGAGCCTTCCGCCGCCCCCTTGCATGTGATATTTTTCACAATCTCTCACGGCGATAAGAAATGGCCACCGACTCCATCCTGCGTCCTGGCGAGCTGAAAGACCTCCTTCTCAAGGAAATCCAGGCGGCCGACCTGGCGGACATCGACGTCCGCGAAGTCGGCACCGTGCTGGAAGTGAAGGACGGCATCGCCCGCATCTACGGGCTGACGTCCGCCATGGCGGGCGAGATGCTCGAATTCACGGTCTCCGCGACCGGCGAAAAGATCACCGGCCTCGCGCTGAACCTCGAGGAAGACAACATCGGCGCCGTCATCTTCGGCGACTACCTCGCGCTGCGCGAAGGTGACGAGGTGCGGCGCACGGCGCGCGTGCTCGAGGTGCCAGTCGGTCCCGCGATGGTGGGTCGCGTCGTCGACGCGCTCGGCCGTCCGGTCGACGGGCTCGGCCCGATTCAGACGACCAAGACGCGGATGGTCGAGATCGTGGCGCCCGGCATCATCAAGCGCCAGCCGGTGAAGGAGCCGCTGCAGACCGGCATCAAGGCGATCGATTCGATGATCCCGATTGGCAGGGGCCAGCGGGAGCTGATCATCGGCGACCGTGGCACGGGCAAAACGGCGATCGCGATCGACACGATCATCAATCAGAAAGGGCAGGGCGTCATCTGCGTGTACGTCGCGATCGGCCAGAAGAACTCGACGGTCGCGGCAGTGGTGGAGCGGCTGAAAGAGCACGACGCGATGGACTACACGATCGTGGTCGTCGCCTCCGCCTCCGAGCCGGCGCCGATGCTCTACATCGCGCCGTACTCGGGCTGCACGATGGCCGAGTATTTCATGTACGACGAGAAGAAGGCGACCTTGTGCGTGTACGACGACCTGTCGAAGCAGGCCGCGGCCTATCGCCAGCTGTCGCTGGTGCTGCGGCGGCCGCCCGGCCGTGAAGCGTATCCGGGCGACGTCTTCTATCTCCACAGCCGCCTGCTCGAACGCGCGGCGAAGCTCTCGGAGGGGATGGGTGGCGGCTCGCTCACCGCGCTCCCCATCATCGAGACCCAGGCCGGCGACGTGTCGGCGTACATCCCCACGAACGTCATTTCGATCACCGACGGCCAGATCTTTCTCGAGACCGATCTGTTCTACTCGAACGTGCGTCCCGCCGTGAACGCGGGCATTTCCGTGAGCCGCGTCGGTGGGAACGCGCAGATCAAGGCGATGAAGCAGGTCGCGGGGCGGTTGCGGCTCGACCTGGCCCAGTTCCGCGAGCTGGAAGCGTTCGCGCAGTTCGGATCGGAGCTCGATTCCGCGACGCAGAAACAGCTCGCGCGGGGCGCCCGCGTGGTCGAGGTGCTGAAGCAGCCGCAGTACCGGCCGATGCCGGTCGAGCAGCAGGTGGTGGTGATCTTCGCGGTCACGAATGGATTGCTCGACGACGTGAACGTGCCGGACATCAAGGAGTGGGAGAAGGGGCTGCTCGACTTCATGCTGGCCCAGCACCCCGAGATCCTCGACGAGATCCGGACGCGGAAGGCTCTGGCGGACGAGCTCAGCGCACGGGTGAAGAAGGCGATCGAGGAGTACAAGGCGCTGTAATGGCGAAGCCACGCGAGCTGAAGCGGCGGATCCGCTCCGTCACGAACACCCGCAAGATCACGAAGACGATGGAGCTCGTCTCCGCGTCCAAGCTGAAGCGGGCGCAGGATCGCGTGGTGGGTGCCCGGCCCTATGCGCAGGCGCTGGCCGACGTCATTGGCCAACTCTACTCACCCGAGCTGGCGGAACGCTTCCCACTGTTGCGCCAACCTGGGCAGACCGCGCGCGGTAGCGGCGTGCGGCGTGCGGCGCTGTTGCTGATCACGTCGAATCGGGGGCTGTGCGGCGCATTCAACGCCAATCTGATCCGCGAGGCGCGGCGGCGGCTGGAGGAGCTGGAAGGCCAGGATGCCCACACCGAGCTGCATCTCGTGGGCAGGAAGGGCGTCAGCTACTTCAAGTTCACCAGGCGCAACGTCGCGTCCCAGCGGGTGGATATCGGCGACCGACCCACGCTCGACCACGCCGCCGAGCTGGCAAAGCCGCTGATGGAGCGGTTTGCCAAGGGGGATCTGGATGCGGTCGAGGTGGTGTTCGCGAAGTTCAACAGCGCGGTGAGCACGCCGCCCGCGACGCTGCGGATTCTCCCGGTGGATCCACCGGCGGCGAAGGGCGGCGAAGGGCGGCGAGGGGCGGCGAACTACATTCTCAGGCCGTCTGCCGAGGAAATCCTTAAGCAGCTCCTTCCTCTATATGTACAGAACCAGTTCTATCGAGCACTGGTCGAAACCGCCGCCGCGGAGCACGGCGCGCGCCGCACGGCGATGAAAAATGCCACCGACGCGGGCAGTGACATGCTGAACATCCTGCAGCGCACGTTCAATCGCGCCCGACAGGGGCAGATCACGCAAGAGCTCGCCGAAATCGTGGGTGGGGCGGAAGCTCTCAAGGGATAGGGACCACATGGCAACGAAGCAAGCGGAAGCCAAGCAAAACATCGGCAAGGTCGTGCAGGTGATCGGCCCCGTCCTCGACGTCGAGTTCGAGCCCGAGCAGCTGCCCGAGCTCTACAACGCGGTGACCGTCCAAGTGGACTCGCGACAACTGGTGGCCGAAGTCGAGCAGCACATCGGCCGCAATCAGGTCCGCGCGGTCGCGATGAGCTCGACCGACGGCGTCGTGCGCGGCATGGAAGTGGTCGATACCGGCCAACCGATTACCGTGCCGGTCGGCAAGCCGGCGCTCGGCCGCATCCTGAACGTGATCGGCGACCCGGTGGATGAGGGTGCGCCGATCCCGAAGGATGCCGAACGCTGGCCGATCCATCGTGGCACGCCAAAGTTCGTCGATCTCGAGCCGAAGACCGAAGTGTTCGAGACAGGCATCAAGGTGATCGATCTGATCGCGCCGTTCGTGAAGGGCGGCAAGATCGGGTTGTTCGGCGGCGCGGGCGTCGGCAAGACCGTCGTCATCATGGAGCTGATCAACAACGTGCAGAAGGGGCACGGGGGTCGGTCGGTGTTCTGCGGCGTCGGCGAGCGCACGCGCGAGGGGAACGACCTCTACCTCGAGATGAAGGAAAGCAATGTGCTCGACTCCGTCGCGCTCATCTACGGGCAGATGAACGAACCGCCCGGCGCGCGGCTGCGCGTCGGACTGACGGGCCTCACCGTCGCCGAGTATTTCCGCGACGTCGAAGGCCAGGACGTGCTCGTCTTCATCGACAACATTTTCCGGTTCACGCAGGCCGGCTCCGAAGTGTCCGCGCTGCTCGGGCGGATGCCGTCAGCGGTCGGCTATCAGCCGACGCTCGCGACGGAAATGGGCGAGCTGCAGGAACGCATCACGTCGACCAAGAAGGGATCGATCACGTCGGTGCAGGCGATCTACGTGCCTGCGGACGACCTGACCGATCCGGCGCCCGCGGCCGCCTTCTCGCACCTCGACGCGACCGTCGTGCTCGACCGCGCCATCGTGGAGCTCGGCATCTACCCGGCAGTGAACCCGTTGTCGTCGTCGAGCCGCATTCTCGACGCGCAGTACCTGGGCGACCGGCACTACAAGGTGGCGGTGGAAGTGCAGCGCATTCTGCAGCGCTACAAGGATCTGCAGGACATCATCGCGATCCTCGGGATGGACGAGCTGTCCGAAGAGGACAAGCTCCTCGTCGCGCGGGCACGGCGCGTCCAGCGCTTCCTCTCGCAGCCGTTCTTCGTGGCCGCGCAGTTTACCGGCCTCGAGGGCAAGTATGTGAAGCTCGAGGACACGATCGCGTCGTTCGAGCGCGTCGTCGCGGGCGAGTTCGACCAGCTGCCCGAGCAGGCGTTCTACATGCAGGGGGGCATCGACGACGTCATCGCGCAGGCCAAGAAGATGGCGTCCGCCTGATGCGCGTCTCCGTTATTTCGTCCGAGCGGGCGGTGTTCGACGGCGAGGCAGATTCCGTCGTTGCGCCGGCCTTCGACGGCCTTGTAGGGATTCTCCCACGTCATGCCCCCTTCATGACCCTCCTGGGGGAGGGGATCGTGAGAATCCGCCGGCCTGGCACCGGGGAGGTGACCACCCGGCTACAGGTAGCGGGGGGCTTTCTTCAAGTGGCATCAGATGTTGTGCGTATTGTGGCACGGAGCGCCCGCCCGGCCGACTCTTGACTTCTCAGACTCAATTTCCAAGAGTGGTGCCGCTTCAGAAGTACCCGCAAAACCGATAAAACCCCCTTTTCCCCCGGAGGGAAGTCTATGAAACGGCTCGGAATGGTACTGCTCGCGGTGGCGCTTGGCGTCTCCGCCGTCCGCCCTGCGATGGCTCAAAAGGCAGCGGGCAGCCTGGGATACGGTATAAGTGCTGGTGTGCTTCTTCCGATGGGCAATTACGGCGACGCCGACAAGATGGGCTTCGTTGGTGGCGCTGGCGCGACCTACTGGCTGCCCGCCCTGCCGATCGGCATTCGCGGCGACCTGTCGTATTCGCAGTCGTCGCACGATGGTATTGACGGCAACACCAAGATCATGGGCGGCATGGCTTCCGTGGTCTATTCCCTGAATCCCGCGAGCGCCCCGGCGCGCATCCTGCTGACCGGCGGACTCGGCTATTACAATGTGAAAGAGAGCGTCTCGGCCCTCTCCGAGTCGAAGGTTGCGTTCGGCGGTGGTGTGGCCGTGGCGTTCAAGATGGGCACTGGCAGCACGCGCCTCGTCGTTGGCACGCGCTACACCAGCGTCAGCACCAGCGGCAGCTCGACCACGTTCCTGCCGCTCACCGTAGGCCTCACCTTCGGCAAGTAAGCGACCCTTGGCGGCGTGAGCCGCGTCACGCGGTCGTTCGTAAATGACGGCCCGTCAGCAGGCTAGCTGGCGGGCTGTCTTCACGCCGGCGGTCCCCTAATTGACAGAAAGTCATGTCGTTCTTAACGATGTGACGCTTCGCTACCCCAACTGGAGGATGTTATGCGGAAGCTCACGAGTGGTGTGGTGGCGGCTGTCGCGCTGCTAGCGCTCCCGCACATGGCGCTTGCACAGCGTGGTCGGCCTGCGGCATCGAGTGGCCCCAAGAACGAAATCGGCGTCGATCTCGGCGCCGCGTACAGTCACGTCGGCAGCGGATGCCCGGCGGACTGCAGTGGTTTCGGCGTCGGAACCCCGGTCGATATCCGGTGGGGGTTCATGGCGAAGGGCCCGCTGTCGTTCGAGCCGCGGTTCGCCCTGAACTGGCAGTCGGGCTTTGGCGGTCATGATCTGCAGTTCAATCCTGACCTGAACGTGATCTATCGCATGGGCAAGTCCACCGCGCGCAAGGGTCTGTACCTGACGGGCGGCGCTGGCCTGGCGATCGAGAACAGTGGCACCAGCGGTTCGTCGAGCACCACCGCGACGCAGCTGTCGCTGAACGGTGGCGTGGGCAAGCGGATTCCGATGGAGTCCAATGCCGTGCGGCTCGAGGGCTTCCTGCGGTACAACTTCGAGAACACCGGCAAGAATCTTCCGAGCAGGTTCGACATCGGGGCCCGCGTCGGCTTCTCGTTCTGGCGTTAAGTCACGCGTAAAACACGGCCCGTCAGCGAACTAGCTGGCGGGCCGTCCCCTTTTTAGGTGACTCGCAGTTGACAGAACCTCATGTTGTGGTTCTTAACGATGGGGCGGTTTTACCACCCCAACCTGGAGGTCTTGGTATGCGGAAGCTCTTCGGCGGGATGGTTCTCTCCGCTTTCGCGCTGTCGCTGCCTGTGGCGGCGATAGCTCAACGGCACGCCGCCGCCCCCGCGAGCGGTGCCAAGCACGAGTTCGGCGTCGATCTCGGCCTGGCGTATGTCAGCCCGAACGGGGCGGCCAGCGGCGGGATCTCGCTGCAAACGCCGGTGGACGTGCGCTTTGGATTCGTGCCGCGCGCCGGCCACAAGCTGATGTGGGAGCCGCGGCTTACTCTCAACTTCAATACCGAATTCGGTAACACGACATATCTGTTCACGCCGCAAGTGAACGCGCTCTATGCGAACACCCCCGGTATGCACCGCAAGGGGATGTATTTCACTGGCGGGGCCGGTTTGGTGATGGGCGACGGCGGTGGGGGTAGCGGCACAGCGGTGAAGCTTGAAGGCGGCATTGGCTGGCGGAAACCGTACGAGGGCGCCGCGTGGCGTTACGAAGTCGGCATCCAGTGGGTCTCGTCGAGTGCCAATCTCGGTGCGTTCGCGGATTACATCGCGATCGGCGGCAGGATCGGCCTTTCACTCTGGCACTAGTAGTAGGGGCGCAGCATGCTGCGCCCCTACATGAGCGCGGCGTTCCGGAACATCGGAACGCCGCCCCGTTCATCGGGTACCCCTCGC
>WNGO01001767.1_pt1 | contig 13915 bp, 7 predicted proteins | sample 5400511 | NCBI WGS metagenome assembly WNGO01 (sample SAMN13153380, study PRJNA577476) | soil metagenome | isolation source: 20 cm soil or saprolite under Garry oak tree replicate 2 | place: USA:California | collected 2016-06-15
TTGCAAACCATGTCTAATTTGCTCGCGGCATTACGCGAGGGCGACTACTCGATTCGTGCCAGGGGGGCCGGCGGGGGAAATGCATTAGGCGAAGTCCTCCTCGAAATTAATTCGCTCGGCGAAACTTTGCGTCTCCAACGTCTCGGCGCCTTTGAAGCGACCGCGCTGTTGCGCACGATCATGAGTGAAATTGACGTTGCAGTTTTTACTTTCGATCCAAGACGGCATTTGCGGCTCGTTAATCGCGCCGGTGAAACGTTGCTCGGTCAGTCAATGGACAAGTTGTTAGGCAAAACGGCAAGCGAACTGTCTCTCGACACGTGTCTCGAGGTTAGCGAGGACGAGCCGCTAACATTGAACTTCCCCGGGGGCTCAGGTCGTTGGGGTATCCGGCGTAGCACATTTCGTGAGGAGGGTTTACCGCACGAATTACTGGTTTTGACCGACCTCAGTCGCACGCTGCGCGAAGAGGAACGGCGCGCCTGGCAGCGGCTTGTGCGTGTCCTCGGCCATGAAATGAACAACTCGCTGGCGCCGATCAAATCACTTGCCGCCAGCCTGGAATCTCTCCTCCGACGCGACCCTCTTCCACCAGATTGGAAAGATGATGCGGGTGCGGGGTTGAACTCGATTGCGTCCCGGGCCGATTCGCTCAGTCGTTTTCTACAGGCTTACACGCGATTAACGAAGCTTCCGCCGCCTCAAAAACAAGATGTCGATCTTGCGAGTCTGGTGCAGCGGGTCGTGGACTTGGAACCAAGGCTGAAGGTGCAAATTGTGTCGGGTCCAAAGATCGTCATTCGTGCCGACTCGGCGCAGATTGAACAAGCCTTAATCAACCTGGTGCACAACGCTGTTGACGCAGCGCTTGAAACTCAGGGAAACGTCGCGATCGGATGGCGTGAAAAAGAAGGTTGCGTTGAGATCTTTGTTCAAGATGACGGTCCAGGCATTATGAATCCGGCAAATCTTTTCGTGCCGTTTTTCACTACGAAACCGGACGGTTCCGGGATTGGTCTGCCGTTGAGTCGCCAAATTGCTGAAGCGCATGGAGGATCGCTGGTGCTAACGAATCGGGAGGCTGGCCAGGGCGTGCAAGCTTTGCTGCGCTTGCCGAAGTGATTTGTCATCCCGAGATCGCGAAGACGATTGAGGGATCTCACAATCGCGCTCTTCGTCACACAATGTACGTTGCGTGATCAATAGCGTAGTGGGGAGGTCTCTCGCTCCGCTCGAGATGACCCGCGGTATTCAAACGCGAGAAACAGTCCCAAAGTTGGGACGGCGAAATCCCACAAGCGGATTGAGAAACGGGCGGCTGCGATCCCGCGATACAACGTAAGTCGTTAGTGCAGCGGGTGATGTGAAGTCTGTTTTGCGGTTGGCACGGACATTGCATTAACAACTATCAACAAAGGATAAAGACATGAAGCCGATCTCTCTAACAACTCCTAACCGCCGGAGCTTTCCACCGGTTGACTGCAATTATCAGGTAATGACGCTCGACGGCTCTCACGCACGATGCGTCAGAAGCGCCGTGCCATCTTTTCGAAACATCAGCCGCGATTATTTTCAAAATGAGGCGCGACGCGATTTTGTCAGCGAAGCATTTCTCTTCGCATTGATAATCGTTCTGGCGGCAGCGCCATTGCTGAGCACGGCATCTGCCCTCACCGAGTTTTGTCGAGCAATCGCTCCGCTTTAATCAGCCGTGATCCCGCAGCGAAAAACAAAAGACGAAACGATTGTGCGTCCTGGAGGATTTACGCCGAGCCTTTCCTCAATGGACGTGCCGCGCCCAGGTGTTGCAGCGAAAAAGCGCAAGCGCCGCATCATGATCATTGCTGCCTCCGTGCTCGGTTTGATTCTGGCGACGGTTGCAATCTCCCGATTGAAACCCGCGGTGCCGAGCGTGGATCGTTCGACGGTTTGGATCGATACGGTTAAACGCGGCCCGATGGTGCGTCAGGTGCGCGGTTTGGGGACGCTCGTTCCGGAAGACATCCGTTGGATTCCGGCAAACACGGAGGGAAGCGTCGAGAAAATTTTAATCTGGCCAGGAACAAAAGTCGAACCGGGCGACGTCATATTAGAGTTGACTAGCCCCGAATTGGAACAGAGCGCGCATGACGCAGAGTTGCGGGCGAAAGGCGCGGAAGCCGAGCTTACAACGATGCGCGCGACTTTGCAGCGCGAATTGCTCGATCAGGAATCGAAAACAACCGCGGCGCACTCCGCTTTCGAGCAGGCGAAAATGGAGCGTCAAACGAACGATCAGTTAGCAAAGAACGGTCTCGTCGCCGATCTCGTTTACAAAACTTCTAAAATTAAAGAAGAGGAATGCCAGAAGAGCGATGAGATCGAGCAAAAGCGCCTGGCGTTTTCGCGCGATTCAATCGAGCCGCAGCTCGCCGCGAAGCAAGCCGCAGTCGATCAAGCGAATCAACTGGCGAAATTGAAGCTCGACCAGGTCGAAGCGTTGCACGTGAAAGCCGGAATGTCTGGCGTCTTACAGCAATTACCAGTGCAAATCGGCCAGCGACTCAAGGTCGGCGACAATCTCGCTCGCGTGGCGGACCCAACTAAGCTGAAGGCACAGGTCAAAATCGCTGAAACGCAGGCGAAGGATATTCAGATTAATCAAAAGGCTGTGATTGACACGCGGAACGGAACCGTCAACGGCCACGTCACGCGCGTCGATCCCGCAGTCGAGCAGGGAACGGTTACTGTCGAAGTTGCGTTCGATGAGCCGCTGCCGAAAGGCGCGCGCCCCGATCTTAGTGTGGACGGAACAATCGAGCTCGAGCGTCTCGATAATGTCGTTTATGTGGGCCGCCCTGCGTTTGGCCAGGAGAACAACACCGTGGGAATGTTCAAGCTCATCAACGACAGCGGCGAAGCTGTGCGTACACCGGTTAAACTTGGCAAGAGCTCGGTCAACACGATTGAAATCTTGAGCGGCCTTCAACCGGGCGACCAAGTCATTTTGTCCGATACCAGCGCCTGGGATTCGCACGAACGCATCCGGCTTAACTAATTGCTGATTTCTGAATGCTGATTGCTGATTATTTGGAAATGAATCCACAAGAACTGAAAGAACGAACGAAGCAATTCGCGCTTAGAGCCATGCGCCTGGTCGACGCGCTGCCCAGAACGTCAAAAGGAAACGCGCTTGCCAGTCAGCTTGTCCGAAGCGGGATGAGCGTCGCTTCAAATTATCGCGCCGCATGTCGCGGACGTTCGCGCGCGGAATTCATTGCCAAGATCGGTGTAGCCGAGGAAGAAGCCGATGAGACAGCGCTTTGGTTGGAATTGATCATTACCGACAAAATCTTGCCCGAGAAGAAAATTCTTCCGCTCTTAACCGAGGCAAATGAATTGGTCGCGATTATGGCCGCTTCCTACATCTCGGCTTCTCGTAAGAACGATACGCGGCTAAGCAAATCACAATCAGCAATCAAAAATTAGCAATCAGCAATCAGATTATGAACAATGGATCAGATCCTCTTATACGGCTAAGCAGCGTCACGAAGGTCTTTCTCACTGACGAAGTGGAAACCCATGCGCTATCCGGAATCCACCTCGACATCCGACCCGGCGAATATATGTCCATAGCCGGACCATCAGGTTGTGGCAAGACGACCTTGCTGTCCATACTCGGGCTACTCGATACTCCTTCTGACGGCAGCTACTCGCTAAAGGGACACGAAGTTGCCAATCTTTCGTTCGCCGACCGGGCGCGTATTCGCAACCGCGAAATCGGTTTCATTTTTCAAAGCTTCAATCTGATAGGGGATCTCACCGTCTTTGAGAATGTCGAGTTGCCTCTGACGTATCGAGGAATGGCTGCGAGCGAGCGCAAATCGTTTGTCACTGAGGCGTTGGACCGCGTGGGCATGGCGCATCGCGCAAAACATTTGCCAAGTCAGCTTTCCGGTGGCCAGCAACAGCGGGTGGCGGTCGCCCGGGCGCTAGCGGGCAGGCCAGCCATTTTGCTGGCGGACGAACCCACGGGCAACCTTGATTCGCGCAATGGCGAAGCGGTGATGCAACTGCTCAAGGAATTACACGAGAACGGCGCCACCATTTGCATGGTCACACATGATGAGCGCTTCGCGCAGCATGCGGATCGCACTGTGCATTTGTTTGATGGTCGCGTTGTTGAAGACCGCATGGCTGCTTAAACACAAAATTGCCATCTTATGTTTGGAGGCTTCTTGCAGGATCTCCGCTACGGCGCTCGGATGTTGCTGAAGTCCCCAACTTATACCGCGATCGCAATAGCTGCGCTCGCTCTAAGCATCGGCGCGAACACCGCGGTCTTTAGTGCGGTCAATACACTGTTGCTGCGCCCTCTGCCGTTGAAGGATTTGGACCGGCTGGTTTTCAGCGTGGCGCTGCGCGAGGGTTTCGATCCATTCGGGTCGTCGTTGCTGGAATTCGAAGCGTACCGGCAACGAAATCATTCCTTCGAAAGTATCGGCGTGGCAATGCAGCGTTCGTTCAACTTGATCGGGCGCGGCGAACCTGAGCGCATTCGCGGCGCGTTGATCATGGCGGATTATTTCACAACGCTTGGCGTGAACCCGGTTCTCGGTCGGAGTCTTACACTTGAGGAAGATCAATCCGACGGTCCAGCTGTCGCGATGATTGGTTACGGCTTTTGGCAAAAGCATTTCGGCGGCGACACGCGTGTCATTGGTGAAAAGCTGAATCTGGAAGGTCGCAGCTACACGGTTATCGGAGTAATGCCTCCTGGTTTCGACCTTCCTGAGGCGGCTGAAATCTGGTTGCCGCTGCAAACAAAGATCGACAGTTTGCCACTCACGGACCGCGCCGTCCCTGGCTATGAGGTCGTGGCCAAACTTCGTCCCGGTGTCAGCCTCAGACAGGCGGATGTGGAATCAAAATCCATCGCGCGCCAATTGGAACAGGAATTTCCGCAGATTCGTCGCGGTTGGGGCGTCAAATTGATTTGGCTGCGGCAAGAATTGCTAGGTGACCTGGCGGGACGCGTGAACAAAGCGCTCGTCGCGCTCATAGGCGGTGTCGGATTTCTCTTGCTGATCTGCTGCGCGAACGTGGCAAATCTTCAGCTTGCCCGCGGTATTGCGCGCACGCGTGAACTGGCGTTGCGGCGTGCCTTGGGCGCGAGCCGGTCCCGTTTGATTCGACAACTTCTCACCGAGAGCATGCTATTGGCGTTGCTCGGGGGCGCGGCCGGCCTGGTGCTCGCGCATTGGATTGTTCCTTTGCTCGCTGCGATAAATCCTATCCAGGGCATTTCGCTCGCCGGCTTCTTTCACAATTTCCGAATCGACAGTCGCGTTTTGATTTTCGCGCTGCTGATGACACTCGCGACCGGTGTGATTTTCGGACTGCTGCCGGCACTCAAAGCCGCCGGTGAACGCGAAGTGATGCCATCTCTCAAACAGGGCGATCAACACAGTGCGAGCGCGCCCGGCCACGGGTGGCTCAATGTCCTAATCGTCTCAGAAATTGCGATCGCGATGACGCTGTTAGTGGCCGGCGGACTAATCGCGCGCAGTTTCAATCGTCTTCAGCATGTCGACCTGGGATTCAAGTCGGACAATCTCCTGACGGTGAAAATGATTTTGCCGGCATCGAAATATTCCGAGTACCGGCAGCGGATCGCGTTTGTCGATCAAGTCCTGGAGCGGGTAAAAATTTTGCCGGGCGTGCTCTCCGCAGGCACGACGACTAATATTCCGCTAGAGCGCGAAATCGCCTACGACTCCGTCTTTAGCGTCGAAGGTCGACCGCCGGTTAATCCGAACGATGTGCCAATCACGTCCCATCGGCTCGTTAGCCCGGACTATTTGAAGACGCTCGGGGTCACTCTAATTAAAGGCAGGCTGATCGATGAGACCGACCGCGCCGGCAAACCGCCGGTGGTGGTAATCAGCGAAGAGCTGGCGCGTGAGGCATGGCCCGGAGAAGATCCGCTCGGCAAACGGATCAAGCGAGTCCGGCCCAATCAGGATTTTCTCTGGATGACGGTGGTCGGCGTCGTCAAAGACGTGAAAGAAGATTTGTTCAATTATCGAATCAATCGGCCTGTGTGGTATGTGCCCTATGCACAGCTCGAAAACAATTTTCCAGTCAATCTGGTGGTGCGGACCAGTAGCGACCCAGCGCGTGTGACAGCAGCTGTGCGCGAAGCGATTCATGCTGTCGATCCCGATCAGCCGGTTTCGAACGTGATGACAATGAATGAAAATCTCGCCGGCGTTCTGGTGACCGAACGTTTCAGTGCAATTTTGATGAACGCGTTGGGTGCATCTGGTCTGCTGCTCGCTGCGCTGGGACTCTACGGCGTGATGGCTTATTCGGTCTCGCAACGAACAGCTGAGATTGGAGTTCGCGTGGCACTGGGCGCGCAGCGTATCCACGTGCTACAACTCATCCTTAGCCAGGGCGCAAAACTGACATTGTTAGGTGTCGTTATCGGTGTTGCTGCCGCGTGGGCTCTTACGCGATTGCTGGCCGGTTTGCTATTCGAGGTGAACGCAACCGATCCGGCGACGTTTCTTTCTATTTCGCTGCTGCTTGTCTCAATAGCTTTGATCGCCTGTTTCCTGCCCGCGCGCCGCGCTTTGAGCGTTGATCCAGTGATCGCGCTTCGGGCCGAATGATATGAATGATCTAACGTTCGCTCTGCGCCAACTTCGCAAGTCGCCGGGATTCACTTTTGTGGCTGTTCTTACGCTTGCGCTCGGAATCGGCGCCAACACGGCCATCTTCAGCATCGTCAACGCGGTTCTGCTTCGACCGCTACCGTATCCAGACGCCGACAGGATCATGGTGTTAAACGAATCGTCTGGCCCCGGTCAGGACTATTCGGTCGCGCTGCCTGATTATTTCGACTGGCGAAACGATGACACGGTTTTCGAGCATCTTGCGGCGACGCATAAGGAATCACGGAATCTGAGCGGAATCCCTGGCCGCGATCCGGAACGCGTGTCCTGCGCTTCGGTGACTCGGAATTTTTTCAATATTATCGGTCTGCCGCCGGAGCTCGGTCGTACGTTTAGCCAAGACGAGGACAAAGTTGGCGCGCCGCCGGTTGCTGTGATTAGCGATCGCGTATGGAGGCGCGTGTTCAATGCCGACCCGGGTGTGCTTGGTCGCTCGATCACTCTGCACGATCAGAATTACACCGTTACTGGGGTGATGCCGCCACAGATGACTTCGCCGCAGGATACCGATGCCTGGTTGTCGATGATGCGGCGCAGTAACAATCCGGCGTGGATGGATCGCTCGCATCACCCGATGATTTATGTTTGGGGCAAGCTCAAGCCCGGCGTGACTGTCGATCAAGCGCGGACGGAAATGAAAGGGATCGCGGCGCGGTTGGAGAAAACGTATCCTGACACCAACGGTGGAGAGACAGCGGTCGTTACTCCTTTGCTCGATAATCTCGTCGGCAAGTACCGCACGAATCTAGGGCTGCTGTTTGGAGCGGTCGGCCTCGTTTTGCTGATCGCTTGCGCCAACCTCGCCAATTTGTTTGCCGCGCGAGGCGCTGCCCGAGCCGGCGAATTCGCCATCCACGCGGCAGTCGGAGCAACCCGTGGGCAAATCATTAAAAAGCTTTTGTTCGAGAGTTTTTTGATCGCGCTCCTGGGCGGAGCACTCGGCTTTTTATTTGCGGTTTGGGTTCGCAGTAGCCTAATCGCGTTAAGTCCGGGAGACGTTTCCCGATTTCAACAGATCTCATTCGATCTACCCGTCCTCGGATTTACATTTTTGATCGCATCGCTGACGAGCGTGCTTTTCGGATTATGGCCGGCTTGGCAGGCTTCGCACGCTGACGTTCAGCTCGCGTTGAAGACCGGCTCCGCTGGAAGCGGTGACCCGCCTTCGGCCAAGCGCGCGCGGGATTGGCTGGTGATCAGCGAGATTGCGCTCACGCTCACCTTGTTGGTCGCGGCCAGCCTCGTTCTGAAAAGTTTTTCGAAGATGCAGGCGCTTCAGCTCGGCTATGAGCCGCGAAATCTTTTCAGCGCGCGCGTTGAGCTGCCGTGGAAGACTTATTCCAGCCGCGAAAAGATCGGCACGTTTACCAAAGCGCTGCTGGATAAAGTCACTGCGCTTCCCGGCGTGCAGCACGCGGGAATCGGCTCGAATTCCCCGTTGATGGGCGGATGGCAGACTGGGTTTTGGCGCGATGGCACAGCACAGCCAACGCCGGCACAAATGCCGAGCTCCGATCTCGAAGTCGTCACTGGCGATTATTTTTCAACTTTCAAGACTCCGCTTTTGCGTGGCCGCACCTTTAACGACCGCGACACGAAAGATTCCCCGCGCGTCGTGATTGTCGATCAAGCGATGGCCGAACAATATTTTCCGGGTGAAGATCCAATCGGCAAACGTCTCTTCGTCGATGCCGGCAATGATGAAGAGGGTAATGTGCCGAGCGAAATCGTCGGTGTCGTCGCGCGCATGCGGTATCACGCGGTCGATGAAATGGCGCCGCTGCCGTTGATTTATTGCTCGATGGCCCAGGCGCAACGCACGAGCCTTTGCCTTTTCGTTCGTTCAAGCATGAGTGCGGCGTCGCTCAGTAAGTCGATACGTGATGTTGTGGCATCGATTGATCCAAATCAACCGGTGTTCGATGCACGGCCGATGTTGGATCGTGTCCAAGAAACCTGGGGAACACATCGGCTGCTGAGTTTTCTATTTTCCATTTTCGCCGGACTCGCGCTGGTGCTGGCCACTATCGGTCTTTACGGATTGCTCGCATATACCACGCTCAAACGCGTTCGTGAAATCGGTATTCGGCTTGCGCTCGGCGCGCGCCCGGCACAAATCCGCGCCCTCGTTCTTTCCCACGGCCTGCAATTGCTCTTAATCGGTTCGGCCATCGGCCTGGTTGCAGCCTTTGCCCTTTCACGCGCATTGCAAAACGTGCTTTTCGAAGTCAAAGGCATCGATCCAAAAATTTATTTCGGAGTCGGCGCGCTTCTTTCCGCCGCAACTTTTTTTGCTTCGTGGATTCCCGCGCGCCGTGCCTCGCGCGTCAACCCCGTCGTCGCTTTTCGCGCAGAATGAAATCTTAACTCCGCATCGAGATGAACGACGTCCGCTTTGCTCTACGCCAACTCCGCAAATCACCCGGATTCACAACACTCGCGGTGCTCACGCTGGCACTCGGTATTGGCATGAACACCGCCATCTTTAGTTTGATCCAGGATCTTTTCCTGCGCGGTCTGTCATTTTCCGAACCGGATCGCGTGGTGCGCATTTATGGTGAAGCAAAAGAGCGCGACTTGAAGCAACTGCCGTTTTCGGTGCCGAAGTTTTGGCATTATCGCGACGGGCAAAATGTGTTTTCGACCATCGCAGCCGATTCGGGTAATGGATTTATCCTAACCGGAATGGGCGAGCCGGCCCAACTCCTCGGAGGTAATGTAACGGCAAACTATTTCGAGCTGCTCGGGATCCATCCGATTCTTGGACGCAATTTTCTGCCGGAGGAAGACACAAAAGGCGACGTCGTAATGGTGACAGAAAGTTTCTGGCGCAAACGTTTCAATTCCGATCCGAGGGTGCTGGGCCAGATTATTACGCTCAACGGCGTGCCCACTACTATCGTGGGCGTCCTGCCAAATTTGCCGATCTCGTGGTTTGGCCGGGACGCTGAGATTTTCGCCAACAAAGTGTTCGAACCGTCCAACATTACCAAAGATCGCCTCATGCGCGGCATCAGCTTTATGCGTTGCATCGCTCGATTGAAACCTGGTGTTACTCTCGCACAGGCGCAGGCGGCCATGCCCGCTTTGGAGCGGAGTTACCGCGAGCAACATCCCGAGACTGCCGACAACAGTTGGGCGTCGGTTTTGGTTACTGCTTCAGAGGATGTAACCGGAAATTTGCGTCCGGCGTTTATCACATTGCTGGCCGCAGTCGGTGCGGTGCTGCTCATCGCGTGCAGCAATGTCGCAAACTTGTTGCTTGTCCGCTTCACCGCCCGCCGACGCGAGATTGCATTGCGCATGGCGCTCGGAGCGGAACGGCGCGGCATCGTTCGGCTATTCGTGCTCGAGAGTACCTTGGTCAGCGTTATTGCGGGTGCGGCCGGATTATGCCTGGCGCTTTGGACGGTTTCGGTTGTTCCGCAGATGGCTGGGCAAAATGTTCCGCTGGAGAGCGGCGTATCCTTGCATCTGCCCGTGCTTGTTTTCACTTTGGCGCTGTCGCTCATCACCGGTCTGCTCATGGGTCTTTACCCAGCCTGGCAAAGCTCGCGCGCCGATCTCGTCGACGGACTCAAAGAAGGCGGACGCGGAACGAGTGGCAGTCGTAGCCAACATCGTTTCCGCAGCGGTTTGGTCGCAGCGCAAGTCGGATTGTCGGTCGTGCTTCTGGCCGGAGCGGCCATGTTGGTTTCCAGTTTCGTGCGGCTCAGCCGACAGGAAGTGGGATTTCGTTCGGAACGTGTCTGGACTGGAGGCATCGGATTGCCTCCGGCGCAATATCCCGATCCCGCTTCGCTTGGGCGCTTTGCCGAACGATTGCAGACCGAACTTGAGACCGCTCCTGGCGTCGAAGCCGTTTCGATGGTCGATGCCGTCCCGCTCTCCGGAAATTATTCTGGCGCGCCGTACGCGCGTGCGGATGGAAACCCGGTGCCGGTAAATCAACGGCAGCTTGGGCTCACGCGAAGCATTTTGCCCGGATATTTTCGCACGCTCGGCATTCCGCTCCTTTCCGGCCGCGACTTCACGAAACAGGACAAGCTGGATTCACCGCTGGTCGTGATCCTGAGTAATTCGACCGCGAAGAAGCTTTTCCCTAACGAGAATCCGATTGGCCGCCAAATCCTTTTCGGCACCGACAACGGCAACGGACTTCCAGCGGAGGTGGTGGGCGTAGTCGGCGATGTCCGCTCATTGAAGCTCGCCAAAGCGAACGACGTCGAATTTTACCGGCCGTGGCCGCAGCGAAGCACTCCGTTTCTCAATGTCCTGGTGCGCAGCGCGACCAAACCGGAAGCGACGGCGGGAACTGTTCGCGCAGCCCTAAACAAGATCGACAATGGATTGCCGATTCTGCAACCGGACACGCTCGATGCGATCGTCGCGCAATCGCTCGGCCAGGAGCGGTTGACTATGGCGCTGCTCGGTGTTTTTGCCGGCATTGCCTTGCTGCTCGCGATCGTTGGGATTTATGGCGCCGTCGCTTACACCGTCGAACAGCGCACCGGCGAGATTGGTGTGCGCATGGCGCTGGGCGCGCAAACAAGCGACGTTTTGCGTCTGGTCATTCGGCAGGGAATGAATCCCGTTCTGATCGGACTCGTTGCCGGATTGGCCGGAACATTCGCGGTTGGCCGCCTGCTGACGGCGCAGTTGTATCAGATTTCGCCGCATAATCCATTGTTGCTCGCAGCGACCGCAATCGTGCTGGCAGTCGCGGCGCTGCTCGCGTGTTTGATTCCGGCGCGCCGCGCCACATGTGTTGACCCGATTCAAGCATTACGCACCGAATGAACCCGAAACCTGCCTACGGCAACCGCGTCATCCAACTGCGTGATGGTTGGACTATTAACAACTAACCAGCAGAAGTTTGTCATGATTCTAGATTCATTTCGTCAGGATGTGCGAGTCGGCCTCCGTGTTTTGTTCAAGGACAAAACCTTTTGTTTTCTGGCCGTGCTCGTGCTCGGCCTGGGCATTGGTGGTGCCACCACGCAATTCACCCTGGTAAACGCAATCGCGTTGCGCGGTTTGTCTTTTCCGCATCCCGAACAGCTGATGACTGTCGGGCTGATCGATCCGAAGACGAGCGATCAAAACAATAATTTCGGGCTCGGCAACATTCCCTCGGCGCAGGATTACGAGGACCTGAAGAATGCGCAGCAGTCGTTCGCCATGATGGCGGCGTACTTGAATGGATCGACAATCAACGTCAGCTACAAAAACAACCCGCAGCGCTACACCGGCGGCTATGTGACTGAGGATTTCTTTAAGATCCTTGGTGTGCGTCCGATCATGGGGCGCGACTTCACTGCCGAGGACGATAAACCCGGCGCGGAAAAGGTCGCCATTCTTGGTCACGAAGTCTGGAAACGTGATTTCGGCGGCGATCCGAACATTGTCGGCCAGAGTGTTCGCATTAATGGCAAGGCCGCGACTGTGATCGGCGTGATGCCACCCAACTTTAAGTTTCCCGTCTCCGAAGAACTTTGGGTTCCCTATTACAATGAGTTCCCGTTGAGACCGCGCGGTGCGCCCATATTCGGCGCCGGCAATGCAGCGCCGAGCATCATGGGACGGCTCAAATCTGATGTGACTCTCGATCAAGTGAACGCCGAGTTCGTTGGGCTTGCCCGCCGCCTGGCTGAGGAAAATCCAAAGACAAATCAGAACGTCACGTCAGCAAACGTTCAGCCGCTGGTGAATTCGATGGTCGGCCCGCAATTTCGCCAGACAGTTTGGGCCATGCTGGCCGCGGTCATTCTCGTTTTGCTAATCGCGTGCGTGAACGTAATGAACATGCAGTTCGGCCGGGCGGCGCTGCGTGCAAAAGAACTGGCGATTCGGGGCGCGCTCGGTGCGACCAGATGGCGACTGGTCCAGCAGATGTTGACCGAGAGTCTGGTCGTGGCTGCATTCGGAGCGTTTTTTGGAATCCTCCTTGCTTACTGGGCAGTGGATTTGTTTACGCGCACGACGAACGCTCTGCCGTTTCCCTTGCCATACTGGATTCAATTCACGATCGATGGGCGCGTGCTCGCGTTCACGGTGGCCATCACGGTCGTGGCCACCATCGTATCTGGTCTTGTCCCAGCTCTCCTCAGCGCTCACGGCAATCCGGCCGAAATGATGAAAGAGGGCGGGCGCGGGAATAGCAGCCGCCTGGTTAATCTGATCACGCGCTCGCTTGTTGTCGGACAGATCGCATTGACTGCGGCCCTCCTGATCGCAGCAACCCTGCAAATCAAGTCGATCCGAAATCAGATCACGCTCAATTACGGTTACGACGAAAACGCGATTTACAGCGCACGAATGGGCTTAATGGAGGGGGCTTACCCGACGGACGATGTTAAGCGTCGTTTTTTCATGCGTGCTCTGCGCGAGCTCCGTGCCAATCCGCAGTTCGATGCTGCGGCACTCACCGATCGCTTCCGCATGACGTTCGCCAATCAGGGCCAGTACGAGATCGACGGCCAAGCGTACATGACCGATCGCGATCGGCCCCGTGGGAACTTCGAATCGGTGTCGGACAATTACTTTTCCACAATTGGTCTGAAGATTCTGGAAGGCCGCGACTTCACGATCGATGACTTTGATGCAAACCAGCCGGTCGCAATGGTAAACGCGAGTTTCGCGCGGAAGTATTGGGGAAATCAGAGCGCAATCGGGCATCAGCTTCGCATCTTCAATCCTGGTCAGCCACAACCGTGGCGAACGATTGTTGGGGTGGTCCCCGACACGCTTATGCAGGGACCGTTCGATCAGCAAACCGACAACGCCGGTTTTTACATTCCGTTACTCGCTGCTGAACCGGCTGCCCAATTCTGTACCATCGTTGTCCGGCCCCGTTCCGGCCAGCGGGCGGAGACGCTTGGACCGGTCTTGAGCAGAGCTGTCGCGCAGCTCGATCCCGATCTGCCCATCTATTTTCCCGGTACAGCGGCGCGCTTACACGATGAAACTCTCGGCGGCAACCGAATCATGGCCAACTTGTTCGTTATTTTTGGCGCAGTAGCATTCGTGCTTTCTGCCGTCGGTCTTTACGGCGTGATGAGTTTCTCCGTGAATCAGCGCACGCAGGAGTTTGGCATCCGGATGGCGTTGGGCGCAGACGCGGCACGAATTTTCCGAATGGTGATGCAGCAGGGCGCGTGGCAATTGGTGATCGGACTTGCGCTCGGAGCGGGTGG
>WNGO01002187.1_pt1 | contig 13913 bp, 17 predicted proteins | sample 5400511 | NCBI WGS metagenome assembly WNGO01 (sample SAMN13153380, study PRJNA577476) | soil metagenome | isolation source: 20 cm soil or saprolite under Garry oak tree replicate 2 | place: USA:California | collected 2016-06-15
GAGGTGTGGTTCAACCGTGGTTGCGGGGAGGTACAGCCCCTTCAAATCAGACTCTACAGCACCTATAGAGTACACCCAAGAGACGTGCCAAGTCTTGGAAGCCGCGTTCTCGGATGCTGGATCAATACCGAGCGGCTTCCCGTTAAGTCTGGAATAACAATGGTTCGGCGGGCGGCTCGGAGGCGATGCGTTCAAGTTCGGGATAATGACGCCGAAGCGGCTCGGGAACTTTGACTTTCGCGCCGGTGAGCAGACGGATCAATTGCAGCGCATTCACGATTCCCTTTCCCTGAAAATGATTGTTGGTGACGACGAATGTGGAATCGCCCTCATCAGCCAGATGGCGGATGCGCGCAGCCCAGGGCTCCAGCTCCTGCTCCGTGTAGAGATAGTTGTAGCGTTCCGAAGGCGGCATGGCGGGATCGTCACTGAACCAGGAGTCATAGCGCCGGCCGTGGAGCCGCACGTAGGCGACTCGCGCGGTTGAGCGCTCGCTCGGCTTCATCGAACGCCCAATCACCGGCTGGTCGATGTTACAGAATCCGACACCGCGCTCGTGCAGCATTGCGTAAAAAGCTTTATCGTTCCAGGTAGCGTGGCGCACCTCCACCACCAGTGGATAATCGGCAAATCGCTTGAGGAGCTTTTTCAGGTGGGCCGTGTTCTCCTCGCTGCGATGAAAAGAAAACGGAAACTGGAGCAGAACAGCTCCGAGTTTCCCGCCGTCGCGGAGAACGTCGAATCCCGACCGGGCAGCGCGCTCGTCTTCGTCACCCGCGTCCTGTTCGTGCGTGAATTTCTGCCAGAGTTTTGCGGTGAACAGAAATCGTGGATTCACCGAGACGCGCGCGATCCATTGGCGGCAATGTTCGGCGTTCAACGGATGGTAAAACGAGGTGTTGATTTCGATGGTGTCGAAAAAATCGGCGAGATAGGCGGCTTCGTGGAAGCCTCGAGGCCTGCGCGCCGGATAGACGATCCCGGCCCAATCCGCGTAGGACCATCCCGCCGGGCCGATGCGGATGGCCCCCGCAGTTCCTTTCGGATGTTCAGGCGTCGCGGTCATGGATACTTGAACTTATCTCATAAATTCCCCCAGGCGTAGCGCGATTCGCGCTTCAGGGACTAAGGCCCCGTTTTTATTGGCGTTTTGATGTCGCGGCTGAACGGGTTGCGGAAATAGTGATCTGGTTGTCATTCTGAGCGAAGCGAAGAATCCCTCCTGATTGAAAACAAAAGACCAAGAGGGATTCTTCGCGCAAACTCGGCGCTCAGAATGACAGTTTTCCGCTTTTTTCCGCAACCTGTGAAGCCGCGACCCACAAACCTTATTCCGGAGACGGGTTGTTGCCCCTCGCGCATCCCATTGCCGCTTGTGCAAAACGGTCACCTCGCTTTACTCTCTTTACGAAAGGAAAGCAGGTGATACGAAGACAGTTCGCCACCCGCAAGAGTTTCGAGAATGTAGCACTATCTCGACCGCAACGGAGGATCTCATGAATAAGAATATGCGGACACGTGCCACGCGCCAAGACTTGGACAGTGGGTTGTCCCGGCGCGAATTTGCGCGCCGCGCCGCACTGGCAGCCGCGGGGATCGCCGTGGCGCCGGGTTCATCCATGGAAGGTCCGCCGCCCGAACCGCAATCACCATCCGGCCCCGCGCAGCAAGCATCATCGGACACCGGACTTTCACCGGCGGCCCAGGCGGAGGTGGAATCAAAGGTCCAATTCATTCTGCAGAAATATGGCTCGCGGCTGAACGAAACGCAGAAGGCTGACATCCAGCGTTTGGTAAAGGAGGGGCAGAAGCCGCTCGACAAATTGCGCGCGTACGCTCTCGAGAACTCGGACGCGCCGGCGTTGGTCTTGCGCCCCGAACCCGCGGAGAACGGGCGGAAGGACTGAGGCGATGCTGGATAACAGGATTCTCTTTCTACCTTTGCGTCAACTGGCCGGGCGGATCGAGTCCCGCAAGATTTCGCCGGTCGAGCTGACCGAGAGCTTTCTGGCGCGGAGTGAGATGTACGGGCCGCGCTACAACGCCTATGCCACGCTGACGCGCGAACGGGCTTTACGGCAGGCGCATCAAGCCGAGCGCGAAATCGCCACGGGGAAATACCGCGGCCCGCTGCATGGAATCCCCTATGCCGCGAAAGATTTGCTCGCGGTGCGCGGTTACCCAACGACATGGGGCGCGCGGCCGTATGCCAATCAGCAATTCGATTACGATGCCGCGGTGATTGAAAGGCTGGACCGCGCGGGCGCGATCCTAATCGGCAAATCCGCAATGATCGAACTTGCCGGAGGGATGGGATACCGGTTTGCTTCCGCGTCGCTGACAGGTCCGGCAAAAAATCCCTGGAACGCGACTTGCTGGACGTGCGGCAGTTCGAGTGGCTCGGGGGCAATCGTGGCCGCGGGCCTCGCCGCATTCGCCATCGGGACAGAAACCTGGGGTTCGATTCTTTGCCCTGCTAGTTTCTGTGGAAGAACTGGCCTCCGCCCGACCTTTGGACGAGTGAGTCGCTGGGGCGCCATGGCACTTTCCTACTCGATGGACAAGATAGGGCCGATGGGACGAACCGCCGACGACTGTGCGCTGGTCCTGGCCGCAATCGCAGGGCACGATGCGAGGGACCGAAGTTCGCTTCCGAATTCCGAAGCGGCCTTTCATGACTCTCCGCCGTCCAACCCCGCGCGACCGCTGCGAATCGGATGGCTCACCAACGCCTGGGAGAAGCCGGACCCGGATGTCGCGGTGTCCGCCAAAGCCGCGATTGGGGTTCTGAAGTCTCACGGCTGTCAAGTATCTGATGCGCAATTGCCGGTGGGGCCGTGGGAAGATGCGGGAACTGTCGTGATCGCGGTCGAGGGCGCGTCGGCATTTCAGGATCTGATTGAATCCGGACGCGTGTCCGAGCTGGCCGATCCGCTGGGGCAGATCGCTGGCTACGTCAACCAGCAGATTGCGGCATCCGACTACATGCGCGCACTGCGCGTCCGTACGATTCTGCATCAGAAAATGGATCCGCTTTTCAGCCGCTTTGACGTGATCGCCGCACCGACGCTGCCGGTCACGGCGACGACGCTGGAGACAAACCTGGAAACCGATCTCAGTTTTGCGGATCCTCTTGGCGCAATCGGTAATCTGCTGGGTCTGCCCGCCATCAGCGTGCCGTGCGGCTTGAAGAACAAGGTAATGCCGATGGGCATCCAGTTCTTGGCGCAGGTGCACAACGACGTACACGTCCTCGAAGTGGCGCGCCTGTACCAACACCAAACCGTGTGGGCCGGCGTGCAACCGCCGGTCGATTGACCGATATCCGATTTGACTTCCGCTGCCGCGTGCGCGGAGTGATATATTCGAATCGTAACCCGAACAAACGCGGTTGAGTTCGATGTGCGTTGCTCGGCGATTTGAGCGAATCCTAACAGGGGCCATCAAGCAAGAATATGAGTCGAATTTTTGACGCGATAAAAAACGCCCAACGCGTGCGGGAAGGCAAGGTCCATCCAAACGCGCCGGTTGAGGGCGCGGTTGAAATTCCAGACCGCCGACGGAGCCGGCGCTGGTCGCTTGACGTCTCCGTATATGTGTACGGGCACGGGCCCAGCAAGGAGCCCTTCCACGAAGAGGCGCACACGCTGCATGTCAATGCGAACGGAGCGTTACTCCTCCTCAGCGTCCCCGTGAAGAGAGGGCAAATATTGCTGCTCACCAACCAGCTGACGGAAAAGGAACAAGACTGCCGCGTCGTTTTCATCGGTACACGGCGCAGCAGCACTGTCGAAGCCGGCGTCGCATTCCCACTTACCAATCCCGAATTCTGGAATTTACCCGCCCGAACCTGAGGATGAACCCCTGGCTGAAAATTCGAGACTCGTGGCTAGTGGCTGGTGACTGGTGACCCGTGAATTGTGAGTTGCGAACTGGCTTCAGGAGATTTTTCCTGTGTAGAGGGCCATACCGACGGCGGCGTGCATCTTCAGCCGCTCAAGCGCACGGATCTCGCTTTGGCTGCGAATACCGCCCGCGGCTGTGATGGGACGCCGCGTGACGCGACGCAGCGCGCGAAACCAGCCCAGATTTGTCCCACGCATCGTGCCTTCCGCGTCCACATAGGTGCAGAGAAATTCCGAGGCGTACTTTTCCAGTTCAGGGATCACTTCTTCCGGACGCAGTCGCAATTTTTCCCGCCAGCCACGCACCAGGATGTGTCCGCCTTCCGTATCGAGCGCGACGATGATGCGCCGCCGGCCGATCCGGGAAACCAGGCGCTTAAGGAATGCGCCGTTCACGCGGCCATTGCGGAATGCCGCGCTGCCGACAATAACCTTCTCCGCTCCCCAGCCGGCAATTTTCGCCGCCCGTGCCACGGTGCGGATTCCTCCGCCCACACGCACTCGCATTTTTCGCTTCCCTGCGGCAGCGCAGAGCTGGCGCACGAGCGTCGCGTTGCTTCCCTTCCTCATCGCGGCGTCGAGGTCGATCACGTGGATCAACGGATAGCCGGCGAAACGGTCGAGCAAACCGAGGACGTCATCCACAGCCAGCCGGCGTTCGCGTCCGTGGACAAGCTGGACCGCGCGCCCGGATTGCAAATCGATGCAAGGAATCAGCACGAGGAATGGATTAGCCCGTCTGGCGAACGGAAATTCCTTGTTCGCCGAGATATCTCTTGAGTTCGCCAAGCCCCTGGATGCGATCGTGAAAAATCGACGCAGCCAGCGCCGCATCCGCGCGGCCTTCGCGGAATACTTCGAGAAAAGTTTCCGGCGCATCGGCGCCGCCCGAGGCAATCACCGGAACGTTCACAACGCGTGAAATCGCCGATGTGAGGGCGCAATCGAATCCCGAACGCATGCCGTCGCGATCCATCGACGTGACCAGAATTTCCCCGGCGCCGCACTCCACTCCCTGGTGCGCCCAGGCGACCGCGTCCAAACCCGAGGGCACGCTTCCACCACGCACAAACGCCTCCCAATGATCGCCAACGCGCTTGGCATCGATCGCAAGAACCACTGCCTGCGACCCAAACTCCGCCGCCAGCGCCGTGAGCAATTCCGGATGGCGGATCGCGGCGGTGTTCACCGTGAGCTTGTCGGCGCCCGCGCGAAGGATTGCGCGGCCCTCATCGACCGTGGCGACGCCGCCGCCGGCCGTCAGCGGAATGGCCAGCTCGGCCGCGACGCGGCGAATCGTTTCGAGGAACGTGGGCCGGTGGTCGCGCGATGCGGCAATGTCGAGGACGACGAGTTCGTCAGCGCCTTCGATGTTGTATCGCGCCGCGAGCGCGGCCGGATCTCCGGCATCGCGCAAATTGACGAACTGCACGCCCTTAACGACGCGCTCACCGTCCGTGTCCAGGCAAGGAATGATGCGGTGCGCGAGGCTCATTGTTTCTTGTCTGCGCGCCGCACGAAGTTCGAAAGCACCTGCGCGCCGGCAGGCCCCGACTTCTCCGGATGAAATTGTGTCGCGAAAACGTTTCCTTGTTCGAGCACGGCGACGAAGGAGGCGCTGTGGTCGCACAGCGCGACGGCAGCTACTCCCGCATCGAGCGCCGCATACGAATGCGCAAAATAAAAGTAGGCATCTTGTGAAACGCCTTCGAGCAATGCACTGGGGCGCACGCGGCGAAGCTGATTCCATCCCATGTGCGGGAGACGATCGGTCGGCGGCAGCGCGGAAACTTTCTGCGGGAATAGGCCCAATCCTGCGTCGCCAATCGCTTCGTCGCTCTTCGCGAACATGGCTTGCAGCCCGAGGCAAATACCCAGCAAGGGAACGCCGCCGGCGACGGCATCGCGCAGCGGCTCCACCAGAGAACGCTCGGTGAGCGACCGCATCAACGCGCCGAAGTGGCCGACGCCGGGGAGAATCAAAGCGTCGCACGACGCAAGCCCTTCCAGCGTGGACGCGCGGCGCGATTCGACGCCGAGCCGTGTGAGGGCGCGCTCGACCGATGGAAGATTTCCCGCGCCATATTCAACCAGTGCGATGTTCATAACAGCCCTTTCGTGCTGGGAAGGATGCGTTTCAACTGCGGATCGCGCGTGGCGGCAAACCGGAGCGCGCGAGCGAACGCCTTGAAAATCGCCTCCACTTGATGGTGCGACGAGCGGCCATAGAGCAGCCGTAAGTGAACGTTTGCTCCGGCGGCCTGCGCGAAGCCGCCGAAGAAATCCTCCAGCAATTCCGTCTGCAGACCGCCGACGTGTTTCGCGGAAAATTTCCATTTACAGACCAGATGCGGTCGGCCGCTGAAGTCGATGGCCGCAGCCGCAAGCGTTTCGTCCATCGGCATCAGGAAGTATCCCGCGCGCAAAATGCCGCGCTTGGAGCCGAGCGCTTTCTTGATCGCCTCGCCGAGAACGATGCCCGTATCTTCGACCGTGTGGTGCTGGTCCACGTCGAGGTCGCCGCGCGCGGTGAGTTCCAAATCCATCGCGCCGTGGCGCGCGACGAGCGTCAGCATGTGGTCGAGGAACGGAATTCCCGTCGAGATTTTCGCGCGGCCACGCCCATCGAGGTTCAAACGCGCGAGAATGTCGGTTTCCGTTGTGGTGCGGCGCAGACTCGTTTTTCTCATCGCCAGAATTTCTCCAAATCCTTAACGCTGTGCATTACGGCCAGTGCGCCCAATTCGCGGAGCTTGGTTGCACGGATGCGATGCGCTTCGCTGCCCTCTGGGAGAACGCCCAAAAAAGGCACGCGCGCGCGCTTGGCTGCAAGTGCGTCGTCAATATTGTCGCCAAGATAAATAGCATCGCGCGGCGGCGCTCCATCGAGCAGCAGGTGCAACCCTTCGGGGTCCGGCTTCCCTTTCTTCACATCGTCCAGAGTGACCGCGCGGCGAAACAGGCCGTTCGCGGGGCTGCGTTCGAGCGTGTGGCGCAACTCGTGGCGCGTGCGGCCGGTGAATAACGCGAGGTCCGCGCGGCGCGACCAGCGCTCCAAGCGTGAATGCGCAACGAGCCACTTTTCGCGAGACACATTGCCGGGCTGGTCCTTCGTGCCCCAATAGAACTTCTGGAAACGCGCCTTGACCTGGGCATACGGGATCGGTTTTCCCAATGAGCCGATCCAATCGGTCGTGAGGCGCCAGTCATCGTTGTAACCAGAGCGGTTCTTCCATTGGTGAATTTCGGCATAGGTGACGCGCCGCCCCGTGAAAAAATGAATCGTTTCAATAATGGATCTGTGAAACGATCCGCGCACGTCCACCAGGACACCGTCGACGTCAAAGATCACCAGCTTGGGCGTAAGCTTCACAGAATCTCCTCGATGGCGCGCAGCAAGCGGCGCGTGTCTGCGCGAGTGCCCGCGCTGACGCGCACGAAACCTTCTCGCGGAAAATCCTTCCGCTCACGCACCAGGATTCCCTTCCGCTCGAGAGCGCACACCATGCGATGCGCGCCGGGGCCGAAATCCACAAGGACGAAATTTGCCGCGCTCGGATAAACGCGCGCGCCAAGGCGAGTGAGCCCTTCCTCCAACAGCACACGGCTTTGCAAAACTTCGCGCGTATAGTTGCGGAGAAATCGCGCGTCGCGAATGGAAGCTTCCGCGGCCACGAGCGCAGCCGTGTTCACTGGATACGGTGTGCAGGCGCGCCGCATCACGGAGAGAATCTCCGGTTTCGCAAACAAGCATCCCAGACGCAACGCCGCCAAACCCGCTGCTTTTGAAAACGTGCGCGCAACCAGGAGATTTGAATACTGGCGAATCCACGAAAGAATCGTGAGTCCCGAAAAATCGAAATAGGCCTCATCGACCAGGACCAACGTTCGCGACGCGGCGCGCAATATCCGGCGCAAGTCCTCAGGCTGAACCAGAGTGCCGGTCGGATTGTTCGGGTTCGCGATAAACAGCACGCGCGGGATACTCGGCGACGATCCGCGAAGTTCTCGCAGCACGTCTGCGACCGGGAACTTCATTTCGTCGTCGTAACGCAGCGCAGTGACGCGCGCGCCCGCCAATTCTGAAAAAAAGCGATACATATCGAAGGTAGGCTCGGCAACAAGAACCGAGTCGCCATCTTCGATAAACACGTCCGCGATCAGGTGCAAGGCATCGTCGATGCCATTTGTCAGATGCATTTCCTCAGGCCGCACGTGGAAGAAGCGAGCCAGGCGCCTCGTCGTCGCCTGATATTCGGGATAGATCGCCATCTGCTCGGCCGTCATGCGGGAGAGCGCGCGCAACACTGCGGGAGAACATCCCACCGTGTTCTCATTGAAATCGAGACGCAGCTTTCGGGCGCGGCCTTCCTTGGGAGCGCCGTAGGGGGCCATCGCGAGTACCGCGCGGCGAACCGGGATTTTCGGGAGCTTCATTTTTTTCACCGGCGGACCTCGACGGCCCGCGCATGCGCCTCAAGACCCTCGGCCCGGGCCATCGCGGATACGACTGGAGCGAGACTCTTCAAGCCGGCGCGCGAAATCTCCTGGGTGCTGGAACATTTCACGAAATCGGACACGCTCAATCCGCCGCGCGCTCGCGCCCAGCCGGACGTCGGCAGGACATGATTCGTGCCGCTGGCGTAGTCACCAATGGGCTGCGCGCTCCACGGCCCAAGAAATACGCTGCCGGCTTCGGAAAGTTTCTCCATGAGAGCCCGATTCGCAAAGGGGATGCTCAAATGTTCCGGGGCCACTCGATTAGCAAATCGAATCGCGGCATCCAATGACGGCGCAACGAAAATAGCGCTCGCAACGCGAAGCGATTTCCAGGCAGGGTTGGTCCTCGGCAGCTCGCGAAGCTGCAGGGCGATTTCCGCGGCCACTTCACGAGCCAACCGCGCAGAAGTCGTGACGAGAAGCGCCACGGCGTCGGGGTCATGCTCGGCCTGCGCGAGCAAATCCGCGGCGATGAAGTTTGGTTCCCCGCTCGTCGCAAGAATCAGCACCTCGGTCGGCCCGGCGGGCATGTCGATCGCGCAGTCGTTTGACACGATGCGCTTGGCGGCCGTGACGTAGCGATTCCCGGGGCCACAGATCTTGTCCACGCGCGGGATGGAGGGCGTTCCGTACGCAAACGCGCCAATCGCCTGCGCGCCGCCGATCCGCGCAATCTCCTTCACGCCGAGAATCTCCGCCGCTGCGAGCAGCGCCGGACTCGGCTTCGGGCAAGCCACAACAATGCGGTCAACACCGGCCACTTGCCCCGGGATCGCGGTCATCAGCAGTGTGGAAAAAAGCGAAAAACGCCCGCCGGGAATGTAACACCCGATGGTCCCGAGAGGAGTGACGCGCTGTCCAACGCGCACGCCAGGCTCAACTGTGATCGTCCACGAACTTGGGCGCTGCTGCTCGGCGACGCGGCGGATGTTCCGCGCGGCGTGTTCGATGGCGCGAAGCAGATCGCGCGGGACATCGCGGCGCGCGGCGCGCAATTCTGCCCGGCTAATCCAAATCGTGCCGCGGGTCAGGCGAACGCCGTCGAGCCGCCGGGCCCAGCGAAACAGCGCCGCATCGCCGTTGCGCCGGACATCGGCAAGAATGCGCGACGCCACTTGCTCGGCGTCCGCATCGTGCGAGCTGCGGCGGGCGAGGAACCTGGCGGCAATCGCGTCGGTGAGTTTCAGGATACGCATCAAATGAACGTCACACCTTGGATCTACTTCAGACCTCAGAGCACAATTTTGTTAAGCGGGTACTCGACGATTCCCTGCGCGCCGGCCGCTTTCAAGCGCGGGATGATCGTGCGCACGACGTTTTCGTCAACAATCGTGTTCACGGCGATCCACTCCGGGTCGCTCAGCGTCGATACCGTCGGATTTTTCAGCGCGGGAAGCACGCCCAGCACCGCGGCAAGATGTTCCTTGCGAACGTTAAGCATGATGCCGACTTTCGTGTATGCGGCGATGGCCCCGGTCAGAAGGAGAACGAGATTGGAAATCTTCTCGCACTTCCAGGAATCGGAAATCGAGCCGCGATTGGCGATGAATACGGTGCGGGATTCAAGCACGGTATCGACGATGCGCAGCCGGTTGGCGCGCAATGATGAGCCGGTCTCCGTCACCTCCACAATAGCGTCCGCGAGTTGCGGCACTTTCACCTCGGTCGCGCCCCAGGAGAATTCCACGCGCGCGCTGACGTTGTGCCGCGCGAGATATTTCGTCGTGAGATTCACGACTTCGGTGGCGATGACCTTCCCTTCCAGGTCCTTCACCGATTGAATCGCCCCGTCCTCCGGCACGGCGAGAACCCAGCGCACGGGCGCGAGGCTCTGTTTTGAATACAGCAGCTCGCCGATCTCGGCGACGTCAGCCCCGGTTTCGAAGACCCAGTCGCGGCCCGTGATCCCCGCGTCGAGCGCGCCCGTTTCGACGTAGCGCGCCATTTCCTGCGCGCGGACCAGCATGCATTCGATTTCCGGATCATCGATGCCAGGAAAATAGCTGCGCGTGTTGACCGAAATGCGCCAGCCGGCCTTGGCGAATAGCTGCACGGTGGCGTCCTGCAAACTTCCTTTCGGGATGCCGAGGCGAAGTGTGCTCATCTGCGCGCATCCTTTCCGTAAACAGCGTCGGGATCGAATGTCCGCTTCTCAACGACCTCCGCCGCGCCGCCGGAGAGCCGCCTGAAAAAACACGAGCGATAACCCTCGTGACAAACGCCCGGCCCGAGCGCTTCGACGCGAATCAGCAGCGCGTCCACGTCGCAGTCCACGCGCATTTCGCGGACGCGAAGCACGTGGCCGCTCTGTTCGCCCTTGCGCCAGAGCTTGTTGCGCGAGCGGCTGAAGAAAGTCACTTCGCCGCTTGACTGCGTCACGGCATAGGCCTCCGCGTTCATGAAGCCCAGCATGAGGACCTCGCCCGATTGCGCATCTTGAATGATCGCGGGAAGCAATCCGCCGAGCTTGGTGAAGTCCAGATCCATTCTTCCTCCAAAAGCATGGCACTCAGTGCGCCCAAATAAAAAACCCGCTGGCGCTTACCGCGCCAGCGGGCCGATGAGTGCGAATCTAAGTGCGCTACTCAAGCCTCCGCGGACACGGTCGTGCCCCGTGATGTAGATGGTGACCGTGATGTCGCGCGGAAAGTCGCATAGCGAAACAAACTATACAAGAGCGGCTTGTTTGCGTCAAGCGCGGTTCCCCTGGCGCCCACCATTCCCGCTAAATCGGGGAGCGTGTTAACCTCACCCGAAGCAACTGCAAACCGGCGAGCGTGGAGGCCCGTAGTTCCCATTCACGCGCCGTCATTTTTTTCTGAATAGGAGAAGTGTGATGCACTCCAAAGTCTGGACGGACATGTTTGTTCTCGCCCTTCCTGTTGCTGAGAAAATCCTGCGCCCGATGGCAGTCTATTTCTTCCTCGTCATCGGTTTGCGCTTGGCGGGAAAGCGCGAGCTCGCGCAGCTCAACCCATTCGACCTGGTCGTCCTGTTGACGCTTTCGAACACGGTGCAAAACGCCATCATTGGCGATGACAACAGCGTCACCGGCGGCATCATTAGCGCTTCGACGTTGCTGCTGGTCAACTACCTCGTCGTGCGATTTCTGTACCGCCATGAAAAACTTGACCGCGTCGTCGAGGGCGAGTCGTGCACTCTGATTGAGAACGGACAAGTCCTGGAAAATAAGCTGACGCAGGAAGTGCTTACGCGGCAGGAACTCGAAGCCGCGGCTCATAAGCAAGGATTTGGAGACCTCAGGGAAGTGGAAAGCGCCGTGCTCGAACCGAGTGGCACGATTTCATTCATTGCGAAAAAGCCCCTTCCGGAAGAGACGCGACACCAGGAAGTACTCAAACGGCTAGACCAATTGTCGCGCGAGCTGGCCCAGCTTCGCTTGCGAGAAGGGCCACACACCGCGTGAATGGTTTTGTAGCGTCGGCCTTCAGGCCGACATTGTAGATTCGCGCAGATGCCCGCCTGAAGGCGGGCGCTACATACGATTAAGGGCGCAAACCGGCGGCGGGCATCTTCAGTGCAACAAAAACCCGGTTGCGGCGACACCGAGGCCGGCGAGCCCCGAAATTATTCCCAGGACCCAATAGAAACGCTTGCGCGACAGCAACGCGAGCGATGAAATCACCAGGGCGATTTCAAGAAACACTTCACCGAGGTCGAAACGATCCGCTTTGCTTTGGCTGAGAGCGGACTCCTTCTCAAGATCCTTGGCCTGCTCCTCAATTTCCGCCTGCTCTTTCGTATAGCGCTCGGCTTCCTTCTGATATTTTTCGCGGACTTTGTCGGCCTGCGCCTTGTCCTTGAATTCCACCAATGCGAGCAAGTCCACACCCATCTCATAGTTGTGCCGGCGGATATTTTTCGCCTGGTAGTAGGACCATTGATCGCTCGCGCGGGCCTGCGACACAATCTCCTCGGTATGAGCACGGTGTCCCAGCAGGGAAACGACGGCGGCGCAAACCGCGAGGATGGCCATCGTCACCGAAATGGGCGCCAGCGATGGATTTTCGCGGCCACGCTCTGCATTTTCCTGAAGTTCGCTCAGTTCATCCGGCATGGAATTTCACCCCTAAATCAATTTCGGCTGTTGAATATATCCGCATCGGAATGCGCAGAGGAAACAAATAGCGCTTCAAACTGCGAGGGTGCGAGGAAGACGCCGCGGTCGAGCATGGCGCGGAAGAATGTGGCGAACCGCCGAGTGTCACATTTCTTCGCGCCAACATAGTCCCGGACAGCCTCCCCCGAAAAGAAAAGAGTCAGCAGCGATCCGACGCGCGCAGCGGTGGCGGACGCGCCCGTTTCCCGCAACACTGCGGCGATCCCGTCACCCAGCCGCTTCGCGCGCGCATCGAGCGATTCGTAAAACCCGGGAGCGCCAAGCAAATCGAGCGTCGCGATTCCCGCGCTCATCGCGAGCGGATTTCCAGATAGCGTCCCGGCCTGATACACCGGACCGAGCGGCGCAACGCGATCCATCAGATCGCGCCGTCCCCCATACGCGGCAACCGGCAGTCCCCCGCCGATAATTTTCCCCAGCGTGGTGAGGTCCGGCTCAATGCCGAACAAGGTTTGCGCGCCGCCATAGCAAACCCGAAACCCGGTGATCACCTCATCGAAAATCAGGAGAGCCGCGTGGCGGGTTGTCAGATCGCGAAGATTCTGGAGAAACCCGGCAATCGGCGGAACGACGCCCATGTTGGCTGCAATGGGTTCGACGATCACCGCAGCGATCTTATCCCGATGCCGATCGAAGAGCTTTTGCACCGCCGCGATATCGTTGTAAGGAGCATTGAGCGTCAGAGCCGCGAGCGCCTGTGGCACTCCGGGACACGCGGCGATTCCCAGAGTCGCGAGGCCTGACCCAGCCTCCGACAAAAAACTGTCCGAGTGGCCATGATAGCAGCCTTCAAATTTGATGATGAAGTCGCGGCCCGTCGCGGCGCGCGCCAAGCGCACCGCGCTCATCGTCGCCTCTGTTCCGGAACTCACGAATCGTACCTTTTCGCAAGACGGAAGAGCCGTCCTCAGGCGCGCGGCGAGTTCGATTTCAAGTTCGGTGGGCATGCCGTAACTAGTGCCCCTGCGCGCCTGTGTGGCAATGGCTTCGACGACCTTCGGATGCGCGTGACCCAGAATCAGTGCGCCCCAGGAACACACGTAGTCGATATACTCATTCCCATCGGCGTCCCACAGGCGCGCGCCTGCCGCGCGATCGACGACGATGGGATCTCCGCCCACGGCGCGAAACGCGCGCACGGGGCTATTTACTCCGCCGACGAGAACTTCCGTCGCCCGCCGGAAGATTTCTTCAGAGCGAGGGCGTTCCATCTTGACCAGTTTCAGTGTACTCATTGGTGTTTCCGGTCCCCGATTTCGGAATCAACAGGCTTTCATCCAGCGGGCGACATCCTTGGCATGATAGGTAAGCACGATGCTCGCGCCGGCGCGATGAATACCGGTCAGAATCTCGAGCACGATTCGTTT
>WNGO01003081.1_pt1 | contig 13905 bp, 13 predicted proteins | sample 5400511 | NCBI WGS metagenome assembly WNGO01 (sample SAMN13153380, study PRJNA577476) | soil metagenome | isolation source: 20 cm soil or saprolite under Garry oak tree replicate 2 | place: USA:California | collected 2016-06-15
GTCGTGTTTGGCCAGGTCGTGCCGTCGGCGTTGGTACCGAACATCGGGCGCGAAGTCAGCCTGCTGCCGCAGTTTCCCAAGGAAATCCCCGCATACACCCTGAATCGCGCCTGCGCCTCCTCCAATCAAGCAGTCAGCTCCGCCCACGACCAGATCGCACTCGGCAACGCGAACATCATGATTGCCGGCGGCGCCGAAGCGCTGTCGGACATTCCGATCCTCGCCTCGCGCCGGTTGGCGGACATCCTGGTGGAGGCGAGTAAGGCCAGGTCGTTGGGTGCACGGATCAAAACCTTCGCGAAGATCCGACCACGCGACCTGGTTCCCGTCGCGCCCGCCATCGCCGAGCCGTCCACCGGGGAATCGATGGGGCAGTCGGCCGAGAAGATGGCGAAAGAGAATCACATCTCGCGGGAAGACCAGGACCGATGGGCGCTGCGCAGCCATACGCTCGCCGCGAAGGGCACCGCCGACGGCAGGCTCACCGCCGAGATCGTCCCCTGGCTCTCGAGCAAGCCGGGCGCGCCCGTCCTGCAGCAGGACAACGGCATCAGAACAGACACATCGCTCGAGCAGATGGCAAAGCTGAAGCCCGTCTTTGATCGTCGCTACGGCAGCGTCACCGCGGCAAACTCCTCCCCGCTGACTGACGGCGCTTCCGCGGTTCTGCTCATGAGCTCGGAGGCCGCGCAGGCGCTGGGGTACGAGCCGCTCAGCTACATCCGCTCGTACGCCGTGGCCGCCGTGGACCCCGGCTGGCAGCTGCTACAGGCGCCGATCTTCGCTGTCCCCAAGGCACTGGAGCGCGCGGGCATCCAGTGGAAGGACCTCGGCTTGATCGAGCTGCACGAGGCGTTCGCGTCCCAGGTCCTCTCCAACCTCCAGGGCTTTGCCGCGAAAGGGTGGGAGATCAACGAGGACATCATCAATGTGATGGGTGGATCCATCGCCATCGGGCATCCGTTCGGAGCGACAGGCGGCCGGCTCGTCACGACGCTCTCCAACGAGATGCAGCGCCGCGACGTGCAATACGGACTGATCTCCGTGTGCGCGCAGGGCGGCATGGGCTTCGCGATGGTGCTGGAACGGCGTTAGTGGCGACCACGACTGCTCCCTCGCTGTCCGCGCCCGCCGTGACGTGGGACGTGAACGACGGCATCGCGACCGTCGCGCTCGATCTCAAAGGCCAGCCCGTCAACGTCATCTCCCGCGCGGTGAAGGACGAGTTTCTCGCGTGTTTCGCCGCGCTCGCCGACGATGCGCGCGTGCGCGCCGTCGCATTCTTCTCGGGCAAGCCGGACAACTTCATCGCCGGCGCCGACATCGAAGAATTCGTCACGCTCGGCTCTGCCGCCGAGGCGGAGCGCCTCTCGGCCGATGGCCAGGAGATGCTCGAGCGTGTCGCGCGCTTCCCCAAGCCGATCGCGGTCGGAATCCATGGAGCCTGTCTCGGCGGTGGGTTCGAGTTCGCGCTTGCGTGCCACTACCGCGTGGCCACGGACCATCCCAAGACACAGATCGGTCTCCCTGAGGTCCAGCTCGGCATTCTCCCGGCAGCCGGCGGTTGCCAGCGACTTCCCAGGCTGGTCGGCGCGCGCGCGGCGCTCGACATGATTCTGGCGGGCAAGAGCGAGCGCGCCGCGAAGGCGTTCCGGCTGGGAATGGTCGATGAGCTGGTTCCTCCGCCGATTTTGGCCGAAATCACGATCGCTGCGGCGCGGCGCATGGCAGGCGGCTGGCGACCCAAACGCAAGCGGCCCGGCGGATTCGTGGGATTCCTGCTCGACGGCAATCCGCTGGGCCGGGGCATCGTCTTTCGCGCGGCGCGCAAGCAGGTGTTCGAGCGGACCGGCGGACATTACCCCGCTCCGTTCGCCGCGCTCGAGGCCGTCGAACACGGCTTGAAGCACGGCCTGGCCGAGGGATTGAAGCGCGAGGCTCAGTTGTTTGGCCAACTCGCGGTGACCGATGTCTCCCGCAAGCTCGTCCAAATCTTTTTCGCCACGAACCAGCTGAAAAAGGATCCGGGGGTTCCGAACGCCCCCCCTCCCGAGCGCGTGAAGCGTCTGGGCATCATTGGCTCGGGCTTCATGGGTTCGGGCATTGCGGGCACCGCGGTATCTCAGGCCGAGGTCGACGTCCGAATGAAGGACTCCGACGTGGCCCGTGTCGCGCAAGGGATCCTCGCCGCGCGCGCGATTCTCGATGATCGTCTCAAACGCCGGCGCGTCACCAAGTACGAGTACGAGCGGCTCGTCGCGCTGCTCTCCGGTGGCGATACGTACGCAGGCTTCGGCCGCGCCGAACTGACGATCGAAGCGGTGTTCGAGGAGATCGGCGTCAAGCAACAGGTGTTGCGGGAGGCCGAGGGCGTCCTCCCCCCGACGGGGGTGTTCGCCTCCAACACCTCGACTATTCCGATCACGCGCATTGCCGAAGCCGCCCAGGATCCTGAGCGGGTGATCGGGATGCATTTCTTCTCGCCCGTCGCCAAGATGCCGCTGCTCGAGGTGATTCCCGGCGCGCGTACGTCAGCGCAAACGGTGAGCACAGCGGTCGCATTCGGCAGGCGAATGGGCAAGACCGGATTCCCCGTAGGCCCGGTGACACTGCTCGACGAGGTCGGCCTGGATGTCGCGCTCAAGGTCGCGGGTGTTATGCAGGAGGCCTACGGCGACCGCCTGACGGCGCCGCCGGGACCAGGAATTGCGGCCCTGGTGAAAGCAGGCCGGTTCGGCCGCAAATCGGGGCGCGGATTCTACAGCTACAAGGGCGGCAAGAAGCGCGGTGTGGATGAAAGCGTCTACGGCTTGCTGGGCATCCACCCCAACGGCGGCCCCCGCCCGGCGGAGATCATGCAGCGCCTCGTGCTCGGCATCGTCAATGAAGCGGCGCGAGCGTTGGCCGAGAGCGTCGTGAGGAGCCCACGCGATGGCGATATCGGCGCCATCTTCGGCTTCGGATTCCCGCCGTTCCGGGGCGGGCCGCTGCGCTACGCCGACGACTTGAGCGCCGAGCGTGTCGTCGCCGACCTCGAGCGGTTGGCTGAACGCTACGGCACGCGCTTCACACCCAGCGACGTCCTACAGGAGCAGGCCCGCCGCGGCACCAAGTTCTATTCCTGATGCTTCGAGCCGTCTTCCTGTGGTTGAGCGAACAGCCGCGCATCTTCGGCTTCGTCCGGAGAAACCGGCTTGCGAGAAAGCTTGCGTCGCGGTTCGTCGCCGGTGAGACCATCGCCGACGCCATCGCCACCGCGCGCGACCTGAATGCCACCGCCGGCGGACTGTCCGTCTCGCTCGACCTGCTCGGCGAATCGGTCCTCCATGCGGAAGAGGCCCAACGGGCCTGCGCGACCTATCTCGAGCTCCTGGATCGGATTCACGCCGCGCGCGTCAATGCCAATGTGTCGGTCAAGCTCACGCAGATGGGTCTCGAGATCGACGAAGCGTTGTGCATCCGCAACATGAAGTCCATCATCAGTAAGGCGAAGCACCACGACTCGTTCGTTCGCATCGACATGGAGCAGTCGAGCCTTACGGCCAAGACGTTGCAGCTGTTCACCGATGTCCTCTATCCGGAATGTGGCAACGCGGTCGGCGTGGTCCTGCAGTCGTATCTGCGGCGTACGGCGGCCGACGTGGACGCAATGATTGCGCTCGGCGCTCGGGTGCGACTGTGCAAGGGCGCCTACCAGGAGCCGGACGACGTCGCGTTCCCGGACAAGAAAGACGTCGATGCCAATTTCATCAGCTGTATGGAACGGCTGCTAGAGCGCGGCAACTATCCGGGCATTGCGACGCACGACGAGAAGATCATTGCGCACGCGAAGGCGTTCGCCCGGACCAGGGGCATAACAGCGGCGCGGTTTGAATTCCAGATGCTCTACGGCGTGCGGCGGGATCTGCAGAACAGGCTGCGGCGCGAAGGCTACAACATGCGCGTCTACGTCCCCTTCGGGACGCACTGGTATCCTTATCTCATGCGCCGCCTCGCCGAGCGCCCCGCCAACATCGCGTTCATCACGGCCAACGTGCTCAAGGAATCGGTGCACCGCCGCTAGCAATGGACGACACGACGCTGGGGGGATACCAGCACGTGCACGGACGCCCACCGGCGTTCGGCGCCGCCGACGGCCAGGCGTACTCCGTCGCCACCTTCACCGATGACCTCGCGGCGGATGGAGGGTTCGGCGCGGCGCTGCTGTTCGTGCGCTGGGACGAGGCTGCGCGGCCGGTCGGCCATCTCGAGACGGACTATCTCGCCTTCGGCGCGACGCCCGACGAAGCCCTCGCGCCGGTGCTCGCGCTGACCTTGGAGCAGGTGAAAGCGCATCTCGACCGCTGTGTCGAGCGGCAGCGCGCATGACGCACCCCCCCTCCCCGACGAGTGGAGTCGTGCTGGTCCGCACCGCCGGAGGATATCGCGTGCACACCGATGCGGGCGAGATGACGGTGACGCTGCGCGGCAAGCTCAAGTATCGGGATGACGATCGCGTCGTGCCCGGTGATATCGTGACGCTGGACGGCACCACGATCACCGCAATCCGGCCGCGCCGGTCGGTGCTCAAGCGACGGGCGGCGCAGGGCGGCAGCACGGGCGGCGGTGGACCGCGACGCATGCAGCCCATCGCGGCGAACGTCGATCAAGTCATCGTGGTGACCTCAGCCCGCGATCCGGAGCCCAATCCGCGTCTCATGGACCGCCTGCTTGTGATTGCCGAGGCGAACGAGCTGCCCGCCGCGATCGTCGTCAACAAGACCGAGCTCGATCCCGCTGCGGCAGTCGCGCTGGCGGGGCGGTTCGGGTCGGCGAGCTATCAGGTACTGCCGACGTCCGTGAAGGCGAATGAGGGTCTGCCGGCGCTCCGTGACCTGCTGCGCGGCCGGCATTCCGTGTTCACCGGAGCGTCGGGCGCGGGAAAGTCCAGCCTGCTGAATGCGCTCGAGCCCGGCCTCAAGCGGCGCGTGGGCGAGATCAGCGAGAAATGGCGCACCGGTAAGCACACGACGGTTGCGGCGGAACTCGTTCCGGTTGCGGGCGTGGGCTATGTGGTCGATACGCCAGGGTTGCGGGAGGTTGGCGCCTGGGGTATCGACCGCAATGCGCTCGGTGCCTGCTTCCCCGAATTCCGGCCGTACCTCGATCATTGCCGCTTCGACAACTGCCGGCATCTCACCGAGCCGGGGTGCGCCGTTCGCGGTGCTCCGCCGGGGGCCATTGACCCCGACCGGCTGCTGTCGTATGAGCGGATCTACGAGGAGGTCAGCGAGCCTTCCTGGTCCAGCGGCCGGCGTCGCGGGAGGTGACTTTGGCCATCATCTGTGTGAAGGCCTCATCGAGATCGATGCCCTCCGAATTCGCGATGCAGATGACGACGAAGAGAATGTCCGCCAGCTCCATGGCGATCGAGCCCGCCGGCTCGTCCGGCTTCTTCCGCTTCGGGCCGAAGCGATGATTGACCTCCCGCGCCAGCTCACCCACTTCCTCGGCGAGCCGGGCCACGTTCACGAGCGGCGCGAAGTAGCCCTCCTCGAACTGGCTGATCCACCCATCCACGCTCTGCTGCGCCGCGCGAAAGCTCATGTCTGACCTCGTCTCGCCGTTCCGGGGAGAGCGGTACGCCGCTCGTGATAAGCTCAGCCGGCTGATCGCGCCGCCCTATGACGTCATCGATGCGGATGAGCGCACGCGCTACGCGGCGCTCGACGAACACAATATCGTCCACGTCATGCTGCCGGAAGCGCCGCTGGCTGCACCACCCGACGATCGCTACCGGATCGCGGCGGAGCTGCTCGCATCGTGGCGCGCGCAGGGTGTCCTCACGCGTGACCCCGAGCCCGCGCTGTACGTGCTGGCGCAGGATTTCACGTTGCCGACGGGTGAGCGGTGCACGCGTCGGGGCGTCCTTGCCGCCGTCAAAGCCGAAGGCTACGAGCCGCGCCGCATTCGGCCGCACGAGCGCACGCATGCCGGACCGAAAGCCGATCGCCTCGCGTTGCTCCGCGCCACGGCGACCAACATCGAATCGATCTTTCTGCTCGCGCCCGATCGCGATCGCTCGCTCGCGAACGTGGTGGCTGAAACGACACAGGCAAAGCCCGACGCGACAGCGGAGCTCAACGGCGTCGGCATCCGCTTGTGGACCGCGCGCGACGTGTCCCGTTTCCCGTTTCCCGATGGTCCGTTATACATCGCCGATGGGCACCATCGCTACGAGACGGCGAGCGCCTACGCGCAGGAGAACCGAGGGGCGGACCGCGTCCTGGCGTTGATCGTCTCGGCTCAGGACCCCGGTCTCGTCGTGCTGCCGACCCATCGCGTGATCTTCGGCGCCGGCCGGGAAATCGAGCACGTGCTGCCGCGTTTGCGCGACTGGTTCGAGGTGCAGCCGGTTCCGGCGGGGGTAGATCCCGTGAAGCACCTCGCGGAGCTGGGGCACGGTCAGACGGCGTGCCTGCTCGCCGATCGATCGCGTCTGATCGCGTTGCTGCTGCGACCCGGCGCCCTCCCGGACCGTATGCCGAGCCTCGCGCAGAGCGAGGCGGTGCGCGATCTCGATGTCGCGCGCATCGAAACGTTCGTGGTGAAGGAAATTCTCGGCGCGAGCACGTCGACACCGATCGTGCGCTACGTGGCGGACGCACAGGAAGCGATCCGAACGGTGCAGCACGGCGGCGCGGCAGTCGCCGTACTCCTCAATCCAACCAGGGTCGACCAGGTCTTCGCGGTAGCGGATGCCGGCGATGTGATGCCGCCGAAATCGACCTACTTCGTGCCGAAAGTCCCGAGCGGCCTAATCGTGCGGCCCCTGTCGTAACGCGGCGATGAGCGCTTTGCAGAACTGCGGCAGGTCGGCGGGCGTGCGCGACGAGATCAGATTCCCATCGACGACGACGGCGCTGTCCTCCCAGCTGACGCCGGCATTCTCCATGTCGTCCTTGATTGCGCGAACACTCGTCGCGCGCTTGCCCTTCAGAATCTTTGCCGAAATGGGTACCCAACCGGCGTGACAGATGAAGGCGACCGGCTTGCCCGCTTGATAAATCTCCTTGGTCAGCCGCAGCACCTGCTCGGAGCGCCGTAGTTGATCCGGCGCGAAGCCGCCGGGGATGACGAGCGCGTCGAAATCGGACGACTCGACCTGGTCGACATTGGTGTCCACCGTCACCGGGTAGCCGCGCTTGCCCGGGTACGTCCGCTCCCCCATCCCGGCTACGGTCGTGCTCGCACCTTCTTCTTCGAGGCGGATCTTCGGATACCACAGCTCCAGATCCTCGTATTGCGCGGCCGCAAAGATCAGTACTCGCTTCCCTTTGAGGGTCATACGCGGAACCTATATCTTTGGCCCCCATGAGTCCACGGCAGCGTCAGCATATCCTCGACAATCTCGAGACGGTGTACCGCGAAGCGTACGAACGAGCCAAGAAGGCGGGCGACGAGCGCCGCATGCTGGATCTCGACGCCGCGTATCAGCGCGAGCAGCTGCTGCTCGAAGTGCTGCTCGATATTCGCGACAGTTTGACCGGCACGAAGCACACACCGGCAAAGCCGGCGACCGGTGGAAATCCGATGGCCGCCATCGATACCATTCGTAACCTCACCCGTCTGCGCTAGGGGGTAGCCGTGCGTCCTGGGCCGTGCGTTCTCGTTGCACTCGCGCTGGTGGTGATCGGGGGGGGGGAGGGCTGCGGCCGGAAGGCCGATGTCGTCGTTCAGGGTGGCACCGTGTGGACCGGCCTGTCGACCGGGCGGGGCCAGCCGGGAGCTGTCGCGATTGCGGACGGCAAGATCCTCGCGGTCGGCGACTCGTCTCAAATCGCGCGCTACGTCGGCTCCAAGACCGAAGTGCTCCGGGCCAACGGTGGTCTCGTGATGCCGGGGTTCGCGGATGGTCACACGCACTTCATCGACGGCGGCTTTCAGCTCGCCTCGGTGGACCTGCGGGACGCCGCCACGCCGCAGGAATTCGTTCGCCGGCTGAAAGAGTACGCGGCGCGACTCAAGCCCGGTGAGTGGATCACCGGCGGCGACTGGGATCACACGCTGTGGCCCGGCGCCACGCTGCCGCAGCACGGCTGGATCGACTCCGTCACCCCGAACAATCCCGTATTCGTCAACCGCCTGGACGGGCATGAGGCGCTGGCGAATACCGCGGCGATGCAGGCGGCTGGGGTGACCAAAGCGACGCCAACTCCGCAGGGCGGCGAAGTCCTTCACGACGCTCGCGGAGAGCCCACGGGGATCTTCAAGGATCGGGCGATGGACCTGATCTGGCACGCGGCGCCCGAGCCCTCCCCCGCGCAACGCGACTCGGCGCTCGCGCGCGCGCTCGCGCATGCGGCGGCCCTCGGCGTCACCGCGACCGCGCACATGTCGGCGTCCTTCGCCGATCTCGCGAGCTACCGCCGGCTCGAGCACGCCGGCCGGCAGACGCTGCGGGTATCGCTGTATCTGCCGCTCGACAGCTGGCAGGCGGTCGCTGAGAGCGCCGCGCGCAATGCCGGAGACGACTGGGTGCGCATCGGTGGGGTAAAAGGATACATGGACGGCTCCGCCGGTTCGCGCACCGCATTCTTCTTCGAGCCGTTCTCCGATTCAGCGAATTACCGCGGCTTGATGCAGCACCCCGAAGCGGACATGCGGAAATGGATCGGCGCGGCGGATTCAGCCGGGCTGCAGATCGCCGTGCACGCCATCGGCGACCGGGCCAATGCGATTCTGCTCGCGATCTACGACAGCGTTGCGCGGGCGCATGGGGCGCGCGATCGCCGCTTCCGCGTCGAGCACGCGCAGCACCTCCGACCCCAGGATATCCCTCGCTTCGGGATGCAGCGCGTGGTGGCGTCGATGCAGCCGTACCACGCGATCGACGACGGTCGCTGGGTGGAGAAGCGTATCGGTCCGGTGCGGATCAAGACCACCTATGCGTTCCGCACGCTGTACGACACCGACGCTCCTCTTGCATTCGGCTCCGATTGGACCGTGGCACCGCTCGACCCGATGCTCGGCGTCTACGCGGCCGTGACGCGGCGCACGCTCGACGGCAAGAATCCGGGCGGCTGGGTCCCCGAGCAGAAGATCACGTTGGGTGAAACGCTCCGGGCGTACACGTACGGGAATGCCTGGGCGACGTTCAACGAGCAGAAGTGGGGTACGCTGGCGCCGGGACGCTTCGCCGATGTGGTCGTCCTGGACCGCGATCCGTTTACGGTGCCGGCTGAGTCTCTGGGCACGATCAAGCCGCGCTACACGATGGTGGGCGGAAAAGTGGTCTATCGAAAGGGATCGTGACTTTGGGGCGCTCGAGTCGCTGTGGTGGACCGCTGACCCCAAACTCAGCAGGTCGCGGATATAGGTGACTGCATGCGCAGGATCTCGCTGGTTCTTGTCGGGCTGTGCGTCGCGCTGACCCAGGCGCAAGGCCAACTGGCGATCCTCAAGCGGGATCTCAAGGATCTCGAGGCGTGGGCCAGCGCGGATACCAACGATTCACAACGCAAGTACCTCCTCGCTCTGGCGCACTGGAAACGACACGAGTGGCGCCAGACCGATAGTTTGCTCCGGGCGGCGATTGCGCTGGAGCCCCGCTTCGCGGCGGCGTATCTGGCGCTGGCGCTGCTGCCGCAGGCCCGCCGGCCACAGTTGGTGGATGAGGAGGCTCGGGATCGCGTGCCCGAGTCATGGAAGCCGGCGGTCAAGGAAGCAGCCGAATTCTACGCACGGGCGTTTCGCACCGATCCGATGGTCAGTCTCGAGGTTATGGGGATCGATGTGGAGGAGCCGGAGATTGTCGATTACACCGCGCCCGAGACCCAGGTTTATCTTCGCTACTACGCGTGGGCAATCGATCTCGCGCTGGGTCGTTATCAATCTGCCCAGCAGCGGCTGACGAAGCTCGCCCAGCGCGAGTTCAATGAGACGAAGCATCCCGAGCAAGTCCCCGATTATATCCTGTTGTACCGCGGTCTCGCGGCGGCGCACAGCGGGCAATACGGTCTCGCCATTCCCGATTTCCGCGTCCTGCTCGAGCGGAGGCAGAAGAAGCAGCAGAGCGAGGTGATCCGCATTCCGTTGGACGACAACGATTACCGGTTCATGCTCGCGGCGCTGCACCATCTCGCTGGGAATAGGGATAGCGCCATCGCGCTGTACCAAGAGTCGCTCGAACACGATCTTGGTCTCGTGATGGCACACAGCTACTTGGCCAGCATTTACGAGCAGTCGGGCCGAGACTCGGCGGCACTGGTCGAGCGCCAGCGGGCGGCGGAGGTGAGCGGTGACGATCCGGCCGCGCTGTTCGAGTTGGCCGTGTCGCTCTTCAATACCGGCAAGGTGCGCGAATGCGTGGAGCAGTCCTACCACGCGGCCAGTCTGAACCCACATTACGCGCCGCCGCACTACCTCTTGGGCCGTGCGGCGGAGGCGTTCAGTCAGCCCGACATGGCACGCGAGGAATACGCCAGGTTCCTCTCCCTCGCGCCGCTGCGAATGGCGGACTTACGCGGGGACGCCCAGCAACGGCTCGAGAAGCTGCCCGCGCCGTAGTGAGGGGCTTCAGCCGGAGTACTTGAAGCCCGCCTCCTGCAGCGTGAGCGGTTCACCGTCGTGCTCGATACCCGCGGCGACGATCTCGCCGAGCACGAGCGTGTGATCGCCGGCGGGGAGCGTGGCAACGACGCGACATTCGACCCAACCGAGCGCGTCGACGAGGACCGGCGTGCCTGACACGGGTGCGGGCCTCGTCTTGATGCCTTTGAGCTTCTGCGGCGCCTGCTCCGAGCTGCGTCCCAGCTTGCCCGCGAGTTCGCGCTGGCCCGTCAGCAACAGGTTGATGGCGAAGTGGTGGGAATCACGAATCATCCCGATCGTCTTGGAGGTGCTCTCGATGGCGACCACGACCATGGGGGGTTCGAAGGCCGCCTGCGTGAGCCAATTGGCCGTCATACCGTGATCCTCGCCGTCGTGGGCGACGGTAACGGCGTACAGGCCGTAGGGAAAGTGACGGAGGATCGACTTCTTGGCGGCTTCGTCCATGGCAACAGGTAAGATAGTCTCGAAATCTCTTGACATCCTCCCCAGATTTCGGTTGACCGCCGTCACGGATTCCCAAAATGCTTGCGCTGAGTCTCCTCTCTGCTGTTGTTGTCGCCGGTGCCGACACTGGCACGTCCACCGAATACCTCGATCGCTATCGCGAGATCATGGCGCTGGCGCCGCTCCGCGACAGCGTGGCGGATGTGGAGCACGTCGTCATTCGGCGCGATACAGCTGAGATCACCTTGTCCCAGGGGACACTCTACCTGCTGTCGCCCGTGGGAGGCCGGACGGTCGGCGTGATCTTCCGTGGCGCAGGGCGATTCTCTCTCAATCCGCCACACCCAACCGAGCGCGAATCCCTGCGCCGGTCGCTGGATGTCGAGAGCATCAACGACAGTATCACCGAAGTCGTCCTGCTCTTTGCCGATTCCATGCCGAGCCAGCTGCGCAGGTTGTCGTTTCACGCGACCAGCGCGGAGCTCCCCGGCGATCTCCGCGGTCACGTACACGACCTGGTGGAAAGCCTGCAGGGAGAAAAGGAAGGGTCCTTCGATCCCGATGTCCTGGGACCGCTGTTGAACGGCGAGTCCACCGGTTTCTTCCTCGCGTATCTCAGGCGGGTCAACGGGCCGCAGCTGCTTTTCCAATTCGATCCGGCCGTCGTAGAAGCGGTGGAGCTCTACCGACCGGCGAGCGAGCGCCGGTGGGGTGCAAATTGGAGAGTCGTGACGCAGTTCACTCCTGCACAGCCGCTCCCAGGCAACGCGCAGTGGCGCTTCCGGGAGCGGCTGGCCGTTCCGCATTACGGGCTTGAGGTGTGGCTCAAACCGACCGGTACGGCCGACCTGAATTACGCGGCGGCGGCTCGCATGACCCTGCGTGCGACGGAGACCGTGGGGCCCTGGCTGCGGTTTGGTTTGCATCCGAAGCTCAAAGTCGATTCGGCACGATGGAGCGACGGCACGCCGGCGACGACGTTCAAAGCGCAAGACGATGACGAGTTGTGGGTCCGCACCCTCCACCAATTGGCAGCCGGCGACTCGGCGACACTGCAGCTGTTTTATCACGGCGACATGATTGACCGGTTTGAGAACTGGTTCTTCATCGACCCGACCGCCGCCTGGTATCCGCAAAATCGGCAGGGAGATGACGCCGCAACGTTCGAGATTACCTATCACAGCCCGAACTGGTATCCGATCGCGAGTGTCGGCCAGCAGACCGATTCTTCGGCTGACGGCAAGGTCATGACTACGCGGTGGGTCGTGCAGCAGCCGACCCCCTTCGCGACGTTCAATCTCGGTCTGTTCGACACCTACCACGCCCATTTTGAAGGTGCGCCTGCCCTCGACGTGATGTTGTCTGACCAGGCGCACCGTTTGCTGCGCCAGGCCGGTATGCCCGAACAGCGCAACATGCGCGAGAACGTTGCTGCCGACGTGTCCAACAGTTTGAAGTGGTTCACGTTCGCGTTCGGTGTGCCGCTGTGGGATCACTTCTACGTCACCGAAATCCCCTACTACGAGGGCGTTTCCTTCCCGGGCATGATCGATCTCTCCTGGGAAACATTTCAAAACACATCGCTCGACGGATTCGACGAGTTCTTCCGCGCGCACGAGGTGGCGCACCAATGGTGGGGCAACGGCGTACGCCCGGCGACGTATCGCGACGCGTGGCTGTCGGAAGGGATCGCGTCATTCGCCGGGTTGTGGTACGTCCAGGCTATTCGCAAGAGCAACAAGGAATACTTCCATTTCCTGGACGAGTACGCGCGGAACATCAAGAACAACCGCAACAATGGCGTGACGTGGCTCGGGTATCGCAACGGCTCCCCCAGCGCGCCCTACGCCTATCAAGCGTACGTGTATGAGAAGGGCGCCTGGGTCATGCACATGCTGCGGATCATGATGCTCGATCTGAACACGAAGAAGGACGATCGCTTCAGCGCCATGATGCGCGACTTCCACGACACATTCAAAGGAAAGAGGGCATCGCGTCCGCCTGCGCGTGACGCAGGAGGACGTGGCACCCGAGTTCCAGGCATGGGTGCTCGTCTCCGCTGATTTGGGGGACAATCGCTTCGCCAACTTCCGCATCAAGGTGAGCGGGGCGCAGACCGAGTATACGAGTCCCGTGCTCCCCGTGGCGGCGCGGGCGGTGACCTTCAATGAGTTGCACAGCGTCCTCGCCGATGTGAAAATGGAGCGGTGGTAGACCGGAGAAGGAGATCGAGCATGCGATGGCGTATGGTGGTGGTCGCTCTCGCGTTCGCTACCGTCCCCCGCGCCGCACTGGCGCAGAATCGCGCCGCCTACGAGGAGCTGCAAACGTTCTCCGGGGTGTTGACTCACATCCGGGCGAACTATCCCGACTCCGTCAGCTACTCTGAGCTCGTCGCGGCCGCGATTCGCGGCGTGCTGCGCTCGCTCGATCCCCACAGCTATTACGTGTCTCGTGCGGACGAGACCAAACGCAACGCGCTCGAACGTGGGGAGCTCTACACCGTCGGCATCGCGCTCGAAGACGTGGAGGGTGCCCCCACGGTCCTCACCGTCGCGCCGCGCAGCCCGGCCGCGAAAGGTGGCGTCCTCCCCGGCGACCGCATCGTACTGGTGAACGACACGGCCATCGCGGGACTCGACATTCCGACCGTTGAGCTGCGCCTCGCGGGCGAAAAGGGATCGAAAGTGCGGCTGGGAGTCGAGCGGGGGCCGCGCCTGGACCCGGATACGTTCAGCGTGACGCTCAAACGCAATCCCTTCGAGGTCCGTTCCGTCTCGATCGTGCGGATGGTCGACTCGATCACCGGCTACATCCGGCTCGAGGAGTTCATGGGCAAGGCCACCGACGAGATGCACGACGGGTTGG
>WNGO01001870.1_pt1 | contig 13904 bp, 15 predicted proteins | sample 5400511 | NCBI WGS metagenome assembly WNGO01 (sample SAMN13153380, study PRJNA577476) | soil metagenome | isolation source: 20 cm soil or saprolite under Garry oak tree replicate 2 | place: USA:California | collected 2016-06-15
CGGTGCAGTCGCCCCGGTGATTGGGCACGCCCGGATCCCATGGGAAAGTTTTAATCTGAATCAGCTTACGTTGAACCAGGCAATGGGCATCGTAGTCAGACCAGACTGGATTGCCATCGTCGGCAGTCCTTACGTGGGCCCGCTAGGTGTGATCGGAACACTGCTTACCGGAATTTACTTCCGCCGGCTCGACCCTATTCTCCGCATGCTGGCGGTGGCGTTTGGGGTTATCAGCCTGTACGGATTGCTTTCCGCCTTTGGAACCAACCTGGGATTGGCCTATGTGAATTTCCATCTTCCTTTCGTTAACCGGATTCGGGAAGCCGGACGGTATCTCGTTCTCTTTGTGATTGGCGTCTCCTTCCTAAGCGGGCTCGGCTATAGCCTTTTGGCGCGAAGCCTCGAGCAATACGAGGGGCGCCGCAGTGCTCGCACTCTTATTCTGCCAGGAGTGCTGGCGCTGTTGTTTGCTGGAATCGTTCTTTGGGAGCTTTTTCATAAAGGCGGCGTCCGGATGCAGACTGGGTTCTGGGTTCTATCGTTAGCGCCGATCCTGTTCCTTCTTGGTCGTATCTGTAGATTATCGGGTTACCAACAACTTGTGCCAGCGGCGGTATTCGTTTCGGCGGCGGCTGTGGTTATTCCAGTGAGAGGATTTTCAGTTTCGCGGTCCGATTTCCCTGGAAATTATCGGGTTACCAAAAAGTTGTGTCCGCGGCGGTATTCGTTTCGGCGGCGGCTGTGGTTATTCCAGTAAGAGGATTTTCAGTTTCGCGGTCCGATTTCAACAAGCCGATGAATTTACTTAGTCACAGAGTTATCCAGAGCTTCGCGAGCAAGATCGACATTGCCGGTTACCGGGTAGATTTCCGTGACACAGCGTTTTCGAATCGGCTTTGGGCGATGAACGCGAGTTATTATGGTGTAAAAAGCTTTTACAATCAGCTAACTCCACAGCCGTATGATCAATTTCGTTTCAGTAATCTAACGAATATTCCGCATCTCCGTGCGATGATGGGAGCTCGCTACGTTTTATGCGGTCTGAATAATTCGCCGACTGACGGGGACGCAAAGGAGATACTGGAAACTGAAGGCTACCGGCTGTACGAAAATCTCAAGCCGATGGGCCGAATCACTCTGGTGCATCGGGTTGCAGGTTCCGCTGACAACGAGCGTGAATTCATAAATACTATCAGTAAAGATTTTGATTATTTTTCCGAAGCTTACGTAGCCCCTCACGACTTCGAATCGACTCAATACTTCCTGGGTAGCGTCCAGATGTTGCCACATCCTCGAGACCGTATCACAAAGATCGTCGATCAAGCGAATCGCAGTTATTCGGCGGTTGAGTCTGATTCGCCTTCGCTCCTGGTTTTGAACGAATGGTTTACGCCAGCTTGGAAAGTGCGGGTGAACGGCAAAAATCAAACGGTTCTGCGTGTAAACGAGTGGCAAACAGGTGTCCTCCTACCCACTGGGAAAAATCGAGTCGAGTTCGAGTACCGTCCCATGCTATTCCGGGTCCTGATGGCATTGAATCGAATCACGGTCGTGTTGTTCCTGCTTCTTGTGATTCTTGCGGTTGTCCGAAGCGCGCGGGCTAGCAGCAGCAAGAGACAATCTCCCGATCAGCTTGGCAGCTAATGTACAGCGAGAGCTTTGGAGAGCTCATTTTAACAAACTCATGCTTCGGTTCTCGGCCCAAGGCAATTAAGAGGTTGTTAAGCGTGATCACTTGATGGGTAGAAGTGGCGGTGCTTTGGGCTGGCTTAACATTTGCCCTGAGTAAGGCGGCAAAGGGTATTCATTATCATAAATAAGGCGGTGCCAGGCACGAAAGATGGGGTGGCGTCGTGATATTCTGCTTGTTCTGACTTTGTCCGTCCCAACTACGAAAAACTGACTATGACATGCAGCGCCTATGGTCGTGCCTTCCGGTAAATCGTTCAGTAAATCCAGCAGCCAGGGAGCGCGCAGTTTTTCAAGATTTTCATCAACCCCCCTGCGAAAATCCGACACTCTTACCCAAGGCACGAAGGTGCGCCCGGCATCGGGGATTAAATGAATTTGATAACCCCCTGGCAAATTCCTTGCCGGACAACCTTCTGGCAGAGGAACACAATACTGCGGGCTCCATCCACTAATTGTATGACGGCGTGAGAGCATCAAACCCAGTGGGACGACAGTGGACAAGAGCAGCAGTATTCCCAAGGATGCTTGCGTCAGGCGCGTCAACCGGTCACCTGCATTTGTGAGAAGACTCTTCTCTTCAAATAGATCACCAGACTTAGCCCGCAGCGGCAGAACGTTGCGCAACCCTCGCCAGCTCCAGGCGATCAACATCACCGGTAACAGGTAGAGAAAGGGAAATGCTACCGCATAGACGCGGTGTCCCCCGTCCCAGGGCGGAGCAAAAGGCAATGAGATTAACACTCCTAATACAATCAGTAAGACGAACCATTCCAATTCCGCTCGTCTTTTCTGAACTACGGACCAACCCCATGGGAGAACAGCTCCCAGAACTGTCATCCACTTCATCCAGGAACGAAACGTCTCTGACGTCGGCGGCTGCCAGTAAAATGTGTTGTCCTTCCACACAAATACACAGGCTCTCCAGAATCCTTTCAGAACAAGCCAGGGTTCCGCTCTTAACAGCACAATTGCTTTGCCATGAGCAACCACATTCGTGCGGTCGTAGGGGGGGCCTATTTCATCCAGCGCGGTAACCCAATTACCGCCCTTTAACATGCCGTAAAAGCAGAGCCAGAAATTCGAGGTTGGGCGAGGAGGGGCGAAGAAGATCCAATAGCAGGCAAGGTTCAAAAGCATCCCGATAAGACAAATCGCTCCGGCGGTAAATATGCTGCGCCATCCCCAGCGACCCCGTGGGAAAATCCAGCCGCTATACAGGATCAACAGAGGAAGGATGAAATAGGCTCCCGCTCGCGTGTTTAGCGCCATCACGAGACTGAACAACCCTGTACACCATAACCCTTCGCGTTTCTCGCGCAGACCTTGCAACATGAGAGCCAGGGCAATGAGCGCGAACCAAAGCCCGAGTTGTTCTGTGCGCAATAATCCAACCACCTCGCAACGGTAGAAGAAAAACACGAGACTCAAAAACAAGGTGGCGCCTAACCAGCCAAACGTTACACGCACCTGGCGCCATGCTAGAAATGACACCACCCCTGTGGTCAGGGTCAAGAGCGAGACGATCATCTTGAGGTCGCGGTTACAGAGCCAAAGCATCGCACTCAAAAAACAAGGAAAGAACTGTCTTGTTGTTTGTGCTGTGACCACCCGCATGCCATCACTCCATTGGTTTGCCAGCGCGAGATACACGGATGGATCGGCATTCGGCAACAAGCCGCCCAGCAGATTGAATCGATTTTGTGGATGCAGAGCCGTATTGAAGATGTAAGCCTGTAAACAAGCGAAACACAGCGTAATCGCTGCGCACTCGATTCATGACACTTTATCCCCGCTCCAGGCCAGGCGCAGGCAACCAATCAGCCCGAAGACCACTAACGGAACCACGGTGCTCAATGCCATCGCTTTCAATCCAGTTATCCAAGGGAACGGCTGGGTCAGCAGCCAGACCGAAGGCAGAGAACACAAAACGAATAGCGCGATGCCTTGCAGGCATCGGAAAGCCTGCTTTGTCGACTCCGCGGTTAAGGCTTGAATGGAAGGCATAGACTGCATCGGCTTTTTAACAACAGTTTCTTAAAACCATGCTTACGAACGTGCGGGCTGTGAGCAGATGATACTGAGACGTCGCTGACTGATAGCCGGGGACCAACAATAGCCGGTGAATTGCTTAAGGGTTCTCAGTTGCGGGCGTTGGTTTAACACTCGATGTGGCTGGCGTTACCCGCAACTGCGGCAGCGAAATGACGCAGTTCGCCCAAAAAACGTTGTAGCGCGGTGGTATCCCAGCGATCCAGAAGTGAATTTCTTTAGTCGCGGGCGGCAAGATCAGATTATAGGACAACCACTTGCGATCGTCCGCGCGCCGTTGAGGGTCTAGTTTCAGTAAGGCGGAAGTGTTGTAACCTGCTCCCTCTGTAGTGACCTGCACCGCCACGCCATCGAACTTATTCTTGGCTGCAGAATTCGCCTCGATCATCCGCAATGTGTTTTCGTTAATCGTGTATTGAATTTCCAAAACAACCGGTGCTGCGGTCTGCTCAGCAAGCACGACTCGTACGCTTGGCTGATTGAATTTCGGATTCCCAGAAACGGCAAGCATGAAGCAATATTTGACAGTCCCCCAGGATCGTAATGGTTTGAGCGTAATCGGCTCGTTAAAGTTATCAATCTGGCTTTGTATCGTCTGGGGGCGTATCGGAGCTGCATCTGCTACTCTGCTGGCAATTGGAGCACTTACTTGCCTTACCTTGCGAGCACCGGCGTCTCCGCCCTTTTTGAGGAGGAGTGTCACGCCAGCCGCGGCAGCGAGAATAATGAGAGCGTTAATAACAATGCTTTTCATAAGCATGGTCGTGATGTTTTCGTATACGGCATCTTTACCCCAGATGCCAGTCTACCCTCCTAAACTCTGCCACTGCAGGTTGTGCTCCTGAAGATCCAAGATTGCCAGCACGTTACGATCACGAGAGCGTAAACATTCATCTCTTCATAGACTGTCGACAACTGCAAATCTTCCGCCAGCAATGGAGTGAAGTGGCCCCGGCGTTGCCTGCGCAACGGGTAGTTGACGGTACCCGCAAACGACGCACTCCAATGTCACCCCGGACGCAACGCATTTCTTCACGGGGACGGCAATGTTTCAATTCCGCCATCGCTCTGCGCCAAAGGCGAGGAAGCGTCGCGACACGCCGCTAAGATTTACCGATTCTCGACAACCGTTCTCTGCGCAGGTTTACTCAGTTCGAGCTGATCGCTCACCTTCTGCAAGCCCGTAGTAAGCGCTTCGATTTGCTTTTGCTGGCGCGCGATCTTCGACTCGAAGTCCTTCTGTTGTTGCGCGATCATCGCTTGCTGCTTTTCCTGCGCGGTCTTTAGCTCCTCCACTTTGCGGTGTTCTTTCAGGAATTCGTTCAGCAACATTGCGTTCACCTGGTCGTAGCGGACGCTGTAGGGTTTTCCTTCTTGGTCGCGTGCTACAAGATCGGGGTTGACCTTTTCTACTTCCTCGGCCACCAAGCCGAACTGCGGGATGCCCCCGGGATCAAGCTCCGGCCTGTAGCGGAAGATAACCGGCCGGAGCGACAAGACCACGTCGCTGCTATCACCCATTGCCTGGATGTTTTGCTGCCTGGAAAAGCGTCGTCTGTCTGGTGCAGATCGATTCGTGGCGCCGAGTTTGGAAGCAATTCGCCAATTTGCCAAGACCAAAAGCTAAACACTTTTCTCACCGCCGGATGGAAAATACTTTGGCCTTAACCTATTTCGCCTTGTTTACCTCCTGCCATTCTCATTGCTTTGCGCGATGTTGGCAGCGGCTCTGCAGAGGAGAATTTTCGATCACGAGCACGAGCACGAGAAAGAGTGAACAACCGACTCTTGAAACTATTTAACCATTCCTACATTCGCGACGCGAATAGATTCACGTACCAGTCCGCTCTCTCGCTCGCAGAGTCGGAGTGGAACGGAATGAGGCCGCCCGTCGACACTTGCTGGATAACCATGTCTCTACCCTCCAGGGCTGCAATCACATCGATCCAGTTCGCTCCAGCCTGCTTCAATCCGTAGGGCCAAAGTTCAAGGAGCACCTTTATAGCCGGATTATCCGCCAAAACGCGAGTGGCTCCCTGCAAGGCATGAAGCTCATATCCTTGAATATCCATTTTGATCAGGTCCACGCGTTCGCCAGGTCTGAAGTAGTCGTCGAGCGCCACCATTTCGATTGGAATCGTGCGGCGCGAATCCCCACGAGCCATATAAGCGCGATGATCGACGTTTAGCTTGTCCGAAAGATAGAGCTCGGAGTTGCCGCTACGCTCCCCAACCGCAGACTGGGAGAGACGCACATTTGAAAGCCTGTGCGTCGCGGAACGCAGTCGCTCGAAATTTTCGGGCGAAGGCTCGAATGAATGGACAACCCCGGTCGTACCAACACAGCGGGAGAGAAACTGGGAATAAATACCGATATTCGCACCGGCATCCACGACGACAGCGCCCGGAGATAGGACCTGCCTGAATAGCTCTCGCTCCGCGCGGTCGGCGTATGCTTTGTAAGCGGCATAAAGTGGCCGGTAGATTGGAAAAGCGTGTTCGTACACCTTGTTTCCAGCACGACGAAGAACCGAAACTGCTGACATTAGGAGCCTAGCGCCGTGTCAGAGTTACCGTAAAGAACGACGCGCACAACCGCGGGAAACAGCGACTGAGCGCGAGGTCAATCGGAAATAATGCGCGATAAAGAAATCGTGGGACCGGCAGCTTGTGCGATATCCCGCCAGTAGCCATATAGGACAGCGCGCTAAAAGGTCGAACAGAGCGGGTCGCGATGTCGAAGTTCTCGTTCAAGCGTTGCAACCAATCGCGTCTCCGGAAAAAAATCAGCCAGGGCAATGCGATGTTGGCCGATGCCAGCGGCCCTTGCACTTCGCCCAGCTCCGGCTCGGAGATCCTGAAATCGACTGGTTCGTGGTGCAGATACTTAAAGATGGCAGTCGATAGCACTGAAAAAAACGGCTCCGTCGCGATCACTTTGCCGCCGGGTTTCAGCTTGCCAGCCGCACAGTTAAGGAAAGCGATTGGGCTTTTCAGATGATGCAACACATTTGTGAGCGTAATCACATCAAGGCTGTTGTTTTTTATTGCGGCCAATTTGTCGATCTCGTGGCAATCAAACACCAGGTCGAGATAGTCAAGATCGAGAATATCACTCGTGACGATGTTCGGGTGAAATTGTTTCAGGGGCGAGGTGCCGCTTCCTATCTCGAGAATCGAGAGCGTCGCGGGATTGGGAAAGTCCTTGAACTGATCATGATAAAGTTCGCGATACCAGAAAAGGAGATTTCTATTGGCGCCGAGACGAGCCCGATTGCGCAAAGTTGCCGCCCGGTCTTTCGCCTTTTCACTCGCCCAGGCGGTCGCACTGCTCATTTGACTGCGCGGATGTAAAGCGAGCCGGCAAACTCCGAGATGACCGGCACTTTCTCGAGAAAACGGCCGAGCGCGTTTAATCGGTCGATCAGAGGAACAGGCGTTTTCGGATGCAGGAAATCAAACGGATCGATTCGAACATCACGATAGCCTGTTTGTTCAAGCAGTCGCCGGAGCGGCCATCGAAAAAATGCTGTCTCATCAGGTGAGTCGCCGAGCCTGCGTTTGATCCAAGGGATGTTCTTCTGCATTGCGATCTGGGGATTCAGCATGTTTGGCTCGGTAAAGTAAATAGTGCCGCCGGGTTTCAGTACCCGATAGATTTCGCGCAATGCCTCTTCGATTTCGAGGTGATGTAGAATCGAGCTGCCCACAACGGAATCAAACATTGCGTCACCATAAGTCAGCGAGTAGGCGTTTTGGATCTCGTAACGAACATTTGGCGCAGGATATTTCGCTTTCGCGATCTCCAACAGGTCGGGTGAGACATCAATCGCGACGATGTCTGCCCCGCGCCGTGTCAGTTCGCGAGTGAAGTAGCCAGTGCCACAGCCGATCTCGAGAATGGTCATTCCCGGTCTCAGGTGGCCGCTGAGCATTTGCACGCGCCGCTTCCAACGCTGTCTGCCGGCCGGACTCTCCCAATTCCAAATCTCCCCTGCCCCATGCTTCGCCAGGAAACGCCCATGTTGAATCTCCTTAGTAATCCGGTTTGTCATCGGCGATTTCCGGGACAGTGGCAATCCCAGAGTCCTGCGGTCAAATCAATAAACTCGCGTAACGCTCCGGTGTCGCTGATTTTAAGGTCGTCTTCCCTGGGCGGCACGAACGGCGGCACAAGAATTCCAGCGATTGATTTTTCCGGTGACAGCTCCATTAATTCCCTTTAGCCACAGATGAAACACAGATGAAACACAGATTCAGAAAATGAGACGCTTGTACTCGACCTTGTACCGGCCGAAATTGAGCAGGATGCCGATCTTTAATCCGGTAGCTTTCAGCACATTTAGCAGCTGAGCTTCGTCCCGCTTATCATATTGCGGCGCAATCTTGACTTCGATGAGTACCGCATCGTTCACAATCATGTCGCCGTCGTACTCGCCGACGATTACTTCCTTGTAGCGAACCGTTGTTCTCCTTTCCAACTCTCCACTGAAGCCGCGCCGTAGCAGCTCGACTTGAAGCGCCCTCTGATACACGCGGTGCAGAAAACCGTAACCGAGGTGGTTGTAGACCTCGAAGGCGGATCCGATAATTGCTTCCGTGACCTCCTTGTGCGGAAATGGAGTTTCATCTTCCGGTTTGAATTCGAGCATCTTTTATCCGTGTTAATCCGTGTCCATCTGTGGCTCGTCTGGAATTTCTTTTAGCTGGCGGACTATTGCAGGGTGAACCCACCTTAGTAACCGAGTTTCAGCTTCAAGAATCCGTGCCAGCACATTTTTAGCATGATCAATCCATGATGAAACACTTTCGTCATCTTGGTGGAACCGTAAATGCGCTCCTGATAATGCACCGGCAAATCCAAAATCTTGAGGCTTAGCTTTGCGGCGCCAAACAAGAGCTCATAATCGCCCCAACGGTCTTCGGTCCCCCAGCTTCCCAGCATTGGCCTGATCCGCTCCCAGTCGCTTCGCCAGAGCACCTTCGTGCCGCACAAAGTGTCTTTTACTCTTTGACCGAGAAGATAGGTAAAAGCGACGCTGAAAAATTTGTTGCCCAGCATGTTTGCTTCGTTCATCGCTCCTTTTGGCACTGGATAGATTAGCCGGGAACCATTTACAAACTCCGCCTGACCCGAAACCATAACATCCATAAAATAAACCAGCTCCTCGGGCATCGTCGTCAGATCGGCGTCAAGAATCATCACGATGTCACCCCTCGCTGCGTCGAACCCGGTCCAGACGTTTTTGGACTTGCAAATTCCCGGTCCGTGTTCAAGTCGGATATGCCGTTCCGGATAACAGGACGCCACCCGGCGCACCTCCTCAGCAGTGCCGTCGGTGGATCGATCGTCGCAGAAAATTATTTCTGTCTGGCCACCCAACTGCGGCATGCGCCGTACGGCATCCTCCACGTTTCCTTTCTCGTCTTTGCAGGGAATGATCACGGAGACGGACAGTTCCTCCTTGGGAACTGGTGGAGGCAGCGTCCTGGCGACAACGACCTGCGTCATGCACAACCTTTTGAAAAATGGCAGGCGCGCGCAAAATCGATTTAAGAAAGCCGATAGGAGCGGCACATACTTGGGTAACAGCACAATCCAGTGCGTCTCGAGCGCTTCGAAACCGGCCAGTTTCATCAGGTTTCGGATATCAACCCTGGAAAGCCAGTTTTGCTCGGTGCGCGGGACCTTCATCCCAGTCCACTCCGCAAAGGTGACAAGCGGTTCCCAAAGATGGTTGTAAGTTGTAACCAGCAGACGAGTATGCCGCGAGCAAAGCGGCTTTAAATTGCGCAGCGCTTGAAGCACATCCACGGTGTCGCCGATATCGTTGAAGAGGATGTAATCGAATTTCTCGTCCCGACTGAAAACCTTCCGGAACTCATCTTTGTCCGGGAACGCGACTGCAAAATTGAAGGATGGATTCCGTTGCTGCGCGATTTCGACTATCTCGGCGCAAATGTCGACACCTTTGCCCTCACTTGGCCTAACGGCGGCTAAAAGGTTACCGATGTCGCAGCGAACTGATAGCACCCTTTTCTGTGGCTCGACCAGAAATCGAAGGAGCCGGCCTAGCAGTTCGTAATAGTATCTGTTGCGCTTAATCCAGCCCTCGCGACGGGAAGCGATGCTTGCCAAATGGTTCCGTGTGCGCTCGCGCCTTCGCTCGAGGGCGGCAGGTCCCCAGACCTCTCTGTTCGCCTGGGGCTCGTTTAGAACAGCTTCCATACTGCCGTAGTCGATACCATCTTGGTTGCAGATCTCCTTTTGGCGACCCACTGCAGAGCCGCCGCAGCTTCCTTCAATTCGGGGCGCGGTTCAAGGTTGTACTTCATTACTGCCTGGCGCGGCTTGCGCGACAGCCAGAACATCGAACTAAAGACGGCGGCGCTCACTCCATTCGACGTTCGATGCTCGACGGTTTCTTGCTAGCCTATTTCTCGAGATACGCCTTGCCACTGAAGAGCCGATGAGGCACGTTCCCACTTTCACGAAGCGGCGCCTTGGTTCATTCATGAGTGCGAACAAAGCTCAGGAGATTATTGAACGGGCGATGGCTGACCGGGACGGACGATGATGTCCGTCATGGCCGGCTAAATTCGCTGGAGAAAAGCAGCCGTTGTGCTTGAGTAGCTTCTCGCGATTCCTCGCCAGAATACCCGCGCAGCTTGAAAAATGCGCGCAGGATAACCGGCTGCGCGAGCTGGCGAAAAGGAGGAGCGAGATTTGATCGATTCTTCGGAAATGGAAAAACAGATTCTAATGCTGCAAACCTCTCTTACCCCTGAGCAGTTACGAGATCGGTTAACACAGTGGGAACCATGGAGCATTCGAGTTGATTTTAGTAACGGAGTGTCGACAAAGGACTTTAAACGCCGCAGCCCGTTCGACGCGGATCCGTTGAACAAGTTCGGTGTTGTCGAAGCCGCCATTCCTTTTGCAGAACTCTCCGGGGGAAGAATGCTCGATATCGGCTGTAACGCCGGATACAATTCGATCAATGCAGCGGCGAAATACGGCGCTCGCTGCACAGGCATCGATATCGTCCCACGACATATCGAAATCTCGCGTTTCTTTTCAAAGCTTGCTGGCGTTAATGCAGAATTTCTTATTGCGAGCGCAGAGACCTTTAGCCGTCCAAAGGAGTTCGATGTCGTGCTTCACTTCGGGACGCTTTATCATCTTCCGAATCCAGTCCTCTCATTGCGGGCGACTTTCGATAACCTGCGGCCTGGCGGTTATCTCGCTTTGGAAACCCAAGTATACGATCATCCGGAAGACCCGAATATCTGTTACTTTCTGCACATGCAGAACAACGATCGAACCAACTTTTGGGCTTTGAGCACCAGTGTGCTGACGAAGTGTTTGGAATTGGTAGGATTCCGGGACATTCGAGAGCTAGTGAAGGGCGTGCCCACAGAAGGGCTGGCCCAACACATGGCGCGGATCATCCTGGTCGCGCAAAGACCCGAAGGACCATTTGCTCGGCCTTACGTTTTACAGCATATAAATGAGAGGCGGCTTGATGGAGAGCGCGAGCTCCACCACTGACCTGCTACGCGTGATAATATGGATTATTTTCCTAGTTAGAGATCGTGCTGAATTCCGATTGGGGCGTTGTGCGGGAGCCCGATCGAAGACACGTAAAGGGCGCGCACCATATCGTGGAGCTGTCTCTCCAATCTTACCTTGCATAGAATTCTCTCGAACGGAACGTTGAAAGAATCGACACTAACCAACTATTCGACCCGATATTGGTTGACGCGTGCAAACCTGGGGTTTGTTCATGAGTGCCGATAAGGCTCAGGAGATTATTAAACGGGCAATGGCCGACCGGGACGTGTACGACGCGATGGCAGCGCGCGAAAAAGAGGTGTGGGGAAAAATTTTGCCCGATTTGGAGCGTTCCGAAGCAGGAATTGAGGACGCAAGAGCGAGCGCAATGCTTGGCATCGATCGTCACACTTTATCCTTAATCGGGGTCGCGATGGGAAAAAAACTAAGGTTTGAGCACGGCCTGGTACTGGGATGCGGCGCCGGCAGGCTCGAGCGCGAACTCTTACGCTGGGGGATTTGCGGGAGTTTTCATGGAATCGATATTTCGGAAAAGGCCATTGCCGCCGCGCGCGAGTTTGCGGAAGAGGAGAAGCTTCCGCTCACTTATGAAGTGGCCGACCTGAATTCCGTAGAGCTACCCGAGAAAACGTTCGATCTGGTCGCTGCGCAGACCACGCTCCATCACATCCTTTTTCTCGAGCATGTCGCCGAACAGGCATGGCGTTCGCTGAAAAGCGATGGTTATCTCTGGATTCATGATCTCGTCGGAGAAACGCAGGCACAATATGACCCCAAGCGTCTCTCCATAATGGATCGGATTCTGGCGATCCTTCCCGAGAAATTCCGCAGAAATAAAATTAATGGCCAATTAACTGAGATTAAATGTCGCGAGCCAGGGCAACTTTGTTCGCCATTTGAACAGATTCGTTCCGGCGAGATCGTCCCGGTGTTTGAACGCTGGTTTACGATCGAGTGGAAGAGAGAGTTTGATGCATTCCTGTGTCTTGTTGTACCGCGCGGCACTCGCGCGGCGTATCTGGAAAACGAAGATACCAAAGCTCTATTTGAAATTTTGATGCTGTTCGATCGTTTGTGTCTTGAAGAAAAGATTGTGCGACCAAGGGGCGGGCAATACCTTATGCGCCCAAAATCTGTCCATGATCTTCCCGCAAAAAACACGACCAGTGGATAACTCGCCTGGCTCGCCCGCGCACGACATTGCACCGTATGTTGTACCAAAACGGGGCATCGCTCCGCAAGATACTGCAACCTATCACCGGATCGATCTTCCCGGACTGGAGGACAAGAAATGGGTGTGGGATCTCCGAGGCCAGGAGGATTCATATTTTGGCAATTACGGCTTCAACGATAAACGCGTCCTTGAATTTGGCGCCGCAAATGGCGGCCTAACCTTTTGGATGGAACAGCAAGCCGCCGACGTGATCGCGGTAGATCTATCTCCGGACATTGCGAGAACTTCATGGGACGTATTATTCGGGCCCGAGGACAATGTGGCGGAGATAAAGCGCGTTATGTCCAGAGGGATCCAGCGTCTCAACAACGGCTTTTGGTACGCTCATGAACAGCTGGGTTCTAAGACCAGATTAGTCCATGGGACAGCTTACCACGTGCCGAATGAGATCGGTAGATTCGACGTCGTCACGCTCGGCTCAATCCTGCTTCATCTGCGCGATCCGCTCGGAGCGCTTGAGAATGCAATTAGCTTTACCGGTAAATCCATTATTATCACCGATGCTGTTCCTTGGTTAATTAATGAGGAATTACAGTGCCTGCCATTGGCCTATTTCATTCCAAACAAGAGCCGGCGCACACCCCACGGCGGGTGGACATGGTGGCAAATGACGGCGGAAGTTTATCTGCGGTTTCTGGCGCTGAAAGGGTTCAGGATTATCAGCAATACATCTGCCTTTTACAAACACATGGCGGGACTGCGGAAGTTATATACGCTTGTCGCCGAACGCGTATAACGCGCGTCGGCATCGATGACTGAGGGCCGAAAGGCCTCGCGGCGCAACATGCCGTTAAAGATGCACGCACCTCGACACCGAGGAGTGGCTGTGCTTAACTTGTAGGTTCGACTGTTGTCGTCAGAATGCCTGGGCAAGTAATTAAAATCAGTGGTGCACGCCAGCACAACCTGAAGAATCTCCACCTGGAGATTCCCCGCGAGAAGTTGGTCGTCATCACCGGCTTGAGCGGCTCGGGCAAATCGTCACTTGCCTTCGATACTCTTTACGCAGAAGGGCAACGCCGTTACGTCGAAAGTCTCTCCGCTTACGCGAGGCAATTCCTCGATCAGATGGAAAAGCCCGACGTCGATTTCATCGAGGGGCTTTCTCCTGCCATCGCCATCGAGCAGCGCAGCGCCGGGGCGAATCCAAGGTCGACAATCGCGACCACGACTGAAGTTTACGATTACTTGCGAGTGCTTTTTTCGGCAGTCGGTCAACCGCACGATCCAGAAACGGGGCGACCGCTCAACCGGCAGACGCCCCAACAGATTGTCGATCAAATTCTCGCTAATAAGCCGCAGACTAAAATCATTGTGCTCGCCCCGCTGATCGAAAACCAACCGGGTCAATTC
>WNGO01010910.1_pt1 | contig 13900 bp, 14 predicted proteins | sample 5400511 | NCBI WGS metagenome assembly WNGO01 (sample SAMN13153380, study PRJNA577476) | soil metagenome | isolation source: 20 cm soil or saprolite under Garry oak tree replicate 2 | place: USA:California | collected 2016-06-15
GCGCCAAGTTGCTGCACCGCCAGAATCAAAGCCGTCGTGGCACAATGGCGCGAGAGTTCCTCGATCGCCATCACCACCGCCAGTTCGCTGGCCCCAATTCCGCCATACTCTGTCGGAAAAGGCATCGCCAGGATATCCTGTTGCGCCAATAACTCCTTCAAATCCCAAGGAAACTCGCCCGTATGATCAATCTCAGCCGCCCGTGGCGCCACCCTTTCCAGAGCCAGCTCGCGAATCGCCTCAATCAATGCCTTCTCGTCTTCAGTTACATGGGCTATAGCCATGGAAAATGCTCCTTCGTGATCTTCATACATGAGATATCCAAACAGCCTACAGTGGAGTATATCACATGCACACCGCTCTCCAATGCACGTGTAGATAAGGCTCCGCTCCCTCCCAGGAGGTTCAAGCACAAGACTACATATCTGCGCCGAAGGCCAGGACAAATCGCTGGTGTTATGGTGACAGGCGGCGAGCGGCATGCTACAATTGCTTATGAACCGTGGATACAAGCAAAATCTATCGAACAACGTGGTAAAGGCAAGCCGTTGCAGCACCCACTGGGAGAATACTGATGCAATACCTCCACCCTGTTATCACAGTAGAGTTGTTTCCTGAAGAGCGCTTAGCTCTCTTACACTTGCTCAATGCGCTTCCTGACGAGCAGTGGGCGAACCCCACCGTGTGTCCTGGCTGGTCCGTACATGATTTGGCCTTGCATCTGCTGGGAGACGATATTGGCATTATCTCGGCTAGACGGGACGGCTATAGAGAGCTCCGTACCCCGGCGAACCTGGATCTATCGCAATGGGCTAATCTAGTTGCGTATATCAACCAGCGCAATGAACAGTGGGTTCAAGCCATGCAGCGCATCAGCCCACGCTTGCTCTGTGAGTTTTTGCAGATGACCGGCGAGGCCATTGCACGCCATTTTGCCCAGCTCGATCAGTTTGCGCTCGGGGTGCCCGTCCATTGGGCAGGCCCTGATCCAGCACCAGTCTGGCTTGACACCGCACGTGAATATACCGAACGCTGGGTGCATCAGCAGCATATCCGTGACGCGGTCGAGCAGCCCGGGTTGAAAGAACGCCAGTGGTTGGCCCCTGTATTGGAAACATTCGTGTATGCCCTGCCCCAAACCCTGCGGCAAGTCAATTCGCCCCTGGACACAACGGTACAACTCGTCGTGACAGGGGATGCGGGTGGTACCTGGTCAGCAGTCCGAACTGATCAAGCGTGGGCACTCTCAACAGAGGCTGCGCGAGAGCCTGATGCCAGGGTGACGATGGACCAGGAAATTGCCTGGCGTTTGTTCACGAAAGGCCTCAGCAAAGATGAAGCCTTACCGCACATCGGACTGGAGGGCAATAGCGTGTTAGCTGATAAGGTGCTCGATATGGTGTCAATCATCGCCTGAGAACCTTCCTCTCAAACGCCCACCGTTCACATCTCCCAGAGCCCAGCTATTGGGCACCGTAGCTGGCTGGCCTCCCCTTTGATCTCTGTGTACGAAAGTGTCACGCCAACCATCAAAGTTGCGTGTCAAGAGTGATATGGTACGCAATACAAACAAAAGCAGGAGATCTTGTTCGTCCGCCTGGCAAATACGGATGCTTACTGAGCATAAAGCCTCCTTTTAAGGAATAGCTATGGTAACCAAATCACAAGAGAAGCACACACACACAAAGCAGAATAATCATAGACCAGTTATATCAACCATCAAAAAGGGCATTAAAACCTTAGGCATGTTCTGGATCAAATTCAATAATGACTGGTCGTGGAACAATGCAGCAGGGCTGGCCTATAATTTAATGCTGTCTATGTTCCCCCTCGCCATTGCTTTACTGGCCATCCTCGGGTTTTTTCTGGGTCAACTTGATCCAGCTGCATATAACCACGTGATTAACCAGATCGAACAGATCTTTCCGGCCGCAACGTCGTCAGAAAGCATCATTAAGTCTGCTCTTGAGCATCTCGCTAAAAATTCTGGGATCCTGGCCATTTTTGCCCTCGTTTTGGCGATCTTTAATGGCTCACGCCTCTTCCTATTCATTGAAGGGAGCCTTGATATCATTTATCATGTGCGCCCGCGGGGAATTATAGCTCAAAATGTTGTGGCCATCGTCATGCTGTTGCTGTTCATCGTACTCATCCCGCTTGCAATATTTGCCTCGGCTGTTCCTGCCTTTATCGTCTCTTTTCTACCACAGGATCCCTTGAGCCAGATCCCTGTCAAAGGGATCCTCTTGAGTATCAGCGGTATTGTAGGTGGGTTAATCGCGGGGTATATTTTGTTTCAGGCCATCTATATGATCGTTCCAAACCAAAAAATCAGTTTCCGGCACAGTTGGCCCGGGGCAGTAGTAGCAGCAGTACTCCTCGAATTATATCTTGCGCTCTTTCCATTGTATGTGACGTTCTTCCTGGGAAGTTTCGCCGGAGCCTTAGGTCTTCTTATTCTCCTGATCTTCTTTTACTATTTTGCCATAATTCTGTTTTTAGGCGCTGAAGTCAATGCTTTCTTTGCGGGCGTGCGGAATACCCCTTATGATCTGGCTACATTAGTCCATCTTGTGACAAGCCATCTTCCAACCAGCGAAAAGGATGTAAAGGAACAGGCGTCAGCCACTCATAAGAACGAAGTGCCGAAAGAGATACGTCCGAAGACTGAACTATGAAAAACCGGTATCACATCCCATGATACTGCTTGAGAAGGCAAACTGCACCATACCTCAACTGTCGGCCATTGCCCCTAGGCAAATGGACATCTACGTGATATAATTAAGACAGAATTGAGGAAACCTTTTGAGAAAAGTGGGCATCCAGTCCACTTTTCTGCTTGCCAGGGACTTTTTTCTTTGCACTCGAAAAAATGATGAAAATGTCTACCTAGCGCCAGCGGGAGGAATATGGCTATGAGAAGCGAATTTCAGGCGGCAATTGCAAAATTAATTGCCGAAAAAGGACTACCCCGCGAAGTGGTAATGGAGACGGTTGCCACCTCCCTACTCGCGGCTTACCGTAAAAGTTTTGGTGGCGGAGAGAATATCCGCATCGAGGTAGACAAAAATGGCGAGGTGCACGTCTGGGCCATGAAGCGCGTCGTTGCCCAGGTTAGCGATCGCAACGAGGAAATCTCGTTGGCAGAGGCGCAGCTTCTCGTCCCAAGAGCCGCTCTTGGTCAGTCTATCGACGTTGATTCATCATCCATTTTCAATCGCATCCCAACGCAGACAGCCAAACAGGTCATCTTGCAGCGTATTCGCGAAGCAGAACACGAACACCTCTATGACCAGATCAAAAACTGGATGGGCGAAATTCGCCTCGGCACGCTCACGCGCAAGGACCCTGTCCGCGGTTGGCTCCTTGACTTCGACCTGGACAAAGCGGATAAAATCGAAGGCGTCATGCCCATAAGCGAAGAAGTACCTACTGAACGCTATCGTAACGGTCAGCGCATTCGCGTCTACGTCTATGATGTGCGTCGCAGCCAGGGCCGCATGTTGCAGATCATGGTCTCACGTACCCATCGCGACCTCGTACGCCGCCTCTTTGAATCCGAAGTGCCCGAAATTTATGAAGGGACTGTCGAGATCAAAGCCATCGCGCGTGAACCCGGTAGCCGTTCTAAAGTGGCCGTCGTCGCGCGCCAGGAAGGACTGGACCCCATCGGTTCATGTGTCGGCGTGCGCGGCTCGCGTATCAATAACATCGTACGAGAACTCAACGACGAGAAAATAGACATCATCCAGTGGAGCGCTGACCCTGCCTCCTTCGTGGCCAACTCGCTTAGCCCGGTAAAACCGCTCAAGGTAGAGCTGCGCGAATCTGACCATACCGCAGTCGTCACCGTTCCCGAGCGGCAACTCTCGCTCGCCATCGGCAAAGATGGTCAAAACGCCCGCCTTGCCGCCAAACTTAGTGGCTGGCGTGTCGATGTTGTCAAACCCGCCGAAGGCGAAGTCTTCGAAGATCGTCCAGATCAATTCCAGGAGCCAGTCGCCTCCCAATCTTCACGGCGTGATCGTGGAGACCGCTCTCAAGGCCGCCACGATCGCTATGACCGTGGAGGAGAGGGCGGTGGTGGAAGCAGGCGCTCAGGGCACCAGCGTGATCGCGGCAGTCATCGACACAATTCATCATATGGTTATGACACGGATAGGGAGTAGCAAGATGGCAAATACAGGGAAAAAACAGCCGAAGCGGCCAAAACATGTTCCATTACGCACCTGCATTGCCTGCCGGGAATCCAAACCCAAGCGTGAATTGCTACGCGTCGTGCGCACACCCGATGGCCATGTCGTCATTGATCCGACGAGCAAAAAGCCTGGGCGAGGAGCCTATCTCTGTGCCCGGCTCTCTTGTTGGGAAACCGCCATCAAGAAAAAGCGCCTGGAGCAAGAATTTGAGCTGACCTTGTCGGACGAAGATCGCGCCGGACTCGACGCCTTCATCGCTACACTGCCCAAGGAAACATCAGTTGTTAAATGATGTTGCAAGAACGTCGATAGTAAGCTATACTGTGATATCATCATATATCATCCCTCGCCCTCAATTTGAGGGCGAGAAATCACTCAATATTGGCATCCAGCCCAAAGGTTGGACCAGCAGTTGAAATAAGTAAAAACGATGCGTCATTTTATCTCGACTCTTGATAGAGACACAGCCCCTCGTCAACAGGGCCGTTGTGCTAAGCGAATGTTTGCGGAGCGATAGCTATGACAAATTAACCATAGCAACCGCGCCTGAAGGCGCAGACAAAAAAATTGCCTGGCACTGCAATAACGGGGGACTGTCTCCTTTTCCCGATTAAGTGGAGAAGGCGGCAGTACTTTTTTGTCGCTGTGAAGAGAGATTTCCGACGCCATTTAAGGCGCATCATCGATAGAAGGGAGTCTTCTTCATGAGAAATACATCTGAGTCTCCAGATGCAAACGAGCAGGTGCAGGCAAAACCAGCTACCACCAAAAGCCGTGCTGGTACCCGCTCAAAAACAGAAAGTGCTTTACTCGGAACAGGATACAAAGCCTGCCGCGCGGCGGCGTACGACATCCGCCACTACAACTAAAGGGGCAGCAGAACCTGCGGCTCAACATGCCACAGATACCGCCGCCACGCCGTCTGATACTACAACACGTCCATCACGTCCAGCAGCGGCACAGCGAACCAGCACCACAAGGAAGGCGGCAGCAACTCCTGCGGCCCAATCGGAAGTTCCCACACCTGCTGAAGCGACGCCACGCACTACACCTGCGCAGCGGACTGGCGGTGCAACAAGATCACCCGGTCAATCTCAACCAAACGGCGGGCCAACGACTACACCAACGCCAATCCAGCGTGGTAATGCCGCAGGAACACCTGCGCAGCGCCCTGCACAGGCTGGTGCTCCCGGTCAGCGCTCTTCACAGTCTGGCGCTCCCACGTACCGGCCCACTGGACCAGGCGCCCCTGCACAAAGGCCGCCCGCTGGAACACCTCCCCGCTCTAACAGCGTTGGTGGCGCGCCAGCTCAGCAAGCGACCCATTATCCCAATACGCAGGCTCGACCCGTCAACAGGCAAGGAGGGACGCAGACCGCACCCAATCGTCCTGGAGCTGCTATTCGTCCCGGAGCGCCACGTCCCGGAGCACCGCGCCCGGCTGCACCAGGACATCCTGCGTCGGCAAGGCCAGGAGCTCGACCCGCTACTCCGGCTCAGCGCTCTCAGGAGCGACGAGCAGCCGCTGTGAAAGAAAAGGTCACAGGGCCGGTATCGATTCCGCCGCAGATTGTGGTAAAAGACCTGGCGGAGCTGCTGCACACAACGCCGAACGAAATTATTCGCGGCCTCATCAAACATAGCATTTTTGCCAACATCAACCAGATTGTTGAATACGAAAAGGCTGCCCTTGTCGCCGAGGAACTCGGCTTCGAACCAAGCCTGAGCACGATCACGACGGCTCCTGCCGTTCAGAGCGATAGAGGGTTATCGGCCAACGAGGCCATGATGGCTACTCGCAACGATGACAACATGGTCGTTATACCTCCAGTTGTCACTATCATGGGCCACGTTGACCACGGGAAAACATCGCTACTCGACATGATTCGCAAAACCAAGGTCGCGGCTGGTGAAGCAGGTGGCATTACACAGTATATCGGTGCCTACCAGGTCGAAGTAAACGGGAAGAAAATCACCTTCCTTGATACTCCAGGTCACGAGGCATTTACCGCTATGCGCGCGCGCGGTGCTCAGGTAACGCACATTGCGGTCATTGTTGTCGCCGCCGATGATGGCGTTATGCCTCAAACGCGCGAAGCCATCGATCACGCCAGGGCCGCCAAAGTACCGATCATCATCGCCTTGAACAAGATCGACAAGGCCAATGCTAACCCCGATCTTGTCAAACAGCAGCTCGCTGAAATAGGTGTGGTGATTGAAGAGTACGGTGGCGATGTCGTCTGCGTACCCGTCTCGGCACGCAGAGGCACCGGCATCGATGACTTGCTGGAAATGATTTTGCTGGTGGCCGAGGTACAGGACATCAAAGCCAACCCGAATCGCCCGGCAACCGGTGTCATTATCGAAGCAAAATTAGAGAAAAACACAGGCCCTACCGCGACCGTACTCATCCAGCAGGGCACGCTCAAAATGGGCGATAATATCGTCGTCGGCCCCATGTCTGCCAAAGTGCGCGCTATGTTTAACGACCGCGGCAAACGCATTCAGAAGGCGGCGCCCAGTACGCCGGTCAGTATACTTGGTCTGCCCGAAGTGCCTAACGCCGGTGATCGCCTCGAGGTCGTAGCCAGCGAGCGCGCCGCCAAAATACAGGCGACAAAGGTGGCGGAACAGCGGCGCTCCGATAGTATGCCGCTTGGTCAGGTCAGCCTTGACACCCTCTACATGCAGATGCAGGAAGGCAAGGTCAAAGAACTGGCTGTCGTCCTCAAATGTGACGTTCAGGGAACAGCTGAGGCCATCAAAAATGCACTGACAAAAGTTGGCGAGGAGAATATCAAGGTACGCCTTATTCACGAAGGCATCGGGAACATCAACGAAACCGACGTTCACCTCGCTTCCGCCTCTGGAGCCATCATCATCGGCTTTAACGTCAAGGCCGATGGGGCTGCTCTGCGCCTGGCGCAAAAAGAAGGCGTCGATATCCGCTACTACGATGTCATCTATAAGCTCATCGACGATATTCAGGCCGCTCTCACCGGTATGTTGGAGCCGACATACCGCGAGGTCATTGAAGGGCATGCCGAAGTAATGCAGATCTTCAAGGCTGGGAAGAACACAGTGATCGCTGGCTGTCGTATCACAGACGGCAAAATCACCCGCTCTTCACAGGCACGCATCCTGCGTAGAAATGCCACCGGCATAGTCTACGATGGCAAGATCGCATCGCTGCGCCGGGGCAAAGACGATGTGCGCGAAGTTGCCACCGGCTACGAATGCGGCATTGTCCTCGATGATTTCACCGATTTTGAGATCGGGGATATCATCGAAGCATATTCGAAAGAGCGCGTGAAAACAGGAGCATAAGTTACATGGATGAGGGAGCGCAGCAGCCCCCCAGGCATGCCTGGGAGCAGTTTGGCGCGAATGCGAATAGGCACGCCGCAATGACGGTCCAGTTGCGGCCGCTGCGGTCAACGATTAAACAGACGGGCAGGGTGCGAGTCAGTGTTGTTGGCACATCAAGGAAACCGCGCACAAACAGGGGCGAGGACAACTTTACTTCATCTGGCAACAGATGAACGATGCCTCATTAGGAGGCCCCTGCATCGGGGAGAACAGGAAGGAAACCATGTCACGCGTTTTGATCGTCGATCAGCAGCGGCGACCGCTCATGCCATGTACACCGGCGCGTGCTCGCCTGCTGCTCAAACAAAAAAAGGCGGCGGTCTTGCGGAGATGTCCATTTACTTTGATTCTGCATGAGAGCCGTCCCGAGGCGGTTGTGCAACCATTACGGCTCAAGATCGATCCGGGGAGTAAGGTGTCAGGGCTGGCGCTCGTCAATGATACATCAGGAGAAGTCGTTTGGGCGGCGGAAGTCACCCACCGCGGTGGACAGGTCCATAAAGATCTCCAAAAACGGGCGGGGGTACGTCGAGGACGGCGGCAGCGCCACACATGGTACCGGCCAGCACGATATCTCAATCGCCGTCGCCCCAAAGGCTGGCTCCCTCCATCACTGGAGAGCCGGGTGCAGAATGTTGAGACCTGGACCCAGCGGCTCATCCTCTGGGCTCCCGTTGGATCCCTCTCCTACGAAGCCGTGCGTTTCGATACCCAGGCGTTGCAGAATCCCGAGATCGAAGGAACGCAGTACCAACACGGGACGCTCGCGGGCCTGGAGGTCAAGGAATACTTGCTTCTAAAATGGGGGCAGAGGTGTGCGTACTGCGAGAAAAGGGGATTACCGCTTCAACTCGAGCATATCATTCCAAAAATACGTGGAGGCAGCAATCGTGTGACCAATCTCACGCTGGCATGCGAACAATGCAATGGGAAGAAAGGCAACCAGACCGCAGAGGAATTTGGTTTCCCTCACATTCAGGCGCAAGCGAAGGCTCCGCTCAAAGACGCGGCCGCAGTGAATAGCACCAGGCGGGTGCTGCATCAACGCCTTATGAGGACTGGCCTGCCAATTGAAGCCAGCAGTGGCGGGCGTACCAAGTGGAATCGAGGTGAGCGCGACATTGCGAAAACGCACTGGTTGGATGCGGCAAACGTTGGTCCCTCCACGCCGGCGCGTCTTCTCTTCCAGCATGTGCGCCCCTGGCTGATCGAGGCCAACCGGCGCCAGGATCGGCAACTGTGCCTGGTGAACGCATTGGGCTTTCCTCGCAGTAAACCGAAGAAGAAGAGCCCCAAACATGACTTTCGCACGGGTGATATCGTGCGTGCCGTGGTTCCGGCGCATTTGGAGAACCCTGGCATTTATGTTGGGAGGATGGCCGCCAAAGCAAGTGGGGCCTTCACTATCACCACCAAGCAGAGGAAAGTGAGCGATATTGGGTATCGCTATTGTACGCGACTGCAGCATACGGATGGGTATTCCTACCTTATCAAGTGAACAACGAAAGGGGGCGTGCGGCTTCCTCCCAATCCCTTCAAAAGGGATGGGTGCCCGCCGCACACGATCTATGGAATTGATCGTCTTTATTGGGCTACAGGGCTCCGGCAAGAGCACGTTTTATCACACCTATTTTGCGGCAACGCATGACCATATCAGTAAGGATTTATTGGGGAACAATAAAAATCCCAATAGACGGCAGTTACAGCTTATCGAAAGTGCGCTCCAGGCCAAACATTCGGTAGTTGTCGATAACACGAATCCGACATTTGAAGTACGAAAATTGCTGATTGAACTGGGGCATCTCTATGGAGCTACAATCACCGGGTATTACTTTGAGCCAAACCTGAAACAGTCTCTAGAGCGCAACAAACAACGATCAGGGAAGGCAAAAGTGCCGGATGTAGCGATTTACGCCACAAACAAAAAACTTGAATCCCCTACTTATGCCGAAGGATTCGATAAGATCTACATTGTTCGCGCAGCAGCTAGCGCTCTTTTTGAGATCAATGAGTGGTCAGGCAATACGCTTATGCCACCACAATCACAGCCTTCAAAGCATCTCCAGGTTTCGCCACCAATTGAAACGCCTGGGCCGCATCCTGCAAAGCAAAACGATGCGTAATCACCTGCTCGGCCCTTATGCGCCCAACTCGCAATAAGTCCAGCGCAAGGCGTGTCTCATATGGCCCGGCAGAATAACTTGTGCGCAACGTAATCTCTTGAAAAAAGAGATGGTGAGGGGTAATAGCCAGTACCTCCGAGGGCGGTGAGGGCGCGAAAAGCAAGACCGTTCCTCCTGGACCTGCAAGTTCTACTCCCTGTTTCATCGCGCCGATGCTCGATGGGGTAACGATTACGATATCCGGCCTGCGACCACTGTTGACCACAAACACCTGCTCTAATAGACTCTGTTCTTGTGGGTCGAGCACGTAATCTATGCCGACCTCCAGCGCTCGCTGGCGACGATAGGGAATAGGATCTACGATGATGACAGAGATAGCACCGCGTTGTTGAGCCAATTGGGCCAGCATCAAGCCATTGCTCCCGGCTCCAAGTACGAGCACGCTGTCCCCTGGCTGAATAGCAGCCCGATTTATGCCGCGCACACAACAAGCCAGCGGCTCAATGAGTGTCGCAGCTTCGAACGTTACATCACCGGGCAAAGGTAGGACATCAAGCTGAACGTTGGCAGCAGGAACACGTATAAACTCTGCCAGTCCACCTGGATACAGGCGCGTGGAGCGAAACGTGGCACATTGCGAAAATGAGCCCCGCTGACAGAAATGGCAGACCATACAGGGTACATGATGATGCACGAATACAGGCTGTCCAACCATAAACCCCTGTACACCTTCGCCTACTGCAGCGATCACTCCTACCGGTTCATGACCTGGGTACACTGGCGCACGTGGCTTCATGTACCATTCCATCACGTCACTGGCACATAGACCGCAGGCCCGCAACCGCACCAGTAACTCACCCACCCCGATCTCAGGTACCGGCAATTCAACAATACGCACATCGTAGTTGGCGTGATATTCTACAGCTAGCATCACTCCCCCTTACCGTTTTGCAGGAACGACACATAACAAGCCAAAGGGTTCATCACCGACTGCAAAGAACTGGTGCACTTCATTGCCCGGGATATAAACAACGTCGCCCGTTTGTAACTCATGCTCCTCGTTGCCAAGGCGAAGGCGCGCCCTACCATGCAGTATATACACACCATGATCGTGTGAATGCTGGTCCAGTGAGGTATAACCACCTGGTTGTACTGCAAAGTAGCGCATATGAAAATGAGGTGATTGCTCTCCTATACCTATCAGTATTTGCCGTGTTGCGCGATCGGCCCTGCTATTTTCAGGTCCATAGGCGCTCACTGGCACATCCTGCCAGCGGAACTCGCCATCCTCGATGGAGTTAAAGCGGTGTATGATACCCATCAATTTTCTCCTGGATGTCCCTCATCGAATTGTATATACCTATCTATTGTAACCTATTACGAAATAGTAAGTAGTAATTCGAGCAAAGTCTATACCATCTAAAATGCGTATGCCGGTGAACGTGTATTACAGCGAAAGCGTCCCTATCGTATAAAGGAGCATCGCTAGCACTCATATATGGCCGTCTTATCATAACAAATTAGAATAAAATAGATAATTTGAAAGAATGAAAGAAATATGTTATGGTTTTATCAGGGAACGGGAGTTTACCCGGTCAGCACAAATTGTATCTACAAGGAGGAGCTTCATGGCAATAGTTCAGGAATTTCTCAAGGCAAATGAGGCGTATGCTTCAACATTCCATAAAGGAGACCTCGCCATGCCCCCAGCCAGGCATGTCGCTGTACTCGTCTGTATGGATGCGCGTATAGATCCGGCACGCGCCCTCGGTCTCGAGGAAGGAGACGCCCATGTCATCCGCAATGCAGGTGGAAGAGCACATGATGCGCTACGTTCACTCGTCATCTCGGAGCAGTTGCTCGGCACCACTGAGATTGTGGTTATTCACCACACCGATTGTGGCATGCTCACGTTTAGCAATGAGGATCTGCACAACAAGGTGAAGCAGGAATTGCAAGCTGATGCAAGCCACATCGACTTTCTCCCTTTCAAGGATCTGGAACAGTCCGTTCGCGACGATGTAGCATTCCTCAGAGAGTCACCACTTATTCCACAGAACATAGCGATTAGCGGTTTCATTTATGATGTGAAAGATGGCCGATTACGCCCTGTAACCTGATTTCAAGCAGACAGATTATCCTCCATAAAGTGAAGATGGCTAGAAGTGTTGTTCCTCTCCCCCCCACTTCTAGGCCATCCTGCGGTAAGCAAGCCCGGATGATTTATCCCTCCTGAAGCTGTGGTGGCTTGCTGTTGCAACAAGCTTTTCCTCAATGCTTGTGTGTAGTAAGATGTAAAAATGAGGAGTCTATGGAAAACCTGGAGGGAAAAATATTGGCGAAGCCTGTTAATGCAATTGTCGTTCATAGCCCGCATTCGGGAAGATCAGCACTTCTTTCACAAGCACTGACACATATTCAAGAAGCAGGGGTTCATATCTCCCAGGTTATCTCGATCGCAGAACTTGATGGCTTACCCGCCCAGGGAGCATCATGGCGAGCACAAGGCATTGATATCGCGATAGCGGCGGGTGGTGACGGGTTGGTAGGAGGAGTCGTCACCCATATTGCTGAGAGCGGCCTACCTCTAGGGATACTGCCGCTTGGCACGGCTAACGATATAGTGCGCACTTTAAATATTCCTCTTGATATAGCACAAGCAGCCCAGCTCTTTATATCTGGTAAAGAGCTGGAAATTGATATAGGTGCAGCGCAACCGGCAGAACAGGCCCCACATCCCACGAATCCATCGCCCGAAGGTCCTGTACTTTCACGAATTCCCTTGCAAAAGCACGGGTATTTTGTTCACGCTTTGATTGCCGGTCTCAATGTGCAGTTTGCCCGCCTGGCTACCAATATTGTGACACGCCAGCGTTACGGGCGATTCACTTATTCATTAGCAGCTCTTGATGTACTGAGAAATCACCGATCACTTGACGTTGATATTCAATTTACTGGACTGGCACTACCGCAAATAAAGCAATTTTCGCAGCGGCAGGGCACAGCAGAACCATCAACGAGCATGGAGCAAACTACGTTACACTGTCGAGCCCTCCAGGTTACCGTGATCAATGCCCCCATATTTGGCGGAGCATGGCATCTATCCATTCCAGGCGCACAAGTGAATGACCGGCTGCTGGATATCGTGGTGATTGAGGAGATAGTAACGAGGAAGCTTAGCACAAAGCTCGCACAATTTTTTGATATGCAAAAGCAGTCTATAGCTCCTGAATCATCTGAAGAGTCTTCCTCATTTGCGCACAATCCCGCTGATTTAAGTCGTATCCCAGGTATTCATCATTTACAGGCTCAAGGTATAACTATCTCGACAGAGGCCGATCCACAGGATGTGACATTAGATGGAGAGGTGCGAGGTCAAACGCCGATGCATGTCCGCCTGGCAAACGAGCGGCTACGAGTAATGGTCCCACGATAAAGAAGAAGCTAACGGTGAAAGGGTCAAGCATGAGAATCGTTTCTTTACTCGCAAGTGCAACTGAAATGATCTACGAACTGGGCTACCTGAACCAATTAGTGGGACGGTCTCACGAGTGTGATTTTCCTCCGCAGGTACGCTCGTTACCTGTGATCAGCAGGGTGCAAATCAACACTGAAGGTAGTGCATGACACACCTGTTTGTTCCTGTGGTCGATCAGGAGCAGCGACCCTTGATGCCGACGACGCCTGCGCGGGCGCGTCGCTGGATCAAGACCGCCAAGGCTACCGCCTTCTGGAAAGGCGGCCTCTTCTGCGTCAGGCTCAACGTCGAGCCTTCAGCGCGTGAGCACCAACGCGTCGCGGTGGGCATCGACCCTGGAAGTAAAAAGGAGGCGCTGGTCGTGACATCGGCAGCGCATACCTATCTCAATATCCAGGCCAATGCCCGTACAGGCGTCAAGGAAGCTGAGCAGCAGAGCACGCGGATGCGCCGCACACGTCGCGGACGCAACACCCCTTGCCGCAAGCCACGACAGAACCGCAAGCAAAGCAAGAAGAAGATCTCGCCTTCCACCAAAGCCCGCTGGCAGTGGAAACTCAGGCTGGCGAACTGGCTCTGTCAGATCTTCCCCGTGAGCCTCTTCGCCGTAGAAGATGTCAAGGCCCCAACGAAACAAGGCAAGCGGCGCTGGAATAGGAGCTTTTCCCCTCTGCAAGTCGGGAAACGGTGGTTTTACGAGGAGTTGGGAAAGCTGGCTCCTGTCCAGACCA